>Ga0335069_10003128_pt1 | contig 25216 bp, 25 predicted proteins | sample Lox_Sample_11_FD_206714 | JGI IMG/M metagenome (GOLD analysis project Ga0335069, IMG submission 206714) | Soil microbial communities from Loxahatchee National Wildlife Refuge, Florida, United States - Lox_Sample_1.1 | ecosystem: Environmental > Terrestrial > Soil > Wetlands | place: USA... | reverse complement strand
GCGACCGGCTCGACCAGCTGGAAGACCCCTTCCGGCTCTATCGCTGCCACACGATCATGAACTGCACCAAGACCTGCCCCAAGCACCTGAACCCGGCCAAGGCGATCGGCGAGATCAAGAAGCTGATGGTCGAGCGGCAGGTCTAAAAGCCCCTCGCCCGCGAAGCGGGAGAGGGAGGGGCCCGCGCTACAGCGCGGGAGGGTGAGGGTCCGTGAGCCGATTGATACTCGCCGCAGCTTTTGCGCTCGCTACGCTGCTCCCCGCTCACGCCTTCGATCTCGAAGGTCACCGCGGGGCGCGCGGCCACCGGCCCGAGAACACCTTGCCGGCGTTCGCGTGGGCGCTCTCGACCGGTGTCGACACGCTCGAGCTCGACACCGGCATCACCAAGGACGGGGCGGTGGTGATCTCGCACAATCGCCGGCTCGAGCCGGCGATTACGAAGGGCCCCGACGGCCAGTACCTCGCAGGGCCCGGTCCGGCGATCCACGATCTGACCTTGGCCGAGCTCAGGCGCTACGACGTGGGGGCGATCCGGCCCGGCACAGACTATGCGCGCCAGTTCCCCGACCAGCAGGCCGTCCCCGGCACGGGTCTTCCGCTCCTGGCCGAGCTCGCGCGCCTGGTCGAGAAGTCCGGCAACACCGAGGTGCGCTTCAACATCGAGACCAAGCTCTCGCCCCTCGCACCGGAGGAGACGGTCGACCCCGAGACCTTCGCGACGATGCTGGTCGAGGTCGTGCTGACATCCGGGATCGCCAGCCGGACGATGATCCAGTCCTTCGACTGGCGCACGCTCAAGGTCGTGCAAAGGATCGCCCCGCAGATCCCGACCGTGTGCCTCACCTTCGAGCGCGGGGCTGACGACACCGTCCAGCGCGGCAAGCCGGGCCCGAGCCCGTGGACCGCCGGGCTCGACGTCGATGATTTCGGCGGCTCGACGCCGCGCCTCGTGAAAGCGGCGGGGTGTGCGGTGTGGTCGCCGTTCTTCCGCGATGTGAGCGATGCGGCGCTGGCCGAGGCGAAGTCGCTCGGCCTTGAGACCGTCGTGTGGACGGTCGATGCGCCCGCCGACATGGATTCGCTGCTGGCGCGCGGCGTGGACGGCATCATCACCGACTATCCCGACCGGCTGCGCGAGGCCATGGCGCGCCGCGGCATGAAGCTGCCGACACCCACGCCGGTCACGCCGTAGGTAAGGTTAAGTGCCGCGGGCACGCGGCTTGCTTCTATCTCCTGTGGCGCACCGACGCGCCGGGAGAATTTTCGTGACGATGCAGGCGATTTCGCCGTTGAGCGCGGGGTTTATCACCTCCGACGGCGCCATGACCGGCAAAAACGCCAGGGATGGCTCGGCAAGTTTTGCCGACCTGCTGGCGTCCACCGGCACCGGCTCGCCGTCGCCGCAGGAGATCCGGTCGGCCGCGGCGGCGCACATGATGCAGCGCATCGCCCAGGTGGGCTTCGTGCAATTCGCCGCCGAGCAGCAGCAGGAAAAGAAGATGATGCGTGTCCTCGGCATCCTCGAAGCCGAGTCGCCGCCCGACGAGCAGCAGGTGCTGCAGGGCATCCAGGACGATTTCGCGCGCAACCCGCCGAACGGACTGCAGGACATGTTCGCCCGCATCGACAAGATCGTGCAGGCCCTTCCCTCGACCGGCGCCAACGGCGGACTGGGCGAACGGATGCAGGCGGTGGTGAAACAGATCCATCAGATGATGGAAGAGCCCGACAATGCGCTGGCCAAGCGCGCCCAGGACGACGGCTTGAATTTGGCATCGATAGGTGGACCATGACGATATCCAGAGTTGCCCGCGCCGTGACGGCGTTCATCGATTCCGCAGCGGTCGTTGCCGCGGCAAACGACAACGCCTCGCCTGCCGATATTGTCGAGGCGCTGGCCCGCACCACGTCCGAGCGCCCCGCGGGCGATACCGGCTCGCATCGAGAGCCGCAATGACCATCGCCGCGGTCGCCGCACCGATCCTGTCCGCAGCTCCCGCGGCCTCCGAGCTGCAGGCGATGGCGTCGGCCGCATCGTTCCTGGAGGTGCTGGAAGAGGAGATGCTGCGCGAGGCGATCCCCACCTCGCTGCCGCCGCCGACCTTTCCGCTCCCGCTGCCGGGGTCTGTGCCGCCCGAGTATCCGTGGCTGCCGGTCCCGCTGCTCCTGGTGCCGCGCGAAGAGCGCGCCGCCAAAAAGCGCCCGCCGGCGCGGGGCGACAAGAGATCCAGCCGGCGTTGACGCCTCACAGGCTTCGCAGCAGCGGCGTGTACTAGACGTGTCTATCGGGCAGCGGCGGCGGCAGCCCATGCCTGATCGGCGTTCCAGGGGGAGCGCAAGAATGGCGGGTTGCTGTCAAGCCAGTCCTGTAGCCCGTTCTGGTGCCATTGGATGTGGTTGCCGAACAACGAGCGATAACGCAGCCAGACGGGATTTTGGTCCCTCGGTAGGGCAGATTTGTCTACGACGATGATCTCGACCGGCGACCTCCCGGGACGTTCGAGCGCGCGCTTCAGCAGGTAGACGACGTGTACGTCGTCGTCCGGCAAGCTGTAGCCGATGAACACCACGCGGTCGGTGGCTTGCAACGTCTTTTCCGCTTGGTACCAAATTTGGGCGATGTGCGGGTTGCGATAATCCTTCTGGACCGACGGGCTGATCAGAACCGGACGCACCCGCGCGCCGCACGCTACGCACTGCGCCGCGCTGGTGTATTTGTCGCGGAGAAGCCGGTTGCGACTTCGGGCCCGCGTCACGAAGCGGTCGAGGACCTTGATGGTGCTGCCATCCTCCGATACGCCGAGCTCCAACCGATGACAGTTCGGGCAATAGTGCCAATTAAGGGAGCCGTGCAGCTTTAGCAAACGCCCGAAGCGCTGGCGCGTATCTAAATCGCCGTCGGCGTCGGGGATCATGATGTCGCACCCGTAGTCGCTGAAGCACACGGGGTTGCTCAACTGGGCGGCTCCGACTTCGATTAGCGCGTTATCGGCAATGATGTCATAGTTCAATGTGATGACGCAGGGCTCCGGGCCGCCCTGCTGCGCCACCCGCGAGAGCAACTCGAATTGCGGGTTGGGCCCGGAACCGCGTAGCGCGCGATCGATGACCGCGAAAATCAGGAGTTCGAGCGATTGCCGGAGCTCCTGCAGCCGCTCGACTGGCCACTCAGCGCTAAATGCGTGGCGCCGGTCGATGGCGATGTCGATGAGGCTCATCACGAGCGGCAGGGCCGGATAGTCGGCCCCATTGTAAGGGCTGCTCGACAGGGGCACGTTGAAATGATCGGTCAGGAATTTCTCGGTCAGCCCGAGATTGATCTGCTGCTCCCGGTACTCCGGCAGCAGCATGAATGCATGCGGCAGGATTTCGTTCGTCAGCGGGCCACCGCAAGCCTTGGTCGCGCCGGCCCCGAGGACGAGCACGGTGTTCATGCGGATGCACCCCTAAGGGTTAACGGTGAGGTTCCGCGCGGCAGACTTGGCCCCGGTTTTCGCGTTCGTCACGACGATGTCGAGGCTGCCTGGGTGCGCGATGTCGTCGGCCGTGAGGTCAACCGTCAGTTCGGCCGCGGACACGACGGTCGGCTTGCGCGATGAGCGGCCAACCTGAACCATGCAGTCGGCGGTGAAGCGTTGGCCGTGCAGTGTCACCTTCGGTGGCGGCGCGGTACCCGTCTTCACAGCTATCGGATCGAGGCTTTCGAGAACAGGCGCCGCGCCGTCCAGCTTATCGCTGCGAGCCTTGTCCGCATCCGAGCGAAACAACGCGCTAAACACATCCGCCAGTTTGTCTGTTGCCTGCTTGGAAAACATGCCGGCCAGGGCTGAAAACCCGGCTACTCCGAACATGTTCAAATCGGTGAGGCCGGTTCCAGACGTGCTGTAGATCTGCAGGAGGCCGCCTTTGACGAGCATGAACGTCAGCAGGCCGAGTAATGCGCCGATCGGGGCGCGCATGATGATCCACCACATCCAGGCGCGGCTCAGCTTACTGTTGCCGACGTAATCCGCGAACGAGGTGCAGGCGTGGACGGAGCTGCCGATTGCACCTGAAAGGGCGGCCAGTGCCAGCACGCGGCGGTCCAGGTCGAAATTGAACAGGACATTGCCAAGCACGCTGACCGGGGGTGCGGCGGTTTTTGTCGCATCGGACGGCCACACCCAGAGAAGCAGGCCGAGAAACACCAGCATCTGCAGGGATAGGAACACGCCGAGAAATAGCACCTCGAGCGGCGATGCGTACCCGTCAGATGATTTGCCTGACCACCACGCGCGCCAGCAATCTGAAGCCATGGCCCCCCGCGCTGCCCTTCCCGGACTCTACCTAAAGACGCGGGAAAAATCACCAGATTCCACAACTTGCGATATGTATCGGAGCCCCGGGCCCCTATCCGCGCTTGTGATCGCCGCGGCTAGGTGCTTCAGTACGGCGCATGGCGGCTCCGCGAATCGCATTGATCCACGCCCTGCCGGACTCGGTCGAGCCGGCGAACACGGCCTTTGCCGAGCTGTGGCCGGAGGCGTTCCGCTTCAATCTCCTCGATGATGCGCTCGCGCGCGACCTGGCCGCCGCCGGCGCGATCGACATGCAGATCAACTCGCGCATCATCGACCTGTCGCGCTACGCGCTGGCCGCGGGCGCCAACGGCATCCTCTACACCTGCTCGGCCTTCGGCCAGTCGATCAAGGCCGCGGCGCTGCTGGCTCCTGTGCCGGTGCTGCGGCCGAACGAGGCCGCGGTCGACGCGGCGCTCGACGCCGGCCCCCGCATAGCACTCCTGGCCACCTTCCTGCCCACGGTCGGCCTCATGAAGGCCGAGGTCGAGCAGCGCGCCCAGGAGCGCAAGCTGTCTCCCACGATCGAGGCGCGCCACGTGCCCGGCGCGCTCGAGGCGCTGCAGTCCGGCCGCGCCGACGAGCACGACGCTCTGATCGCCAAGGCGGCGGCCGAGCTGCCGGCGGTGGACTCGGTCGTGCTGGCGCAGTTCTCGATGACGCGTGCCGCGCGCGCGATTCAGCCGGTCGACGGCCGCCGCGTGATCACCACGCCGGGCAGCGCCATCACGAAGCTCAAGGGCCTGCTGGCCGCGAAGCCTGCGGCGGCGGAATAGGCTAGTCCTTCGGCTCGCTCGCCCGGGCGATCGCGGCCTCGGCCGCTTTTCTCAGCCAGCCGCGGATCTTCCACAGATTGACGGCGAACCCGGTGCCGAGTGCTGCCGCGATGCCGGCGAACACGATGAGGACGGTGCCAAGCTCGCGCGACACGTAGAACGCGTAGGCGAAGCCCAGCGGCAGCAGGGAGGCGACGAACAGCGCCGGCCCCAGCCCGAGCGAATAGCGGATCGCGACCGTCCGGCCGTCCGCCTCCACGACGAATTCGCCCGGATCGAACGACGCGAACAGGCCGTGCTTGTACCGGACGCTGTAGCCGCGCCGATAGGTGACGGTGGCACCCGTCTCGCGGATCTGCCCCGCGTTTTCGGCCTCGAGCTCCCAGGCGATTCGGCTCGCGATCGGCCGCACGAACTTTCGCGCCAGGCCTGGCGTGTCGAGCCGTACCACCCTCGTGATGCGCGGGGCCATCAGGGCGTCTTTCGGCTTTGCAGCAGCAGGTCGAGCGTCGCGAGCGCGATCAGCGCCATGCCGGCGAAGCCGAGCAGGCTCGGCACCTCGCCGAACCACAGGAAGCCGATGACCAGCGACACTGGCAGGCGCACGAGGTCGAGAGGAGCCACGCGCGAAAACGTGCCGTACGCATAGGCGCGCGAGAGGCAGGTCTGGCCGGCATAGAACATGGCCGCGCAGACCACCAGCCACAGCCATTGCACCCCGTGCGGCCATGCCCAGTCGAACGCGGTGATCGGCAGCGCGTACGCCGCGCCGCCGATCATGAAGTAGAAGGCGATGCGGTCCGGCGGTTCGCTCCGCGACAGCTGCTTGATCATCATCATGGCGAGGCTGGTGAGGACAGCACTGGTCAAGCCCAACACGGCGCCCCAACCCAGGCCTCCGCCGCCGCTCGGCTGGGCGATCAGGGGCACGCCCGAGAAGGCGAGCGCCACCGCCGCGGCCAGGCGCCAGCTCATGCGGTCGCGGAACACGACGAAGCCGAGGATCACCGACCAGAACGGCGAGGTGAAGCTGATGGCCACCGCATCGCCGAGTGGCAGCAGGCCCAGCGTGTAGATGAACAAGAGGAAGCTGATGAAGCCGAAAAAGGACCGCCAGGCATGGCCGACCGGCCGGCCGGTGGCGACGAGCCCCCAGCCCGAGTACAGCACGCGCGGCATGAAGAGGATGGCTGCGAAGACGCCGCGCCACATCGCCAGCACCGGCGGCGGCAGGTCGAGCGTCAGGTATTTTATGATCGCGAAGTGTGCGGCGAGCGTGGCGGCCCCGGCGATCATGAAGACGCCGGCGCGCCATTCATCGAGCTTGGGGGCCGTCGGACTGGGGGCAGGGGCCGGCGCCGGGACTGTGGCTGACGCGGACTCCGGCACGGGCGCTCCCTGACAGTCTTTGCGCCGACCAACAGGCGCGATCGTTCAGAATCCACCGTAGCATTCCCGGATGCGCCGAGGCAAAGCGCGGGCTATGTACGCCCCATGGCGTACAAAACCTTCTATGGCTGGCGGGTCGTCGCGGCCGCGTTCACGCTTGCGGTCTTCGGCTGGGGCCTCGGCTTCTACGGGCCGCCCGTGTTCCTGCACGCCGTGCGCGAGCAGCACGGCTGGCCCCTGTCGCTGATCTCGGCGGCCGTGACCGTGCATTTCCTGAGCGGTGCCGCCGTCGTGGCCCAGACCCCGGCCCTCTATCGCCGCTATGGCATCCCGGCGGTCACCAGGGCGGGCGCCCTGCTTTTGGCCCTGGGCGTGTTCGGCTGGGCCGTGGCCGCGACACCGTGGCAGCTCTTCGCCGCCACGATCGTCAGCGGCATGGGCTGGGCCGCGATGGGCTCGGCGGCGGTGAACGAGATCGTCTCGCCCTGGTTCGCCCGCGGCCGCCCTGCGGCTCTCTCCATGGCGTACAACGGGGCCAGCATCGGCGGCGTCCTCTTCTCGCCATTGTGGGCCGTGGCGATCGCGTGGCTCGGCTTTCCCACCGCTGCGGCCCTGATCGGCATCATCGTGGCCGTGACCATGTGGGCACTCGCCGGCCGGGTCTTTGCGCGAACCCCGCAAGAGATGGGCCTGGCCCCCGACGGCGATCCGCCGTCCACTCCGGCCGCGATCGCGCCGGCGCGCGCGGACCTGTCCGGCTCGCTCCTGTGGCGCGACCGCCGGTTCCTCACCCTGGCAGCGGGCATGGCGCTCGGCTTGTTCGCCCAGATCGGCCTGATCGCGCACCTGTTCTCGCTCCTGGTGCCGGCCCTCGGCGAGGACGGCGCCGGACTTCTGATGGGGGCGGCGACCGCGGCCGCGGTCGGCGGGCGCCTGCTCGTGGGCTGGCTGATGCCCGCCGACGCCGACCGCCGGCTCGTGTCCGGCCTGTGCTACGCGGTCCAGATCACGGGCTCGGTGGTCCTCATCCTCGCGGCCGGGCGGAACGCGCCGCTCCTGATCCTGGGCGTGCTCCTGTTCGGCTCGGGAATCGGCAACGCCACCTCGCTGCCGCCCTTGATCGCTCAGATGGAATTCACGCCATCCGACGTGCGGCGCGTCGTGGCACTCATCGTGGCGATCTCGCAGGCGGCGTACGCGTTGGCGCCGATGGCGTTCGGCCTCGTTCGCGACCTGTCCACCGGCGCCGCTCCGCTCGTGTTCATCGCGGCCGCTCTCATCCAAGGTCTGGCGCTGGTCGTCTTCGTCGCCGGCCGCCGCCGCCAGCGGATCGCCGCCCTCGGTTGATCGCGGCCCCTTTTGCCGCCACAGTGCGCGGATGACCCAGCCTTCGCAAAAGCTACGGCGGGCGAGTCCCGTGCGCCGAAGCTCCACTAGGAGCGAAGGCGGATGACGACTCGCGCTGATGCACTTGCTGCTGCCGGCAAGTGGTTCGATGAGGGTAAGCTCCTGGCGGAGCTCCGCCGCCGCGTTGCCCACCGCACCGAAAGCCAGGAGCAGGGCCGGCTGCCGCAGCTTACGGCCTACCTGACCGACGAGATCGCGCCCTCGATTGCGCCGCTCGGCTTCACCTGGCAGGTCATCGACAACCCGGTCCCGGGCTTCGGGCCGTTCCTGATCGCCGAGCGCCGCGAGGGCGACGGCCTGCCGACGGTCCTCAGCTACGGCCATGGCGACGTCGTGCGCGGCTATGACGAGCAGTGGCGCGCGGGCCTCAGCCCGTGGAACATCGTGGTCGAAGGCGATCGCTGGTACGGGCGCGGCACCGCCGACAACAAGGGCCAGCACACGATCAACCTCGCCGCCCTTGCGCGCGTTCTGGAGACCCGCGGCCGGCTCGGCTGCAACGTCAAGCTCCTGATCGAGACCGGCGAGGAGACCGGCTCGCCGGGCCTGCGCGCGATCTGTAGCGAGCATCGCGAGGCCCTGCGCGCCGACGTGTTCATCGCCTCGGACGGGCCGCGCCTGCGCTCGGACCTGCCCACGCTCTTCCTCGGCTCGCGCGGCGCTTTCAATTTCGACCTGTCGATCGACCTGCGCGAGGGCGGCCATCATTCGGGCAACTGGGGCGGGCTGCTTGCCAATCCCGGCACCATCCTCGCGAACGCGATCGCGACCATGGTCGACGCGCGCGGCCGCATCCTGGTGGACCGGCTGCGCCCGCCGCCGATCCCCAACTCGGTACGAAAGGCGCTGGCCGACATCGAGCCAGGCGAGCCCGGCGGTCCCGCGATCGACCGCGACTGGGGCGAGCCGGGGCTGACGCCGGCCGAGCGCGTCTTTGGCTGGAACACGATCGAGGTTCTGGCGTATCGGACCGGCAATCCGGACCGGCCGGTGAATGCCATCCCGCCGCGCGCCTCGGCGCACATGCAGCTGCGCTATGTCGTCGGCAGCGACTGGCCGAACTTCATCCCCATCATCCGCGAGCACCTCGACCGCCACGGCTTCCGCAACGTCGAGGCCAGGCAGGCGCGGGTGGAGATGATGCCCGCCACGCGGCTCGATCCCGACGATCCGTGGGTGCAGTGGGCCGTGGACTCGATCGCGGCGACCACGGGGAAGAAGCCGGTCATCCTGCCCAATCTCGGTGGCTCGCTGCCCAACGACTGCTTCTCCGACGTCCTGGGACTGCCGACGATCTGGGTGCCGCACTCCTATGCCGCCTGCTCGCAGCACGCGCCCGACGAGCATCTCCTGGCCTCGGTGGCACGCCAGGGACTGTTGATGATGACCGGCTTGTTCTGGGATCTCGGCGAGAGCGGCGTGCCGACGCGCTAATCGGCGCGCCGCGTGCGCCAGTTTGCGAGCATGATGTCGAGGGCCGCCAGCAGGATCAGCGCCATGCCGGCCAGCGCCAGCCGGTTCGGGACCTCGCCGAACGCGAGGACTCCCACGAGGACCGAGATCGGCAGGCGGACGAGGTCGAGCGGGGCCACGCGCGAAAACGTGCCGTAGGCATAGGCGCGCGTCATGCACAGCTGGCCGACGTAGAAGATGCTGCCGCAGAGCACGAGATACAGCCACAGGCGGGGGCTGGGCCACCGCCAGTCGAGCCCGGCCAGGGGCAGCGCCAGCAGGCTCGCCCCGACCAGGAAGTAGAACGCGATGCGGTCGGGCGGCTCGCTGCGCGTGAGCTGCTTGACCATCATCATCGTCAGGCTGGACAGCACCGCACTCGTCAGCACGCACACGATGCCCAGGGTGGTCGCGGGCCCGGCCGTCCCGTGGCTGCCGGGCTGCGTGATCAGCGCGACGCCGCAGAAGCCGACCGCGACGGCGAGCGCCAGGCGCCAGGTCATGCGGTCGCGGAACACGACCACGCCCAGCAGCACCGACCACAGCGGCGCCGTGAAGCCCAGCGCCACCGTGTCGCCGAGCGGCAGGCGCGCCAGCGCGTAGACGAACAGGATGAAGCTCGTGAAGCCGATCGTGGTGCGCCAGGCATGGGCGGCCGGCCTGGAGGTTGCGAGGAAATGCCGCGGGCCCGCGCGCCACACCATCGGCAGGAAGAACAGCACCGCAAACACGCTGCGCCACAAGGTGACGACCACCTCGGGCAGATCGGCCGTCAGCCACTTGATGAGCGCGAACGCGAACGCAAAGCACGACGCGGCCGTCATCATGAAGAGGCCGGCGCGCAGCTCATCGACCGCCGGTGCGGCACCGAGGCCGGCCGGCGCGCCTGCGTCCGTGTCGTGCATCGTGGCCCCCCGGCCCGAACCCCTGGCCCGAACTTCAGCCGAGCTTGATGTCGCCGTCGATCGTATGGCTGAGGCCGACCCCGTCGACCGTGAGCACCACCTTCGCCTTCAAGGTCTCGTGGCCCTTGAGCCGGCCCGCTTTCAGCGCGTCGCGCACGTGGGTCTCGATCTCGCGCTGGCTGGTCACGCCGACCGCCTTCAGGAACTTGCGGATGTCCATGTTGAAGACGTCTTCGTTCATGAGCGGCACCTCCCGGGCAAGACCATAGCCTATCCGCCGGCCGCGCGCTTGAGGACGGCCGCAGGCTCGATCGGCGGCCGCGCGCCGGCCCATACGACATACTGGTCCGGGCGCACCAGGACGAACGCCGCCTCATAGGCTTCGCGTCCGTCGCGCCTTGTATCGCGCACCACCTTCAGCGGGACCCGCAGCGCGGTGGCCGCCGCCTCGAACGCCGCCGCCACCTCGGCCTCGCCGTCGAAGCAGAGGAGCGTGAAGCCGCGGCCGAGGGCGTCGAAGCTGTTGCCGCCCGACGACAGCGGCACCGGGGCCAGATGGTGGCCGGGGCGCGCCTTCACCGCGTGCGTGCCGTGCGCCGAGTTGACGCCGCCCTTGGGTCCCAAAACCACCGGCGAGGCCTCGTAGTTCGGCTCGTATTGCTGGAAGCGCGAGCCGATGTCGGTCTCGCGCGCCTGCCACGCCGCCTCGAACTCGGCGCGGTCGGTGTCGGGGTTGTAGCGCTCGAGGAAGGCCGCGTCGCGCTTGATGCGCGCGGTGATGAAGTCGTCAGCGGTCTCCCAGAACACCGGCCGCCGCTCGCTGCTGTAGCTCTCGAGCAGCGCGTCGGTGCCCCATCCGTCGAGCCTCGCCGCGAGCTTCCAACCGAGATTCACGATGTCCTCGAGCCCGTTGTTGAGGCCGAAGCCGCCATAAGGCGGATGGCTGTGCGCCGCGTCGCCGGCGATGAACACGCGGCCGCGCTGGTACTCCTCGGCCACCGCGACCCGCATCTTCCACAGCGCCAGATGCTCGAACTCGCACGCCACCGGGAAGCCCGCCGCCTCGCGGATCAGCCCCAGCGAGTCGAACGTCTCGATCTTTGCGTCGGCCGGCACCGGCGCGTGGAAGAACCAGCCGTCGGGCACGTCGATCCGCCCGAAGAACTGCCAGAAGCCTTTGTATTCGGGGCGCAGCACGCGGTAGGTCGAGCGCGGCGGGAAGCGTTTCAGCTTTTCGTCGAGGTCGCGCGAGCGGAACACGGCCAGCAGCATCGTCTGCTCGTAATCCTGCTGGCTGCGCGGAATGCCGAGCTGCTCGCGCACACCAGAACGCGCGCCGTCGCACCCCACCAAATAGTCGGCCTCGAGCGTCTCGGCGGTGCCGCTGGCGTCGTTCGTGACCGCGACGCGCACGCCGCTGGCGTCCTGGCTGATGCCCCCGGCCGTCCAGCCGAACCGCGAATCCACGGTGGCGAGGGTGGCCACCTTCCGCCGCAGCACGGCCTCCATCTGGTATTGCGGCAGGCGCTCGTTGTCCTCAGCGTAGAACCGCCGCACCAGCTCGCGGCCCGCCGGGACGTGGAAGTAAGGGCTCATCAGGTTGCCGTAGGCGGTGAACTCGCCGATCGGATAGTCGGGGGGCATCAGCCGCGCCGCCCGCAGCTCGGCCGCGATGCCCCAGCGCGCGAAATGCTCGAGGGTGCGCTGGGTCAGGTTCTGGCCCTTGGGGATGCGGCTCGAGCCGGTGCGGGTCTCGACGAGCACGCAGCTGATGCCGCTCAAGCCGAGCACCACCGCGAGCCCGAGGCCGACCGGTCCGCCGCCGACGATTACGACCTGGGTGCGCTGTGCCATGTTCGACTCTTTATTCCGCGCGGCGACCGCGCCATAGTATTGGGCAATACCCGTCTGGAGGATACGCCATGAAGCTCACACCCGCCCAGGTCGCGGAGTTCGAGGAGCAGGGATACCTGTTCCTGCCGAGTCTGTTCAACACGGCGGAGATGGACGTGCTCAACGCCGAGGTGCCGGGCATCCTGGCGCAGAACCGGCCGGAGGTGATCCGCGAGAAGGGCACCACCGCCCCGCGCTCGGCCTTCTACGTGCAGACTTGGAATCCGGTGTTCGAGATCCTGGCGCGCCATCCGCGCCTGGTCGAGCCGGGCATCCAGCTCCTGGGCTCGGACAAGCTCTACATGCACCAGTTCAAGATCAATGCGAAGGCGGCGTTCGACGGCGCGGTGTGGCAGTGGCACCAGGACTACGCGACCTGGTACGAGGACGACCAGATGCCGCAGCCGCGCGCGATGAACATCGCGCTGTTCCTGGCCGAGGCGAACGAGTTCAACGGCCCCTTGATGTTCATCCCCAAAAGCCACCGTCGCGGGCGGCTGCAGGCGGGCCACGACGTGACCACCACGAGCTATCCCTTGTGGACCATCGACAACGACACGATCACCCGTCTGGTCGCCGAAGGCGGGATCGTCGCGCCCAAGGGCCCGCCCGGCTCGGTGCTGCTGTTCCACGGCACGCTCGTGCACGCCTCGGGCTCGAACCTCACGCCGTGGTCGCGCTGGATCGTCTACCTGTCGCTCAACCGCTGCGACAACGCGATCCGCCGCCTTAAGCGTCCGACCTGGATCGCCAACCACGATTTCACGCCGATCGACATGGTCGCCGACGATGCGCTGCTGGACTACGCGCGCCGGCGGCCGAGTGCGGCGGAGTAGGCGATGAACCTGCACCGCAAGCTGAAGGAACGCGAGGCCGCCGGCAAACCCTTGCGCGTCGGCCTGATCGGCGCCGGCAAGTTCGGCACGATGTATCTCTCGCAGGCGCGCAAGACGCCCGGCATCCACCTGGTCGGCGTGGCCGATCTGTCCGTGCCCCGCGCCAGGGACTCGCTCAAGCGCACCGGCTGGGCGGACGAGCGCGTCGCGGCCAAAAGCCTCGACGAGGCGGCCAGGACCGGCGGCACGCATGTTGGCGAGGATGCCGCGGCGCTGATCGCGCATCCTGCGGTCGACATCGTCGTCGAGGTCACCGGCCATCCGCCCGCCGCCGTGAGCCACGCGCTCAAGGCGTTCGCGGCCAGGAAGCACGTGATCATGGTCACGGTCGAGGCGGATGCGTTCTGCGGGCCGCTCCTGGCGAAGAAGGCGGCCGAGGCCGGGGTGATCTACAGCCTCGCCTATGGCGACCAGCCGGCCTTGATCTGCGATCTCGTCGACTGGGCGCGCGCCGCCGGCTTCGACGTGGTCGCGGCCGGCCGCGGCCACAAATGGCTGCCGCATTACGCGCAGTCCACGCCCGAGACGGTGTGGCAGTACTACGGACTCACCGAAGAGCAGGCGCGGCTCGGCGGCTTGAACCCGCAGATGTTCAATTCCTTCCTCGACGGCTCCAAGCCCGCGATCGAGAGCACGGCCGTGTGCAATGCGACCGGGCTCCTGCCGCCGCCGAACGGCCTCGAATATCCGCCGTGCTCGCTCACCGACCTTCCGTTCGTGTGCCGGCCGAAATCCGAGGGCGGGGCGCTGCATTTCAAAGGCCAGGTCGAGGTGCTGTCGTGCCTGGAGCGCGACGGCCGCGAGATCCCGCAGCACATCCGCTGGGGCGTGTTCGTCGCTTTCGAGGGCGACACCGAGTACGTGCGCCGCTGCTTCAACGAGTACGGGCTCGTCACCGACCCCTCGGGCCGCTACGCCGCGATGTACAAGCGCTGGCACCTGATCGGGCTCGAGCTCGGCATCAGCGTCGCCGCCGTCGGTCTGCGCGGCGAGCCGACCGGCTGCCCGGATAGCTTCCGCGCCGACGCGGTCGCAGCATCCAAGCGCGATCTCAAGCCCGGCGAGATGCTCGACGGCGAGGGCGGCTACACCGTGGTCGGCCGCCTGATGTCGGCCAAGGACAGCCTCGCAGTGGGCGGCTTGCCGATCGGGCTCGCGCACAAGGTGAAGGTGGTGAAGCCTGTGAAAGCGGGCACGCCGGTGCGCTGGGAGGACGTGGACGTCGATTCCACCCTCGAAGCCGTACGGGTCCGCCGCGAGATGGAAGCGATGTTCCGCGGCCCCGCGCGCGCCGCGGCGGAATAGGAGGCGTCATGGCCCCTCTCGATCAGGACAGCAGGTCCCGGCTCGACATCGACCTTGCGACCACGGAGCCCGGCACGCCGGGCGGCAAGTTCATGCGCCAGTTCTGGATCGCCGTCGACTTGAGCCAGAACCTCAAGCCCGGCGAGGCGAAACCGATCCGCATCATGAGCGAGGACTACGCGCTCTACCGCGGCGCGTCCGGTCAGGCGCAGGTGATCGCCTATCGCTGCCCGCATCGCGGGGCACAGATGCATCTCGGCTGGGTCGAGGGCGACGACATCCGCTGCGTCTATCACGGCTGGAAGTTCGACTGCGCAGGGACGTGCCTGGAGCAACCGGCGGAAGAAGCGGGCTTCGCGCGCAAGGTGAAGATGCGCACTTGGCCGACGCGCGAGCACATGGGCCTGATCTACGCCTATTTCGGCCCTGGTCCTGAAGAAGGGGGCGAGCTGCCGCACTTCCCGCCTTATCCGGCGCCCAAGGACGAGGGGCTGATCGACCCGTGGCCCATCGAGCTCGTGCCGTGCAATTACCTCCAGTCGTTCGAGAACAGCATGGACGAGGTGCACGTCGCGTTCGTGCATGCCCCAGGGGGCTCGCACAAGCTGATGTCGGATCTGCCGCTGATCTCGGGCGAAGAGACCGACTGGGGCATGAAGCGCTTCGGCAAGCGCGCCAACGGCAAGGTGCGCGTGACCCTGCACTACGCGCCGGCCACGACGCGCGTCATCGTGCCGCCGCTCGCCGGCATGGATGGTGTGGGCGGCTGGACCGAGATCTATCTCCACTTCACGCCCATCGACGACGTCAACCACATGTGGATCGTCAGCAGCCACGTGAAGGTCACGGACAAGGATGCCGACGCTTATCGCCAGAAGCGCGCGGAGTATCTCAAACGCCGCGCCGAGGCGCCCGACTCGCGCGCGGTGGCGAACGAGCTCTGGGCCGGCAAGGGCGTGTTCTCCGAGGTGCGCCATCCCGACCTCGCGGTCGTGCAGGACATCGCAGTGCAGGCCGGGCAGGGCCGCATCGCCGACCGCGAGAACGAGCGGCTCGGCCGCTCCGACAACGGGATCATCCTGTGGCGGAAGATCCTGGCCCGCGAGCTGCGCGCCATCGCCGACGGCCGCCCCGCCAAGGCCTGGAAAGCGCCACCCGCCGACGTGATCCCCGAGATCGGGATCTGAGCGTTCCGTCGTCCCCGCGAAAGCGGGGACCCAGGGGCCACAAGCGCCACACTCGCCCTGGATGCCCGCGTTCGCGGGCATGACGGATTGGAATCCGCTTCCCGAACACGTTCAGGTTTCCGTATAGTTGAGCGGAATTCGGCCCGCGAACGGGCCCGTCGCGTCCGGGAGGAAACAGATGAACGGCGTGTTCCAGAATCGCTGGTGGGTCGTGTTCGCGTCCGCCTCGGGGCTCCTGGTCGGCGCCGGGGCCATCAACGTGTTCGCGTTCGGCGTGTTCCTGAAGCCGATCACCGCCGATCTCGGCCTCGGCCGCGGCGTGTTCGCCTCGGCCATCGGCATGGGCTCGCTGCTCAACGCCATCGCCTGCCCGATCCTCGGCTGGATGATCGACCGTTGGGGCGTGCGCCGCGTCATGATTCCCGGCATCCTCCTGTGCACGGTTGCGACCGCCGCCTACGGCCTGATGCAGCCGTCCTTGCCGCTGATCTATCTGATGTTCGCGGTCGCCGGCTTCGTGTTCGGCTGCCAGACCCCGATCGCATACGCGACCGTGACCGCGCAGTGGTTCGACAACAAGCGCGGCCTCGCCCTCGGCATCGCCATGGCCGGCGTGGGGCTCGGCGTGGCGCTGATCCCGCAGATCGCGGCCTCGCTGATCGGCCAGTTCGGCTGGCGGCTCGCCTTCGTGGGCCTTGCCGTGTGCGTGTTCGGATTCGCGTTCGTGCCGGTGTCGCTCTTCATCCGCGAGCCGCCGGGGTTCGTGAAATCGCGCGACCGCGACGCCGCGGCCCGCGACGCGGTGGCCGGGATACCCGGCCGCGAGGCCTTCCGCGGCTGGCGCTTCTACGCGCTCACCATCGCCTTCTTCCTCGCGATCGTGGCGATCAACGGCACCGTCTCGCACGTGGTGGCGCTGCTGACCGACCGCGGCTATCCGCTGCAGGAGGCGACCGCTGCCCTGTCGCTGTCCGGGCTTGCGATCATCGGCGGCCGCATCCTCTCCGGCTGGGCGCTCGACCGCTTCTGGGGGCCGTTCGTCGCGGTCACGTTCTTCCTCATCCCCATGGCCGGCATCGGCCTCCTCGACAGCGGGGGGGCGGGCGTGGTGCCGCTCCTCGGCGCCACCTTGTGCGGGCTCGGCATCGGCGCCGAGGTCGACCTGATGGCCTTCTTCGTCAGCCGCTATTTCGGCCTGCGCGACTACGCGAAGATCTACGGCGCCATGTTTGCGGTGTTCTCGTTCGGCGTCGGCGTGGGCCCGACGATCAGCGGCTTCGTGTTCGATCGCTTCCACTCCTACGGGCCTGCCTTCCTGCTGTACGAGGTGCTGCTCGCCGTCACCTGCGCGTTGTTCCTGCGCCTGGGCCCGTATCCCTTCCCGGCCAGTGCCGACCATCTGCCGGGCGGCCAGGTCCGCGCTCACGCCGCGACCAGCAAGGCCGTGTCATGACCCTGGTCCAGCCGCAAGCCCCTCCGCGCGACATCGCCGGGCTCGACCTCGCGCTGACCGGCCCCGGCACGCCGGGCGGCAAGTTCATGCGCCAGTTCTGGATCGCGGTCGAGCGCAGCGAGGACCTGAAGCCGGGCCAGGCGAAGCCCATCCGCATCATGAGCGAGGACTACGCGCTCTACCGGGGCGCGTCGGGCCAGGCGCAGGTGATCGCCTATCGCTGCCCGCATCGGGGGGCCCAGATGCATCTCGGCTGGGTCGAGGGCGACGACATCAGGTGCGTCTATCACGGCTGGAAGTTCGATTGTTCCGGCCAGTGCAATGAGCAGCCGGCGGAGGAGGCGGGCTTCGCGCGCAAGGTGAAGATGCGCACCTGGCCGACGCGCGAGCACATGGGCCTGATCTACGCCTATTTCGGCCCTGGTCCTGAAGAAGGGGGCGAGCTGCCGCACTTCCCGCCGTTCCCGGCCCCGACGGACGAAGGCCTGATTGAGAACCCGATCCCGCCGCATATCCCCTGCAACTATCTGCAGTCGTTCGAGAACAGCCTCGACGAGGTGCACGTCTCGTTCGTGCACCGCACCGGCGGCTCGCACCAGGGCATGTACGACCTGCCCGAGGTCGCGGCCGAGGAGACCGACTGGGGCGTGCTGCGCACCGGCCGGCGCAAGAACGGCGAGGTGCGCGTCAGCCTGCACTATCTGCCGGCGGTGACGCGCGTGATCGTGCCGCCGATGGCCGGGTTCGACGGGGTCGGCGGCTGGAAGGAGCTCTATCTCCACTTCGTGCCGATCGACGATGCGCATCACAAGTGGATGATCACCTATCACGTGAAGGTCGCGGGCAAGGACGCCGAGCGCTATCTCGCCAAGCGCGACGAGTACGACCGCAAGGTCGCCGCCGCGGGACCCGCCGCCGGGCTTGCGCGCGAGGTCATGGCCGGCCGCCTCGCGTTCTCCGCCATCGACCATCCCGACCGCGTGCGCGTCCAGGACATCGCCGTGCAGGCCGGGCAGGGCCTGATCGTCGATCGCTCGCAGGAGCATCTCGGCCGCTCCGACACCGCCATCATCGTGTGGCGCAAGATGATGGCGCGCGAGCTGCGCGCGATCGCCGAAGGCCGCCCGGCCAAGCGCTGGACCCCGGCCCCCGCCTCCGTCGTGCCGACCCTGGGGTTCTAGGGTCCTCCGTCATGCCCCGACCGTGATGAATTCTCATCATGTGTCGGGATACCAACAATCAATTGCCGGGTGACGCGCAATCCGCCACCTTCAATGCGTGCGCACGCGTGACAGCAGCCTTGCCTGGGTCCTCGCCGGCGGCATCGCGGCTCTTGCGATCTCGCAGGGCATCGGCCGCTTCGCCTACACGCCGCTCCTGCCCTACATGCAGCAGGCGCTGCGCTTTGGGCCGGATGTTGCGGGCTATCTGGCAGCCGCCAACTACGCCGGGTACCTGGTCGGCGCTCTCGCCGCAGCGCTCGTGCCGCCGCGAGCGCCCCGCACCGCGATCCTGCGCCTCAACCTGATCGCCTGCATCGCCTCGGTGGCGGCCATGGGGCTGACGACGTCCTTGTGGGCGTGGGCTGCGTTGCGCGCCATCGCCGGCATCACCAGCGCCTTCGTGCTCGTGCTCGGCTCCGATTTCGTGTTCCTGAAGCTCGCGCGCATCGGCCGGACCTCGCTCAAGGCGGTGCTGTTCGGCGGCGTGGGCGCCGGCATCGCCATCGCCGGCCTCGTCGTCACCCTGGCCGTGCAGCCCTGGGGCTGGGACGGCACGTGGCTCGCGGTCGGCGCGGTCGCGGCCGTGCTGGCGCCCTTGTGCTGGGTCGGCCTGCAGCCGCCCTCGAATGCTGCGGCAGCACCGCACGCGCCGGCCCACGCCGCGCCCGCCGCATCCGCCGGTTTTCCGGTATCGCTGCTGCTGGCCGCGTATTTCTGCGAGGGCCTCGGCTACATCGTCACCGGCACGTTCCTGGTCGCGATCGTGGCGTCGATGCCGCACCTCGCGGCGTATGCCCCGCAGACCTGGATCGTCGCCGGCCTCGCCGGCGTTCTCGCGGCCCCCTTGTGGTCGCTGCTGGCTGGCCGCATCGGCCTCGCCGGGGCGCTGGTCGCCGGACACCTCGTGCAGGCCGCCGGCATCGTCTTGCCCGTGCTGTCGCACAGCCTCGCCGCCGTCCTGCTGTCGGCGCTGGCGTTCGGCGGCACCTTCACCAGCATCTCCGGCCTGTCGCTCGCCTTCGGCGGCCAGCTGATGCCCAAGCACTCGGCCCGCCTCATCGGCGTGCTCACCGCCTCCTTCGGCATCGGCCAGGTCCTGGGTCCGATCGCCGCCGGCGAGCTCGCGGCGCGCCACGGCGACTTCGACACGGCGCTGCTGCTGGCCGGAGGCGTGGTTGCCTTCGGCGCCGTTTTGCTGATCATGGGAACTGTTCATGCCGCCCGGCGGCGGCATCCAGCGTGGGCACAAGCTGACTGAGCGCGCCGACATGAGTCCCGGCATCCACACCCCTCTCACCGACCTTCTCGGCCTGCGCTACCCGATCCTGCTGGCGCCGATGGGGGCTGTCGCGGGCGGCGCGCTTGCGGCCGCGGTCACGCACTCGGGCGGGCTCGGCCTGATCGGGCCCGGCTATCTCGGCGACGACTGGATCAATCGCGAGTTCGACGCGGCCGGCAACGCCCGGGTCGGCGTCGGCTTCATCACCTGGGACCTCGCGAAGTCGCCGCAACGCCTCGCCACCTGCCTCGCGCGCAAGCCGGCGGCGGTCATGCTGTCGTTCGGTGACGCGATGCCGTATGTCGCGGCGGTCAGGCAGGCCGGAGCGAAGCTCATCCTGCAGGTGCAGAGCGTTGCGGCGGCGAAGGAGGCGGCGCGGCTCGGCGCGGACGTGGTCGTCGCCCAGGGCATCGAAGGCGGCGGCCACGGTGCGAAGCCGGAGCAAGGCCGCTCGCTCCTGCCGCTGCTGCCGGCGGTGGTCGATGCCGTGGCCCCCGTGCCGGTGGTCGCCGCGGGCGGCATCGCCGACGGCCGGGGCCTTGCGGCGGCGCTCACGCTGGGCGCTGCGGGGGCTCTCATCGGCACGCGCTTCTACGCCTGCCGCGAGTCGCTCGGCCACGCCAACGCCAAGGCGAAGATCGTGGAGTCGTCGGGCGATCAGACTCTGCGCACGCGGATCTTCGACATCGCGCGCGCCATCGACTGGCCGCTCGAGTACACCGGCCGCGCGATCGCCAACGATCTCTCGCGGCGCTGGCACGGCCGCGAAGCCGCCCTCGAGGCGGCCCTCGACGAGGAGAAGCAGCGCTATGTCGCGGCCGTCGCCGCGGGCGATGTGGACACCTCGGTGGTCTGGGCCGGCGAGGGGATCGACCTCATCCACGGCGTGGAGCCGGCGGCGGAAATCGTGGAGCGGCTGGCCGCCGAGGCGCGGGCGGCGCTGGAAAAAACGCGCGGCTTCCTTATATAATCGGCCCCGCGTCGGCGACCCGTGTCGCCGGCGCATTCACTTTTCGCAGGTGCGGGACGGCAGTAGCCTCCCCGCGCCATCCGGCAGTAGCCAAAAATGCGAGACACGGCTGTCGTCCAGGATTTCTCCGAGCCGGATCTGTCCGGCCAATCTCCTCTCTCCCTCTATCGTGCGAAGCTGGCGGCGGGCGAGCTGCGCCTCGATCCGGCGCAGGCGCTGGCCGCCGAGAAGCTCGAGACCTTGTCGCGCGCGCTGCGCGACTACGAGCCGAAATCCGGCCCCGGCTTCTGGCGCGTGCATCTCGGCTTCGCGCGCAATTTCGGCCTGTCGAGCGCGGGCGCGCCGCCGATGGGGCTCTACCTCGTCGGAAATGTCGGCACCGGCAAGTCGATGCTCATGGACCTGTTCTTCGCCACCGCACCGGTCCGGAAGAAGCGGCGCGTGCATTTCCACGCCTTCATGCTCGAGGTGCACGCGCGCCTGCACGAGTGGCGCACCCGCCACGCCAAGACGGCGCAGGATGCCGACCCGATCCCGCCGCTCGCCGAGCGCATCGCCGCCGAGGCGTGGCTTCTGTGCTTCGATGAGTTCCAGGTGACCAACATCGCCGATGCGGTGATCCTGGGCCGGTTGTTCGGCTCGCTCTTCGAGCGCGGCGTCGTCGTGGTCGCGACCTCGAACACCACGCCCGACGATCTCTACAAGGGCGGCTTGCAGCGCGAGCTGTTCCTGCCGGCGATCGAGATCCTCAAGAAGAAGATGGACGTGCTGCAGATCGACAGCGGCACCGACTACCGGCTCGACAAGGTCGACGGCGTGCAGGTCTATCACACGCCGCTGTCGGACGCGGCCAGCGCGGCGCTCGAGGCGGCGTTCCGCCGGTTCGCCGACGAGGGCGAGACGCCGGCCGCAACCGAGATCCACATCCTGGGGCGCACGCTCAAGGTGTCCTGCGCCGCCGGGCGTGCCGCGATGATGAGCTTCGCCGAGCTGTGCGAGCAGCCGCTCGGCCCTGCCGATTACGTGGCCCTGGCAAGCCACTTCCACACCCTCGTGATCGACGGCATCCCGAGGCTCAGCCCCGATCAGCGCGACGTGACGCGCCGGTTCGTGACCCTCGTCGACGAGCTCTACGAGCATCGGGTGAATCTGATCTGCGCTGCGGCGGCCCCGCCCGATGAACTCTGCACCGCGGGCGACCACGCCAAGGAATTCCGCCGCACCGCCTCGCGCCTGTACGAGATGCAGAGCGAGGAATATCTCGAAAGCCCGCATCTGGCGTGAGCGCACACGCCGGCCGGATTGGCCCGCGCTAGGTTGGGTGCCTGTCGACGGAGAGCTCTGCCGGACCCCTTCCGATCGCATCGGGGGTCGGGGCGAAGGTCAGAGTGAGCGTCTCCAGCATGTCGGACAATGCCACAAAGCGCTGGCGCAATGCCGGCAGGTCGCTCAACGCCGGCAGCGGTGCGGACATGATGTTCTGAAATTCGGCAAAAACGTACTTGTGCGCCGTCAACTGGCGCTTGGCCTGTTCGTCACTCGTGCGGCGTACGACGTCCGAGAGCGCTTCTGATGCCTTGGCCATGGATGTGATGGCCAAAAGGAGATCGCTTTCGAGGCGGCGGAGCAAAGCCGCTCTGATCTGCCGCAGGCCGTTTAGCCGGCCGGGATGCTGGATGACGTTCATGCCACATGTCCTGCGAGAGTAAGGGAAACCACGCTGGTCCTCGCCTCGGCCGAGATGCGTCAGGCGGCCCTGACTTGGCTGAAGAAGGCCTCAACTTCGTGCCGCAGGCTTTCGGATTGACGGGTCAGCTCCGTCGATGCCGCGAGGACGGCATTGGCGGCCGTGCCGGTATCGTTCGCCGCGGAGTTCACGCCGGAGATGGTGGACGACACCTCGGTTGTACCGGCCGCCGCCTGTTGGACATTGCGGGCGATCTCCTTGGTCGCGGCACCCTGCTCCTCAACCGCCGACGCGATGGTGGTGGCGATTTCGTTCACGCGTCCGATCGTCTGGCCGATCGCTTTTACCGCAGCGACCGAATCGTGTGTCGCGGCCTGCATCTCGGCGATCTTAGAGCTGATCTCTTCGGTTGCTTTGGCTGTCTGATTGGCCAGCGATTTCACTTCGGAGGCCACAACCGCGAATCCTTTGCCGGCTTCGCCGGCACGCGCCGCCTCGATCGTGGCGTTGAGCGCCAGAAGGTTCGTTTGCCCCGCGATGTCGTTGATCAGCTTCACCACGTCGCCGATCCGTTGCGCCGCGTCGGCGAGACCTTGGATTTGCGAATTGGTGCGTTCCGTCTCCTGCACCGCCTGGCTGGTGATCCGCGTCGATTCTCCGACCTGGCGTCCGATCTCCGCGATCGAAGATGCCAGCTCTTCGGCCGCCGTGGCCACCGTCTGGACATTCGTCGACGCCTGCTCGGACGCCGCCGCGACCGCCGTCGCCTGACGGCTCGTCTCCTCGGCCGTGGCCGTCAGGCCCGTCGCCGTCTTCTGCATCTGGTCGGCCGTTCCGCTGCCGGTTTCGAGCGCCTTGCCCATCGACACGCTGAACGCGCGGATCGCCTCGTCGAGCTTGGTCTGGCGCTGCTGACGTTCGGCCAGCATTGCCTCCTGGTAGACCGAGATCGCGAAATCCATGTCGAGGTTGACCGCGGAGGTCAGCGCCTGCAGGACAGCCGTGAGCTTGGCCGGCTTCCAGCGATAGGTGCGCACCGCGAGATCGAGCAGCTCGCGCAGGACGAAATTGTACCCGCCGATGTACCAGCGCGGCTCGAGGCCGATGCGATTATGCACGAGCCCGATGCTGCGCACGCTCTGCACGTAATCCTGGCCGAAACCGTTGTTGAACAGCCGATGCCAGTGCGTGCCCTGTGCCTTCTTGAGGCGCGGGGTCTGGTCGCCGATCAGCTTGGCCAGTTGCGGCGTTCCGGTTATCAGCGAATAAAAGCCGTCGAGCACGTTCGGGAGTGCCGGCTCCACGATCTTCCAAAACTCCCGAAGCGTCGTGGTCGTCTGCGCATCGATCCGCATGAACGCGAGGCGGACGTCGCGGTCGCCGTCGTCATGGGTCGCTTGCGAATGGGTTTGCACGGCTTGTCTCCTTGGATCCTGCGGGCCCGGCGAGCCCCCTTCATTTCGCGGGACCATAGAGAGGCCGTGGCGCGGCTGCTTGGAGCACACCGCCACGCTTTGGTGCCGGGCGCCACGAAATGCCGAGACGAACACTCGTGCTGCTTAAGAGCGGAACCGGTAGCCCCCTCACTCGGTCCGAATTCCTCAGATGCTGGTACAGAATGTGAGATTTTTAGTAAGTTATAAGCAAATACAAGACATTGTGCCGCGGAGATCCGAGGTCACGAGGGCATAGTGTCCGCACCGATGTTGCCACTGGAGGCCCACCCGGCCTTCCACGTCGCAAGCACTTCCGAGCTCGCGCATGTGCTCGAGGCGCAGCTCGCCGCCGAACTGATCCACGTGCCGCGCGATCTGCGAGCGGTCAGCTCGCGCGCCAATCGGTTCAAGCTGCCGGTCGGAGGGCTGTGGCTCTGCGACTATGGCATGCCCACGGTCGTCAAGTTCCCGGCGTCCGACGATATTCGGGTCCAGTTTCGGCTGGCCGGTTCGGGTGCCACGACGATCCGTAATCGGACGATCGCGATCACCGAGATGCAGGCCTGCGCGGCATCGGACGCAGGCGAAGTTCATTTCGGGCCGGATTTTCGGCAGTTGGCCTGGCGCGTTCCCAGGGCGGCTCTCAGGCAGAAGATCGCCGCCATGACCGGCCGTCCCGTCATCGGCGAGCTTTGCTTCGATCCCGAGATCGATCTCAGCCGGCCGCTTGCGGCGACGATGCGGCGGGTCTTGGATTGCCTGATTCAGGCGATCGATGCGGTTCCCGACGCGCCACCCGGCCCCCTCCTCGCCGAACTGGAACAGGCCCTGATCGTGGCGTTTTTGACTGCACACGAGCCCGGTATGCGCGGAATGCTCGACCGGCGTGCTCCCGGCGCCGCCCCCTGGCAGGTGCGCCGCGCCGAGGAGTACATCGAGGCGAACTGGGACAAGCCGCTCCTCATCGAGGATCTCGTCGCGGCGACCGGCGCCAGCGCGCGCAGCCTGTTCCGGACCTTCCGGCAGAGCCGCGGCTGTTCCCCTTTGGAGTTTGCACGGCGTACCCGGCTGGAGGCGGCACGGCGAATGCTGGAAACACCGGAGCGACCGACCACCGTCACCGAGATCGCAGTCTCGTGCGGCTTTCGCGACCTCGGCCATTTCACGAAGAGTTTCCGCCAGGCCTTCGGAGAGCTGCCCTCTGCCGTGTTGAACCGGGCGCTCCAGGCTCGCCGGCCGGCTTCGTAGGGCCGTTCTCCCGCGCGGTCGCGCGCCAAGGAATTCCGCCGCACCGCCCCGCGCCTGCACGAGATGCACAGCGGGGAGTATCTCGAAAGCCCGCATCTCACCTGAGCCCGCGCGGCTGATACCGGGAGTCTTGCGCAAATCCGACATCCCGCCTTTGCCGGCGCGCCTATAAGGGCACGCTCAGGCGCGGTGCGCCTCTGCGAGTCGCGTCCGGGCCGGATGGAGGACCACATGTTCGGTTGCGGTTGGAGGAAGGTTGCCGGATCCATCGCTGTTGCCGGCGCCCTGCTGCTGGGCGACATGGCGATTCTCACCCCATCGGGGATCGGCTTCGGAGCAAGCGCCTCGGCCCAGACCCAGGGCATGCAGA
>Ga0335069_10003127_pt1 | contig 25222 bp, 22 predicted proteins | sample Lox_Sample_11_FD_206714 | JGI IMG/M metagenome (GOLD analysis project Ga0335069, IMG submission 206714) | Soil microbial communities from Loxahatchee National Wildlife Refuge, Florida, United States - Lox_Sample_1.1 | ecosystem: Environmental > Terrestrial > Soil > Wetlands | place: USA... | reverse complement strand
TTGACGCGGATCAAGCCGCCCTGGCATCGGGGCAGCATCGCGCGGCCTCGCCGCAGCCGCATTGGACCAACGTCCAATTCCGAACGGCTCTGACGGCTCGGATAGTTGCCCCCAGGCGGGCCTCGGAGCGATTGCGCCGGATTGCGAGGGCCCCCAATGCGCAACTCAAACCGCTCGCGCGCGACCCGGGCACGCTCGCGTTTTCCGAGAGCGACCGGATGCAAGATTCAGCAATCCGCCGACACCGGATCATGTCGCCGAGCGTTACGTCGCTCGTTCTTGCGCTCCTGGGGCTTGCGGCCGTCTTCTGGCTCTTGCACGAGAACGACACGCGCACCGTGCTGCGCACCGCGAGTGCGGTCGGCAGCGGTCTCGTCGTCGTGATTGCGATCCGAGGGCTCATTCTCGCCACCTGCGGCACCGGCTGGTGGTGTCTGTTGCGAAACTTCACCGCCGTGCCGCTTCGCGCTGCGATCGGCTTTCGCGTGATCGCCGAAGCCATCAATGTGATGCTGCCGGTCGCCACGGTCGGCGGCGACATCGTGCGGGCGATGCTGCTCAGATCCCGCACCGGGGTCGACAGCGGCACCGCCGCCGCCTCGACGCTGATAGACCTGTTGCTGCAGGCGGCCGCGCAGGCGCTGTTCGCGCTCTTCGGCGTTGTTTTGCTGGCGCGCATCGCCGGCGGCACCGAGCTGGCGTCCTGGGCGGCGAAAGGCCTGGGCGTCGCCGTTCTCGTGCTCGCCTGCTTCTATGCCGTGCAGCGATTTGGCGGCGCGCGCCTTGTCGAACGCGGACTTGCCGCCGTGGCGCGCCACTGGCCGGCCGCGGCCGCCGGTAACGCGTTGCGTTTGCACGAACGGCTCAAGGCGATCTACGCGGATCGCCGGGCGGTTCGGATGTCGTTTCTGCTGCACGAGTTCGGCTGGCTGATCGGTGCCTTCGAAACCTTCGTCGCGCTGCACCTGATGCATGTCCCCGCCGCGTTCTCGACGGCGCTGGTGCTCGAAAGTCTCAATCAAGGGCTCCGCACCGCGGCTTTTCCGGTGCCGGGGGCCTTGGGCGTTCAGGAAGGCGCCTATATCGCGCTCGGCGCTTTGTCCGGAATTGCGCCGGAGACGGCGCTTGCCCTGTCGCTCGTCAAGCGTGTGCCCGATCTGGCGATCGGACTTCCGGGACTTCTGGCCTGCTACTACCTCCAGATCCGACGCCACGTGCCGCGGCCTGTGGCGGCCACTGCCGCGAGCGACACCGCCGTCGAGTGAGGCCCGCGGGCTCGAGCAACCAGGGCACGTGGAGGTGGCGGCAGAGCCGGAAACGCCGGAAGCGCTTCAGGCGTGCAAAGTCAAAAGTGAGCGGCGAGTCCCGCTGCGGAAAGCTCCCGCGCCGGGTATGATCGGCGCAATATCGACGGAGGGGCGCATGTTCAGGAGACTATCATTCACCGGACTATTCGTGATCGCGGCCTTGTCGCTCGCGAGCGGCGCCGACGCGCAAAATCTCGATCTCACAGGTGTGTGGCACACCGACGGCGGCGCGACGTTCTATGTCCGGCAGATCGGCATTCAGGTCTGGTGGTACGGCGAGCACTCGCCCACCAATCCGAACTGGACCAACGTCGCGAACGGCACGGTCGTCGGCGGCGTTGTGCGCGTGAAGTGGGTCGACGTCCCCAAGGGCCAGACGCGGAACGAAGGCACGCTCGCCTTGCGCGTGGTCGATCCCAATCATCTGACGGTCACGGACAATCCGAACGGGTTCTGGGACAGGCCCTGGACGCGTTGACGCTTCCGAACACCAACACAATCATGCGCCGGTGCCATCGCGCGCCATCGCGCGTTGCAATCGCATGTGGTTCACGGTCGAACTGTTGAAAGCGCGGGCCTCCTGCAGGATCGACCATCATTTCGCAAACAAATATCCGCAGCTGTGGTCCTTCGGATCGTGCGCCATGATGCGGTCGTAGAGGCCGACATTTTCCCTCACCGTGCGCTCGACATCTTCCGGCAGCAGAAAGCCCGCATCGACCACACGCGCGGCGGCGGCGCGGACTTTGGCGACGTAGTCGTCGCGGGAGGAATAGCGCGCTTCTAGGCTCGGGCGCGGATCGCCGGACGCGCGTCGCTCGGCCTCGGTGCGGGCAAACGGCAGGAAGCTTCCATCCCAGCGGGCTGTCGCCCAAGCAAATCCCGCTGCCGGGTCGCGCTCGTTCCACCCCGTATGCGTGCCGAGCGGTGCCTGAAGTTCGACGAGCCGCACGCCGCCTTTGTCGTTGCCGTCCGTATCCGGCGCCGGCACCAGCGTCACATAGGAGGCGCCGTGGACGGGTGGAATGTAGTCGGCAATGCCTTCGCGCCGGAAGCGCTGCCCGAAGTTCAGACGATCCTCGTGAAGATTGTCCTCGGGCGGAACGATGCCGATGCCTTTCGGGAAGGCCGCGCGATAGTCCGCGACGCTCACCAGCGTGCCGTCGGCGATATGCGGATAGGCGCTGTCCGGCGGCGCCGCGTCCCCGCCCGTCCAGCGATCGAGCGCCAGGATCAGCGCGCGCATCGGAAGATAGTGATCCGTCGTCGACACGCAGTTCTGATACGGCCAGCGCGGCACCGTGCGGCCTACATAATGCTGCGCACCGGAGAAAACATAGACGCGTACATTCGGCGCAACCGCCACATCTTTTTTGCCGTCCGGTGTCGTCGTGACCAGCGAAGCGTCCCGGTTCCAGAATTCCGTCGACGTGTTGGCGATGAGGAGCTTCGGCAGGTTTCCGTGCGCATCGCGGGCGTGATCGAGCGTCGACGCGGTTTCGCCGGTGACGGGATCCTTCGAAGGCGTCGAGGTGAACGGGAACGCGTCCGCCGGATAGTCGTGCTCTTCCAGCATCGAGGGATGGCGCGTCGGCTGCACGAAACGGCTGTTGAAACCTGCCGATCCGCCGCCGCCCGGCACCTGCATATAGGCGCCGTCGAACACGAGCCGGCCCGTCTCGTCGACATCGAGACCGTCATGCAGCATACGGCCAATGACCCGTCCCGACTGGCTGATGCCGAAGATCAACGTGCGCCGGGGCGCGGGCGCGCCTGCGAACGGATGATCGCGGAACCAGGCGAGCAGATCGCGGATGCCGGCGAGTCCGGCGGCCGTCACGTATGGGTCCTTCGCGACATAGCTGAGCTCGTAGAGCGTGCCCGGCCTGAAGCCGCCGTCGAGCTGGACGCGGCCGGGCCCGCCCGGCTTCTCCGGCGCCACGAAGCGCCAGCTCGTGCGCGGCAAGGCGACGCGGGGATCCTCCGGCCGGGCCCGCGCGGTCAGCACGGCGTTCGGATCGTCCGGCACCGACGGCTCATACGTCAGGGCCTGGCGGCCCGCATAGATCGCGACGTTCGCCGGCGCCGACACCGTGAATTCGTTCTCGACCGGTCCCAGGATCGATGAGCCGTCCCAGTGATGCGCAATCGGTGGCGCAAAGACCAGCGGCCTGTCCTCGGGCCTGTCGCGTGCGACATCCCAGGTCCAGGCGGAGAAAAGCAGCGTGAAGCCGTGGCGCATGAGGAAGCCGTCGCCCGCATCGTCTGCTGTGGTCGGATCATTGTTGGCGGGGGACTTGCCGTTCACCTGCCCCAGGATCGCGATATGGCCGCGATTGTTCACGTCGTAGAGAAGCGTCGAGCCGGCCCCCCTGACAGGCCGCAGCATCAGGAACTCGCTCGAGAAGCTGACAAGGCCGTGGCCATCGCGGGGCGCGCGCTTGATGTCGACAATGGCCTGGTTGGCCGGCGCATCCGGATCGAGCGCAAAATGGGCGACGCCGCGGATCTTCTCGTAAGGTCCGGTTCCGCCGAAACTCATGCCGGCGGCGAAAGGCGTCCGTTCCTGGATGTCGACACCGGTCACCGCGGCCGCCAGCGGCGTCGCGATCGCCAGCGCCAGAACCACGCCCGCACCAATCCCTTTCATGGTTCCCCCAACGCAGCCGCTGCCAACATCAACATGCACAGGAAGCCGATGCAAATCACGAACCCCGGTTTGTGAAATACGACCAGGGGCCGATTTACATTGACGAATTCAGTCGAAGTAATACCTAGGACGAGTCTCTTCCTCTGCGGCCTGCTCCGTGCCCGACCCAAACATGCTGATCCAGTTCGTGCATTTCCTGAGCACCGTCGACCCGCTCTATGTGCTTTCGGGCGTGCTCGTGGGCGGCCTTGTGGGCATGACGGGCGTCGGCGGCGGCTCGCTGATGACGCCGATCCTCATTCTGGTGTTCGGCATCCATCCGGTGACGGCGGTCGGCACCGATCTTCTCTACGCCTCGGTGACGAAGGCCAGCGGCTCGCTCGTGCACGGCTACAATCGCACCGTCGACTGGCGCGTGGTGGGACGGCTCGCGCTCGGCAGCGTGCCGGCGACGGCCGTGACGATCGCGGCGCTCTATTTCCTCCATGTCGACAGCAAGGCGACGCAGATCATCATCACGCGTGTGCTCGGCCTCGCGCTCCTGTTCACGGCGATTTCGCTGATCCTGCGCAAGCCGATGATGCGCTGGTACGGCGCGCACGTTCCCGAGATGGCGCCGGAGCGCGTGCGGCGGCTGACGATCCTCACGGGCGTCATGCTCGGCGTCCTGGTGTCGCTGTCGTCGGTCGGCGCAGGCGCCATCGGCGTGACGGCGCTGGTGCTGCTCTATCCGAAGATGGACCCGCGCCGCATCGTCGGCTCGGACATCGCGCATGCCGTGCCGCTGACGCTCGCCGCCGGGATCGGCCATTCCTTCCTCGGCGCCATCAACTGGCACATCCTGGGCTCGCTGCTGGTCGGCTCGGTCCCCTCGATCATCATCATGAGCATCGTGTCGGCGCGGGCCTCGGACACGGCGGTGCGTGTGGCGCTGGCGGTCGTGCTGGTGATCGTCTGCGCGCGGTTCTGGTTTTTCAGCTGAACCAGGCGTTCACGCCGAAGATGACCGCGAGATACAGAAACGGAGTCAGCGTCAGGAGCACGATGTAAGGCGCATGCCTCGGATCTCGCTCGAACGCGCCGATCACGGCCTTCAGAAACGCCACCGGCCACAGGATCACATGCATGACGAGGTCGAGCACCAGTTCGCCCCAGCGCAGGAGGTTGTTGGACGACGGGAAATCATAGGCCAGCGAGGCGCGCGCAAACGACAGCAGCACGACGGCGCCGACCGTCAGGTAATCGCGCCAGAACGGCTCGAAGTGCTCGCCGGTGGTCTTTTCCATCCAGCCGAAGATCGTCTGCTGCACTGGCGCGACGGCGAAATTCCAGATCGTGGCCTGCACCGCCAGCATGCCGTGCCAGTCGACATGGACGAAGTGCTTGATGAATTCGGCGATCGCAAACGCGCCGAGAAGCGAGGCGAGCAGCTGATAGACGATATAACCGTAATGGATGTCGCCGGAGACCGCGTCTCCGTCCGCCCTGCCCCGCGCCATCGATCGCTCCTCAGCGCCTCACGCGCCGAGAGTGCCGCCGAATTGCGGCAAAGTCACGATCTGGCAGGCCCCTCGCCGTCGAGATAGCGCTCGGCGATTGCCGCATGCAGCGCGATGCCCACCGCCATGCTGTCCTCGTTGAGGACCATATGGTTCGAGTGGCAGGGCGCGACGTGGTCGTGATGATGGTCCTTCGGCATCACGCCGAGGAACAGCATGCAGCCCGGCATGCGTTGCAGCACATAGGAGAAATCCTCCGCGCCCATGATGGGCGCCGGCGACGGCACGTAATGCTCGGCCCCAAGAAGATCGACCGCCACGCCGCGGGCGAAGGCGGTGAACTCCGGATCGTTGACGGTGACGGGGTAACCGGCCTCGATTTCGACCTTCGCTTCGCAGAGATGCGCCTGCGCTACGTTCTTTGCGACGCGCTCGATCCCCTTGCGCGCCTGCTCGCGCGCGTGCTCCGAACAGGTCCGGAGCGTGCCGATCATTTGCGCGGACTCCGGAATCACATTGTTGGTCGTGCCTGAGGAGACCTGCGCACAGGTGAGGACGATCGGATCGAAGGCATCAAAGCGGCGCGTCGCCATGGCGTTGAGCGCCAGACCGGTCTCGAACATCACCGGTATGGGATCGACGGCCAGATGCGGCATCGAGGCGTGACCGCCCTTGCCCTTGATCGTGATGATCCATTTGTCGGCGGAGGCGAGCATCGGCCCCGGCTTGCCGGTGATCGCGCCGGCGCGGAAATTCGGCGTGATGTGCAGCGCGAAGGCGGCGTCGGGCTTGGGATCGCGATCGAGAAGCCCGTCCTCGATCATGTAGCGGGCGCCGTGATGGCCCTCCTCGCCCGGCTGGAACATGAACTTCACAGTGCCCGCGAGCCGATCGCGGCGGCGATGCAGCAGATGCACCGCCTGCACCAGCATGGCGGTGTGCGCGTCGTGTCCGCAGGCATGCATGCGGCCTTCGAACTCGCTCGCGAAATCGAGGCCCGTCTCTTCCGGCATGGGCAGCGCGTCCATGTCGCCGCGCAGGAGAATGGTGCGGCCGCTTTGCGAACCGGGCTTCGTGCCTGTCAGTGAGACGATCAGGCCGGACGTCGAAGGCCCGCGGTCGATCTGCACATCGAGCCCCTTCAAGCCTTCGAGCACCGCCTCGGTCGTGATCGGCAGGTCGAGCCCCAGCTCGGGTTTCGCATGGATGCGCCGACGCAGGTGGACGGCCTCCGGCAGCAGTTCCTGGGCTTCCTCGAGCAGATGGGACATCTCAGCCAAGACGGGTCCTCCTTGTGTCGGCTCGTTTTGTATCAGGTCCGATGGAGGGGGCAATTCACGCCTTCAGGACGGTCGCCTTGGTCTCCTTCCCGTGACATGCTTCGGCCGGACAACGGGGAGACGCACGTGGATTTCAAGGACGTCCTGTATTCGACGGACGGCGCGGTCGCGACCATCACCCTCAACCGGCCACGCTACAAGAATGCGCAGAGCTACCGCATGCTGGACGAGATCGATGCCGCCTTCGCGCTGGCGAAGAGCGACAAAGACATCCGTGTTCTGATCATCCGCGGCAGCGGCGGCAATTTCTCCTCCGGTCACGATCTCGGCACCGACGACGCGCTCGCCTATCACAAGTCGCTCGGCGCCGCGCCCGGCATCGAAACCTATGACGAATTCAAGAAATACAATCTCGATCTTCTTGTGGGCTGGCGGAATTTCCCCAAGCCGACCATCGCCATGGTCGAAGGCTACTGCATCTACGCCGGCTGGATGCTGGCCGCTTGCTGCGACGTCGTCTTCGCCGCCTCCGACGCGGAATTTCTCGCCGGCTTCGTAGAGTACATGTCGATCCCCTGGGACATCGGTATCCGCCGCGCCAAGGAGATCTGTTTCGAAAGCCGTTTCATTTCAGCGGAGGAAGCGCGCGAATACGGCTTCGTCAACCGAGTCTACGCGCCGGATGCGCTGGTACGAGAGACCTACGCCTATGCGCACCGCGTGGCAGAAAACAGCCTCGACGCGCTGCGCTTTGTGAAGATCCAGGCCAACAAGGCGCAGGATGCGCAAGGGTTCACCAATGCGCTTGAAGACTCACTCGGCGATTATCAGGCAATGAAATACATGATGGGCCAGGCCATGCGCGTGCCCGGCGAAAAGCGTCTCGCAACCGTCGATCTTGCCTTCCGCGGCAAAAAGGGCCAGCGCTTCGGGCAGTGACGCGTCAGTCCGTCGTCCAGCGCAGCAAGCCGAAAGACAGGGCCAGCGCGGCGCAGGCAATGGCGAAGGGAAGCGACAGCGCGAGGTTGATGCCGAGCGCCTCGAACGGCGCGACCAGCCTTCCCAGCGGCGCGAACAGCACGACCAGCAGCAAGGTCACCAGCAACGCGGCCAGGTCGAGCCCGGCGCCGAGGCGCGCGCTGCGCTCCATCCTCGCTGCGACGTCGCGGGAGAAGCCGGAGTCCGCAACCCCGACGAGCGGCTTTTTCAGCAGGGCATCGAGTTCATCTTCGGTCATGACGCGACCTCCAGCAACGCTTTCAGCTTCTGTCGTCCACGCGCGACGTGCGACTTCACGGTGCCGAGCGGTAACTCCAGAATTTTCGCCGCTTCCTCATGCGTATAGCCCTCAGCATAACACAATGTCAGCGCCGCGCGTTCCGGCGCCGCAAGTCGCGTCATGGCCATCTCCAGATCGAGCTTCTGATCCGGCGACGGACCGCCAGCGCACGCGTTCGAATCGTCTTCGAGCGGCTCCAGCTTTCTTTCGCGCGCCCACATCAGATACCGCCGATACGCAATGCGTGCGAGCCAGGCGGCAAACGCGCCCTCGCCCCGGAACTGGGCGATCTTCCGCCAGCCTTCGAGAAAGCTTTCCTGCGCCAGATCGTCGGCGAGGGCGTGATCGCCGCGCGCGAGCCGCCGCAGAAATCCGCGCAGACGCGACTGATGCCCACGCACCAGCGCATCATACGCGATCGTGTCGCCGGCGGCCGCGAGGGCCAGGAGTGCGCCTTCGTTCATGCCGCGCGGACATTGCCCTCATTTCACCGTGGCGGCCGGTCGAAAAGCCCTGCCAGCATGCGGCCCAGCCCGACCATGAACGGGAAGATGCCGACGAAGGGCAGCCAACTGGGCGTGCCGTAGAATGACCCGCCGCTCGTCATCGCCCAGAAGAAGACGAACAACGCCACGCCCACGCACATGAGATAGATGCCGGAGCCGATGGGATTGGTGTAGCGCCAGGAATAATGGCGTCCGCCATTGCCCACATATTCCGGCGGGATCGGCTGACCTTTCTCCGCCAGGGTCTCGATCATGCGATGTCGGCTCACCCGCTCGCGGTAAGAGAAGAAGTTCCCGAAGAATACTATCGCGACGACCGCGATCCAGAAGATCGCGATGACGCCCAAGTGATGGGGGAAAAACAACATCGAGCCTGCCTCCTAGCCTCTCACCCAACCATGATGCATCGACAGGGCTGTCCGGATGCATCCCGGCACAAATTTTTCACACCGCCGGGGCCGCGGGCGGGTATGGTCGCCCCAAGGCCGTCCGGCCTCAAATTCCACAGGATGGACAATGCGTTCGTTCCGCGCCCTGGCCGCCATCGTGCTGGTACTTGCCTTCGGCGGATGCTCGACCATGGCGCCGGTGCTCAACCTCCTCATCTCGCGGTCCGGCTATCACGTCGCGGAGGACCTCGCCTATGGCAGCGATCCCCGCCAGAAGCTCGATGTCTATGTGCCGGATCACCTGACCGGCAACCGGCCGGTGATCCTCTTCTTCTATGGCGGGTCGTGGCAGAACGGGCGGAAGGAAGACTATGTGGCGTTCGGCGAAAGCTTCGCCACGAAAAACATTGTCGTGGCGATCGCCGATTATCGCGTCTATCCGCAGGTGCGGTATCCCGATTTCGTGCGCGACGGCGCGTCGGCCTTTTCCTATCTGCGCGCGCATATCGCCCAATATGGCGGCGATCCCGATCGTATTTTCCTGTGCGGGCATTCGGCCGGCGCCTACATCGCCATGATGCTGGCGGCCGATCCGCATTATCTCGACGAAGCCGGCGCGAAGCTTTCACAAGTGCGCGGGGTGATCGGCATTGCCGGACCGTATGATTTTCTGCCGCTGACCGATCCGACGCTGATCACGATTTTCGGCGGGGCGCGGCGCCAGGATACGCAGCCGATCAGCTATGTCGACGGCAAGCGCCCGCCGATGCTACTGGCGACCGGCGATGCCGATCAGACCGTCGGGCCCGGCAACACGGTCCGCCTTGCCGCAAAGCTGCGATCCTTCGGCAGCCCCGTCGACGTGCACGTCTATCCCGGCATCAGCCATGTCGGAATCATCCTCTCGATCGCGCCGATGTTGCGCGGCAACACCACGCTGCGTCAGGACATCATCACCTTCGTGAACGCGAATTAGCGGTCCCGACTTCAAATCTTGCGGCTGTCATAAGCCCAGTGCAGCAAGGCCTGGCGTTGGCGGGGCCGGCACATCGAATCGCCGGGCTCGCAATGACGCTTGATCTGCGCGACATGACGCCGGATCGCTTTCCAGCGTTTTATCTGGCGCGCATCTTCGATCGTCATGCGCCGCCCCATATAGTAGCGGCAATACCATTGGAACCAGCCGCGCGGGTCGTCGGGATGGATCCAGCCTTTTTGGCGCCATACCGACAAGGGCTGGCTGGCGTCGACCCCAAAATAATTGAGCGCCGGGTCGGAGCGCGACGGCGAAAGCTTCGCCCGCGCAAACCAGCTCACCGGAAATTCCTTCCTGCAATCCGTCAGGTATTTTCCGCCGAAGACGCCGAGCGCGAGCATCTCTTTCGGTGTCAGCTCGGGCCGGAATTCCGGATCGAACCCGCGGCCGACCGGCGCCAAAAGGACATATGTGTACCCCCGCTGCATCTTGTCGTTGACGGTAACTCTTCTCGCCGGCTTTCTCACAGCGAAGACCTTGCCGCCAAAAGGGAGCAGACAGCAATGCGCACTAGTCGTGCGCGCCCCTGCGACCGCGTTTGACCTCCGCCCGCTTCTTCTTGTCGGACAGCCGCCGCTCCTTGCTCGCCCTCGTCGGCCGCGTCTTGCGGCGCGGAGGTGGTGGCGGTTTTGCGGCCTCGGCGATCAATTCGATCAGCCGCGCGCGGGCGTCTTCGCGGTTACGCTCCTGCGTGCGAAACCGGTTCGCCACGATGACAAGCTCGCCCTCCTTGGTGAGACGCCGCCCGGCGAGCTTGACCAGCCGCGCGCGGACATCGTCCGGAAGCGAGGGCGAGCGATGGACGTCGAACCGCAATTGCACGGCGGTCGCCACCTTATTGACGTTTTGTCCGCCCGGTCCCGAAGCGCGCACGAAACTTTCGGCGAGTTCGTCTTCGTCGATTTCGACGCCGTTTCCGGCGTTAATTTTGGCCATCATACACCCGGGAATCATGCGGAAGGATCGCACGACCCGCCGCGTCTGTAACGTTTGCCCGGCCCGCTGCGAATTGGACGGAAGAGACGCCGTCGCGCATGATGGACAAGGGACTCGAGGGCTCGAAGTGGAGAAACGGCTCGAAATTGGCCTGGAGACCCGGCTCAGGGCGGCGCTGACGACCGCGGCCGCCGCCTGGCATTCTTATCTGGCACGGAGGCGGGATCGGATGGCGCATCGCGAGCTTTTCTATCGTCATACGGGCACCGTGCGGGCGCTCCACTGGATCAATGCGCTGTGCCTTCTCGTCATGCTGATGAGCGGACTCCAGATCTTCAACGCGCACCCTTCGCTCTATTGGGGCGCAATTTCCACGTTCGACCATCCATTCGTGTCGCTGTTGGGCGAAGAGGACAATACCGGACGGGTCGTCAAGGGTGTCACCCAGATCGGCCACTGGCGGTTCGATACGACGGGCGTCCTCGGCGCCTCTTATGAACAGGGTCAATTGACGGCGCGCGGCTTTCCCGATTGGGCGACCCTGCCCGGCCCGCAATGGCTGGCGATGGGCCGGCTGTGGCATTTCTTCTTCGCCTGGATCTTCGTGATCAACGGACTCGCCTTTGCGATCTACGCGTTCTGGACGCGCCACGCCCAGCGCGATCTCTTCCCGACGCGCGCCGACATCCGCCATCTGGGCCACGAGATCGTCGAGCACATCCGTCTGCGCTTTCCGAAGGGTGAAGCGGCCAAGCGCTACAACGTTCTGCAAAAGATCGCCTACTTCACCGTGATCTTCGTCATCGCCCCGTTGATTGTCCTCACCGGCCTCACCATGTCGCCGACGATGGACAGCGTGTTCCCGGGCCTCCTCTGGATTTTCGGCGGACGACAAAGCGCGCGCACGATCCATTTCATTTGCGCCTTTTCGTTTCTCGGCTTCTTCATCATCCACATCGTCATGGTTATCCTGTCCGGAACCTGGAACAACCTGCGTTCAATGATCACCGGCTGGTATGCGATCGAGCCCGACAAGCAGGAGACGCCGCATGGCTGACAAAGGAACACGGCGCGGCTTCCTCGGTGCGGCCGCGGCCGGCGCAGGTACACTCCTGTTGAGCGGATGCCAGGGTCTCTCGGAGACGACCTGGTTTCCCAAAGTGCTCGACAGCGCCGAAGGATTGACCAGGCGCATCCAGCGATTGTTCGCAGGATCGTGGTCGATGGCGCCGGAATATTCGAAAGCCGAAATTTCGCCTGTCTTCAAGGCGAACGGCACGCTCGATCCCGGCACGACCATGTACAACATGGCGGCCGCCAACAATTTCCGCGACTGGAAAATTCCTGTGACCGGCCTTGTCGCGCATCCCTTCACGCTGTCGCTGGACGATCTGCGCGCCTTCCCGGCGCGGACGCAGATCACGCGGCACGATTGCGTGGAGGGCTGGAGTTGCATCGGCGAATGGACTGGCGCGCCGCTCCGCCTGATCCTCGACAAAGCGCATGCACTTCCGAACGCACGCTATGTCGTCTTTTATTGTGCCGATCCGATGACGGACAACGGCGACTACTATTACGAGAGCCTCGATCTCGTCGAAGCCTGTCACCCGCAGACGATCCTTGCCTACCAAATGAACGGAGCACCGCTGACGGTCCCGCACGGCGCGCCGGTCAGGCTCCGCTGCGAGCGCCAGCTGGGCTATAAGCACGCGAAATACGTCGAGCGCATCGAGCTGGTGGAAAGCTTCGACCACATTGCCGGCGGTAAGGGCGGCTACTGGGAAGACCAGGGCTATACGTGGTGGGCGGGGATTTGACCGCTACTTTGGAATTGCCCGGCTGAACGCGGCTGACGCCACCACCGCGCTCGGCGTCTCCGGCGGCGTCTCGTATTGATGGTAATCCTCGATCTGGTCGACGCGCACGAAGCTGTAGCCTTCGTCCATCAGCGGCGCAACGATCGCCGCCGCGAGTTGGGCCGATTGGCGATGGATGCAGTGGAGCAGCACAACGCCGCCGTTCTTGCGCCTGATTTCGCGCAGATAGCCCTTGGCGCAGGTGTCCGCATCCCAGCCGCGATGCCAGCATTCCCAGTCCGCGGCGCTCAGGATGTAGCCGTCATCGCTCATCGAGATCTCGCCGCCCTCGTCCCAATAGATCGGCCCCACATATTTCTTCAGCACCGGATCGGCATTGAGGAGATCGGCGTGCGCCGCGTGCCACGTGCCGTACGGGGCGCGAAAATAAAACGTGGTGCCTGCGGGCATCAGAGGCGCGATTTCGTCGTCGACCTCGCGGATCTGGTCCAGCAGCTCTTCGGGATGCTCATCGTACTGGCTGCCCAGCATCACATGCGTGGCGCTGTGATTGGCCAGAAGATGTCCTTCCGCCGCGATGCGCGCCAGCACGTCGGGGTGGAGCTTCGCCATCCGGCCGACAATGAAGAACGTCCCCTTGACGCCGAGCGCCTTCAGAGAGTCGAGCACGGCTTCGGTGTTGGCGTTGGGGCCGTCATCGAAGGTCAAAGCTACGGTGTGCGTATTCTTGAGGCCGGAATGGTAGATGGTCTTTGCTTGGAAATAGGCGAGCTTCGTACCGCCTGCTTCCGCCGCGCCCGCCGCCAGCAGGACCGCGAGCGCTGCCATGCCCAGAACGCGCATCATTCCTGGTCCCCCTAGCTCGTTCACAAAGACTAGGCGCGCGTCGCCTGGGCGGCAAGCGGCACTGCCTCATCCTCGATAAAAGCCAGAGGACGCAGCCAGTTGCAGCCGGTGTCGCAAAAGTCGGATGAACTTATCGCGATGCAGACTGCGTCGGGCGCCCAATCAGCGACTGGCCTGCGATGGGCAGCTCGCGAATGCGAATGCCGGTCACTGCGAAGATGGCGTTGGTCACGGCCGGCGCCACCGGAGGCACGCCGGGCTCGCCCGCGCCCCCCAGAGGCGCATCACTTTCGACGATGTGGACCTCGATTTCCGGCGTCTCCGCCAGGCGGACCATTTCGTAGTCCGGGAAGTTCGCCTGCACTACGGCACCTTTGTCGATAGTGATGGCGCCGTGCAGCGCCGCCGAAAGTCCGAAGATGATTCCGCCTTCGATCTGATGCTTGAGGCCGTCCGGATTGACGGCCATGCCGCAGTCGACCGCCGATACGATGCGATGGACGACCAGCCTGCCTTCCGGCGTGACCTCGACTTCCGCCACATGCGCGACGATCGATTCGAAGCTCTCGAACATGGCGATGCCGCGCGCCTGCCCTGGCGGCAAGGGTGTGCTCCAGCTGGCAGCCTCCGCCGCTTTCTTCAACACCGCCAGGTGCCGCGGCTTCGCAAGCAGCAGCTGCGCGCGATAGGTGTAGGGATCGGCTTTGGCTTCGTGTGCCAGCTCGTCGATGAACGACTCGACGAAGAAGCCGTGCCACGACGCTTCAACGCTGCGCCAGGGGCCTGTCGGAATATGCGTCGGCACGGCGGCCGTGCGGTATTCCTGATTCGGAATGCCATAGGGAATATGCGCCTGCGGGTTGGCGCCTTTGTCGGCGGCCGGATTGGGGCCGTCATTGGTCGTGTAATCGGCCGACCATGCGAGCGGCATGTCGATCGGATTGAAAGCGGCGCGCATGCGGCACATCACATTGGGACGATAATAGTCGTGCTGCATGTCCTGCTCGCGGGTGAAGAGAAGTTTCACGGGCGTACCCGGCATCGCCATCGCGGTCTGCACCGCATAAGTCAGGTAGTTCCACTGCTGCGGCAGCCGGCGTCCGAAGGCGCCGCCCATCGGCAGAAGATGGAACGTCACCTTCTCGAGCGGCAGCTTCGCTTCCTTGGCGCAATAGGCTCGCGCGCCTAGCCCGTCCTGCGTGCCTGCCCAGACTTCCAGCGTGCCGTTCCTGTAAAGCGCCGTTGCATTCATCGGCTCCATCGGCGCATGCGCGAGATACGGCACCTGATAAACCGCTTCATAGGAACGCCGGCCGGGCTGATCGATCGCGTCGGCGCCGAAGCCGGTCTTCATATCTGTCTTGAGGTCGCCCTTGAGCGCCGCGACACGACGTGCCGTGATGCCGGCGGTCGTGACTGCTCCGTTCTCGCCATTGTCGAACACCGGCGCGAGCGCGCTCGCCGCATCTTTGGCGCGCCAGAAGCGATCCGCCACCATGACCACGGCATCTTCGAGCTTGACGACCTTTTTGATGCCGCGGCGGTTGTCGATCTGCGAGGTGTCGACCGATTTCAGCTTCGCGCCGAAGACAGGCGAGATCTTGATCGCGGCGTAGAGCATGCCCGGAACGACCGTGTCGATGCCGTATTTGGTTGCGCCATTGACCTTGTTCGGGATGTCGAGCCGCTGGATCGGTTTGCCGACGAGCGTGTACTGACTCTTCGCTTTGACCTTCGGATTGGACGACGGCGAATAGGCCGCAGCTTCCTCGACCAATTCCCCGTAGCTGAAGCTCTTCCCCGACGCCGGATGCAGAATGCGGCCCGACTTGGTCAAGCATTCGTCCGGCGAGACGTCCAGGCGCGCGGCCGCAGCCTTGATCAGCATCTCGCGCGCGGCGGCGCCCGCGATCCGCATGCCGTACACGCCCGTAGCCCGGACGGCGGATGAGCCGCCCGTCACCTGCAGATCCATATAGGTCGCGATCGTGCGGAACGTGTTGTCGACGGTTCCGCGCAGGAAGGCGGGAATCCGTTTACGCGTCATATGTTGTTCGGAAAGGATGAAACCCTCGGCCAGCGCGCCGTTGGCGAAGAGCAGATCCGGCGGCGCCTGCTCGACCTGGATCCGGCTCCAGTCCGCATCGAGCTCATCCGCCGCCATCTGTGGCAGCGCGGTGAAGATGCCAGTCCCCATATCGCAATGGGGCACGACGATCGTCACCGTGTCGTCCCTGGCGATCTTGATCCAGTTGCCGACGAATCGCTCCCCCGGCTTGGCGGCAAGCTTGTCGGCACGGAGCAGTCGATCGCTCGGCCAGAGCGCGTAACCGACGACCAGCGCGCCGGCTGTTCCGAGTCCGCCAAGGAGTATGACGCGGCGTGACGGCATGGCTGTCCCCCCTACCGTTGCGCCAGCGCGCGGACGGCGGCGCGAATTCGCGGAAAGGTGCCGCAGCGGCAGATATTGGTGATGGCGGCGCTCAACTCGGCATCATTGGGTGTGGGATTCTTTTTCAGAAGGGCGCTGACGGCCATGATCATGCCGGACTGGCAATAGCCGCACTGTGGAACCTGGTGGTCGATCCAGGCCTTCTGCACAGCCGTCAGCCCGTTGGCGCTCAGTCCTTCGATGGTGACGATATCGGCTCCCTCGACCGCGCCGGCCGGAACCATGCAGCTGCGCGTGGCCTCGCCATTGATGTGGACCGTGCAGGCCCCGCACTGGGCGATTCCGCACCCGAACTTTGTGCCTGTCAGTCCGAGCTCGTCGCGGATGACCCACAGCAGTGGCGCGTCCGGCTCCACGTCGAGCGCCCGAGTCACCCCGTTTACTTTAAGCGATACCGTCACTTTCGCCCCCAAACTCTTGAACGTTGCGCCTTTTTAACACGGCCTGCGCAAATTCGCGCGGCGTATCCCTACTAGTATGAACCACCACGAAAATCCGCTGACCACCCCTCCAATTTCGACATATCGCCTCACAAGCTTGTGACAGTTATATGCGTAAAAGCGCGCTTTGAATGGAGCCCGCGCGGATCGCCGGAGGAAGTTATGAGAGCGCTCACTGCGGCCGGTATCAAGAGCCCGGCCGCGATAGCCGTCGGCGTAGCCGTGACCATCGTGTTCGGCATTTTCGCCCTCTCCTCGCTTCCGATCCAGCTGTTCCCCGATATCGACCGTCCGCAGATCGGCATCGAGACCGATTGGCGCTCGGAAACGCCCCGGGAAGTCGACACCCAGATCGTGCAGCCCGAGGAACAGGTCCTCCAGGGTATCCCGGGACTGCAACAGATGGACAGCTACCCTAACCAGGGCAGCGGTTACATCAACCTTACCTTTGCGCTGGGCACCGACATGAAGTCGACGCTGATCGACGTCATCGGCCGGCTCAACCGCCTGCCGCCGCTGCCGCTCGATGCGCAGAAGCCATTCGTGCAGCTCGCCAACACGCGCGATTCGAACGCGACGCTCCTTTTCGTCTTCATGCAGAAGCTGCCCGGCAACAACCGCGACATCGACAGCTATGAACGGTTCCTGCGCGACGTCGTGGTGCCGCGGCTCGAAGCGATCCCCGGCGTCGGCAGCGCCGACGTCACCAATCTGGGCGCCAGCGAAGAGCTGCAGATCATCTTCGATCCGATGCGCGCCGCGCAGCTCGGCATCCAGCTTCCCAAGGTCGCCAACCTGATCGGCAATTCCGACGATATTTCCGCCGGCACCATGGATGTCGGCCGGCGGCAATGGCAGCTCTCCTTCCGCGGACGCTACTCGGTCGCGGAGCTGCGCGATCTCGTGCTGGATTGGCGCGACGGCAAGCCGATCCATCTCGGCGATATCGCCGATGTGCGCGTCGGCCGCGGCAAGCGCCAGGGCTTCGCCTACCAGAACGGCAATCCCGCGCTCGGAATCGACGTCTATCGCGCCAACGGCGCCAATGTCCTGTCCACCGTCAATGCGGTGAAGGAAGAGCTCGTCAAGATCAATGAGGGCGTCGGCAAGGAGCAGGGCGTCGCCCTCGTCTATTCCTTCGACCCGTCGCACTTCATCTACCAGGCCGTCGGCATGGTGACGTCCGACCTGATCGTGGGCGTTTTGCTGGCGGTCGGCGTCCTCTGGTTCTTCATGCGCGAATGGCGCGCCACGCTGATCATATCGTCGGCCATCCCCATCTGCCTATTCGCGGTCGTGATCCTGCTCAACGTCGCGGGACGATCGCTGAACGTGGTGGCGCTGGCCGGCCTGGCCTTCGCCACCGGCATGGTGCTCGACGCAGCCATTGTTTCATTCGAGAACATATTGCGATTGCGCGAGCGCGGCATGCCGGCGCGCGAAGCGGCGCAGACCGGCACCGACCAGGTGTGGGGCGCGCTCCTCGCCTCGACCGCCACCAATGTCGCGATATTCGTGCCGGTGATTTTCCTCAAGGACGTGGAAGGCCAACTCTTCGCAGACCTCTCGCTGACCATTGCCTTCGCCGTGTTCGTGTCGCTCATCGTGGCGGTGACCGTCGTGCCCGTCGCCTCGATGCTGTTCCTCAAGACGCGGCCGAACGTGGCGGAGCTCGCGAATGTGTGGCGGACCATCACCGACTATGTGATGAACCTGACCGACACACCGACCAAGCGCCGCTACTGGATCGGCGGCCTGATCGTGGGCTCGATCGTCGGGACGGTTCTGCTGATGCCGAGCCTGCAATATCTGCCGCAGGTGAAGCGCGCCGCGATCGACGGCTTCATCCAGTATCCGGCCGGCGCCAGCATCGATTTCGCCGACAAGCAGATCGCCCAGCCGATCCGGGCACGGCTGCAGCCCTACATGACGGGCCAGAAGCAGCCCAAGCTGCTCAACTACTACATCCAGAACTACGGCCCCGGCGCCATGGGCATCGGTGTGCGCGTGCCGAACGATCGCGATTTCCCGACGCTCGAGAAGATCGTGCGCAAGGAGATCATCAAGGATCTGCCCGATTCGCAGGCTTCGGCGCAGATGGGCAGCCTGTTCGGCGGCTTCGACGAAGGCGGAGGCATTTCGATCAACGTGCAGTCGAACGATCCCGAAGCGATGCGGGCCGCCGCGCGCAAGGGCTATCAGCTCCTGCTCAAGAAATTCCCCGAAGCGGTGATCAACACCAATCCGTCGCTCGAATACGATCAGCCGCAGCTGAAGCTGACGGCCGACGACCGCGCCATCGCGGAAGTGGGTTGGACGCGCGGCGACATCGGCAATCTCACGCAGATGTTCGGCGAGGGAAATTACGTCGGCCAGCGCTATGACGGCGAGAAGCAGCTCTATCTGATCATGAAGGCCAAGACCATCGACGGCCCGCAGGCACTGCTGGATACGCCGGTTGCAACGCCGGCCAACACGGTCGTGCCCTTCGGTCATCTCGTGCATCTGCAGCGGACGCTGGCGCCCAGCGGGCTTTATCGCCTCAACCGCCGCAGCACCTTTGCGATCAACTTCCAGCCGCCGCGGGGCATGGCGCTCGGCGATGCGATGGCCACGATCCGAAAGGATATCGAGCCGCAGATCCGCAAACTTCTGCCGGCCGACGGCACGGTGACTTACGGCGCCGCCGCCGACCATCTCGACAATGCACTGTGGAACATGGGCAAGAACTTCGCGCTGGCGGTGCTGATCCTGTTCCTGATCATGGCCGCACTGTTCAAGTCCGTGTGGGATTCTGCGATCGCGACGATCGCGCTGCCGCTCGGCATGGTGGGCGGCATGGCAGCGTTGCGTCTGCTGGGCCTCTTCGTGTTCCAGCCGCTCGATCTTCTGACGATGATCGGCTTCATCATCGTGCTGGGGCTCGTGGTCAACAACACAATCCTGCTCGTGGCGCGCACGCGCCAGGCGGAGGCCGAGGGCATGTCGCGCGTCGACGCGGTGCGCTCGAGCCTCGAGACGCGACTCAGGCCTATCTTCTCGAGCACGCTGACCGCCATCTTCGGCATGCTGCCGCTCGTGCTCGTGCCGGGGCCCGGCGCGGAAATTTATCGTGGGCTCGGCGCCGTCATCGTCGGAGGCTGCCTCGTCAGCCATGTTTTCACCTTAGTTTTGATGCCCGCTATGTTGCGGCTTGGGGAAGAGCCGCAGGCCCTGCGCCAGGCCCCCATGACTCCGGCAAGGCAGGCTGCATGATGCAAAACAGTTCGGGGACAGCCTTGAGATCGACCACCATCGCCATCGCGCTCGCTGCAGCCTTCGCCGCTACGGCGGCGACAGCCCAGCAGGCACCGCAGGATCTGCCATCCGTGGGCGTCGTCCAGGCGCGTCTCGTCAGACTCGCGCCCAAGATGGCGATGCCGGGAACCGTGGTGTCGCTGAACGACTCCCATGTCGCCTCAGAAGTCGAAGGCAAGATCGCCTGGGTCGCCGAAGTCGGGACCGTCGTGCCGCAGGGCGGCGTCATCGCGCGCATCGACCAGAGCATCGCCAAGCTGCAGCTCGACTCGGACCGTGCCAACTACAGTCGCCTCGAAGCGCAGGTGAAGTACGACCGCACGCAGGCCTCGCGCATGGACAATCTCTTTAGCCAGAACGCCATCGCGCGCGCGACGAAGGACCAGGCGGAATCGACGCGCGACGCCGATACCGGCGCGTTGGCCGCCGCCAAGGCGGCGATGATGAAGAGCCAGTATCAATACGACCACAGCATTATCCGCGCGCCGTTTCCGGGCCGCGTCGTGCAGCGCCTCATCAACCCGGGCGAATACGCCACGGTCGGCAAGGACATTGTCCGCCTTGTCGACATCGGTTCTCTGGAAGTCAGCGCGCAGATCCCGATCGATTCCGCGCGCTATCTGAAAGAGCAGCTTCCCATCACCATGGTGGCGGAAGGCAGGCCCGTGATCGGAACGCTGCGCGCCATCGTGCCCGTCGGCGACACGGTCAGCCGCTCGCTCGAGCTGCGCATCGTCGTGCCGTCGAACGCGGTCACGGTGGGCGATGCCGTCAGGGTCTATATTCCATCGGCGGAGCCGCGCAGCGTGCTCGCCGTGCCGCGCGACGCGCTCGTGCTGCGCGAGGACAACACCTACATCTTCAAGGTCGACGGCAAGAACACAGCGCAGCGCATCGCGGTCGAGACGGGCACCGAAGACGGCACCCTCGTCGAGGTTAAAGGCCCGATCGCGCCGGGCGAGCGGGTCATCGTGCGCGGTGCCGAGCGGCTCGAGGCCGGCGAGAAGGTCCACGCCATCCGGGCCTCCTAGACCCGGTTGATAGGGTGCGAGCCGCGGCGCTAACCTTTCCCGGTCGAGATCGGGGAGATGCCGCCATGCGCGCGAAGCTCAACTACGCGATCAAATTCGTCAAAAACATGGACCGGGCCGTCGCGTTCCACCGCGAAACGCTGGGCCTGCCGCTCAAATTCCAGTCGCCCGAATGGTCCGAATTCGCCACGGGCGACGTCACGCTGGCGCTGCACCTGGCGTCGGACAGGAACCCGCCGGGCCGCGTCGAGCTGGGCTATGCGGTGAACGGTCTCGAAGACATCTATGCGAACCGCGAGAAGCTGGGCCTCATCTTCAGCTCACCGCCCAAGCCGCTGCACGGCGTGCTGCTGGCGAACTTCATCGACAGCGAAGGCCAGAGCTGCAGCATCAGCGAGGCGCAGAGCTAGTCCGGCCGCGATCCCCCTTCTGACGCTGCCCCTGCTATCAGGGGCAGGATCAGGGCCAAAAAAATTCTCCGCGGCGACCGGATTGCAGGAAAAGCCGATTCCGCGGGACTTTCCTGCGCACCTGGCTCGCGAACCAAGGCGAAAAGCAGGGGCACGCAGGGTGGATTTCATCCGTGTACGTCCTTTTCAGGCAGGTGCGAGGCTGACCGAAAGAAAAGTTGAACCACAGAGACACAGAGGCGCAGAGAGAGCGAACATGTCCCCGTCGGCTCGGTTCGCTATCGAAGCTTGCCTGCGCGTGTTCCTGGATTCCGGCGACACAATCTGGGCGGAACGCGCGCAAGAAACCTTCCGAAGCGACCTTCGGGACGGGCGCCATCTCTGTGCCTCTGCGTCTCTGTGGTGAATCTTGCGGCGTCGAAGACAGGCGCCGGCGTCGGCCGAAGAATCAAAAACCCGGCGGCTCGAAAGAGTGCCGGGCGCAGCAATGCGTTATAGCGAAACGCTACCACATTTTGATCAAAAGCCCGGCACGAAAGGTTGAGCAACACGCGATTTTTTTAACCCGCTGTTTTGCCGGGACAATCCATCCTGCGCGGCAAAAACATGCGAACAAAAATCGGAACACGCCGAATCCGGCGCCGCTAGATATCGGCGTAGCAGCGCACTTCACTCGCCCCGCCGGGATGCGTGACGGCGCCGTCGCGCGCAGGTCCTACATTCTTCGCGAAACGCCACAGCGCGCCCGAACCGAAATCCGGCGACTTGGGCTTCCACGCTTTGCGCCGCCCCGCAAGCTCGCTGTCGCTCAACTCGACCTGGATCGTGCCCTTCTCGGCATCAATGTCGATGATGTCGCCATCCTTGAGCAGCCCGATCGGGCCGCCTTCCATGGCTTCCGGTCCGACGTGACCGATGCAGAGGCCGCGCGTGGCGCCGGAGAAGCGTCCATCAGTGATCAGCGCGACATTCTCGACGCCCTGCCCGTACAGCGCTGCCGTCGTCGACAGCATCTCGCGCATACCCGGCCCCCCTTTGGGCCCTTCATAGCGGATGACGATGACGTCGCCTTCCTTGTAGTTCCGCGCCTGCACGGCGTCGAAGGCTTCCTCTTCGCGATTGAACACGCGTGCCGGTCCGCGGTGCTTCAGATGCTTGAGCCCCGCCACTTTCACGATGGCGCCTTCCGGCGCGAGATTGCCCTTCAGCCCCACGACGCCGCCGGTCGGCGCCAGCGGGTTCGACACCGCGCGCATGACCTTCTGGTTCGGATTGAAGACGACGTCCTTCAGGTTCTCGGCGACCGTCTTGCCCGTCACCGTGATGCAGGAGCCGTCGATGTAGCCGCCGTCCAGCAGCGTCTTCATCAGCATCGGTACGCCGCCTGCCTCCCACATATCCTTGGCGACAAATTCGCCGCCCGGCTTCAGTGACGCGAGATAGGGCGTGCGCTTGAAGATGTCCGCCACGTCGAAGAGATCGAATTTGATGCCGGCTTCGTTGGCCATCGCGGGCAGATGCAGCGCGGCATTGGTCGAGCCGCCCGTCGCCGCCACGACCGCCGCCGCGTTTTCGAAGGCTTTGCGTGTGCAGATGTCGCGCGGACGCAATTGGCTTTTGACCAGCTGCATCACGGCCTGCCCGGCTTTCAGCGCGAAGTCGTCGCGCGACAGCACTTCTGCCGGAGGCCCCGACGAATAAGGCAGCGCCAGGCCGATGGCCTCGGCGACGCAGGCCATCGTGTTGGCCGTAAACTGCCCGCCGCAGGCGCCCGCGCCGGGACAGGCATGGCATTCGAGATCGTGCAGATCCTCCGCCGACATCTTGCCGGCCGCGTGCTGGCCGACGCCTTCGAAGATGTCGACAACGGTCACATCCCTGCCCTTGAACTTTCCGGGCATGATCGAGCCACCATAGAGGAACACACTCGGCACGTTGAGGCGCAGCATCGCCATCATCATGCCGGGAAGGCTTTTGTCGCAGCCTGCGATCCCGACAAGCGCGTCGTAGCAATGTCCACGCATGGTCAGCTCGACGGAGTCCGCGATCACCTCGCGGCTGACCAGCGACGACTTCATGCCTTCGTGCCCCATCGCGATGCCGTCGGTGACGGTGATGGTGCAGAATTCGCGCGGCGTGCCGCCCGCTTCCTTCACGCCCTTCTTGGCCGACTGCGCCTGGCGCATCAGCGCGATGTTGCAGGGTGCGGCTTCGTTCCAGCAGGAGGCGACGCCGACGAACGGGCGATCGATCTCCTCCTGCGTAAGCCCCATCGCATAATAGTAGGAGCGGTGCGGCGCGCGCTCCGGCCCTTCAGTCACGTGGCGGGAGGGAAGCCTGGATTTGTCGAAAGCCATGGAAAAAGCGCCTTTGCGCAGATGTTCTGCCGCCTTTTTGCGGGATCGGACGCGCGAGGGCAATGGACAAGGTTGAGCCGCCGCGGCGGCTCAGAAGGGTGGTCTGTACGCGATTATAACTGTAGAGGGCCTGGTTCGACCGGTTCGCGGTCAGGTCGACGCCGAGCGCGATCTGGCTGTGCCAGAAGCCCGGCTCGTAACCCAGATTTGCGATCAGCGCATAGGTTTCGTCGTGCCGCGTGGTTCCCCAGGCGGGATCCAGGGCACGAAACCAGATCGCATTGAAGGACGGTTCTACCAGAACGGAAAAGCCTGCCGGCAGGGGACAAAACCAGTCGACCTCGCCCCCGACCTGGTTGTCCGTGTAAATCGCATCGCGGGTCTTCTGTTGGGCGAGGAGGAGTTTCGGCTCGAGATAGGCCTGCGTCCCGGCGTATCGCCACACCAGGGCTGACGCAGAAGTGCCCGACCAGCCGTCCGTATCGCTGCTGATATTGTAACGATTCGCCTGAAGGCTGACCTGCTCGTCGAACGACAACCGATCGGAGAGACGTATGGTGGCCTCCGGCTGGGCGCCCCAGGACGTACTATATTCTACGCGATCGAGGAGCGCGACATTGCCGCCGACACTCAAGTTCAGCGCGAGCGTGTCGGTCTGATACGAAGGGCCGGCGAAAAGCGAGTAGGAATCCAAATCGAACTGCTTCACCCTGGCGTAGGTCACATCGTTCGCGGCGGCATTCGCCGCAAGGGACCAGTTTTCATCGAACGGATACGCGACGCCGACGCCCGCGGTTGCCAACGCTGCCCAATCGCTCTCCGGCTGCGGCGGTACGCCGTGCAAAACAAAAGGGGCGCCGAAGAGCGTGAAGGCCGAGTGCAACGGCCCGAGGTCCGCATTGCTGTCATACATCACGGATGACGACGCGTAGCCCGACCATTGCGGCCGCGGCGGGGCGGCGTCCAATGACTCCTGCAATTTCTTTTGGACATCGGGCGGAGGGTTGGCCGCCAACACAGTTTCAAAGTCCGAGCGAGCGGATGCGGTATCACCGGCTGCGGCCTCGGCGGATGCAAGCTCGGCGCGGGCCCGCACGGCGCCCGGATTGCGCGAAAGAATAAACTGATACTCCCCGATGGCAGCACGCGGTCGGCCCGTCGCGGCAAGACATTGGCCTACGAGAAAATGCAGCAACAAGTCGTCGGAGTTGGCGGCCAACAGCGGTTGGACTGCATCGCAGGCTTTCTGCGGCTTTCCTTCGGCGAGATCGTCTGCGGCCTGCTGCTTGACGGACTCAAGATCGTCCTGCGCAATCGCCTCAAGCGGAATCAATGCCGCACACACAAGCACGACTCCCAGCGGCATCCGCCGGCACAGTTTCGTTCGCATCAGCCCCCAGCTCTACTCCGCCTACGGACGTTTTCTTATCGGCTTCTGTTCGAGATGAATCTTGGGAACGTCGTTAAGCCGCAATGCATTCACGTTGCCCCCGTAAAAGATGTACGGCACCTGGCGGTAATCGCTGTTCGGCGCAGTCGACGCCGGATAGGCCGGAAAGCCGTGACTGCTGTCGAACCGATCCAGCGAAGGCACCGGTTTCGCCAAAGGTACGTTCCCCTGCGCGACGGAATGGTCGGCAAAAACCAGAGCCAACGCGGCCAACGTGGCGCTCACACGCCACGTTGCACG
>Ga0335069_10003126_pt1 | contig 25228 bp, 30 predicted proteins | sample Lox_Sample_11_FD_206714 | JGI IMG/M metagenome (GOLD analysis project Ga0335069, IMG submission 206714) | Soil microbial communities from Loxahatchee National Wildlife Refuge, Florida, United States - Lox_Sample_1.1 | ecosystem: Environmental > Terrestrial > Soil > Wetlands | place: USA... | reverse complement strand
CATCTTTAAAATACTGGACGATAAGCGGGTCCATCGTCGGCGTCTGTCCTAACCGATTGGTGGCCGCATTGATGTCAATGGCTAAAGCGTAAGAATGGCAAGAGAGTTTCCCGGGCTCGCCCCTGACGTCCCTAATCTCAAAAAGCCCATCAAACGTCTTGAGTTGTCTGACTAGGCCCATCTGATAGATTCGAAGAAGTACACGAAAAAGAGGCCCTTGCATGTCTGTATTGCAGTAAAGACGCGTGACGGGGAGCCCATTGATAGAATTGATCCACGTGCCTGCTGAAAGAAGGGGAGCTGGGATCTTCATCACCTGGCACCACTGGGCTTCATTGGCCCAAACCCCATTCACAATAGGGCCATATCTGGCTACAGCGTCAGCTTCAGTCATGAAAGCCCCAGGTAAAAAAGAATGATGGCAAACACAGCGCAGGCTACAATGACCACCAAATGGGGGCCCGTCGGGGGCCAGTTAAACCAGTTCATGGGTCAATCTTCCTTAACTCAGCCTGAATCAGATAGGTGACCTGCTCCACGATTTCAGCCTGAATTTGCTCAGTCCAGTTGGGGAGGTGAAACTTGGCCACCAAAGAGGACACCAAGTTATTCACCATTCCTTGGACCCAGTAGTGTTTATCATCCCCGCGCCCAGGTTCAGGAAAGAGCGTTTCGGCTTCCCGGGTGAGGACTGGAACGACTACACCCAGGAAGCCATTGAGAATTACTTTAAGAAACGCTTTCACTTAAGCGGCGGGCGGCGAGCCAACCAAGCTCGAAAGAATGTTCTTGATGGTGGCCAGGATACCGGCCTTCGGGAAAAGCGGGATCAGAGCCGAGTCAATTGCCACCACAGCCAAAAGAACATCACGCCAGTTTGCGATAAGCCAAGCCATAGAGCCCCCTTTATTTAAAGTGCGCCATTACGGCCACTTCGATGAAGAATGAGAGTATCGAAACACAGGTCGCCACTCCCACAGTTACCCCTACCAGCTTCCAGTAGGAGTTTAACAGTTTGTCTACTTTTTCTTCAAGTTTGTTGAAACGGTAATCCGCATGATCTTTATGCTCTTCAAGTCGTCCTAAGATTCGCGCCGTGTCCATGGCAACCCCCTCTTAGTTGGTGAACTGAACCCCGCTGGCCGCAACCTGCGCTGTCCCACCTGTTACTTGAATCTGAATGACTGAGCCAGGGCCAAACTTTCTATTGGTGGCAAGAAGCTGTTGAGTAGTGACAGTAAGATCCACTGAAGAATAACCAACACCGTCCACTACAAGGGCCACCACAGGTGACCCAGAAGTCTTGTTGGCCACAATGGTAGCTTCAATGTATTTCCCCGACGGCACTGAATATAAAGTGATACTGCCACTTGTGGTCTGGTTCTGGGCTATATTGGAGTCAATTCTTATTCCACTTCCATACGTTGCCATTCTTTAATCTCCTTAGAAGGGTCTATAGTGAACCAAGATCCCACAATTCTGTGGCCCTGATGTTCCACCACCCTGAGCCTGGATCAAATCACAACGGATGGCGCTCCAAGCAGGGATAGCATTGGTGATAGAGGCATTCAGCACGGGCTGAGTCGTATTAGATGGCGGGGAGTAAGAGGGGCTTGGGCTATAGTTTGGCCCAATGAGCGAGGGGTTAACTGCACCCACCCAGGCATAGTTCCCCGCCTGATAAGAAATCTTGGGTGTCGTGGTAAAGATTGAAGTAAAGCTCCCCCCTGAGCTATCCGCAATCAAGATATCCAGCTCCGTCGTTCCACTCAGCCCTGCAATCACGTTGAACATCCAGACATCGATAATCTGGGCATTAAACTCAAAGACGGCCATACCGTCTACGGCCGATTGCGGAAAAGATTGGCTCACGTTGTAAAAGCCATTTAGAAAAAACTGTTTTTCAGAGTGCTGAAAGTAGTTGATGAAGTTCACTGAGCCCGCAATCGATTGGGCCAGAAACTCGCTCACGGCTGAGAGAAACTGCGTCCCAGGAAGTGGTACGTCTTGCCTAACTGGATCTACATCCGCCATGAATCCCCCTCAAATCAGCCGGTAAGGCTGTCCCGTGTTGGTGGTCGGGTTAAAATCAGGAAACCCGATTAGGTCCACCTGAAAGCCCGCGCTGGGAGTAAAGCCCATGCTGGCTGAAGTCTGAATCGTAGTCCCCACAATTCCTGCCACCGTAAGATCCCCCGAATCGCTGGAATAGTCCAGCGAGTGAATTCGGACGGGCGCTCCCACTTTGAATTTGCCAATGTCCCCGCCCCCCACATCAAAATGGGTGGTATCCGTTCCAGACGTCACTAAAACAGTGGGGCTTAGGAAAACATGCATCACTTTATAAAGCGCATTTTCCGTGGGGTCTGGGCTGTTTGGATAGGCCGCAATGTCCACCACGTAATCAGCGGGGGGTGTAAACCCAAGATCCGTGACATGAAGGAGATAGTTGTTGGTGGCATCAATGGAGAGAAGTGTCACTTGGGCGTAAACAGTCCAGTCCTTAGAGTGGACCACGATGGGAAGCCCAATATACTGGGCCCATTTCTTAGATTCATTGCCCGGGTAAAGAGCCCCAAAAGAATCTTTAATGATGACTTTTTGGCTGGTGCATCCTGTATCCGTATGGGAGCTTGGCGAGATGGTGGCAAAACGGTCTTGAATGGTGGCCCCAAGGCCACCCACCAATTTTAAAGAAACGTTTCCTGCTTTAAGATCAAAAGTCCTGTCAATGACTTCAAAGAGCTGATAATCCAAGCCCCGTTCGCCCGTATTGAAATTGGCAAGCTGAAGGTTGCCATAGTCCTGAATGGTGACAATATCGCCAGCCTCAATCGTGCTTCCCACTTTCCAGTTCACTTTGATGGTGAACATGAGGGCTCCGCGCTTGTAGCGATTTAAGAGAAAGAAAGCGCGCTTTTGAAGCTTGGCCGCTGAGTACCCGGCATAAACGCCCTGGGCTGAGATCGGAAGAACACTCGTAATCCCAATGGCATTCAGACTGTCATTGTCCAGGATGACGACATTTGATAAAGAATCCCCCGCGTCATCAAAGTTGTAAGAGATATCGATTTCATTGAAGAATGCCCGCTGATTGAGCGCACGCGAAGGTCTTATGTTTTGGGGATCAAGAACATTATCTTTATTCAGGATGGCTAGGTTTTGATTGGCGATAGGCGGCGAATGGTATCCGCAAGATAGCTTGCCTCGACGCGTGAGGGAATACGCACCAATGGGGAAGTAGACTTGCGTTTCCAAGAAATCTTTACCACTATCGACCGATTGACTAAAGAAAAAGATATAGTCGTTTCCGTTCCCACCTAAGAAGATATTTTTAATAAGCTGATGTTGGGCAATATCCACGTCAATGGGAGTGAGGCTAAGACCTGCTCCCACGGGGAGCACGTCATACTGGGATCTAAAGCCGATTGTGGCAGGCGTATCTTGCTCTTTAGTGAGCGTGGCATTGACATAGATCAAACGATTGGACTGGCTTTCAAAATCGGCAAATCTCACGATTTGAAAAAGGGTGTTGTTGTTTCCCCCGTGAGAACTTCCTTGCAGGATGCACCATTCACCGGCCACCAAACCATAATCCTGAACGGCGTCAACGCCGCTTGGGAGTGTAATGAAATCTGTCGTGGTGGTGCCTGGGTCGGGATCAGGTTCAGGTCCAATGGCCAAAAGGGGCTCACCTGTGATCCAAGGTCCATCCCAGCCTGAAAGCATGAACTGAAGGGCCATGTCGAGGGCATTCACTTGATAAGTTGGGTCACCAATCTGAATTCCAGCCGACACGGTGGTTCCACTCGTATGGGAGTCAGCCGTGGTGCCCCGGGCACCTCGCATGATCACGCTAAAAGTAGTGCCTGAATCAGGGACACACTCGATCCACTCATCGTCAATCTGAATGAAACAGTGAACGCTGTTGTTGGGATTTCCATCCGGGCCAATGATCGGGGCAAAGAAATCCCCCGTACTGGTGACTGGAATGGAAGTGTCGCTTGGGGAAATGTCTCCTGTTAAAGAACTTTGAGCGATGTAAAAGAGCTGTTGGCGGCGTTTGATGTTGGGGTCTGAGACCTGGATATTGACTGTACCGGGCCCATCATCCACAGCCGATATGTATCCACGGAAGACTTCAAAAAAGTCCTGGGGGTAAGAGATATTTGAGAAGCCTAAGAACACTTGGATTTCAGCGCCCAAAATCTCAGGGAGTAAAACTCCCGGAGAGATAAGCTGGGTCATGAATCCTTCATAGTCAATGAAGGATAGGGTCAGAAGCGAAACGGATGCCTTCCCCTGCTCAGGCTCAAGACGCTGGCCAATGGTGAGGCTTGAGCCATCTAAGTTTAAATAAGGCCTAAACGTCGAAATAGACCCGTCTTCATTTTGTTTGGTGTAGGGCCTGAGTCCTCCGTACACCAAGCCTGGCGCGCCATAGATGACATCTACGTCCCCATAAAGAATCTCAGTCCCGACGGGGGTGCTGGATAAGATGTCATTGAGCCCTTTAATCTTAACGACGATGACTGGATTCTTTACCAGTGCTTCGTTTTGGATTAAATAATTTAAAGGAATGCCGTCAGTGCCCATTCTTACCTCAAGCGATACGCCTGAATCACGTTTGAGACGGAGTTAAAAGAGCCCCCCGTTGCGTTGGCAATGACGTTGTAAGTGGTGGAAGAGGTGACATTAGCCAACGTGGGTCCCGTGATCCCGCTTCCTGTTCCGTTTGATGCAAGTGCCGCGCGGGTGAAAAGATCCGCCGTTGACCCATAGGTGGTAGAGACTCCGGTTGAGATGCCCAACCGTAAAGCTGTAGCAGACCCAATATCGTTTGAGGACATGTTTCCAAATATCTGCCACGTCCCAGCGGGGACTGTCACGGACACCACAATGCCAACACTCGTCGTGGGGACAGTCGTGCTAGTTGCAACAAGCGTTTCACCACCTACCCCAACTACGTTCCAGTTGGTTCCATCGGAAGTCATCGCAATCCAGGAGTACTGATTGTTTGTCCCGTCCCCAATATTCGTGGTGGTGTACCCGTCGATGGTGTCGCTTCCCGCGCGGGTGATGGTGATCTTTTTTGTCCCCGAATCAACCTTCTTGAAAACTAATTTTCGATTTGTATTGTTTGCCGCTGCTGGGAGCGTGATGGCTACGTCAGCCGAGGACCCTGTGGTGATGAGAAAAGTCTCATAGCCATCGGTATCGGTAACGGTGTAGCTCGCAGATTTTGCCACCGTGGTATGGGGGAAGTTCCATGCGGGAGCAGCCACCCCAGCAGAGCGCAAGACTTGTCCTGCCACCCCAGCGGCCAATCGGGTTGCGGTGCCCCCGCTTCCGCCGTAAATCATATCGCCTGTCGTGGTCATGGGGTTGGTGAACCCACCTGATCCCGGGGGAACAGCCCAGATTCCATCCGCGCGTAAGAAGTTAGAAGAGCCCCCGCCTGATCCGGGCACCACGCCTTGAAGTGAAGACGTAAACTGGTTCAGCTCAGCCGTGACCTGGGTGTCTGTGAGATCAATGGCGTTGGCCGTGGAGCCCGTATTGTTGCCCTTAATCGTGTGGGCGGCCATCTGAGCAAGCTTGGCGTTGCTCACGGCATTGCTAGCAATGGTGACTGCGCCGGTATCGGCCAAGGTGGCATCACCTGACATGTTTACGCCAACGGGATAGTTGGATGAATTGCCCACGTAAAATTTGGTGTCAGAAAGATTGGCCTGAATCGTAAGAGCTGAGCTTGAAACTACGGATTTAGTGTTATTGGCAAAGGTAAAGATTGAAGAGCCTGTTTCATTCACGTCACTTAAAGTGAGATCACTTGGAGCGGCTGAGCCCCCTGATTTATTGGCCTTCACCGTATTGTTGGCCATATTGGCCATCTTGGCGTTGGTGACAGCGGAATTGGCAATGGTGATAGCGCCCGTGTTGGCGCAAGTGACATCGCCTGAGCACGCCACGTCAGCGGCCACGTTGGACCCATTGCCCACCAAAATATGAGCACTGGTTAGGGGGATATCTGCATCAAGAAGTGTGTCCCAAACGGGCGCTGCACTGACTGTACCCGTTCCCGTTTGCCTGAGAAACTTCCGAGTTGCAGCGGTATTACCAGCCAAGGCAACGTTGTGGGACCCATCAAAATAAAGAGTATCACCCAGGGTAAGAAGGGGGGACAGATTGTCAAATCCAGCCGTGGCCGTGGTCCCAGCCGTGCCCCCGCGATTAATCTGAAGAGTGCCCGAAGTTGCCGTTGCAATGTTTAGGACTGGGCCATTGCCTGTTGACCCGTCATGAGTATGCCCGCTGGTTCCATCAAAAGCGGTGTCAATCGCTTCAACGCGAGTGAAGACGCTGTTTGAAGAATTGCCCCGATTATTGGTGGCCCAGGTGGGCAGATAGTTATAGACCTGATTTAAAGAAGCCCCTAAGTACGAGGCAAGCGCGTTAAATTCCCTTTGAATGTTTGAGATGGATGAACCGCTTGAAGGCGACCCATTCGTGAGTTGAATAATGTAGGGCTCAATGTCATTTCCGTTCTTATAAAGAAAAGCGGAATTCGTGACAGAGGCATTAACCGGCTGGCCGTTGGTGACACCACCGGCTTGAACCTGAGTGCAGAGAAGAAGCGCAATAAGACTCTGAATGATTCGTTTCATGTGTTTCTCACCCTGAATTTCATGAGAGGCGTTTGATAGTTAAAGGGATAGTTGGGAAGCATCTCAGAAAAATAAAATTCAAGCCCTTGACTGGGATCTTCCAGCGTTCCCGCGTAATAGGTATTGGGCACGGTCACGTCAGGCGTGAATTCAAGCTCTCTTTGTTGAATCATCCATTGCACCAAAGGGAGCCAGTCAGAAAGCAAGTCTTCTGGGATGTATTTAAACTGCACCTGCCAAAAGCTTTGAAGAGCCCAGGTAATGGATTCTTTAAGCCCTGATGCTGAGATATTGAGCGAACCAAAGTTCTTTTGCATCGTCTCAGGTGGAAGATAGGTGTAGCCCAGTTGATTGGGCACCAACGGAGTGCCCGCCGTGCCTGTTCCCGTGTAGCTGGTGGCTCCGGTATAATCGCTCTCATCAAAACCCAAGATGGTGGCGGGATTACTCGCATTGCCCGTCCCAAAGTAAATGCTCAGATAGCTCCCGCTTGTGGAAATCGTCGTGCGATTCTGAGTACCCCCAGCCGCCGAGCGATCACTGGTGCAAGAATAAATATTCTGGGGATCAGCAGCCGCCATGGCACGAGCCACTTCAATCCCAAGACCTGAAAGCGAATAGTAGCCCACGTTTAAGACTGCCAAACGTGCCGTGTCCATTCCGGGAGTTTCGCTAGAGCTTGTCCCAAAGGAGATATTTTGATTCTCAACTGTGATCTGAAGCCCATAAAGAAAGAGCGATGGATTTTTAAGAGCCATTAGAGTCCACCCCCTACGCTTTGGATCTTGAAATCAGTTGAGTCAGCCGCCGCGCGGATTTGATCCACAAGCCAGCGCTGGGTCTGATCGCTCATCAGCATGTGGCCTTGGATGACAATATTAGTAGACTTTGACGTGGCGGGTTGAGAGGCATTAGCACTGGTAGGTGCGGCTCCACCCGTTGAAGCCGTCACGTCGGGTGCTGTCGCACTGGGCGCGCTCACCGCTGCCCCGCTGGTGGACGTTTTAGCCCCGCCCCCGGCTATCCCCCCAAGCAGGCCGCCTAACGCAATCAGGGCCACGCCAGCCGCGAAGGCGGGCGGGTTTGGGGGCCAGATTGAGGCCAGCATCATCATCTCGCCATACTGGCTGGCCATTTGGCCGGCCATGCCCGCGAACATTCCCTCAATCGCATCCGTTGCGGACTTAGTACCCGCTCCCCACGCTTGGATATTACTGGTGGCATTCTTTGAGAAAGCCGATACGGTATTATCCCCGAACTTTCCCCAGTCTTGAAGATCGTGTTTGCTTCGCTGAGCGGTTGCACTGAAAGCGCGACCTACGCCATCAAAGGCATTCTGGGATTGCCGAACGTAGTTATTGAGCGCCTGCTCTTGAACGCGCCAAAGCTCATCGTTATCCTGGCGCATTCGCATATCTTTAAGTTTGTTGAGCCTGACTAATTCTTCGTTGGCCTGCTGATGCGTGAGAATCCCCTGAGCTTCTTTAGCCTTTACCTGATCAATTTCGGCCTGAACTTTTGCGCCCGCCTGCTGAAGATGGGCCTGATAAATCTGGGTGGCCTGATCCAGCGTGGTCATTGTTTTTTCTTGCTCTTGCAAAAGCTGAGCATCGATTGCGGCAAGCTCTTGGGCGACCTTCGCGCGCTGGGCCTTTTCTTTTTCTGAATCCACGGTGCGGATTGTGCCTTTGGCGTTAGCTACTTCCTGGGCCTTTGCCTTTTCCACATCCGCATTTTTAGTGACGATGGCCTGAACTTTGGGAAGCTCAGCTTCAAGCTTCTTTAACTCAGCCTGATAGGCCACCATTTGGGACGTATCAAAGGCTGTTGTGGTGCCCTTAAGGCTTTTCTGATCCAAGTCCACAAGAGCGCCCTTGATCTCCATGATCCGCTCTTGGACCCGTTGCAGGTGAGCAGCAGACTGCTCAGCCCCCGAACCAAACTTGTCTTGAATGTAAGTCTTGGCGTCATCCGCCATGGACTTGAGATTTGAGAAGAAATTCTTAACCGTGGGCCCGGCGATTCTTTCAAAAGCCAGGGTCATCACTTCGCCAATTTCAGTCAGTGTGGCTTTGACCTGTTGCCAGGCTGTGATGCTGGCCCGGACGTCTTCGACGTTTTGGCCAAACTTCTTATGGCCCTCATCCAGCGCTGCATTTAAAACAGCCTGTTGGCGGCCTGCTTGATTGAGGGCTTCAACCGAAACACCAATCGATTGAGCGTAATCGCGGTAAGCTTTCTGCTGATCAACAACAATCCCAAGATGCCTAAGCTGGCGTGTATTGCCCGAAGCGACAGCCTGGGAGATCGCTTCGAAATTGGCCACCAAATCCCCGCCCATCACGGCGGTAGCTTTTCTGGCCAAATCCATTAATTCAGGAAGTTTCTCAGCCCCCACTTCAAGCTCAAGAAGCGCTTTGTTTGCCGCTTGCATGAGCGTGGTGTCGTCAACCCAGCCTTTGGATGCTTCCTGCAAACCCTTTAGGAGAGTGCCCGAGAATACGCCCGCCTGGGTGGATAACGCCTCAAACTGGACTTGGGTTTGCCTGATCTTCTCAGCATCAAAAACAAGATCAATGGTTTCTTTAACGGCAAAGAGTGCAGCACCAAAACCCGCGACCATGGGCGCTGCACTGCTTAGGTTTTCAATGAGATCAGAGACACCTTCGGATGAGCCAATTCCATCAACAGCGCTTTTAGCCTTGAGCGCAACTTCAATGAAGTTATCAGCGTCTAGGTCTAGCCGAAATGTAGTGGTGTCATTATTGTCCGCCATCAGTGGACCTTAATCCTTCCCCTTTGCACTCGGTGATCCCTGCTGAATATTGCCGCCAAGGTCGCCCGCGCTTGCTCGCCCTTTAAGGGTGGCATCTTCACGTCAGGCGGTCTAGGTGGAGGTGTCACCTCGAAAGTATCAAGGAACTGGACAATTTCCTGAAAGCCCTCTTTATTCACAGTGCCCGCCCTGGCCTGCCAACAGCCCAGGACGTATTCTTTATTTCGAATACGCCTGCCCGCCTCAAGCATCGCGAAGAACCGGGAAGCTGGCATAGTGAGCGCATATTCATCGGTCCACCCATAGAACCGGCATACCTCGCCGATTAAAATGGGAGCTGAAATGCGGATCTCTTCTAGCCGGTCTTCTCTGGAAGAGTTTTTTTTTCCGCAATCTCCGCTTGGGCCTTGCCCGTCACGGTTGCCATGATCTCAGCGAAGAGCCCCCGGATTTGAGCCTGAGTCATTTCTTCAACGTCTTTGTACCGAATGGTTTCGCAGACAAATGAAAAAAGCTCTGCGTAAGCTCGGATCACCAAGCGGTGATCTTTTGAGCCCTGTTTGTAGATTGCATCCATTCGGGCCAAACGCTCTAAGAGTCCCAGGTAAACAGCCGTGCTCATGGGCTTAATAAAGTGGACTTTGCCTTTCCACTTAAAGCCCACAGGCTGGGTCACCAGAAGATCCAAGTCCGTAATCAGACGCACCCCAGGCTGAGCCGTAAGCTCAGCCTGGGGAGACTTACTCAGAAATAAACGCTTAAAGAAATTCATTGAGCCCCTCTTTAAGCGTAATTGGCCGCCGTCGTGGCGATGGTGAACGAATCACCCACCGCGAAGGCCGTCGTACCCTGATGCATGGTGAAGTTAATCGGGTTGCTAACGAAGTTAGCCGTAGACGCACTTGCATGCGCCAAGGTCACCACGCCAAGAACACCGCTAACGCTTCCTGAGATTTCAAATACTGTGGCGCTTGAAGCCCCAATGCCCACGCAAAGACCCGTGATGGTTTCTGTCTTGGTGTACCCGTTGGCCACGGAAATCGTGTCGACAGTACCGTTTCCGGTATTGCCGCCGTTGTAGCTGGGCGAACCCGCAACCGCGTTTACGATGCCAATGGAGGGATCACCATAAATCCAGAATCGGGCAGGCACCGTCGTGCTATCGGGGAAGATCACGAATTCAACTGACAGACCCGATTGCTTGTCAGGGCCATATTTCACCTCGGAAACCTGAATCGGGATTGCCTTAAAGAATTTGAAGTCTTCCGAAAGATCCGCATCCGATTTCTCAAGCGGGTGCAGGATGAGCACTTGAGACTTCGCCAAGAGCGAATCCCCAATCTGCAAATCCGAATAGATCATCTTGTTACCGCCACTGGTGATCTCATGAGCGGACTGAAAAGCGGCGTGGAAGGTATCTTTATTCTTGATCTCAGCCAGGGTCATCTTAACCGAATAGGCCTGACCCGATACCTTCTTGTCAGCGGAAGTCTTGCCCCACTGATCAATCATGATGTCAGCGGTTTCATACTTCAGCGAGAGAGTCACCCCTTCCGTGGTGCCCCCGAGATCCACCCCGTTCCAGTTGACCCGCATGGGGGTCAACGGGATATCGGTAGGAGTAATCGTAGCGTTGCTCAAACTCATTTTATTCCCCTTTCTTTAAAAGTTTTCAAAGTGCGCGATTCGGCACTCCAACATCACTTCTTTTCGGAATTTTCCGCCCTCTTGCTTCATGGAATAGACCTGAGAAAACTTGGCCCGATACACCACGCACTTGAGCACCAGCGAACCATCATTTGCGGCGATGGTGGCCAGATTCAAGATATTGAAAAGTGCTGATTGATAGCGCCAGGCTTTATAGGTGAGAAGATCAGCGTCTTGATCTTCCACCACGACGGAGACATTAAAAACGTCTTCCGCGTTAACTGAGTTGGCCTTTCGCTCTTGGACTTTAAAGTCCTGCTCATCAATGACCACGAAAACAGCGGGGCACTCATAAGCCTGGGGTTGTTCATAAATAAAATAGGATTTTGGGTTATCAATCATGACCTGGGGAATGCCGACGTTGGCCCCCACGGTATCCAAAGCCGCGCCAATATTTGTCTTGATGAAATCCACCAAGAGGTTGGACGCGCCTTCAGCGAGTTGAGCCCAAGTGCTCATAGTTGGCCTTTCATGATGTAATCACCTACACCCCGGCGCCATGCCGAGATGGTGTCCTCAGAAAAGCTCATGAAGGGTCTTCGCACGCCCGGATACTTAGCGTAAGGCAAGGCACCGAGATTGACACCGAAGATGAAACTTCGATCCGTGACGGTTTTGTAGTAATAGCCCGAATTAATTCCCTGAGCGCCTTGGGCGAGCCGTCCTGTGGCCACCATGAGGGCATTCCCTCCGCCCGGGAAGCCTGCAAATCGTTTCTTTTTCTGGCGGGCATAAAGTGGGCTGAGGGGTGCCCACTTTCCGGTTTGAGAGGCATTTTCCGTTTGCCAGCGTTCATTTTGCTTGTCCTTAAATTCTTGAAGAAGTGTCCGGTTAAAGTAAGCGGAAGCCGAGCGTCCACGGGACACCAATCCGGCCAGCCTTTGGCCAATCCCGTCTTGCAGCTCTGAGAGTCCGCCTGATGCCATCATCGCCTCGGGGTGGGGTCCGATACTTGGCCCAAAGAAAAGCCATAAAGGGGAGACAAAGATTGACCTTGTCTCGTGTAGTAGTCGTCTCTTAGGTCTTTGGCGTTTTCCATGAAGGAGTCGGCCATATCTTTAAAAGCCGTCATGGATTTCAAAATGTCTTCACTGGGAGCGTCTTCGGTTTTGTAGACTTCACTTGCGCGCGTGGAGTATTTCATGGCCGCCGCAAGATAGGCTTCCTGAGCCGCAAATCTCAAAGCCGAAGCATTGAGCCCATCAGGAAGATTGATGTAAGTGGCACCCAAGCCCAGCCAAGTAGATGCATTCTGCAAAAACTCATCTAGCTCCGTGTCGGTAAACCACTGATAGTAATAGGTGGCCCGAATCGAATCGCGGTTAGAGGGCACCACGGAAACATCAATCTGAAACGTACCCGAATCCGTATCATCAGCCGTGATGTCCGTTGCGGGATCAAGAGCCGCGCCGTTCTTATAGACGCCCAGCGGGAATGGTGTTGGATTCGTGGTGAAATCCGTGACCCTGCGATATTCAAACGTTTTAAAGATAAGATTGGAACCGTCGACGGTGCCGATAACCTGTTTCATCGAACAGAGCTTGTCCGTTGGATTGTCTTTGATCAATGTTCGGAGCGCAGTGATAGCGGCGGCCGTCGACGCCCAGCTCATGACGCCTTCACTTCCTTGGAAAGCTGCATAAGCACATCAGAGAGCTTCGCGTCTTTCTCAATGAAAACGTACCTGAGACCTTCTTTTTTCATCACCAAGGCTTTGACCTTGCACTGAGCAAGATCCAGTTTCGAAACTGGCTCATCCACATAGAGCGGGCCACCCACGGCGTAGGGGAAATACTTCTCAACCCGACGCATGAGCGGCTCATGGGGATAATGCTTGTCAGCGTTTTTGAACTTCCAGTTGCGGCAATAGATCGTGCTTTGAGCCACTTCAGCGGCCACGCCAATCAGTTCCTTTAACTTTTCAGACTGATCTTGGACCGGATTGAGCTTTCTGGCCTCTTCCTTGGTGGCCGTGGGCTCCGTAGGCTTTAAAGCGTTGATTGCCATTTTCTCGTTCTTTATTTTACTCATAAAAAGTTGCCCCCATTTTGGGCTTCCCCGGGTGAGACTCACAGATGAGGGCTCAACTGTGAGCCCCACCCGGGAAACCTGATTAGCTGGTCACGCTTCCGTCGTTGCCCTGGTAGGCAAAGCGCGGATCAATGAAGTCCGCGTTTCCACGAAGCGAGAGCTTCCAGCGATAAACGTCTCGCTCAAAGCCAGCGCCCGACTCAGGGTTTTCCTGAGTGACCTTGGCCGCTTCACGGATCTGCACGATGAACCACGGCTTACTGGTGTCCATGACATACCAGGCGGCCGAGTTTGCCGAGCTTCCGCTGTTGTCAAACATGAATCGCGAAATGATGAGATCTGCGATCCCTTGCAGTACGTTCACCGCAAGCGAACCACCCACCGCGCCCGCCGAAGCAGCACCCGAGGGGTAGAAGTTGGAGTTGAGCAGAGTCGCCAAGCTCCAACGATTGAACGGGCCAGCCGCGATGGTATCGGGCTTGACTGCCATCTTGAGGCTTTGCAGGTTGAGCTGCTCTTCCAGCGCCGTGAACGCTGACTGAACAGTGGCCTGGGTGGGAAGAGAGAAGCTTCCGGGCTTCGTCTTACCACCACCCGCGACGAAACCAGCGCTATTCCACGGATAAGTCGTCTCCGTGGAAGGCTTCGTTTCAGACGCAGGCACCGTCAGGTTGCCGTAGGTACAGCCACCCGCCAGTGACGCAAGCTTGCCGTAGGCATAGACTTCCCAGGCAAGAGCCGCGTAATCCGCCATATCGCCCACTTTCTGAGCGAACTGGCCGGTCTGGTCATCATCGATCAACTCAAACGTGACCGGGAGCATTTGGCCAAACTTCTTATTGCGAAGTTTGATGTCCAGGCCGACGACCGAGCTTTCCAGGTACTTCTCGCCTTCGCCCATCTCACCCAGGAAGGTGAGAGCGTTCAGCGGAGCGTACAGCTCGGTGTCCTTCGTTGAGTGGATGATGTGCGTCCACTTTTCATACGTCGTCGGAACAGCGGGATAAAGATTGTTTACCGCCGTCTGAACGCCCGCACGCAAAAGCTGCGTGTTGGCCGACGCTGAATTGGTTTCGCGCATGACCTTCTTGCGGAACTTGTCCCAAGAAAAATCCAGCGAATCCGGGTTGAATTTGCTCTTATCGCAAACGTCAAACCCGAACTGACGCTGAATGCTCTCCCGAAATTCCTTCATTTCGGGCGAGTGCCAAGCGGCGCGCTCGCGCATCTTTTGATTGATATCCGTGCGGCGCCGAGAAGGAACCGCAGTTTTTGTTTCACTCATTTGTCTGCTCCTTTCTCAGCCGTTAAAAGTTAAGGCCCGTGCCCGTTGCCGCCGGATAGCGCGCGCCAAGCAGAATCGGTCCCTGTTGGCCAGCCGCCGCCGAAGCGATGGTCGTGCCCACATAAATGCCGACGTAGTTCGAGTCACCACCCGTCGGGCCCACCGTCTGCGAGTCGCCACCATCTTGCAGGTAGACTTTATCGCCACAGTGAAAAGCGCCGCTGGTGACAAGCACCATCGAAGCCACAACACCGTATTTTGGGCCCACGAAATCAGGCGTCACCTGAGCCGCATCGACAGCCGTGAGACCATCATACGGGCCAGCGAGCTTGCCGTTGGTGACCACGTTATCGGCAATACCGACACACGTCAGACCGTCAGCCGTGGACGCCACACGCCGAAGCGCATGAGCCGAAGTGTTGAAAGTGATCAAATCGCCCTGATTCCAAGTCGAGCTGGCGTCAACCGCCGATTTGCCCGATTGGAAAAGGGTGACGCCCCGGTCGTCGCGGATGATGCGATCGACGTTGGAGCCGTATGCTGTGATAGCCATTTGGTTATCCCCTCTTGGTTAATGGTTTCTTTATTCGGATTTGCAATCGGAGAAGTCTAGCCCACCCGCCGATTGTCCACCCGATTTCTCTGCTCCGATGACAAACCCAAAGCCATCGCCCTCACCGGCTCCGGCTGTCCAGGCTTCACGGAAAGTTGCAAAGGTCTCGTCAAACGCTTTCTGGGTTTTAATGCCCTTCAAGCAGCTTTCACGAAATTTCTTGGTGGCCGCTCTAGGCAAGCCACTTTCCATCAAGGTCTTGTCAATGTGATTGCCAAGCTTGATCTCATCCAGCTCCGCACGGAGTCTGGCGTTTTCGGCCACCAGTTTCACCATGTCCATGGAACCTTTGGCCGATTCTTTATGCCCCTCTTTCTTTTCCGACTCCTGCTGATCAGCGGGCATCGATGCAGCGGCCGGACCGCTCTTGGGCGACTTATTGCCAGCCACACCACCGCCATCGTCATCGGCTTCCATTGGCTGAGCTTCCTGGCCCGGGGCCGGGGCATCGCCCTTGACGCCTTCTGGATTGGGGGGCTGAGCATTGCCCTTGGCCTGCTTGGCCTGAATGTGCTTGGCCATCTTGAGATTGTAGCCAGCCATCTTCATAGCTTCATCGTGATCGCCTTCGCAGGCTTCCATCGCGTGCTGGTAAGCTTCATGCGCAAGCTTGTGGTCGTCTTCCGTAAAGCCATCGCCCAGATATTTTTTCATCATGGACTGAATCAATTCTTCATCTTGATCCGCGTCCGCATGCTCGCCATCAGCGCCCCCGTCTTTCGCGGGAGGTGCGCCAGCGCCATCTTCTTTATGGGATTCTTTCTTGCCCTCTTTCTTTTCCTTGGACTCTTTTTCCTTTTCCTTGGACTCTTTCACTTTGGTCGCCATAGTTCCCCTTTCCCTTTCTAAAAGTTGAGCAATCTTGCCCCCAGCACCCGCTTCGGTGACTAGGTCGCAAGACGTTGCGGAAGTCATGACACTTACAGGCCGGATCATGGAGATGGCCTGATCCATCGCCTCTTGCAGTTTTGGAAGACAGCTCTCAGGCACTTCATTGAGCTTAATGAATTGCTCAAGCGCCATCGTATCGAAATCCCCACCCGCGTTGATTGAGAGCGCTACAAAATCCTGATCCGGGTGATTCTTGGTGTACTCCAAGCTTTCCAGCATCCGAATACGGAAGGGGTCTACATCAGGACTTTCAGAGAGCACCAAATCGGCCACCAATTGGGAACGGCCATCGGGCTCAATCTCAACTGAGCAATTCTCAAACCAGCCCGCCACGTCCCGAACCGAACGTTCGGGCCGCGTCTTTTCTTCCAGCGCATCCGGGTGATCGATAAAGAATTTCTTGCCCTCAAAAAGCTCGGGGCATGAAGCAATGGCTTCTTTGGTGTAGTAATAGCAATCCGTCAGATTGCCCAAGCCCTCTTGCAGAAGAACCGCTCTAAAACGTCGGCCAGGCTGAGCGGGAATTCCGCCCGTTGTGGTTGTGGCAGTTTCTCGGAGTCGCCCGAGAAACTTAAGAGACGTCGGCGATTTTCTCGCCTGCTTCGCCTGGCCGACGCTGGTGGTGCAAACAGCGTATGGATCGACACTGCTCCCTTTTTTCTTTACGTCGTTAACACATCGATCCCATTTCGCCGAATGGTGACCCTTCCCGGGCTCCATCGCGCGCGTTTGCGCACCATTTGCCGATGCGGAGTTGGTTTCCACCTTCTTGGTGGGTGAGAGAATCCAAGCTCCGAAAAGTCTTGCTTTAGGCTGAGCCATCACCAGCCCTTTCTTTTCTCGAATGTTTGTTTAGAAATAATATTCACTTCGGTGTAGAAGTGCCGCCGCGATCCAAGCTCATGGCGCACTTGCGGCTTAAATAGGCAATCCGAAAACAGGTTGAGCCCCATTTCGCGAGCAACACGCTCAGCTTCTTCAAGAGACCGGACAGGATAGCCCTCAATAATGTATTTTTGCTTACATCCAAGAATGTGATCCCCACGATCGATTGCGGCCACCTCATCATCAGGACGGCCCATCCATTTTTCTTTATTGCGCCTGAAATCTTCAAATGAGCAAAAGCCAAATTGCTCAGGCGTTTCAAGAAATTGATCTATGGTGTCCGCTGATTTCATTGAATGGGCGTCCTATCTTGATTCTTGATGTCAGCCCGGTCTTGGCTTGTCATCGCCGAGGGGGAAGTGCCACCACTCAAGGATGGAGACTTTGGGGCACTTCCCCCGCCACCTTGGGCCGGGCTACCCGCTGGTGCTGTTAAAGGCGCTCCAATATTTGGCATAATGGGCGGATCTTCTTCTTCAGAGATCAGGGCTTTTTCTTTGTCGTAATCATACTCATCGCCCAGCTCTAGTTCTTTGGCCGCAATCGGTGCAGCAGTTGAGCGCGCGATGTAGCCGCAATCTTCCGCAAACTTGATGTCTTTTAGTTTGGCCGTGCGATCTTGCGTGATGATCTCAGGGAACGTGACAGAGCACTCAGCGCCTTTGATGCCGTACTGATCTTGAAACTTACGCCAAAGGGCTTTGATCACGCGGGTCACTTCCAGTTGTCTTCGCTCAAATTTCTTAGCCACAGGTTCCGTGCCCACCACAGCACCCGCTCTTGAGGCGCCTGCCTGCATAGAAAGCCCAAAGTAAGTGACTGGGATTTGCGTGCCCGCCGCGATCATGGAAATGCCCTCCATGATGGTTTCATCTTTTCCCTGGCTCCCAACGGCTGTGGCCAGATACTCGCGCTTGATTTTATCGGTATGAACGAAACGTGAGCCAGCAGGCTCAAACTCGCCCAGTTGCCTAAGAGCCGCTGAGATTTGATCCACGTCAGCCTGTGAACCCTGGACAATCACGTCTTCCGTCCATGCGGCTTGTTTCTTTAAGGCAATGAGCTTGTAGTTAATGCAATCCCTCACCCACTTGAGATAGCCCAAGACCGGAAAGAGATCCGAACGCCCGCGCTTTTCGTTTGATACGCAGTTGTACTTAAAATGCATCACATCGCTTGCAGCGATTTGTTGGGTGATGAATTTTGAAGTGGGAACAGGCTGGCCCGCAAGCGATCCCGTTTTGATTTGATACTGGGTGGGAAACACCAGCCAGTAAAACAAAACGCGGTGAATGTCTTCGGGCATTGTCACGATTTCCCAACACGTCGATGGGTCAATCAAACGAATGCGCGGGATCAAACCTTGGGGTGGCTCTTGACCTGGGCGATCGTTATAGCCAATGAACGTTTCGTTATTGGGAAGCCACCAGATCATGTTTTCGCCATAGATAGAGGCTTCTTTAACAATGTCCTCCATCATCTGCTCAAGCTGATTGGCTTCTTCAAACGCGCGCCAAAGGACTAATGCTTTTTCATCTTCGGAGTCTACTCGATATCCACCACCCAAAACAAAATCCCGGGTAATATGTACGATTGCCCGCGCGAGCGGGTGGTGATGGTATTCGTGGAAACAGTACGCGTGCGCGCGGAGGTAGTCATAAAGATAAGGTTGTTTATTAAAGGGGCCACCAAGCAAAGGGACAAAATCGTCTCCGACTAGCCCAGCATTTTGGCCAGCCCATGTGGGCGAGTTTTCCCTAAAGCGCGCCTCGCGCATCTTGCGCAGGGAGTTTCCGCGCTTCCAGCCTTCTTTGAGCTGAGCTTTGTTTTCGAATTTTCTATACCTGTAGCGCCCATCTTTGGTGGCCTCAATAAAAACGCCCGAAGCTTCCACATCCTTTTGGCTTTCAAGGCAGGACATCATTTCGGGAATAGTGTGAACGGAAGGAAAATCAGAAGGATTGCCAGGCTTGAAACGGTCATCGAAGAGATATGTTTTGGGATCGAATTCGGCTTGTGCGGCTAAGACTTGAAGAGCAACTTTGCGCTCTTGGAGAGATTGGGCAATAGGTGTGGGTACTACTTCTTTATTCTTAGCCATTCCCCTCTTTCATTCGCGCGACTTGGCATCAAGCCATTCATCGAAGCTTGGGAGTCCTGGGGTCAAATCCGGTTCGGGTAAATCTTCGGTCATGGGCGCTAATCTACAACGGCAGTTGAAGTGCGCGGGCGGAACCGTTGCGTCACAGTCATCCCCTGAGTGGTCTGATTCTAGTTCGCGCTCAATTTCGCTAGTTGTCAAGCCATCTCGCCACAGACAACAATCATCAGTCTTTGAGTCAACTATTGAGATCCACTGAAAATCGTTAATGCCCTGCATCTTTGCCGCGTCATTTTCCCCATCACGCACACTTTGTACGAAGTCTTGAGTCACGTCCGCTTCCACTTCCCACTCATAGCGGCCCTGATCTTCGGGCGCGTCTGTGTAGAAAACCCGGCTATACATCGTGCGGTTAGGCGAGTCGGGCGGAAATTGCTCCGTGAAATAGTCTTCTAGGATTTGATCCCACTCTTCGGGATCGATGGTGCCCGCTGAAACCCCTTGGCCATCGTTTAACGTTGGCTTGTCAAAAAGCCGTCCTGCTTCGCGGAGCCTTGCCATCGGGCGCGGCTTGGTGTCAGTGATCCGACGCGGGAACGCGCGGTCTATCCGCGCAAGGACGTCTTGGATGGTTTCTTGATTGTTTTCACCCGACGCTTGGACTTGCGAGAGTTGAAACGCGTCCACCACTTTGCGTAAGAGCCTGGAATAAAGAAAATCTGTTCGAATGGAAAGTTGGCCACCACTCGGTGCGGGCCGTCTTTCAACTCCGTGAAGATCACTAGTCGAAAGATGCCATGCTTCGGCTTTTCCAGTAGACCGCGCAATAGCTTCGCTTTGTCCCGCAAAGGAAAGCGCATAAGTAGTGCGCCTGAGTCGTCGCAATAAAGAGTCTGTCTCTTGAGCTGCAATATTAAACCACGGCTCAAGCTGTTTCTCGAATTGCTCGCGGTTTTTCTTGAAGTCATAATGAGTTACTCCTGCATGAACCAAATGAACCGCGATTTGCGCGGCCTTTTTCTTTAGGACTGAAACCGTGGCCCCCACATGGCGCAAGTATTTCTGTAACAACCGCTCAAGCGCGATATCGCGCCCACGCATGTAGTCTTCATAGCGAGAAGACTTAGTGAGCGGTCGAAGGGGGCTTTTCATTCTTGCCTTTCTGTGTGGTGACGACTTGGCCCATTTGCTTATCGATATGCTGAACAGCCTTCGCGCGCCAGTAGGATTCAAGAGCTTTTGCGCATCCTAAAACAGACACCAAATCGCCGGTTGCGTAATGGGCAAAGTCCCCATTCTGCCCAAGCGCCATAAAGACAAAGGCACGGCACTCTTTTACTTCTTTGCCCATCTCTTCGATGACTGCATCAATGCTGGATTCTTTAGAAGTCGTCAAAAATGTTCACCCCAGAAAATATTAAATAATTCGATCATGGTGGTTTCTCTCACTTCCATGCCTTCACCACCTTCGCGCTCAATCCACCACGTGAAACGAGAAGTGCGGCAAATCTTATACGCGCCCACCTGAATGTACTCGACTAATTTGGGCTCAATTCGCTCAAGCATTTCGGCCAAGAAAACCTCCAAGTTGTGCCCTTACCGCACAGTCTTTTGCTTCCAGTAATTTTCTTAGCATTGCCGATCTTTCTGGATTTGAAGGAAGCAATGTATGCATTAGCTCAGCCACTTCAGCAAATGGTTTACTGATTGCCTGCAAATGTTCAGGCAAATGATCATATTTAAAGAATTGCATGATAAAGTCTCTCATCGAATCACCCTTATTACGCCTGCCGAAGGCGATAGTTGTTTCCGCATCTCATTTGCAATCGCTAAAGCATCGGAATGATCCGGGCTAGAGCGGCCCGTGCGATCCCGATAGTCTTCCTTGCTCTCAATGACATGACGGCCTTTCGAATCGTACTCACTGACAATTGTGGGAAGCTCTTCCAGATAAACCGAGTCTTCGGGCAAACACAATGCGTTTTTGAGATCGCTGGCCAGTTCCACATAAAGCTTGGCCTTGCGATTGATGTAAAGCCCTTTGCACTCTTCGCGCTCAGTCTCATCCCGGATGTAGTCAAAACCCTGGCCAAAATGCACTTCCACGATGGTGACTTCCCTATGAATAATGCCATTTCGCTGAGATTCAAGAAGCGAGTCCACCACACCAGACCCGATGCCCGTGGCATCCACTCCCACGGAAATCAGCGATGGATAAGTGCCCGCCTTGATCCGGTCGTCAATCTCTCTTACTGTTTGGCCCGCAATCTCCATGGTGTCCTTCTTCACCATCACGCGAGAGGGCATGACCTGATCACCAAGAATGGACGTAATGACTGATTTGTCCGAACCATATCGAGCCACATCAACGCCAATGCCACAGCGGCCGTTAGATTTAGGCGGCGGCAACCTACGTTGGGCATTTTCCACAACACCCAAAGGAATAAGCGTGGAGTCGTCTTCATCCGGGAATTGGCCCAAAACTTTTGAGATAAAGAGCGGATGCTTTAGCCCCCAGACAAAAGCGCGATCCACAACCCAGGAGAGCGTGATGAGTGCAGGCACCACAACTTTGTAGCTCTTAATCCGCTCAAAGGCTTTCTCTTCGCTTAGCTCTCTTAGGACATTCAGCTCTTTCTCAAGATCACTGATATTAAAGATCCCATTGGCTTGAAGGTTGGGCGAGTCAAAGCAACTGATGTAAATTTTGCGCCAAAGCCGTGATTGAAAGCATTTAAAGAATTCACAGTTTTTTGTGGTGGGATTGCCAATGGCCACGAATTTCACATTTGCGGATGTGAGCATCCCTTGCGCTTGAATCCAGCGTTTGCTTGGCACGCCTGTGGCCTCATCAAAGATCACTAGGATATAAGGCGCGTGAAAGCCCTGAAAGCCTGATGTGGCCCCTTGCCCGCCGCCACTCGTATCCGCATCGTCTTTAGGGCTAAGTCCTATGGCAAACCAATCGCTATCAATCTTCCATTCCGTGGTGAGCATTCGCCCGCCCAAACGGATCTTGGAGTTGCTATAGCCAGCTCGGATCTCGCTCCAAAGCAAATGCTCAACCTGCGTCCACGTAGGCGCTGTTGTGATGATCTTGCTCCCGCGAAATACGGAGCCAAACCACAGCACCATTTTGGACACCAAAAAGGTCTTGCCCACGTCGTGGCAGGCCGAAATAGCGATCCGGTCGTGAGCCGCTATTTCGCGCGCAATGCGCGTTTGAAATTCTGTAAGCGTGGAGACGCCCTGGATTTGCTCAATGTGAGCAGCGGGATCACTCCTGAGATTCTGAAATAATTGGCGCTGTTGATTGAGATTCAAGGCTCTTCAGTACATCGGTTAAGGATTGAAATAAAGCCTCGCCATCTTTTCCCGTATGTTCAATGGCCTTTCTCTTGGGCCTGACATACTCACAGGCTTCGCTTGCAGCGGCCAATCGATTGGGAAGCGTGATCCAGGGCACGCGGTGAGCTTTGCCTAAAGCGTCCAGAATGATCTTTGGCTTTTTGTAGCCCAACGCTTTTTCATCGCCCTTGACCACCAAAAGCAAAAACTCAAACGGATCGACACCCAATTTCTCGCAAAGGAGTTGGGCTTCCAACGTCTTCTTATTGGGCGTCCCCTTTTTGCGGCCTGCATTGGGCGGGCGCGGTTTTCCTTTAGGCCATGCCATGACTCATCCTATCACAACTCACTTTAAGTTTCGGCGGGCCATGGGCCTTTTCCCGCCAAAGCCTCGTAAACCCTTAGCCTTTTTTCATTCACAGTCTTCAGCATAAATTGGGCATCAATCCCCGCCCAAGCCAGATGCTTTAATTCTTTAATCGACGCTTCAGACAAGTTCCACATCCACATGGCTTGTTTAAAAAACTCTTCTTTGGTTTCATACGTGATCACGCCAGGCTTTGTCCATTCTTCCCAGCGCGGAGCAAGAACGATCTTACCCGCCCAGGCCATCTCAAGCCAAGCGATGTTTGATTTGCTATGGTTAAAAGTATTTTCAGAAAGAGTAATCACCCCAAATTGATGGGGCAAAGAGTAAAGCACCATGAAGTAATTTAGCAGATGAGGCTCAGGCTTCATGGCTTCAATTTGACCATTGATGAACCAAGGATTGGTTCCAAAGAAAGTAAACTTGGGCCCTGAGCTATCTTCCCACTCTTTGATTAAAAGCTCATAATCGGGCTTAAATTCAAGCAAATCCCCCATGTGAGAAGGCGTTCCACGCCAAAGAAACTTCTTAGCCGTGTTTTCTTCCTTCTTTTGCCCCCGGTGAAGACGCTCATCCAAAGCATTAGGAACCACATAGATTTTCTTATCAGGGAAATGTTTTTTAAACTCTCTTTGAATAAAGGGGGTGGAAACCGTGATCACATCAGCCCGCATGAGCCCATTCCAGATAGCGGCTCTCACATCGTTCGTTGCGTAGTGAAAGCACCAAGGGTTGCTATCGGTGACAGCGTAAGGGTGATCATCCCAGTCCACCACGCAGGGGACGCCCATATTTCTAAAGAGATCCATTTTTTCGATATCTTCAGCGCAATCAGGCCTTTGAAAATAGGCAATGTCCGCAAAAGGCGGATGGGTGATGTCCACTTTATCCACTAAAGAAAATCGAATGTGCTGATGGCGAGCCAAGTGAGCAAGCGGCCCTAAAGAGCGATACCAGCTCACGGCTTCACTAATGCGGGGGATGTGCCCAATGACATGGATCATGCTGATTTTTCCTTCACGTATTGATCAAAGTTCCCAGGGTAATCCCCGCGCGCGTGATCATGCTTCCATGCGGTGTAAATCTCATCGTGCGGAATGGGGTTGGTGCGCTCTTTGTAGTCCACCAAATAGGCGTGCCGCATCCCCTTGCGCTGCTCTTCAGCCCACATGGCTGTTTCCATATGGCCATAGAACTGAGAATTGGCAAGAAAGCCTTTCTTTAAGACTGAAGCACGCCACACGCTCATATTGATCATCTCAGCACGTGGCAGAAAGGCTAGCCTGGGCCCGCTTCTTTGGGGCTCAAGATACCGTGGCCAATCCCAATGGGTCAGCCTCTCATCAGTCAGAGAAACTGAGCCCAGCGATTGAAAGGGCTTTTTGTTGTCTTCGGCAAATGCATCTAAGCAAGCCGTGACCCAGCCCTGAGACGTGGGAAACGAATCAGGGTCAACAACGAAGACTAGGTCATTGGACGTTGGCTTTAAGTAATTTAAAGCAAACGACACGCCCCCGTGGCCACCTAAGTTGGTGAGCGGCGAATAGATTTCAGCCTTCCAATAGCGCCCTAGTTCTTCCACAAGCTTTGAGCATTCGGCCTTTCGGACAGGATAGTGATGATCCACGAAAACCATGCGGTCTATCCGCGCCCGCTCAGCATCAGTCGTCATTTCCCGAATCTGACTAAATGCCGATTTGATCACTTCGGGCCGCATGTGAAAGACTGAAATCCAATAAATCATTTGCCAGCCGGATTCTTAAAGTGGGAGTACGTGAAGTTCGCGGTTGCCCGCTCTTCATTCGTTCCGTCAGGCACCCCATCGCGCTTATCGCAGTAGAGATGCCAAAGTTTGAGCCTCAGTCTCTCTTCAAAAGTATCTCGCGCAGGCTGGTAAGCCCACGCGAGATACCGAGAATGAAGCTCAGTCACGGCGCCCTCTGGCCCATTCGCCTGAGCCATGCAGACATATTCCCTTCCTGATACTTGGCCGCCATAGCCTTGATCTTGGCTAGTTCCTTCTTTGGGACGGACAAGTTGATAAGCGGAGCCTTGCTTTTTTGGTTCTTCGAACGGGGATTGGGCTTTACCCCCCTCACCCGCTTTGTTTTGGTTTTGTTCATGGGACCGTCGTAACACACAAGAATTCATGATTGTCAAATGCCTTTCTTTACTAACCTAATAAAGTCCTCAAAGGGCAGCACCGCCATCGCGGGCTTGTGATCCCCTTGGGTCACCAACACGGGGACGTCTCCCAGCTCAGGTTCGCACTGGACTTCCATGATGGCGTTAATCGGTGCGTAGTCTCTAAAGCGCTTGCATTGGAATTTATAAGGACCTGTTTCCGCTAAATCGACACCAAAGCACTGGCCGTCTTGATACTCAAGATGCCTTCGCGCTTTGGGGAATATGTCCCGCATTTGAATCGCGCACCAGCGTTCAAAACCGTGTCCTTTAGTCCGGGATTTTCTGCCATTATTTTTAGTCATTTTTTGGGTCCTCTTACTGTTACACCTGTGACACCTGTTACACCACTTTCCGTATATATAGGTATTA
>Ga0335069_10003125_pt1 | contig 25230 bp, 22 predicted proteins | sample Lox_Sample_11_FD_206714 | JGI IMG/M metagenome (GOLD analysis project Ga0335069, IMG submission 206714) | Soil microbial communities from Loxahatchee National Wildlife Refuge, Florida, United States - Lox_Sample_1.1 | ecosystem: Environmental > Terrestrial > Soil > Wetlands | place: USA... | reverse complement strand
GCCCGTCATCACGTCGTCTGCGTAGGTTTGATCCCTCCGCGAACCACCAGCTGACTTATTGCGAAGTCGGCGCGGCGCGTCACACCTTTTGCCGGGTGCGGCCGCGCTGGGCGAGTTGCCAATCGGCGCTCGCACCCTCGCGTCCGTGACAGTTGCGATAGTCTCGCGGGCTGGTTCCGTAGTGATTGCGGAAGACCCGCGCGAAGTGCGTTGCGTTATTGAAGCCCCAGCCGAAGGCGATCTCGGTGATGGTGCGGCGTTGCCAGAGTACGTCCGACAACTGCTTGCCGCACTCTTCGAGCCGGCGGCGGAGAATATAGCTCGACACCGTCTCGCTCTCGCTCGTGAAGAGGATGTGAAGATAGCGCGGAGAGATGCCGAATGCCGCCGCGACGGACCGCACGCTCAGTTCCGGATCGCGAAGGTTGGCTTCGATGTAACGCTTCACCTGGATGCGCCGGGCGCCCACGATCGCCGCGTCGGCGACCAGCATGCCCTTGGTCTCGGTGCAGGCGGTCGCGAAGACGTCGAGAAGGCTGTCGGCGATGCGCGAGCCCAGCTCCGCAGGGAGGTTTTCCGCATGCTCCCAGACATTGCGCAGCATGAGAGATGTCGTCTGCGACAGCCCTTTTTCGCCCGAAAGCTTCACGCCGATCATCTCGTCCGGTGTCGGAAGATGATGCTTGATCTCGTTTTCGGTGACGATGAGGACGAGCGTGCTGCAGGAATCGTCGTAGCTCAGCGAATAGGGAAGCGAACTGTCGCTCAGCACGAGATCCCCGCGCTCGAGCAGGGCTTCGTGCCCTTCCTGTCGAACCAGAAGCTGGCCGTCGACCTGCACGTGCAGGAAATAGCGATGATTGTCGACCTTGGAAGCCTGCGCCTTGGAGCGGCTGACCGTGGCGGCCTTCGACACGGCGTTGGCCATTCTGAGCCGGCCGACCTGAAGGCAACGCACTTCGGCATCGAATTGCGATGCATTCGCGGGCCGCGTTTCCAGCGGCGCAAACACATCGGTGATCACGTCGTTCCAATAAGAGACCTTCGCGCTGGGCGCCAGGCCATGCGTCGAATAGCTGAGCATGAGCTTTCCTCCCGTTTTTTCTTTTCAGAATAGCAAATTATTTGTCCTACATACAGTCTTCCCTGTTGCGGTTTTGACCCAATTCGCGAGGAAATATGGGCATTTAGGACCTGCCCACCGGCCGGGTGGGACGCGTTGCAACACGCCGCTTCCATCCGCTAAGACCAGAGCGCTCACTTCGAACCGGCTAAGGATTCATGCCACGGCGATTGGGGAAGACAGCGGCCCTGAGGACGGCAAGGCCGGCGGTCGCGCGGGCGCCGCGGCATGACCCGCTCGATGTCGACGGTCTGGACGACAATCTCGGCTATCATCTGCGGTTGGCTTATGTCGCGGCTTCGCGCCATTTCGCAGCTGCGATGGCCCGGCTCGACCTCACGCAAAAGCAGCTCGGCGTCCTCTGGCTGATCGGCGCCAATGGCGGGGCGCCGCAGATCGCCATTGCGCGCCTCCTCGGCATGGACCGGGCCTCCATGATGGCCATCATCGACCGGCTCGAAGACCGCTCTCTGGTGAAGCGCGAGCGCTCCCGGCATGACGGGCGCCGCCAGGCGCTCTATCTGACGCCACAGGGCCGCCGCGCCCTGGCGCAGTCGAAAACGGCGCTGGCGCGTCACGAGCACTGGATGACGGACCGGTTCGACGCGAATGAGCTCGCGACGCTGTTCGATCTGCTGAAACGCCTGCAACGCTGAGCCGGCCTAGAGGCCGAAGGTGCGCAGCGTTTCCGGCACCTTGTTGGGCATGGCGAGCGCCGCCTTGACGGCGGGCCGCGCATTCATCCGCTCGAGCCATGCGCAGGTTTTCGGCGTCTTCTCTTCGTTCATGTGCTCGGGCATGAGCCGCGGAATGCCGGCGATCATCGAATAGGAATTGACGTCGGCCAGCGAATATTCGTCTCCGGCCAGCCATGCGCTGGACTGAAGGATCTTCTCCGCCCGCTCGATGGACACGCCGCAGCGGCGGCGCGAATCCGCGAGCTGCTCTTCCGTGAAAGACTGTCCGGCAACGGTCGCCCATTTGTCGCGCTGCTCCTTCAGCGGTATGCGCTCGAGCAGCTTCTCGAATTCGCCCTTGTCGATCGCCTGCGCCACGCGCCGGACCAGGAAGTGCCAGCCGATCATGGAAAGCGCCGGACAGAAATATTCGTCGACGAATTTGCTCCAGATGCGCATGCGCGCGCGGGCCACCGGATCCTTCGGCCGCAGCCGCACTTCGGGGAAGACGTCGTCGAGATATTCGTTGATGACCGTCGATTCCGTGATGACCGCGCCCTCATGCACCAGCACCGGCACCTGCCCGTTCGGGTTGATCCTGACAAAGGCCGGCTCGTGCTGCTCGAAGCGGAGGAGGTCGACATAGTGGCTCACGAAGTCGAGCCCCTTCTCCTTGAGGCAGATCAGCGGCTTCATGGAATTCGCCACCGGTTCGGCGTGATAGAGCTCGAGCGTCATGTCCGTTCCGTTCGGCTAGTGGCGCGTCGCCTTGTTCAGGGCATCGATCTTGACGCGCCGGCGGCTTTCCTCGAAGGCGAGCCTCTTGGGGTCGGCGGCGCCTTCCGGCAGCGCGGCAAGAGTTTCGTCGAATATCTCGCGCAGTTCGTCTCTGAACTCGGGATGCGGGAAAATGTGCAGATCGTTGTTGCGAATACCGGCCAGCACCTTCTCGCCGACCTCGAGCGGATCCATGCCGACCTTGTGCAGCTCCGCCAGCCGCGCCGTGAAGGCCGCGTCGACCGGACCGATATGGCCGGACAGCGATTTGGGCCTGATCTTGTCGCTCTCGTAGATGGCGCTGTTGACGAGTCCAGGACACAGCACGGACACGCCGATATTGTAGGGCGCCAGGCTCCAGCGCAGGCTTTCGCTCAAGCCGCGCACGGCGAATTTCGAGGTCGTATAGATGCCGGCGCCGGGCCCCGTGATGAAGGACGCCATCGAGGCGGTATTGACGATATGCCCGCCCTGCCCGAGCGCCTTGAGGCGCGGAACGAAAGTCTGCACACCGTTGACGACGCCGCCGAGATTGACTCCCAGGATCCAGTCCCAATCGTCATAGGTACACTCGTCCATCGGCGCGAACATGTTGATGCCCGCATTGTTGCAGACCAGCTGAACGGGCCCGAAGGCGCGTTCCGCCTCGTCCGCGGCCCGCGCAAATCCCGCGCGGTCGGCGACGTCGAGCTCGATCGCCTTCACGGGCGCATTCGCCAGTTCCGCCATGGCCCGATCGAGATGATCAGCGCGGATATCGGCGATCACGACGTTCATGCCGGCTCCGGCAAAGACTTTCGCCATGCCGAGGCCGATGCCGCTTGCGCCGCCCGTGATGAACGCGGTCTTTCCCCTGACGTCTTTCATGTCCGCTCCGTCATGCCCAGCTCCTCGCGCGCGCGACGCTTTGGCCATAGGCCTTGAGCCCCCACCAGATGGAGAGCGCCGCCGGCGGCATCATCACGATCATCACGATCAGCATCGAATAGCGCAGCATTGCCGGATCGCGGAAAACATACTGCGTGATGAAGGCGACGATCGAAGGCCCGGTGCCGTAGCCGATGATGTTGAAGATGAAGAGGAAGAGCGCCGTGATCTGGCCACGCATCTCGTTGGGCGTCACGACCTGCAGGGCGGCGTTGAACGGTCCCGGCACCCACATGGCGACGAACTGGGTATAGCCGAAAATCGCCAGCGCGACCCAGACGCTGGGCGCCAAAGTCAGCGCGATGAGGCCCGGCGTGTTGAGAATGAAAGCGAGGAGCACGACACGCATGTTCGCGTCGTCGCGGCCCCGCGCATGGAAGCGTTCGGCCAGCCAGCTGCCGAACAGCGCGCCGAGCGGGGCCACAACGATTGAGATCGAGCCGGAATACATCGCATAGTCGGCGGGCGACAGTGCGAAGCTGCGGCGGAAATACTCGGCCGACCAGGCGAGCAGACCCACAGCGGGAATGATGTTGAAGCCGAGACTGAGAAACATCGGAATGTAGGTCGCGCCATTGTCGAGAAAGAACCGGACGACATCCCGGACCGGCATGCTTTTCGGCGCGCCGGCGGCTTGCATGCGTCCGCGCCGCAGAGGCTCTTTCACCGTCAACAGCAGTCCCGAGATGATCAGGCCCGGTAATCCGACTGCGATGAACGTCATCTGCCAGGGACGAAGCGTTCCGAACCACGGCAGCGCAATCGGGTGGATCGACGACATCAGATGGATGATGGATCCAGCGAAGATCGAGGCAAGACCCGTGCCCGCGATGAATCCGAAATTGAGCACCGCGATGGCGCGCGGAAGTTTCTCGCGCGGGAAGAGATCGGATATCATGGAAAATACCGGCGGCCCGTTGCACGATTCGCCCGCGCCGACTCCCATGCGCGCGAAGAACAGCCACCAGAAGTTCTGTGCGAGCCCGCAGGCGGCCGTGGCGATGCTCCAGACCGCCACGCCCACAGCCACGATCGTTCGCCGCGTTCCGACATCGGCGAAGCGTGCGACCGGCAGCCCGACGAGCGCATAGAAGACGACATAGGCGAGCCCGGTGATGAGGCTCACCTGGAAATCGGAGAGATGAAGGTCGTTCTCTATGGGATGGACGAGATAGCCGATGACGCCCCGGTCGAGGAAATCCATCATCAGCGCGAGCGCGAAGACAAAGACAGCATACCAGGCGACGGCCGGCCTGGGCCAGGGCTCGGCCGATGCAGGTGCGGCAGGCGGCTGCTCGGCGGCGGCCATTTCCAGCGTCATGTCGCCTCCCTGACGGCACGATGCAAATGTCTCAAGAAACAGGTTCTCTTGCGGCCCGCTTACCTACTCCACCGACGGAGAACTAAGTCCGGTCGCGGAATGCACTTTCTCAACGGTCGCAAAATGCCGTGTCGGAAATTCGCTGTCGGTCAACTGACTGTTCCTTCCCGCCGCGGATGAATTGGAGCCTCAGGCGCTAGGGTGACGTGCCAATCAGGGAGCAATCGTCATGGCCAGCGACATCCGACGCATCGCCACCGAAGAGGCATTCTCGATCCCCGAGCATATGGCCGCATTGCTCCAACTGACGAAGAGCAACTGGGACAGCCTCGATTTGCGCCTGCCGCGGCGCAGCGCCGTCCCCGGAAGCCCGATCTACAATGGCTTGACCGACGTCGACGAAAGGCGCCTCGCGATCATGGACGAGGACGGCGTGGCGATGCATCTGCTGTCGCTGACATCGCCCGGCGTGCAGATGTTCGATGCGGACCTCGCCTGCGAGATCGCCACACTGGCCAACGACCGCCTGGCCGACGCCATCAGGCGCCATCCCGACCGGTATGCGGGGCTTGCGGCCTTCGCGCCGCAGGATCCCAAGCGCGCCGTCAAGGAAATGGAACGTGCCATCCGGGACCTGAAGCTCAACGGCTTCATCCTCAATTCGCATACCAACGGCGAATATCTCGACGACAAAAAATACTGGCCGATCCTTGAATGCGCCGAAGCGCTCGACCGTGCGATCTATATCCATCCGCGCTGCCCGTCACAGCATATGGCGAAGCCTTACGGCGATTACGGCATGTACACGGCGCTGTGGGGCTTCCAGGCGGAGGTCTCGGTGCATTGCATGCGCATGATGCTCTCCGGACTGTTCGAACGCTTTCCGAAGCTGAAGATCGTGATCGGTCATATGGGCGAAAGCGTTCCGTTCAATCTGTGGCGCTCGGACTACATCTACGGCGTGCACAGGGGTTGGGGCGACATTCCCGGCGAAATGAAGCCCAGCGAGGTCTTCAAACGCAATTTCTGGATCACGACCAGCGGCGTCGAGCATACGCCGGCGCTCAAATACTGTATCGAAGTGCTGGGCGCAGACCGCGTCCTGTGGGCGATCGACTATCCCTACCAGCCGTCGAAGCCGGCAACGCAGTGGCTCAACGGCGCCGACATCTCGCGTGAAGACAAGGAGATGATCTTCCACAAGAACGCGGAACGCCTGTTTCATATTCGGGGGTGAAAATCAGCTGTCGAACTATTCCTTTTTCAGCGCGCCGTGGAAGTTCAGCTCGACCTGGAGCCCATCCGGATCGTGCACGAAGACCTGCAGCAGACCGATCTCCCAGACCTTGTTCTCCTGGTACGGAATGTCATTCTCGCGCAGAAGCCGAAGCGTCGCATCCGGATCGACGCTCTTGAAGGCGATGTGATCGAGGCGGCCCGTATTGATCTTTGGCCGATCGGTGGGTTCGCGCTTCATCAGATGGACGACGGCCACGCCACCGCAATAGAGCCAGTGTCCCGGAAAATCCATTTGCGGACGGAAGCCTGCTGTCAGCCCCAGCATGTCGCAATAGAAATGCTTCGTGCGCTCGAGATCGCCGCATTCCAGCGTGAAATGTTCCAGCTCCGCTGCGGGCATGACAGGCCTCCGTTTCCCGAACCGCAGTCTAGCCGAGCTTGAAGAGCTTTTCCGCGTTGGTCTGGAAGAATTGTTTCAGGCGCTCCGGCCCGATCTCGAGCTCGTCCTGCATCGTCACCTCCTCGGCGACGAACTGATAGGGATAGTCCATCGCGTAGAGGACATGCTCCACGCCGAGCACCTCCTGGCAGTAGCGGATGGTCGGGCCGTAAGGCATGCCGCTCGTCGTGACGTAGATGTTGTGGCGCAGGTATTCGCTGATCTTTCGCCTGATCGGCTTCAGCGCCTCGTAACGCTTGGCCCGCACCGACGCCGCGTGCATGTAGTCGAGCCGATAGAGCCAGAACGGCAGGGCTTCGCCCAGATGGCCGAGGACGAATTTGAGCTTGGGAAAACGGTCGAACATCCCCGCCACGATGAGGCGCAGCGTATGCAGCGCCGTATCGACGCCGAAGCCGAACATGGCGCCGTCGAGCCCGCGTTCGACCATGGGCTTGATCAGATCGCGATGGGGTCCGGTCGGGTGCAGGTAGATCGGTACGTCAAGCGCCTCGCAGGCCTCGAAGATCGTCCAGAATTTCGTATCGTCGAGCCACTCCCCGCGCGTGTGGCCGTTGAAGATCGCGCCTTTGAGCTCGAGCTGCGTGACGGCACGCTCGATCTCCCTCGCGGCTTCCGCCGGGTCCTGCGGCGCGAAGGCAGCAAGCCCCGCCAATCGCGACGGATGTCGCCGCACCGCCTCCGCCAGCTCATCGTTGGCGGAACGCGCCAGCGCCACGGCTTCGTCGCGCGGCAACGGATTGACACCCGGCGAGGTAAGCGACAGGAGCTGGAAATCGATTCCGGTCGCGTCCATATCGGCGATACGGCGCCGATCGAGATCGAGAAGGCGCGCGCGAATCTCGCGTGGGCGCTCCGCCTCGCTTTCGAGATAGAAGCCCCACAGGCTCAGGAAGCCCGGATCGTCATAGCCGCTGTCGAGCAGCCGCTTGAAGTGGTGGAACTGCTCCTTCGTCGCGAAGGCTTCTTCCGTCGCGATGCGCTTGTATGGAACACGCGCCGGCGTCACAGCGCTTCCTCCGGCACCCAATTGCCGTGGACGCCCACGCGCAGCCTGAGGGGCAGATGAATTTTCGCCACCGGCCCGTCTTCAGGCCGTTCGGCCTCGACGATCCAAGCCTGCGAATAGGGCTCGTCATGGATGTCGGCGACGAACGCGAGATAGCCCTCGTGCCCTTTCTGTTTCGACGGGATATGGACGTGCTCCTGCACGGTGGTGCGACGATCCATGCGCAGATTTTTGATCTTCCGCGTCTTCACGTCGATGCGGCTGATGGTGTTGAAGCCTGCGCCGACGGGGCCCGCGAGAAGCGGCGGGCCGACCTCGGGATCGAAACGCTGGTAATAACCGATCTCGTAGTCCTTCATGTGATCCCTGTCCGCGATGCGCGGCATGTCGCCCGGCGGACCGAGCGGTGTTTCAAGGATCGCGTCACCCGGTTTCGAAAGATCGAAGGTCCAGCGCACGACGCCGCCGCGCATCTTGGAAGGATCCGGCGTCAGGCCGGAGGCCCTCATGATGAACGGGAACGGGTTGACGTTCGAGACGCCGAAATCCATGTGCACCTTGCCGCCTTCGCTGTGCGCGTTCATGAAGTGGAAGGCACTGCGGGCTTCGGGCAATCTGAACCAGCGCATCTCCTTGACGGAGCCGTCGCGCGGCATGATCCCGACCAGGGATTCGCGGTTCGGCTCGAACACCCAATGTGCCCCACCCGCCTTGATGCGGTCGAAATCCGCCGTGGTCGGGAACACGGGAAAGATCGCGTGCTCCTTGGTGACGCAGAAATCGTGCATCAGCGCGCAATAGGGAACCTCGAACCATTCCTCGCGCACGAGATTGCCGTCCTTGTCCGCCTTGCAATAGGCGACGTCGCGGCTCGCGATGCCGCTTGCCTCGTAGCCGAAGAAATAAAGCTCGTCCGTATCGGGATCGCGTCTGGTATGCGCGGTCATCGTCTGGCTCTTGAGCTTGCCGTGATAGTCCCATTCGCCCTTCGTTTCGAGCGTGAGAGGATCGAGCTCCCAGGCGCGGCTGTCCTCCTTGAGCGCGAAGAGGCGCTTGCCGTGATAGAGCGGCGTGGTGTTCGCGGCACCCCTGCCCTTGCCGCGCACGGATGCGTCGTCGGTGTAAGGATTGCGGTAGATGCCGAACAGCCCGCGCCGGGCATTTTTCTGCGCCGTATAGCGGTCGGTCTGCACATAGCGCATCTTGAAATCGGCGTGACCGTTCTCGAAGCGGAAGAGGCTCACCATGCCGTCGCCGCTGATATAGGTGTCGTCGGAGCGATGCGGCGGAAAGGGTGGATCGGGAATCGAGCGATACCAGATCCCCTCCATGTCCTTCGGGATCTCCCCATCCACCACGAGGTCATAAACGTCGCATTCCAGACGCGACGGCTGATTGTAGCCCGCGAAGTCCATCGTCTTCGGGAACGCACTCGTCATCGAGGGGCTCTCCTATTTCGCGTGCCACCGCTCGGGTTGTTGCGGCCGCATGGGCTTTCCCGTCACCGGATGGGGATAGTGGAACGGAATGAGCGGCGTCTCGGGCCACAATCTGCGATGCGGCTCGGGCGCGATCACGTCCGGACCTACGGGATCCTCCGGATAGGTGCGTGACGCGAACGGATAGGCATTCGCCGGCTGATGTGCCCAGCCCTTGTCGAAATTGCCGTGCCAGAGCGGATTGTAGTCGAGCACGCGGATCTTCCAGACGCCGTCCGCCTTCACATACTCGTTCTCATAGATGCCGCCTTCCCACCATTGCCGCGGCAGCGCGCCTTCGCCCGTGATGCTTTCGTGGCGACCGGCCTGCATCAGACTTCGCCCACGCAGTTTGGCGGTTCTGCGATCGGGCGCCACGTCGATCACCATCTGCAGCTGCGGATGATCGAGCAGGAAACCGAAGATCGGCCCGTTGTAGTCGTTGGTGAAATTCTTGCGGAAGCGGCCGACGTAGAGCCGGCGCACGCCTTCCTTGCCCTTGTAGATGCCGCCCATGAAGCGAACTTCGCCGTCTTCCGCGAACAGATCGACGGCTTCGTCGTACATGCATTTGTCGATCAGATAGCCGTACGTGTATTGCAGCTTGCGCACGGCGCTCTCGTCTTCGAGGACGCCGATCCTTCTGTTCAGCGTCTCGATCGTGTCTTCCAGCTTCGCGATTTTTGCGTCCGCGTCCATGATCTTCGTGCTCGATGGTGCTTGCGAGCAACGAGCCTGTCAGCAATTCAGGGCCGAATCCGTTCCAAAAGCGAAGGGCGTCGGTTGCTTCCGCGCAGCCGACGCCCCAAGTTCGAGGGAGTATTCTAGAACGACTTCTTGATGGTGATTGTCCATTCGCGCGGCGGCGCGGGATTGGCCTCCACCGTGCCTTCGCCGAACGCCGCGAAATTGATCATGTCGTAGAAGTATTGCTTGTTGGTCATATTGTACATGGCGAGCGCCACCTGCCATCCGCCTTGTGGCGCATCCCAAGTCACTCTGCCGTTTAGAATTGCGCGTGCGGGGATGGCCGTGAACGGATTGCTGTTGCCGTCCTGATAAACAGTGGACTGCCAGTTGAGATCAAGGCGCGGCGTAAGCGTGCCGAGCCCGTCATCCAAATGCCAGCTGTACTGGATAGAGAAATTCGCCGTCCTCTGCGGAAACAGGATCGGCTTGCTGTTCGCCAACGCCGTGCCCGCCGAGACGTGGAGCGCCGGGCTCGGGTTGGGATTGGTCGGGTTGGCATCGCAAAGCTTGGCGAGGTAGCCATTCCACGAGCACCCGTCGAGATAGCCCGGTATGGCGCCCGGTATCGGATTGGCCTTGACCTCCACATCGGACGTATTCGCCGTGATCAGAAGATCGTCGATGGGTGCCGCAGTGACCTCGACTTCGTAGCCCTTGTCGGTCGACGAACCGAGGTTCACATAATCGACCCAGGGAAGACCCAGCGCGTCGGTTTTCGCCAGGGGCGTTATCGTGTGGTTATAGTCAGCATCGAAGAGGGCGACGTTGACCCGCAGCCGGTCGTCGAACCATTGGGTCTTGGCGCCGATTTCATAGCTCTTGATCTCTTCCGGCCCGTAGCTTCCCAGCTGCAGCGGATCGAAGGGACGCGAGTTGAAACCGCCCGAACGGTAGCCGGTCGCGAACTGGAAGTAGCCCATCAAATCGTCGGTCAGATGATAATCGGTGCCCGCACGGAAGTCGGGACGCTTGGCCGTCGTCTTGTTGGCGACGAGTGGCGCGTTCACAGGACAAGCCGGCGTTACGGCGAAGTCGCAAGCCGGATTGATCGCATCGCGGAAGAAACCGCCATTCGGATAGCCCGGCGGCTTATTCAGGTGATTGAAGTAATAGGTCTTGAATTCATCCGTGTAGCGGAAGCCGCCGAAGAATTCCCAGTCTTTGGTGACGTGATAAATTCCGTGAATGTAATAGGACAGGTTCTGCGCGTCGTACCTGTCGTTCTGCTCGAACGCCAGGCTCTCGAGAAACGGAACGCCGAGCACCACGCCTTCATAGTAATCGCCATCGAGCAGCACGGCACCGTGCGCCGTGTTGGTGCGGTTGTAGTAGAAGACGCCGGCCGTCCATTCGAGGCTGTCGTCGAAGAGCGAGCCGGTCAACCGCTCTTCCTGCTGGAATTCGCGGTCTGTCGGATAGGTCGTCGTCAGCTGGAACGACAGCGGGGAGACGTCCGAGTCGTTCGAATAAGCGCCGTTGTAATAGCGATAACCGGTGATCGATTTGAAGTGGAACCAGTCAAAGACATCGTAGTCCAGGACGTTGGTCAGGCTCCAGGAATGCATCAACTCGCCGGCGGTGTAGGTGGCGCCTTCCTGACTGATGTAGGTGCCGTAGGTCGTCTTGAAGGGATTGTTGGGAATGAACCGTTGATCCCAGGGAAGGTTGTAAAATGGAACCGGAGCGCCGGTGGCGGCCGAGGCGGCTGTGATTCCGGGGTTCAAATTGACGAGTGCGTTCCATCCGGGAATACCCGTCGACGAGAGCGGTGCGGGAGGTCCATAGGTATTGGGGCCGGTGGGTATGCCTGAATTCACACCAATGAACTGGTTCCGCGGTACGGATTGCAGCCCGTTGCCCTTGTTGAAATAGACATTCACGCCATCGGGATCGGCGGCGAACAGCACGTCCGGCGTCAACTCGGAATTGTCGCGCACCACATCGAGCGCGAAATTGTCTTCGAGATGCGAATCGATCACGGCGCGGATCGCAAGGCGACCCGCAGCGACATTCGTCCCGCCTTGCGTGCCTAGCTTGCAGCTCTCGCTCGTTGTCCGGGCCGGCACATATCCCGACGCCCCCGGGTTGGCGCAGGCATAATCGATGACGTTTACGTAGCCGTCCTGATTCTTCGACAATGCGGAGAGGCGAAGGAACAAATGGCCCGGAATGACGGTCAGGTTGGTCGCGCCCTTCACGTTAATCTCGTTGAAGGAGCCGTAGGTCGCCTGGAAATAGCCGTCGTTGTCCTCGCCCGGCTTCTGCGTGAACATCTTGATGGCGCCGCCGATGTCGTTCTTGCCGCCCAGCACGCCCTGCGGGCCTTTCAGGACCTCGATGCGATTGAGATCCATCAGATCCATTTCCGAGCCGGACATCGTGCCAAAATAGATATCGTCGATATACATGCCGACGCCCGGTTCGCTGGCGAACGCCGTGTCGTATTGGCCGACGCCGCGAATGTAGGTTTGCACCGCGTTACCGAAGGCCGCCGGTGCCGGTGTCAGCGTCAGGCTCGGTACCGTTGTACCGAGCTGGCCAAGGTCCTCGATCCCGCGCTGGTCCAGATCCAGCGCTGTCACCACCGAGATCGCCAGCGGCGTCGCTTGGACATTCTGTGCGACGTATTGCGCCGTCACCGTCACGGTCTCGATCGGACCGTTATTGGTCGAAGCGGTTTGCGTTTGCGCGTCGGCCAGCCCCGAAAACAACACGAGCGCGGATGCGCTCAGCGCCGCGCTCTTCAACGCGCGCGAAATGCGCGCATGCTTACGTACTTCAAGAAAATGCATTTGCCCCTCCCTAGGCCGACGGCGAAAGCCATCTGTCCGGCGACAACCAGCCCGCGGACTTATCTAGATTGCGGCAAAATAACACGTTTCACAGCACCGCTGAACCTCCGTACGTCGTGCTTACAATTCGATTTCGTCCCACCTTCCCACTTCGCTGTTGCACCAACGCGCGCCGCTTCTTAACTGGAAATGTTTTTGTTCGTCGCCAGCAAAGGGCCGGCGATTCAAGCTCCGTTTCGCCTGCGAAGCCGCCCGGAGTTGCGGAAAAGTCGCGCTTTGCAGATTTCTGTTTCGGAAAGGGTCCCGGCCGCGGCACGCATGTCTGCGATAGCTGCGCGGAATTCCGTACCCGAATCAATTCGCGCACGGTCGACAATTCGTTCGCGCCGCGTTGTCTTCCGTCCACGGTGGCAGAAGACGGCCAGACGGGATTTTCCCGAATGAGCGGCGATCAGCCCTTCTGCTTCTCGGTGAAGATCGGGTTGTGCAGCAGGAACGGCACGGCCGCGATGAACTCGGGATTCATCGGTTTGTTCGGCACGGCAGCCACGATCGCGTCGCAGCGTTCCTTGATGCCCGGTCCGAATTCACTGTGCGTGAAAATGTAGAGCCTGTTGTTGCGGATACCGTCGAGCACGAGCTCACCGACTTCGACAGGATCCATCCAGAGATGCGCATTCGAGTTGGCCGCGCGGCGGCGGTCGAACTCGGCATAACCCGTGTTGGCGAGATGCGCGGGCCGCGTCTCGCCGCTCTTGGAAATATTCGTCTGCACCGGACCGGGACAGAACGCCGACACGCCGACATTCTCGGCGGCGAGCTCGGTGCGCAAGACCTCCGACATCGCGACGACGCCGGCCTTGGCGACCGTATATTGGATGGTTCCCGGATTGGGCATGATGCCGGACATGGAGGACGTGTTGACGATGTGCCCACCTTCGCCGTGCTTCAGAATGCGCGGCAGGATCGTGACGACGCCGTTGACGACGCCGCCGAGATCTACGCCCAGCACCCAGTCCCAATCCTCGTAGGTCGCGAATTTTGCCGGACCCGCGAGGCCGATACCGGCATTGTTGCAAAGCACGTGAATCTTTCCGAAGTCGCGCTCCGCTTCGTCGGCGACCTTGGCGAACCGCCCGCGGTCGGTGACGTCGAGCTGGTAGCCGCGAACGCGGTTGCCGCCGCCGAGCGAACGAATGGCGGCATCGAGATGATCCTGCCGCAGGTCGGCGATCGCGACTTTCATTCCGGCATTGAGGAACACGCGCACCATGCCGAGACCGATTCCGCTCGCTCCGCCGGTCACGAACGCGACTTTTCCGTCAACATCCTTCATGTCTGCAACTCCGGAATTTCGCACATCCTGAATGTCCGCGGACAACATCTACTCCACTGTCTGCGAACTTAAATTCGCTCGCGCGGGAAACGCGCCCTCTGCGGAGAAATTCTCTCCGTCACCGCCATCCGCTGCGATAGAGTTGCCGCACAAAAAAACGTTTGCCATCGGGAAGAGACGACATGGTCGATATCGCAGAAGCGGAAGTCGCCGAAGGCGCGCGCGTGATGGCCGCCGGCGACGTGCATGCCGAGAGCGATTTCTCGCCGCGCAAACTGAAAGTGGCGGCGGGAATCCTTATCGGCCAGTTCTTCGCGACGAGCCTTCTTCCGTTCAGCGCCGTTGGCCTCTTGACGATTCCCCTGACGACGGAATTCCACTGGTCGCGCGCCGACTACTCGCTCGGCACATCGTTCCTGTTCTTCTTCGGCGCGGTAAGCCTGTGGCCCATCGGACGTATCGCGGACAGGATCGGCACCAAGCCCGTCATCCTTTTCGGCTCGACCGCTGTGGGACTCATCACGCTCGCCATGGCCTGGCAGACGAAGAGCATCGTTCAACTTTGCATCTGTTACGCGCTTCTCGGCATGTTCGGCTCGACCGGCGTGGCCTATTCCAAATTGATCGCCGGGCTCTTCACGCAGAACCGCGGCGTCGCGATGGCCGTCCTGGGCGCGGAGTCCACCGTGTGTCTGGCGGTCGCGCCGCTCATCGCGAACGCACTGGTCCTGCATTGCGGCTGGCGCGAGATGTATCTCGTGTTCGGCGCGCTTATTCTGGCCCTTGTTCCCGTGCTCTTTTTCCTGCTCGAAGAGCCCGTGCCGTCACGGTCCGGGGACGCCCGGAAAAACATCGTCTCTCCGACGCAGCTCGACGGCATGACCGTCTGGGAAGCGCTGAAGGATCACGTGTTCTGGCTCATCACGTTCAACGCGCTGCTCGGCCTCGTCGTTCTCGTCGGCATGGCGCCGCATATGGTGCCGGCGCTGATCGGCAAGGGTTTCAGCCAGACGCTGGCGGTGGAAATGACGTCTCTTTCGCTGCTTCTGGGGCTCGCTGGCAATGTCGTCGGCGGCATCCTCGTCGATCGCGTGCACACGGCGAAAGTAGCCATACCCTTCGCGCTCGCTTCGGCAATGGGCGCCGTCTTGCTTCTCTATGTGACCACATCGTTCGGCGGGATTGCGATGCTGGTGGCAGCCGTCGGCCTCGGCGGCTTTTCGCTGGCGGCTGCGCGCCCCATGGGCACCTATTTCCAAACACGCTTTTTCGGGCTCAGATCCTTCACCGAGATCGTCGCTGTCCAGTTCACGGTCACCAACATCATCACGGCGTTCGCGCCCCGCATTGTCGGCCAGATCTACGACACGACGCATTCCTATCGTCTCGCGTTCCTCGGCATGATCATTGTGCCTCTGATCAGTGCCGTGGTCTGGATGGTTCTGCCGAAATATCGCTACGCGGCCAATATCGGCCAGAGCTTCGTCGAGAAATCGAAGTCATAAAGGAGGGATCATGTCGGGGGGATTTTTTCGCGCGGGCGCGCTTGCGCTTGTTGTTGCGGTAGCCAGCGCCGGAGCGGCCAATGCGGTACCGGCCGGCTGCAACCATTCCTGCCTCGTCGATCTGATGAACCGCTGGCTCGCCGCCCTGCCGACGCACAGCGCCGCCGGTCTTCCGCTCGCGCCCGACATCCGCTTCACGGAACAGTCGGCCGCAATTCCGGTGGGCGACGGACTCTTCGTCAGCGCGACGGAGGCGCCCACGACATTCAAGATCATGGCGGTGGATCCCGACCGCGGTCAGGTCGCCGCTTTCACGGTGATGAAGCAATGGGGTGCGCCCGTGATCGTTGCGGCGCGCCTCAAGGTCGTCGACGGCAAGATCGCCGAGGCGCAGCATGTGATCGCCTCCGCCATCTCTCCTGCCGGGCTCGCCAATCTCGCAACCCCTCGGCAAGCCTTTCTCGACGACGTTCCGGCCGGCGAACGCACGTCGCGCGCGGGGCTTCTGGCCGCGGCCAACGGCTATTTCGATGCCATCGAGCAGGATGACGGCAGCCTCGCGCCCTTCGCGCCCGATTGCGTTCGCCGCGAGAACGGCACGCAGACCGTCAACAACAAGACGCCGCAACCCTCTCCGCTCGACGCCATCTCGCCGGCCATGAAGGAGGCCATGGCGAAGATCGGCGCGCTCAATTGCACGGAACAAGTGAACTCGCATTTCTTCCAGTACATCACCATGATCCGGCCGCGCATGGCGCTCGTGGTCGATGAAGAGAAGGGGATCGTCTTCGCTTTTCCCCGCTTCGTGCATCGCGGCAATGTGCGGCTGATGGACATCGTCGGCGTGCCGGGTGTGACAACGGTGCCGATGGGTTTCGGCCCGATGGATCTGCAGGCGGCCGAAGTGTTCAAGATCCGCAAAGGAAAGATCCACGAGGTCGAGGCCTGCGGCTTCCTCAACGCCTATATGGCGCCGACCGGATGGGACGATCGCTATCCCGAATCCTACAAATATGCCGTCACGCACCCCAAGACGCATCCCTATCAGGCCGGATCGTCCTATCCCTGATCACTGCGCGGCGACTGCGGCGGCCGCCTTGCCGAGGATCATGTCGGAGGCTTTCTCACCGATCATGATGGTCGGCGCATTGGTGTTGCCGGAGCTGATCCGCGGCATGATCGAGGCGTCCGCGACGCGCAGACCTTCAATGCCGTGGACCCGCAATTGCGGATCGACGACAGCCATCGGGTCGTGCCCCATCTTGCAGGTGCCGACGGCGTGATAGAGCGTCGCGCCTGCGACGCGCGCGTAGCCGAGCATGCTTTCGTCGGTGTCGCCGAATGGGTCGCCCGGCTGTTCGAGATATTTGACGATCGCCGGCTGGTTCATGATCTTGCGCGCCCATTTCAACCCAGCGATCGCCGCTTCCTGGTCGATGGGGTCGGACAGATAATTGGGAACGATGCTCGGATACACGAGCGCGTCGGGCGACTTTGCATGCACCGAGCCGCGCGACTCCGGCCGCACCTGGCACGGCGTGCAGGTGAGGCCGGGCTGTTTCTCCAAGACCAGCGCCTGTGTCTTGCCGAGCGCCTCCAGATCCATCGACGCCGCCATCATGTGGAATTGCAGGTCGGGATGGGCGAGTTCGGGGCGCGATTTGCAGAATGCGACGACATGCGCGACGGCAAACGTCAGAAGACCTTTCCGCGCCAAACCGTATTTAAGGATTTCCCGCATGAGGCGCGGGCCGCGCGACAGTTCGTTTACCGTCACGCAGTCCGGCTTCAGGCGCCACTGGCAGCCGATCATGTAATGATCCTGCAGATTCTCGCCGACGCCCCTCAGATCCCTCAGCACGGGAACTCCGAGTTTCTGCAGGACCTCACCGCGACCAATTCCGGAGACTTCGAGAAGTTGCGGCGAAGCCACCGCGCCGGCCGCCAGGATCACTTCTCCACGCGCTTTTGCCGATCGCTTGTGTCCGCGCTGAATGAACTCGATGCCGACGGCTCTGTAGCCCTCGAACAGAATCCTCGTCGCCTGCGCTTCCGTCTCGACGTTCAGGTTGGCCCGGCCCATCACGGGATGAAGATAGCCAACGGCGGTGGAATGGCGACGGCCGCCCCGCACGCAAAGCTGGAACCAGGTTGCGCCCTCCTGATCGGCGGCATTGACGTCGTCGTTGCGCGGTATTCCCGCCTCGACGGCCGCCTCGAGCAGCGCAGCAGAGATCGGATGCTGTTCGGTGATGTCGGACACGTTCAGCGGACCGCCGGTGCCGTGCCATGCATTCTCCCCACGCTCCTGGTGCTCGGCGCGGCGGAAATAAGGCAAGACATCTTGAAAGGACCAGCCCTCGCAACCCATCTGGCGCCAGCCATCGTAATCGGCACTTTGCCCGCGGATATAAAGAAGTCCGTTGATCGACGACGAGCCGCCGAGCACCTTGCCTTTCGGCCATTTGTGCTTGCGCCCGCCGGAGCCCTGATCGATTTCCGTCTCATAAAGCCAGTTGACCTTGGGATCGTTCAGCGTCTTGCCGAATCCGATCGGCGTGTGGATCATCACGTTCGACCAGAACTGCTTGAGATTGTGCAGCGGTCTGTCGTCGCCGCCTGCCTCGAGCAGAAGCACGCGGTTCGTCGGGTTGGCAGACAGACGATTTGCCAGCACGCAGCCCGCGCTGCCCGCCCCGACGATGATGTAGTCGTAGCTATCCGCCTCGGACATTGTCGACTCCCCAGCCTCCATAACGGGCTTATGCTTCGGCGGTGGCGCGCCATCCGCCGGGTGCATACGACCTGCGCACGACTTCGGTATAAGGCGCCGGGCTGACGATCGCGCGGATTTCCGTCTGCACATGCGGTTCGACGGTCGGCTTCTTCGTGCCGCCGCCAGGCTCGCCCCAAACCAGCGTCACCTCGGTGCCGGGATGCGCATATTCCTCGCCAAGGATGGCCAGCGTCAGCATCTTGCCTTCGTTAGCGCTGTAGCCGATCCAGGTCGAGATACCGACTGGCTTGCTGCCGGATAGCACGCGGTCATAGAGATGCATGCAATAGACGGCTGACGGCGAGTCGAAATACTTCGCGCGGATCTCCTTGTTGAACATCGTGCCGGAGGCGCGGATCACGTCGTCGTTGTCGAGCGCGAGCGTCACCTTCTTGCGGTGCGGCCGCTTCGCTTTTTCCTCCAGTGCTTCGCGGCCGATGAAGTCATGGTCGAACTTCACGAAGCCGCCATAGCCGAGATCCCACGGCGTAAGATAGTAATCCTCGATGTTATTCGAGACGAAGCTGCCGCCGAGCGATGCCGCTGCCTCGTAGCTTTTCGCGGTCAGCCACTCGCGATAGGGCTTCATCTTCTCGCCGGAATAGACCGCGGGCAGCGGCGACGGAATCCATCCGGACTCGAGCGCGTTGGTGGAATAGGCGCGACCGCCGACGAGCCGCATACCGAATTCCTCGCCGGCGCGGACGAGCGCATGATGCACCGCATCGTGGTCTTCCCACGGACCGAACAACTCCCAGCCCGGCTGGCCCGGCATTCCGTGGCGCAGCGCCGTCACCGGCTTGCCCGCAATCGTCACCTGCGTCATGTGGAAGAATTTGAGTTCTTCGGGCGCTCGGCCCAGCGCCTTCTCGATGACATGCATCGCGTTCGGACCCTGGATCTGGAAGCGCCAGAGCTTTCGGCGGCCATCGGTCCGGAGTGCGGTGCGCTGGTCCAGTTCCGCTTTCACGTCATATTTGCCGCCGGCCGCGTGGAACTGGACCCATTCGAGGGCGGGAGCGCGGCCGACCAGATTGAACTTGTTCTCGGCGAGATAGAACATAATCACGTCGCCGATGACGTAGCCGTCGTAACTGACCGGCGCGAACTGCTTCGCCCTATTGGGCACGAAGCCCTTGAAACTGTTGGGCGCGAGAGAGTTGAGGAGCTTGAAAGCATCGCGGCCTTCGACCGCGAGATCAGCCATATGATAGGACTGGTTGAAAAGCACGCAGGTCTTCTGCCAGGCCATCTGCTCGTCGCGCCAGTTCGTATATTCCGCCTGGACGCCCGGATAGACATTCGGGCCCGTCTGCGAATTGCGCAGGACTTCGACGACGTTCCTGCCTTTTAGGATTTCTTCGAGGCTCTTCTCGCTCATGTGTTCTCCGCTGATTCAGGCGTTCTTGGCCGCCAGATGGGCTTCGCGCGTCGGCAGGATTCCCCGCTTTGGCGTAGTCGCCATGACTTTCTTCGTGGCAGGACGTTCTTCGATGGCGCGAAGCCATTTCATCGCATGAGGTGTTGCCGCGTCGTTCATCGTCTCGGGCATCATGCGCGGCACCGACATGGCGATTGCATAAGTGCAGATGTCGGCGAGAGAATATTCGTCGCCCGCGAGCCATTTGCGCCTGGCGAGATCGCCCTCGAGCTTCTCCACGGAATAGCGGACCTTCCGCCGTTCTTCTTCGAGCACCGCCTCGCCGAACCCCTTCCGCGCGTTGCGCCATTTGACCTTCTGCTCGTGGACGGGGACGCGCGCCACATAGGCTTCGAATTCGTCCTCCGGCATGTCGCGCACGAACATCTTGCCGAGCGCCTCCCAGCCGAGCGTCGAGACGCACCAGCAAAAATATTCATCGATGAACTTGGTCCAGATGCGCATCTGCGCGCGCCAGTATTCATCCTTGGGGCGAAGCGGCACCTGGTCGGGATGCGTCGCATCGAGATACTCGCATATCACCGTGGATTCCGTGATCGTTCGATCGTCATCAAGGACGAGGACCGGCACCTGGCCGCGAGGATTGATCTTAACGAAATCCGGATCGTGCTGCTGGAACCGCGCGAAATCGATGAAATGGTCGACATAGGGGATATTCTTCTCGGCCAACACGAGAAGCGGCTTGAGCGAATTGGCGCCGGGACCGCCATGATAGAGCTGCAGAGACATTCTCGCTTCCTTCCAACTCAGGCGGCGGCTCTTTCGGCCGCCTTCGGCAGTCCGAAAAGATCGTGCATGCCGGGATGCCGGCCCAGCCCGCCGAAAAGATCGAAGCCGCGGTCGATGTAGTCGCGCAAAGGATCGTCATCGTGGAGCGGCGGAATCTTGGCGACCGACGCAGTCCACAGGAACACCGCTAGCGCACAGTAATCGGCATAGTTCGGCCCATCGCCGCCCAGCCATTTCGTGCCCTTAAGCAACTCGCGGAAGGGTTCCAGCTCGGGCGGCACGAGGGGGAGGCGCTCCTCGCGGCCCGCCTGCACCTCCTCGAGCTTCCGCCCGCCCAGAAACAATGTCTGCCGGCTCTCGCGGACATAAGCGTGGTCCTGCGGCAGCGAGAGATCGTGATAGTCGAGGATGTAGCAAGTGAACCAGGGCCTTATCGCCGTGCGCCACAGCCAGGCGTCGATGAACCTGGTCAGCACCTTCATGCTGTCGCCGGAGAACAGCATGGGGCGGTCGGGATATTTCTCATCGAGATATTCGGCGATGAGCCAGCTGTCCTTGACCCAGTGTCCGTTGTCAACGATCACCGGCACGCGATCCGAAAAGCCGTGGGTGCGATCGAGGATCCCGGTGAAACCGCCCGGAACGATGTCGATATCGAAACCCTTGTGCTTCAGCGCGTATTTCGTCCGCCACACGAAGGGGCTGATGGCGCAGCCCGACGCCAGCTGCAGATCGAAGAGCGTGATCGCATGCGCCATGGCGGTCACTTTTGTCCCGGCATTTTGCGTCCGAGCCTTTTGCGCCGTGCATAGTCGGGATCGTCTTCGTATTGGTGAAGCGCCGCGATGACCTGCTCGTTGTACTCTTCGACCGTGGGGACGAACTCCGGATAGGGCAGGATCCAGAAGTCATTCCGCTTGATCGCGCCGAGCACGATCCGCGCGAGGTCGACAGGATCGAAGCCGGTCTCGATGACGGCCTTCAGCTGCCTGAAGCGCTCAGGGTCGGCGCCGTAGTAGCCAGTGCTGGCGTAGCGGCTCGGCCGCGACAGAACCGACTCATGGATGTTCGTGTTGACTCCGCCCGGACAAAGAATCGACACGCCGATATCGTATTTCGCGAGCTCGATCTTCAGCGATTCCGAAAGTCCGCGCACCGCATATTTCGTGGTGCAATAGATGGCCGAACCCGGCAGCGCGACAAAGGACGACATCGAAGCCGTATTCAGGATGTGACCACCCTTCTTGTTCGCGATCATGCGCGGCATGAAAGTCTGCACGCCGTTGATCATGCCTTTGAGGTTGACATCGATCTGCCAGTCCCAATCGTCATAGGTTGCGTTCTCGACAGGACCGAACTGGCTGACACCGGCCGTGTTGCACAGAAGTTGAACGGGGCCGAAAACGCGTTCCGCCTCGTCGGCAGCGCGCGCAAAGGCATCGCGGTCCGTGATGTCGAGATGGATCGGATGAACGGGAACGTTTTTCTTATGGAAATGCGCCATCGCCTCGTCGAGATGATCCTGCCTTATGTCAGCGACAACCACCTTCATGCCGGCTTCTTCGGCGAAGACCTTGGCCTGCCCAAGCGCGACTCCCGAGCCGCCGCCCGTGACAAAGGCGACTTTCCCTTCGAGATCCTGCATGACGCGTTCCTTCTCTTGTTCCTGTTTTTTAGCCGGTCGCGCCGGACCGGAATTTTCCAATCGTGCACTGAATCTCCACCGGGAGCGTGGACGGCGATATCTGATCGAGATTGCCACGAATTCAATGTCGTTTTCACATCTCGCGCGTCCGTCCGTGCGCGGATAACATCCGGCGCAAGCAGACTCGAGGGAACAAGCCGCGATGCGCCGCAGCACCGATCACATCCTGACAACCCATGTCGGCAGCCTGCCGCGTTCGCAGCAGCTGGTGGACGTTCTCCTCGAGAAGGACAAGGGTGGCGCCTACGACCATGCGCGCTACGACCGTGTCGTCGCAGAGGCCGTCTCGGAGGCCGTCAAGCTACAGACCGAAGCCGGCATCGACATCCCAAGCGACGGCGAACAGAGCAAGGTCAGCTATTCGACCTACATGATGGACAGGCTGACCGGCTTCGGCGGCGACAACAAACGGCGCGTCGCCCTCGACCTGAAGGACTATCCCGAATTCCGCGAAAAGATGGGGCGCATGACCGGTGCGCAGGAATTCCGTCGTGCGTCCTGCATCGGACCCGTCGCCGTCAAAGATCTCGCGCCGCTCTGCGCCGACGTCAAAAATCTTGTCGCCGCGACTTCAGCCGCGCATGTCAAAGAGGCGTTCATGAACTCTGCCTCGCCCGGCCTCGTCAGCGCGTTCCAGCCCAACGAATATTATCCGAGCCATGAGGCCTATATCGAAGCCTTGTCCGATGCGATGAAGGAAGAATACCGCATCATCGTGGATTCAGGGCTTCTCTTGCAGCTCGATTGCCCCGACCTCGCGATGGCGGCCCACATCGCCTTCCAGGATTTGAGCGAAGTCGATTTCCTCAAGCGCGCGGCCTTGCATGTCGAGGCGCTCAATTTTGCCCTCGAAGGCATCGATCCGTCGCGCGTGCGCATGCATATCTGCTGGGGCAATTATGAAGGACCTCACGATCACGACATCCCTGTCGAAAAGCTTTTCGGCGTCATCGCACGGGCCAAGCCCCAGGCCGTGCTTTTCGAAGCTGCCAATCCGCGCCACGAGCACGAACTCGTCGCCTGGAAAACCGCGAAGCTTCCCGACGACAAAATCCTGATCCCCGGCATGATCGACACCTGCAGCAATTTTGTCGAGCATCCCGAACTCGTGGCGCAACGCATCGAGCGATGGGCGAATGCATTCGGGCGCGAACGCATCGTCGCAGGAACGGATTGCGGCTTCGGCACCTTCGCGGGCTATGGCAAGCTGGACGGACGCATCGCCTGGAAGAAGCTCCGCGCTTTGGCCGAAGGCGCCGCGATAGCGACGAGACGGTTGTGGAGCAAGGCGGCCTAGTCTTCGATCAACATCGCGAGGCTGCCGACTCGCTCCTTGAATTTCCAGATCCCGTCGGCGTCGCGCACGATGCGATCGTGATAGGCGCCGAGAAGCTTTTTGGCGTCCGCCTTAACCGGCAGCGTCGCTCCCTCTTCTACCGGTGCGGTGTAGAGGACGATGGTGCTCACCGCTTTGGCCTCGGTCCCGCTCACGACGTCCACGATCGTGTTGGCGCAGATATGCCGCGTCATCTTGTTCGCAGGCCGGGCGCGGAACTGCTCGCGGATCGCCTCGCGCCCGTGCACAGGCTTGTCCGGCGCCGTCGGTCTGGCGAATGAGCCGTCTTCCACAAACATCTGGGCGATCGCGTCGGGATCGCGGGCGTCATTGCGCTCGGCGAAACGCGCAATCAGGCTCTCGCATTCCTTGACGATAAGAAGCCTGTCGAGCGGGGAGATGTCGTCCAGGGTCATGATCGGCTCACGGCGATGAATCGTGCGTCAGAAACATATAGACCTGATAGACGTCGTAGAAGCTCGGCAAGCCCGCCGCCGGCTCCATCGGTGGCAACGAGGCGCTCTTGTTCTTCGAAGCGACGGCAAGTGTCGCAAACGGGCTTGTCGTGAGAAATTCGAAGGCATGCGCGATGCGCGCGCCGCAGGCGGCCTGATCCGGAGCAAATTGGCAGAACTGCGCAATGGCTCGCGTCTTCGAATCTGCGGCTAGATGCGTTCTCAGCTTCTCGCGGTCCTGCTCGGCATGGGCTTTCCACAGATCGAGCTGGCTCGATGGCCGCGATGCGGGCAAGTTCGCGGCGAGCGTGACCGGCACGTTCGGCGGCGCAGACCCAGACGGCGCCGGCGGTTCAGTCTGGCTCGGCGCAGCGGCTGCGTCCGGCAGCGCCATGCCGGCCCGGGGCGTCTGATTTTCCGCGAACCAGGGACAGTCCTCGCCCGTCAGACTTTCGTGATAGCGGCCTTCCACGCGTTGCAGCGACACGAACTTTCCCGTCAGCGTGACATGGCTCAGGAAATTCGACCAGGTCATGGTGATCGTGTCGCCGTTGAAGGTTGCGTCATGCAGGGTCCCGACGCCTGAGACCTTCATGGTCGTGCTGACGCCGCCCTCGGGCTCCTGCGCGATATCGAGCACGATCTGTCCCTCGCCGAAGCTGCAGCGTTCGCTGCCGACCCAATGACCGACGAAAGGACTAGCCATCTGTTGCGCGGCCGCAGGCCCGGCGAACACCGCGACCACGGCGAGGGTTGGCACGAACCGCATCCGCCCCTCCGAGCTCCGTCCACATGCGACTTTATCGGTGATGGCGCGGCCGTCAAAGACAGCCGCCCCGCAATCCTGGGCTCGTTGCATCGCCATTCGCTTGTGGCGGCACTTCAGTTCGCTTTCGAAAAAATGCGCCGAATTTCTATGGCTTAACATTGCAACGGCAATGGATGTGCTAGTGTCGGAAGGCCATGCGTCAGCCCGGCGAGGATTGGAGCGAGGAGCGCGCGCGCGAGATCGTCGCGCGTCATGTCAGCGAGCCTGGCGGCCTGATGCCTGCACTCGCAGCCGTCCAAGACGCGTTCGGACATATTCCAAAACCGGCCCTTGTCCTTCTCGCCGACCTGTTCAACCTGACGCGCGCCGAAGTGTTCGGGGTCGCGAGCTTCTATCATGACTTTCGCCTCGAAGGTCCTGCCGGACGGCATGTGCTCAAGCTGTGTCGCGCTGAAGCGTGCCAGGCCGTCGGCGCGGACGCGCTCGCCGAAAGTCTCAAATCGCGATTGAAGATCGCCTGGCACGAAACGACGGCCGACGGCGAATGGACTCTCGAGCCGGTATTCTGTCTCGGCCTGTGCGCGATCGGGCCTTGCGCGATGATCGATGGAGAACCGTTCGCCCG
>Ga0335069_10003124_pt1 | contig 25236 bp, 26 predicted proteins | sample Lox_Sample_11_FD_206714 | JGI IMG/M metagenome (GOLD analysis project Ga0335069, IMG submission 206714) | Soil microbial communities from Loxahatchee National Wildlife Refuge, Florida, United States - Lox_Sample_1.1 | ecosystem: Environmental > Terrestrial > Soil > Wetlands | place: USA... | reverse complement strand
AACGATTGGGCCGGCGTTGCTCCGTTCGGGCGAAAAGTCACGGGACCCTGGAGCAGCTCGGCCCGATCTCCCGAGGCGACGACCCAGACGGTGCCGGCGCTGCCGAGCGAGAAGTCGGTCGCGTCGCTCTTCAAGCCGACCCGATACAGCGTGCCCGACGGCGCCGCCGTCACCGGGGGCGTCACACGCACGGAAGGGATCGGCAGCGGGGCCTCGGGCGTCTCCGGCGACGCGGCGGGAGGCTTCGACGGCGGCGTGGCACAGGCGGCCAGCAGCGTCGTCGCGGCGAACGCGAGGCGCGCGAAGCCGTGTCGGGAACGGGGGCTCAAAACCGGGACCGGATCCGGGTTCCGAGAACGTCTTTTCGGAAGTCGCTGCCGCGCAGCGGCACGAGCAGGCACATCTCGAAGAGCCGGCTCCGGAGGCGATAGCCGATCCGGTCTTCCAGCCGCTCCCGCTCGCCCGAGCCCGGCGCGATCTCGTCCTCGAAGTTCGAGGTGGCGATCGTGACGCGCTTGCGGTTGTAGCGCGTGTTCAACAGGCTGTAGAGAACGTCGAGCACCCAGGGGTGCGGCTTCGACGCGCCGAGCTCGTCGAGGACGAGGATCTCCGTTTCGGCGTAGGGCGTCAGCACGGACTCCTTCGAGAAGTCGGCGTCGGGCCGGAACGACGTCGTGATTTTGACCAGCAGGTCCGAGAAGTCCACGTAGAGGCCTCCGGCCCCCTTGGTCGCGACGAGCTCGGACAGGATCGCGCACGCCAGGTGAGTCTTGCCGCGGCCGGACGGGCCGACCAGCAGCAGGCCGGCCTCGACCGCCGGGTACGCGTCGACGAACTCGCGCGCGAGGGTCTTTGCCTTCGAAAGGCTTGCGTTGTTGTCCGAGAAGTTCTCGAGCGTGCAATCGCGATAGCGCTCGGGAATGCCCGCGCCCTGCAGGCGGGCGCGGGCGACCTCGGACCCGCGGCAGACGCAGGGATGAGCGAGCTTGCGCCCGTCGGAGGAATCGAGGACCCAGCCGACGCCGCCGCAGACGTCGCAGGGATCGGTCGTGGTCAGCTCCTTCAGGTCCACGCGGCTAATTCTCCGGCAGGCCGGCCTCGATCAGGATCCGCCGCTCCCGCGGCCCCTCGAGGTACTTCTTCAGCTCGGCGAGGCTCGCCTCCCAGCCGGTCCCTGCCTCGCCCGAATAGCGGGCGTACGCCGGCCCGGCGTCCGGAACGTCCTGCGCCACGGTCACCACGCACCCGCGCTCGCCCTCGGCTTCGAACGTCAGCTCGAGACGGATCCCGGAAAGGGGTTCGCCTTCGCGGGGCTCGTAGGAGATCTGGTCCACCACGAGGCGGCGGCCACGCTCGAACTCGACGATCTTGCCGAGGACGGTCGCCTCCGTGATTCCGCGCTTGTTCGTGAACCCCACGGCCCAGTTGCCGCCGGGGCGAAGGCCCACGAGCGCGCCCTCGCAGAGCCACGAAAGCAGGTCGGAGACCCGGGTGAAAGCGTCGAACGCGTCGGCGGCCGACGCGCCCACCGACACCGAGCGAACGACCGGAGTGCTCACGAGGCGATTGTAGTCCCTGCCGTGCCTCCTGCCTCCTGCCTCCTGCCTCCTGCCCTTATACTCGCCGCCCATGCTCGAACCGATCCGCGCCGCGCTGACCGAGGCCGTCCGCGCCGCGGCGCGCGAAAAGCTCGGCGTCGACGTCGAGCGCGTCGTCCTCGAACGCCCGCCCAAGCTCGCCCTCGGCGATCTCGCCTGCCCGATCGCCTTCGACCTCGCCAAGGCATTGAAGAAGGCGCCGCGGGCGATCGCGGCCGAGCTCGCTCCCGCGATCCGACTCCCGGAGGGCGTGCGCGAGGCGCGTCTGGAGGGCGCGGGCTATCTCAACTTCTCCCTGGACCGGGGCCGCGTCGTGCGCGCGCTCTTCGCCGGCGCGCCGCCCGCGACGCCTCGCGCCGGCAAGGTCATCGTCGAGCACACGAACATCAACCCGAACAAAGCCGCCCACATCGGCCACCTCCGCAACGCCGCCCTCGGCGACGTGCTCGTGCGCACGCTCCGGCACCTCGGCTACGCGGTCGAGGTGCAAAACTACCTCGACGACACGGGCGTCCAGGTGGCGGACGTCGTCGCGGGACTGCTGAACCTCCAGGGCGTGAGGACCCTCGAGGGGGCGAGGACGGTCATCCGCGAGAGCCGCTTCCCGGGCGGCGCGCCGAACCCGAAGGGATTCGCGTACCTGTGCTGGGACCTCTACGCCGAGGTCGGCCGCACGTACACGGAGCGTCCGGAGACGAAGAAGTGGCGCGACGAGGTGCTCCACGCGATCGAGGCCGGCGACAACGAGACCGCCCGCATCGCGGCGGCCGTCGTCGAGGCCGTTGCCTCGGCACACCTGGCGACGATGGGGCGCCTCGGCATCATCTACGACGTGCTGCCGCGCGAGAGCGACATTCTCCACAAGCACTTCTGGGCGCGCGCGTTCGCGATGCTGAAGGAGAAGGGCGCCATCCACCTGGAGACCGAAGGCAAGCACGCCGGCTGCTGGGTCCTCCGGCTCTCGGACTCCGAGGAGTTCGCCGGGATGGAAGAGCCGGACAAGATCCTCGTGCGGTCGACGGGCACCGTGACCTACACCGGCAAGGACATCGCCTACCAGCTCTGGAAGTTCGGCCTCCTGCCGGTCGACTTCGACTACGAGCGCTTCTCGCCGCGCTGGGATTCGGGCTCGGTGCGCGAGGAGGAGATCCCGAAGGCCGTCCGCGAGCACCCGGTCTGGCGCACGGCGCACGCCGGCGGCGCGGCGGGGGCCCCGGCGTTCGGCCATGGCCACCGCGTCTTCAACGTGATCGACGTGCGCCAGGCGTACCCCCAGAAGGTCGTCCGGGAGGGCCTTCGGGCGCTCGGGCACGACGCCGAGGCCGACCGATCGATCCACTTCTCCTACGAGATCGTCGCCCTCTCGCCCAAAGCCGCCCGCGAGCTCGCCGAACGCTTCGGCGAGGAGTACCGGCTCTCGGCCGAGGACGAGAAGAAGCCGTTCGTCGAGATGTCCGGGCGCAAGGGCCTCGGCGTGAAAGCCGACGACCTCGTCGAGCTCCTCCTCGAGCGCTCCCGCGCGGAGATCGGCAAGCGGCGCGGCGAGGACGCCCCGGGCGGGTCCGAGGCCGCCGAGCGCGACGCGCAGGCCATCGCCATCGGCGCGCTGCGCTATTTCCTGCTGAAGGTCGGCCGCAACAAGATCATCGCCTTCGACTTCGACGAAGCCCTGAACTTCGAGGGCGATACCGGGCCCTACCTGCTCTACTCGCTGGTCCGGACCGACAACATCTTCCGGAAGGTCGAGGAGAAAGGCCTCGGCGGCGCGCTCGATCCCGCGGCGCTGCCTGCGGACGGCTGGGACGACGACTTGTGGGCCATCGCCCTGGACGCCGCCTCGATCCCGGACGTCGCGGAGCGCGCGGTCGACACGCTCGAGCTCGCGGCGCTCGCCCGGCACGCCTTCGGCCTCGCGCAGGCGTTCAATCACTTCTACCACCGCCAGCCGATCCTCCAGGAGCCCGACGCGGCGGTCCGGACCCGGCGCCTGGCGATCGCGCGTATCTTTCGCACGGAGATGGCGCGCCTGCTCGATCTCCTCGGGATCCCCGAGCCCGGGAGAATGTGACGCGCGGGGGCGAAGCCTCGAGCGTCGTCCCGCGCGGGCCGAAAGGTCCGTGGGCTCCTTCTCCCGCTCGGCGTGGCAAGATGAGACCGAGGACGCCCCCATGGACAAGGTGAACCTGCTCCAGAAGTTCTCGCTCTTCGCCGACCAATGGAAGCCGAAGATCGTCGGCGACGTCAACGACCACCAGATCAAGGTCGTCAAGCTCCGCGGCGACTTCGTCTGGCACAGCCACGAGAAGGAGGACGAGCTCTTTCTGGTGGTGAAGGGACGCCTGCGGATCGGCCTGCGCACGGGCGACGTCGAGCTCTCGGAAGGCGAGCTCTTCATCGTCCCGAGGGGCACCGAGCACCGGCCCTCGGCCGACGAGGAGTGCTGGGTCGTCCTGATGGAGCCCCGCACGACGCTGAACACCGGCGACGTCCGGGACGAGCGCACGGTCGCCCACCTCGACCGGATCTAGGGTCCATGGCCTCCCCCGCCGCGCGGCTGCCGGACAACGCGCCGGGCGACTTCTACGTCGACCGCACCTGCATCGACTGCGATGCCTGCCGGCGGATCGCTCCGGCCGTATTCGACGACGGCGGCGGCCACGCTTTCGTCCGCGCCCAGCCGCGGACCGACGCCGAGCGCCGGCGCGCCTTGATGGCTCTGGTGGCGTGCCCCACCGCCTCGATCGGCACCCTGCGCCCCGACGCCCCGGCCGTGGCGGAAGCCTCGCGGGCGTTTCCCGAAACCGTCGCGGAGAACGTGTCGTTCTGCGGCTTCACGGCCGAGAGCGCCTTCGGAGCCTGGAGCTATTTCGTGGAGCGCCCCGAGGGCAACGTCCTCGTCGACTCGCCGCGGGCCGCGGGGCCGCTGCTCTCCGCGCTCGAAGCCCGCGGTGGCGTCCGGACGCTCTTCCTGACGCACCGGGATGACGTGGCGGACCACGCCGCCCTGCGGGAACGCTTCGGCTGCGAGCGGGTCCTTCACCGGGACGACCTTGCCGCGGGGACGCGCCTGGTCGAGCGCGTGCTCTCGGGCACTGCGCCCGAGCCGCTGGCGCCGGACCTGCTCGCGATCCCGACGCCCGGCCACACGCGCGGCCACGCGGTCCTGCTCTACCGGGAGAAGTTCCTCTTCACCGGCGACCACCTCGCCTGGTCTCGGCGGCGAGGCCGGCTCGTCGCCTTTCGCGATGCCTGCTGGTACTCGTGGGACGAGCAGATCCGCTCGATGGAGCGGCTGCTCGACTACGGCTTCGAGTGGGTGCTCCCGGGCCACGGCGGCTGGCACCACGCCGCCTCCCCCGAAGCGATGCGCGACGAGCTCGCGCGGTGCGTCGAATCGATGAGGAGCGCGGCGTAGGGAGCCGGGATGAACGGCGCCGCCCGGGCGCCGCGCTCAGCTGCTGACGTCGAGGCCCCGGTTCTCCACCGCGACGAGCAGGATCCGCCCCTCGCTCAGGCGCTGGAGCGCCTGCCGCACCGCCGGCGTCTTCTCGGGCGGCGCCAGGATCACGACGCAGCCTCCGCCGCCCGCGCCGCACGCCTTGCCGCCCCACGCGCCCGCGCCCAGAGCCGCGTCGATCGCGGCCTCGACCCCCGGCGAGGAGACGACGGGAGCCAGGCGCCGCCGCGCGTCCCACTCGCGCTTGAGGGCGGCGCCCATCGCGTGGAAGTCCGATGCCTCCGCGGCTTCCGCCATCTCGCGCGCCGCGACGGCGACGTCTTCCAGGCGCCGCGCGACGTCGCGGTCCCCCTCGAGGCGCGCCCGGTAGACCTCCCAGTTGTTCATCCCCGACGAGTGCGCGGCCTCCGTGTCGAAGAGGGTCAGGTGGCGAAGCCAGGCGGACGGGTCCACGTGCCGGCGGACGGCCTCGGTCTTCCCGGGGAGGAATCGGAGCGCGTGCAGGCCGCCGGCGAGCGGCGGGTAGTAGTCCTGGACGCCCGCGGGCTTGCCGAGGACCCGCGTCTCGACGTCGCGCACGAAGTCGACCTCGCCGGCGCCCCCGAACTCCCGGCCGGCGCTCGCGGAAAGCGCCGCCGCCATGGCGACGGTCAGAGCCGAGGAGCCGCCGAGCCCCGAGCCGTAGGGCACTTCGGTCGACAGCTCGATGTCCCGCGGCTCCGCGATCTCGAACGCCTCGAGGAGCGCGCCGGCGAGCGCGCCGCGCGGGTCGCCGAGGAGCTCCTCCGGCCTGGCCGCCGTCCGCTCGTAGCCGAGCCCGGGAACCGACACGCGGAACGCCCGATCGCCTTTGCGGACTCGGCAGCGGGCACGCAGGTCGATCGCCGCATTGACCGTGACCGAGCCGGGATGGAGCACGTGGAGAGGCCAGAGATCCAGCGTGCCGCCGGCGAGATCGATCCGCGCCGGTGCGGAGGCTTCGATCCAATCAGCCACGGATCGGGATTCTACCGTTCCATTTTTTGGGAGAAGACACTCGAGAGACGTTCACGCTCTCGTTCGTCGGTCGCGAGGCGACCGCTCGGGTCCGAGTTCTAGTAGCCGACCCGGCTCGCCCTCAGGAATCCGCTCTCCGGAAAGGCCACGCCCTCGACGGTCACGGCCTGTCCGACCGACTCTTCCGCGAAGGCGGTGTTCGTGGTCATGACGCGGAAGGTCTCGCCATTGTCGGCGCAGAACCCGAGCTCGTGAACGACCGGCTCGCGCAGCGGGCAGGAATCCTTGTCGTGATTTCCCTCACACTGGAGGCAGACGAACGTGCCGGTCATCCTGCGCGAGACGGGCAGGACGCCCCGGGGCGCCCCGGCCACCGCGACCGGCGCGGCCATCGAGAGGATCGCCCCCCGCGGGACGGCCTGGTCGGCCACCAGCGGAAGGATCATCAACAGGATGGAGGCGGCGATCCCGATCGGGGCGTAGCGAATCCTCAGGCGGGGCTCGTAGCGCCCGTCGGCGAGCCTCTGGAGCAGCTTTCCGGGCGCCCGGTCGTACCGCAGGCGCGTCCGCAGAAGGCCCGAAAGGGCGCGGGCGGAGCGGGCCCGGGCGGCGCAGGGGGCGCAGAAGGCAACGTGGCGGTCGAGGGCGGCCTCGTCGGGGCCCGCCAGGTCCGGGTCGACCGTCGTGTACAGGAGGAAGCGGGCTCGGGCGCAGTTCATCGGACCGGAATGGGAAACGAGCCCGGCCCGAGCGTTTATTCCGTCCTTAGGTTCCGGGATTCCGTCCCGGGGATGATGGCTTCAGGCCGTCTGCGGCCGGGGCCTCGTCCGCATCTTCGTCGGCTCGCCCCCCCGGATGTAGCCGTGCTTGCGGGCGTACTTGAGCAGGGCCTTCTCGAGGAGCTTGCGGCCGCGGTAGAGGCGGGACATGACCGTGCCGACCGGGCAGTCGAGGATCTCGGCGATCTCCTTGTAGGAGAAGTCCTCGAGGTCGGCCAGGATCACCACCATCCGGTAGTCGTAGGGCAGGGACTCGAGAGCCTTGCGCACGTCGTCGTCGAGGACGCCGTTGAAGAACTCGGCCTCGGGGTCGGCGGCGGGCTCGGCGCTGTCGCGGCGCACGATCCGCTCGAAGGAGTCCTCGATTTCGGCGAAATCGACGCTGCGGGGCTCGAGCTTCTTCTTGCGATAGTTGTTGATGAACGTGTTCTTGAGGATCTTGAAGAGCCACGCCTTCAGGTTCGTGCCTTCCTCGAACTTGTCGTAGTACTTGTAAGCCTTGAAGAAGGTCTCCTGAACGAGATCCTCCGCATCCTCGGCGCTGCGAGTCATGCGGTACGCGGTGTTGTAGAGCGAGTCGACGAACGGCATCGCCTGGGAGTTGAAGTCCCAGGCCGAGACGGTCGGTGCGGCGTTGGTTTCCGGGAGCTTTTGCACGCTGGCCTTTTCCATACCCACGTCTTTTCGCAAGATCCTTGCCCGGCCGACGCAGGGGCCCATCCCCCCGGCCAGTCCGGGCTAACCTCCACCGTTTCTACGGATTTGGTCGCCGGCCCGTCGGGCCCGTCGTACAGAAGTACGTCCCCGGGAGACCGGAAGTTTCCACGGCGGGAGCCACGTTGTCGCCGAAAGGGGACAAAAAGGGCCTCCGAGCCCCAGGCTGCGGAGGCCCGATCTTTCCCGGCTTAGAGCTTGCTGATCTGGCTGGCGATCAGCAGGGCGTAGAGGACGAGCGACTCGATGAGCGCCAGACCGATGATCGTCATCAGACGGATCGGGCCCGCCGCTCCCGGGTTGCGCGACATCGCCTCGGCCGCCGAGGACGTGGCCTTCCCCTGGGCCATGGCGCCGGCCGCCGCCGCGATGCCGAGCAGGAACGCCGCCGACAGAGCGCCCCAGCGCACGCCGGAGGACGCCGACGACGACGTCGTCGGTTCCTGGGCCAGCGCCGGCAGCGCCAGGCAAGCCAGCGCGAGGACGCCGATCACGAGAGCTTTCTTGAACATCCGCACTTCTCCTTCTTCCTTCCGATCGATTTTCAGTGTTCTTCGTGGGCCGTGGACAGGTTGATGTAGACCGCCGTGAGCGTGACGAAAATGAACGACTGGAGCAATGCCGTGAAGAGGCCGAGGGCCATCAGCGGCCAGGGGACGAAGATCGGCAGCAGGCTCGAGAAGAAGCCCGTCACCGTGTGCTCGCCCGAGATGTTCATGAAGAGACGCAGGGAAAGCGAGAGGATGCGGGCGAAGTTGCCGATCATCTCGATGACGAAGAAGAGCGCGCCAAACGCCAGCAGCGCCGGGAACATCGCGATCTTCAGGCCCGTGCTCGCCTTGTCGGAAAGCAGCGAAGGGCCGCCGAAGTGGCGCAGGTACCTGAGCAGGCCGTGCTCCTTGATCCCCTGCCAGTTGAAGTAGAGGAACGAGATCACGGCGAGCGCGACGGTCGTCGAGAGAGACGCCGTCGGCGGCTGCAGCGGGAAGATCAGGCCGAAGAGGTTCGCGCCGAAGATGAACAGGGCGAACGTGCCGGCGATCGCCAGGTATTTCTTTCCGGCGCCGTGCCCGATCACGTCCTCGAGCAGGTTCTCGATCGCGGAGACGATCATCTCGAGGAAGTTCTGGACCGACCCCGGGCGCTTGGCGTCGTAGCGGCGCGCCGCGAGGGGGAAGAAAACCACGAAGAGGAGCGTGAGCAGGAGGGCCATGATCGCCGTGTCGGGCATCCAGGCCTTCGCGCCGTCGGGAAAGAGGAACTCGCGCCAGCCGGCAGAAAGCTTGTCGAGCGGCGGCGGGCCCAGCACCGCGAGCAGGAACCGGTTCACCGGTCCGTAAAGGATCGAATGATGTTCCATCGTCCGGGCCTACTCCCCTCGCCTCCGAAACAACCCTTCCATCACCACGGCCGCTACCGGGACCGTCACGCCGGCGACCCCGCCGGCCAGGCTGAACCCCTTCCACCGGAAAGCCGCCACCCCGAGCAGCAGCGCACTCGCGGCCGTCACCAGCAGGAAGGGAACCAGCGTGCGGATCCCGTGTTTTGCCTGCGAGGGAACGAGACGCTCGGTCAGCTTCTCGAGAACCAGGAGGCTGAAAATTACCACGGCGGCGGCGATTGTCAAGGAGACCGCCGCGCGCCAGTCGACGATGGAAACCGCGAGGGCTGAGAGAGTTGTGAAGACGGCGGCGCGCCGCTCCATCCGTTTCAGCGCGGCCCGATCCTCGCTCATTCGACGTCCTCTCGAGAGGCCCAGCGGAAGAGCTGGAGGAACGCTCCAACCGCCCCGAGCGCGGCGCCGACGATCGCCGCGGCCTCGCCGAAGCCGAGCCACCGGCCGACCCACCTCCCGAGCAGGTAGCCTGCCGCGACGAGCGCCGGAAACATGACGCCGAGAGACACGGCTTCGGCCCAGCCGCTCTTCTTCACGGCGCGAGTCTAGATCGAGATTCGGGAGGCAGGGCGGGCTAGCGGCCCAGGACGCAGCTCTTGAGGACCTCCAGGAACGGCTGCGGGGCCACGCCGATCGCGAGAGTTCCGACCGCGCAAACCGCGATGACGGCCGTCAGCGCGTACGAGCTCTTCACCTCGGCCGGCGAGCCCTCCGAGAAGAACATCGCCGCCGCGATCCGGAAGTAATAGAAGAGCGAGACCGCGGACATCAGAACGGCGAGCACCGCCAGCCAGACGTATCCCGCCTTCCACGCCGCGGTGAACAGGTAGTACTTCCCGATGAAGCCGGCCGTCGGGGGAAGGCCGGCGAGCGACAGCAGGAACACCAGCATGACGACCGCCGCCGGCATGTTGCGCCTGGCGAGGCCGTTGAAGTCGGAAACGGATTCGCCCGCGTAACCCCGGCTCTCGAGCAGGATCACGAGGGTGAACGCGCCGAAGTTCATGAACGTGTACGCGAGCAGGTAGACGAGAACGCTCCACAGGCCCCACTCCGTCCGGAACCCGAGGACGCCGAGCAGCGCATAGCCCGCGTTGGCGATCGACGAGTACGCCAGCAGGCGTTTCACGTTCGACTGGAGAAGCGCCGCGACGTTGCCGAGAACCATCGTCGCCGCGGACACGAGAGCGATCACGAAGCCCCAGTCGGCCTGAAACTTCGGGAAGGCCACGTAGAAGATCCGAGCGAGGATGGCGTAGGCCGCCACCTTCGGCCCGACCGAGAAGAACGCCGTCACCGGCGTCGGCGAGCCCTCGTAGACGTCGGGCGTCCAGACGTGGAACGGCACCGCCGCGATCTTGAACAGGAGGCCGGCGAGAATCAGCAGGATGCCGAGCATCAGCAGGTTCGAGCGCTGCGCCGAGGCGAGAAGCTTCGCGAGCTCCGGCAAGCCCATCAGGCCGCTCACGCCGTAAACGAGCGAGAGGCCGTAGAGCAGCACGCCCGAGGAAAAGGCGCCGAGGATGAAGTATTTGAGCGCGGCCTCCGTCGACTTGGGCTCCGCCTTGAAGTAGCCGGCGAGGACGTAGGACGACAGGGCCATCAGCTCGAGCGCGACGTAGATCGAGATCAGGTTGTTGCCGGACGCCATGAAGAGCATCCCGACGCCCGAGAAGAGCAGCAGAGCGTAGTACTCGCCGCCGGGATACGGCGCCGAGCCCACGTAGCGGGCCGAGGCGAGCACCGTCAGGGCGAGCGAGAAGAGGATGAGCGCCTTGAAGAAGAGAGCGAAATTGTCGACGACGAACGCGCCGCCGAGGATCGCGGCCGAGCGGTCCGGGCGCGTCGCGACGAAGGCGAGGAGCCCGGCGGCGACCCCGATCGAGAGCGTCGCCAGAAACGCGAGGAAATCTTCCTTCGCCTTCCCGAACGCCACGGCCAGCCCGAGCATGAGCAGGCCCGCCGCCGTCAGGAAGAGCTCCGGCGCCAGGAGCATCCAGTCCGACGCGCGAAACGCGAACGTCATGGACGCGCCGCCACCGTCGTCGTCTCCGCCGCCGCCGCGGGGGCCGGCGCCGCGGACCGCTGCGCCATCGCCGGCGCCTCGAGGGTCGTTCCGCCGACGGCCTGCACGATCTTTTCCGACGGCCGGCGGATCACGTCGAAGATCGGCTTGGGATACAGGCCGATCCAGAGCGCCAGAATCACGAGCGGCGCGAGCGTGAGCTGTTCGCGGAGCGTCAGGTCCTGCAGCTTGGCGTTGGCCGGGTTCGTGATCTCGCCGAAGAAGATGCGCTGGTAGAGCCACAGCAGGTACGCCGCGCCGAGCACGATGCCGGTCGCCGCCGCGAAGGCCCACCAGAAGTTCCGCGCGAACGCGCCCTGGAGGATCGTGAACTCGCCGATGAACCCGTTCAACAGCGGCAGGCCCATGGAGGACAGCGCCACGATCAGGAAGTAGGTCGCGTAGAGGGGCATCTGCTTGGCCAGACCGCCGTACTCCGCGATCAGCCGCGTGTGCCGGCGTTCGTAGACGACGCCGACCAGGAGGAAGAGCGCGCCGGTCGAGATGCCGTGATTGATCATCTGGAGGATGCCGCCCTGCACGCCGGCCATGTTCATCGCGAAGATCCCGAGCATCACGAAGCCGAGGTGCGAGACCGACGAATACGCGATCAGGCGCTTCATGTCCTTCTGGACGAGCGTGACCATCGCGCCGTACACGATGCCGATGACGGCGAGCGCGACCATCGTGCCGACGACCCGCGGATTGCGCACCGCCTCCGGGAACATGGGCAGCGAGAACCGCACGAAGCCGTACGTCCCCATCTTCAGCAGGATGGCCGCCAGGATCACCGAGCCTGCCGTGGGCGCCTCGGTGTGGGCGTCCGGCAGCCACGTGTGGAACGGGAACATCGGCACCTTGATCGCGAACCCGAAGAAGAACGCGAAGAAGAGCCACACCTGGAGCTCCCCCGGCATCCCCGCGGCGACCGCGGTCAGGTGCTCGATCGAGAAGCTCGGCGCGTTGCCCAGGCCCTTGTACGCGAGAAAGCCGCTGGTGTTGTAGAAGTAGAGCGCGATGATGCCGAGGAGCATCAGCACCGAGCCGGCCAGCGTGTACAGGAAGAACTTGATCGCCGCGTAGAGCCGCCGCTGGCCGCCCCAGACGCCGATCAGGAAGTACATGGGCACCAGCATCACTTCCCAGAACACGTAGAAGAGGAAGAGGTCCAGGCAGCAGAACGTCCCGATCATGAACGTCTGCAGCAGGAGCAGGAGCACGTAGTACTCCTTCTGGCGCTCCGTGATGGCCGAGTAGGAACAGTAGATCGCGATCAGCCCGACGATCGTCGTCAGGAGGATCAGCACGAGGCTGATGCCGTCGATGCCGAAGTGGTAGTGGACGCCGAGCGACGGGATCCACGAGGCCTTCTCGACGAACTGGTAGCCGTCGCGGGCGCGGTCGAAGGCCCACCACAGAGGCAGGGAGACGGCCAGGTCGACCGCCGCCACCAGCGTCGCGAAGGCCTTGATCGCTCCGGTCCTCTCCTTCGGGAAGAGGAAGACGAGCGCGAGTGCCCCGACGAGGGGGATGTACGTGATGATCGACAGGATCGGGATTTGCGAAAGGTTCATTCGACTCCCCTTCGGCCATTCGGAACCGTAGGGGCGGGGCTCGTCCCCGCCCGCGGGCGGCCGCAAGGGCCGCCCCTGCGAATGCTCGGAGCGATCTTCATCGGAACAACAGATACGCGGCCACGAGGCAGAAGAGCCCGCCGCCCATCACGAGCGCGTAGTTCTGGACCCTTCCGGTCTGCGCGCGCCGGAAGAGGCCGTACAGGGCCTGGAAGACGTTGGCCACGCCGTTGACGAGGCCGTCCACGACGTACTGATCGAAGAACGCGGCGACCCAGGAGGCGCCCTTCGTGACGGCCGCGGCGCCGTTCGGGATCAGGTCCACGACCGTCGCGTCGACCTCCCACAGGAAGCGCCCGCCGCCGAGCGCCAGGCCCTGCACGAACACGCGCTCATAGGCCTCGTCCACGAAGTACTTGTTCGTGACGGCGCGGTACACACCCGGCCACTGCGCGGCGAGGCGCGCGGGGGTGCGTCCCTCGCCCTTGGCGTACCAGGACCAGGCGAGGTAGATGCCGATCGAAGCCACCGCGACGGCTGCCGCCATCAGGCCGAGTTCGACCGAAAGCGGCGCGTGGTGCGCGTGCTCCTCCAGCCCCGAAATCGGCAGCCGGATGGGCTTCAGGAACTCGCCGATGCGGTCGCCGTGCTCGATGATGGGCACGCCGACGTAGCCCGACACGACCGAGAGGAACGCCAGGACGACGAGCGGAATCGTCATCGTCGACGGCGACTCGTGGACATGGTGCTCCTGCTCCTTCGTCCCCCGGAAGGTCCCCCAGAAGGTCAGCGTCAGCAGGCGGAACATGTAGAAGGCCGTCAGACCCGCCGTGAACAGGGCCACGGCGTAGAGGGCCTTCGGGAGCCAGGGCACCGCGTGAAACTCGGCGTGGAAGACCGCGGCCTTGATCGCGTCCTTGGAGAAGAAGGCCGCCAGGAACGGCACGCCCGAAATCGTCAGCGTGGCGATCAGGAACGTCCGGTACGTCGTCGGGATCTTGCCCGCGAGGCCGCCCATCTTCCGGATGTCCTGCTCCCCGCCCATCGCGTGGATGACGGATCCGGCCCCGAGGAAGAGGCAGGCCTTGAAGAACGCGTGCGTCGTGACGTGAAACATGCCCTCGGTGAAGGCGCCGACGCCACAGGCCAGGAACATGTAACCGAGCTGCGAGACCGTCGAGTAGGCGAGGACCTTCTTGATGTCGTTCTGGGCGACGCCGATCGTCGCGGCGAACAGGGCCGTGAAGGCCCCGACGACGGCCACGACGATCATGGCGTTCGGCGCCAGGCGGAAGAAGACGTTGCAGCGCGCGACCATGTAGACGCCCGCGGTGACCATCGTCGCGGCGTGGATCAGCGCGGAGACCGGCGTCGGTCCGGCCATCGCGTCCGGCAGCCAGACGTACAGCGGAAACTGCGCCGACTTGCCGCACGCGCCCACGAAGAGGAGCAGGCAGATCACGGTCAGGTAGGGCGTGTACGCCGCCGGGTTCGCGGCCGCGGCCGCGAAGACCTTCGGGAAATCGAGCGAGCCGAAGAGGGCGAAGACGCCGAAGATGCCGAGGATGAAGCCGAAGTCGCCGATGCGGTTGACGACGAACGCCTTCTTGCCGGCGTCGGCGGCGAAGTCCTTCTCGTAGTAGTAGCCGATCAGCAGGTACGAGCAGAGCCCGACGCCCTCCCACCCGACGAAGAGCAGCAGGAAGTTCCCGCCGAGGACGAGGACGAGCATCGCGAACATGAAGAGGTTCAGGTACGCGAAGAAGCGGCCGTAACCCTCCTCGTGGCCCATGTAGCCGACCGAATAGAGGTGGATCAGGGAGCCGACGAACGTCACGAAGGCGAGCATCAGGGCCGAGAGCGAGTCGATCCGCAGCGTCACGTCCACGAACCACTCGCCCGCCCCGCCGTGGATCTGGCCGACCGCCTGGTTGACCCCGAGCGGAATCCACCGCCAGAGCGTGATCGTGTGCGAGGCGCCCTCGGCGAACGCCTTCAGGCCGACGTCGAAGATCGCGCCGAAGGCGAGCAGACACGCGATCGCCACGCTTCCCACCCCGACGACCGTGTGCAGGCCCTTGAACGGAATGTCGTGGTGGCCCGCGTCGTGGCCGGTGTCGTGGGCCGAATCGGGCGCCGTCGCCGCCGTGTGGGCGTCGGTGCCGTACCCGCCCCCGTGCCCGTGCGACTCCCCCCTGGTCCGGTGCGTCAGCAGGTACACGAGCCCGTTGATCAGGAAGCCGAGGAGCGGGACGAGCGGGATCGCCCAGAGCAGGTTCTTCATCCCTCAGCCCTGCATCGTCCGCGCTTCTTCGACGTCGAGCGTCTTGCGCTGGCGGAAGAAGGAGATCGTCAGCGCCAGGCCGATCGCCGCCTCGCCGGCCGCGATCGTGATGACGAAGATCGAGAAGACCTGGCCGGTCAGGTCCGACAGGCGCCGCGAAAAGGCGATCAGGTTCAGATTGACGGCGTTCAGCATCAGCTCGATCGACATCAGGATCGTCAGGAAGTTCCGGCGCACCAGGACGCCCAGGAACCCGATCGAAAACAGCAGGAAGCTGACGACCAGGTAGTGGTTGATCGTGATCGTCATCGCTTCAGTCCATCTTCTCGAGCGACCGCTTGCCGAGGACGACCGCGCCGATCATCGCGACGAGCAGGAACACCGACGCCACCTCGAAAGGCACGAGGTAGTCCCGGAAGAGCACCCACGACACCGCCTCGGTGTTCCCGACGACCCTCTGGCCGACCATCCGGAACGCGTCGGGCTTGACCGGCACGTCCGGGAGCTTCTCGGTCCCGAGAATGTAGAGGAACGGCAGCAGGAAGATCGGCAGGAGGACGAGGGCGACGTCGAACTGGCTCTGGAAGGACTTGCCCGCCCGCGTCACGCCCGGGTTGACCAGCATGACGACGAAAAGGAACAGCACCATGATGCCGCCCGCGTAGACGAGCATCTGCACGGCCCCGACGAACTCGGCCTGCTGGAGGATGAAGATCGCGGCGACGAGCACGAACGACAGCAGGAGAAAGAGCGCCGAGTGGACCGGGCTCCGCGCGGCGACGACCGCGATCGCCGACGCGAGCGCCAGCGCCGCGAAGATCGCGAAGAGCCAGCCCGCGCCCCCGCTCAGCAGCACGCCCTCGGTCATGCGTCAGCCCCGCTCCACGACGGTGAACGGCTTGACGTTCGGCGCCTCGCGCCAGTCGGTCAGCTTCCGGATGTCGAGGTAGAGCGACTCGTTGCGGTCGTAGGCCGCCATCTCGTACGTCTTCGTCGTCAGCCAGATCGACTTCGGCACCGTCGGGCAGGCCTCTTCGCAGAGCTGGCAGAACATGCAGCGCTTCAGGTCCACGTCGAAACGGTCGAGGACCTTGACCGACTTGTTCTGCTCGTCCTTCTCGTTGTGCCAGTCGATGTAGATGATGTTGATCGGGCACTCGATCGCGCAGAGCGTGCACTTGATGCAGCGCTCCTCGTCGAGGCGGAACATTCCCCGAAAACGATCGGACGGGAGTTTCTTCTGCTCCGGATACTCGATCGTGACCTTCTTCTTCAGCAGGTGGCGGCCGGTGACCGACAACCCGTCGAAGAGGTCGAGCAGCGCGATCTTGTCCAGCCACTTCTTCAGCGCCACGGCTTAACCCTCCACCGGGTGCGGCTCGGCCGCGAGCCGCTCGCGCCGCGCGAGCTTCTGCCGGAGCTTGGCGGCCAGATACGACAGCACGAAGAGAACCCCGAAGATCCAGCCGAGCCACACGAGACCCGTGGTCCGGCCGGGGGTCAGCAGGATCGCGAAAGCCACCACGAGAATGTTCGCGAGCGCGAGCGGGATGAGCCACTTCCACCCGAGCGCCATGAGCTGGTCGAACCGGTAGCGCGGGAAAGTCGACCGGAACCAGATGTACGCGAAGATGAAGACGCCGACCTTCGCGAGGAACCACAGCGCCGGAGGCACCTGCCAGAGAAACTCCAGCGCCTTGACGTTCGGGAACGGCGGCAGCCATCCGCCGAAGAAGACCGTCACCGCGACGCACGAGATGATGATCATGGCGGTGTATTCGCCGAGGAAGAAGAAGGCGAACTTCACGCCCGAATACTCGGTGTTGAAGCCCGACACGAGCTCCGACTCGGCCTCCGGGAGGTCGAACGGGTTGCGGTTCGTCTCGGCCACCCCCGAAACGAAGTAGATGAAGAACGCGACCATCCCCGGGAAGACGAACCAGAGCTCCATCGCCTCCTGGCGGCGCACGATCTGGACGAGCGACAGCGAGCGCGTCATCAGGAGGACCGACACGAGGGCCAGGCCCATCGGCACCTCGTAGGACACCAGCTGAGCCGCCGAACGCAGACCGCCGAGGAGCGAGTACTTGTTGTTCGACGACCAGCCGCCGAGGATGATCCCGTACACCCCGATCGACGTGATCGCGAGGAGGAACAGAAGGCCGATGTTGACGTCGGCCACCCACAGCGGCACGAGGGTCTTCCCGACGCGCACCGGCGGCCCGAACGGGATGACGGCGAGCGCCGTCAGCGCCGGGATGACGGCGAGCACGGGCGCGAGGAAGTGGACGGCCTTCTCGGCTTTCGCCGGCGTGATGTCTTCCTTGGTGACGAGCTTCAGGAGGTCTGCCAGGCCCTGGAGCGTCCCTTCCGGGCCCACGCGGTTCGGGCCGAGGCGCACCTGCATGAAGCCCATGATCCGGCGCTCGGCCAGCACGATCACGAAGCCGACGATCGCCGGCACGAGCGCCACGAGAAGGACGACCTTCAGGTACGTCCAGAACTCGGCGGGCAGCGTCACCGGTCGACCTCCCCCAGGACGATGTCGATCGTCCCGATCAGCGCCACGAGATCCGACACGAGGTGGCCCTTCGCCAGCCGCGGCAGCGCCTGCAGGTTGATGAAGGACGGCGGCCGGACGTGCATCCGGTACGGCTTGTTCGAGCCGTTGGAGACGCAGTAGAAGCCGAGCTCGCCTTTGGGCGACTCGACCGACGCGTAGACCTCTTCGGCCACCGGCTTGATGACGCGCGGCACCTTGCCGCGGATCTCGCCCGGCTCGAGCTTCTCGAGGCATTGCCGGAGGATCCGCACGCTCTGGCGCATCTCCTGGACGCGGACGATGTAGCGGTCGTACGTGTCGCCGTTCTGCCGCGTCGGCACGACGAAGTCGAGCTCGTCGTAGCACTCGTAAGGCTGCGCGCGGCGCAGGTCCCACGGGATCCCGGAGGCGCGGATGATCGGGCCCGTCAGGCCCCACTCGACGCACTCCTCGCCCGAGATCACCCCGACGCCGATCGTGCGCTTCTTCCAGATGCGGTTGTCGGTCAGGAGCTGCTCGTAGTCGTCGATCCGCGCGGGGAGGTCCGCGACGAACTCGGCGAGGCGCTCCGTCCAGCCCGGCGTCAGGTCGAACGGGAGCCCGCCGATGCGCATGCAGTTCAGGGTCAGACGCGCGCCGCAGTACTCCTCGAAGAAGTCGAGGATCTGTTCGCGCTCGCGGAACGCGTACCAGAAGGGCGTCACGGCGCCGAGGTCGATGCCGGAGGTCCCGAGCCAGACCAGGTGCGAAGAGAGCCGCTGGAGCTCGTCGAGAATGACCCGGACCAACTGGGCCCGCCGCGGAATCTCGACGCCGAGGAGCTTCTCGATCGCGAGGCAGTAGGCGTGGTTGTTGGTCGCCGCCGCGATGTAGTCCATGCGGTCGGTGTGCGGGATGCCCATCGGGTAGGTCTCGGTCTCGAAGAGCTTTTCCGTCCCGCGGTGGAGGTATCCGACGTCGGGCTTCGCCTCGAGGATCCTCTCGCCGTCGACCTTGAGCACGATGCGGAGCACCCCGTGCGTCGACGGGTGCTGCGGTCCGAAGTTGAGCTCCATCTCCTGGACGTCGAAGAGCGTGTGCTCTTCGGGCCCGGCGACGGGCGGCGGCGGGGCCTTCTCGCCGCTCACGAGAGCACCTTGCGGTTGGGATCCTTCTGCGCGGGGCCGCCGCCGACCGGCCACTCCTCCGGGTAGACCGCCGCGCCCGTGTCGATCCCTTCGAGCGGGAAGTCCTTGCGGAGCGGGTGCCCCTGGAAGCCTTCCCAGGTCAGGATGCGGCGCAGGTCCGGATGGCCGGAGAACCGGATGCCGAACATGTCCCAGGTCTCCCGCTCGCACCAGTTGGCGGCGAGGAAGACGGCGGCGATCGAGGGCACTTCCTCACCCTCGGCGGCCGCGCACTTGACCCGGATGCGGGCGTTCTTCGAGAACGAGTAGAAGTGGTACACGACGTCGAAGCGCGGCGTCCGCGTCTTCCAGTCGACCGCCGTCACGTCGACGCAGTACTTGAAGTCCTCGGCGTCCTTCAGGTGCCGCGCGACGCGGGCGATGGCGTCCTTCTGGACGACGACGGTGACCTGGTCCGCGAAGGACTTCGCCGAGACGACGGTGTCCGGGAGGGCCGCCCTCAGCGACTCCACCCACGGATGGCCCGACGCGTCCACCGCCTCGGGCCGGGCCTTTTTCTCCTCGGCGGGAGTCTTCTCGTTCTCCGCCAATCAGGAGGCCTTGCGGATGACTTTCATCCGGTCGATCTTCTTCTGGAGGGCCATGATCCCGTAGATGAGCGCTTCGGGCCGCGGCGGACAACCCGGCACGTAGACGTCCACGGGAACGATGCGGTCGACCCCCTGGGTCACCGCATACGTTTTGTACGGGCCGCCGCACGTGGCGCACGAGCCCATCGCGATCACCCACTTCGGATCGGGCATCTGGTCGTAGAGGCGCTTGACGATCGGGGCCATCTTCTCGACGACGGTCCCGGCGACGATCATCAGGTCGGACTGGCGGGGCGTGCCGCGGAAGACCTCCGCCCCGAACCGGGCGAGGTCGTGCCGGGCGTCCATGACCGCCATCATCTCGATGGCGCAACAGGCGAGGCCGAACTGCATCGGCCAGATCGAGGACCGGCGGGCCCAGTTGATGACCGAGTCCACCGTGGTCGTGACCACGTTGTCCCCGAAGCGGTTGTCGACCAGGCCCATGCGTTCCTTTCGGCGCCCTAAGCCCAGTCCAGGGCCTTGCGCTTCCAGCAGTAGAAGTAGCCGACGACGAGGATCGCCAGGAAAACCAGCATTTCGACGAGGCCGAAGAGCCCCAGGCGATGGAACATGACCGCCCAGGGGAACAGGAAGATCGTCTCCACGTCGAAAACCACGAAAAGGACCGCGATCAGGAAGTACCGAACCGAGAATCGGGTGTCGAAGGCCGAGGTCGTCGCCTCGACCCCGCACTCGTAGGGCTCGAGCTTGGCCGGATTGGGCCGCCGGGTCTGGACGGCGCGGGCGAGAATGATCGTGCCGAGCGGCAGAGCAGCCGCGAGCACGGCAAACACGAGGATCGGAAGGTACTGACCCACTGGCGCGGCATTCTATCGGACCGAGCCGTTGAAACGAAAGGCCGAAGACGGCTTCCGTCATCCGCAGACCGGAGGCCGGAGGGATCCTTTTCGAGCTGCGCTTCGGCAGCGCGCCGGAGAGGTCAGTCGGCGCGCGCTCCCGTGCGCCTGCCGCGCCGCTGCACCAGCACGGAGAGGTCTTCGCCCATCCCCTCCGGGTCGAGCAGACGGAAGATCCGCCACTTCTCCGCGTCGCTGGCGGCGAAGTCGAGGATGCCGATCTCGGAGAGAAACTGCCCCTGGCGGATCAGGCGTTCGGCCCGCAGGCCTTCCTCTTCGCCGACGCCGAGCAGAACGTCCCAGTCGACGTGCGCGGTCAGGTCGCGCTCCCCCGGCTTCTCGAGCGGATCGCCGCCGCGGCGGCCGCCGGCGTGCACGGCGAGCGTGCCTTCCGGGCGCGCGAACGGGTGGTAGAGGATGCGCGCCGGGTGCCCGTAGTCGAACGCCACCAGGGATCCGTCGGCCAGCGCGCGCGCGAGGTGGCGGTGGAGCGGTCCCGCGTCGGGCGCGACCTCGGCCCTCTGGCCGTCGGCGAGCGCGACGCCGACGCGGGCGAGGTGCTCGCCGATCGCCGCGGGCGCCTCCGCCTCCGCCCAGACGAAACGGCCGTCGCGCCACGCGACGCGCAGCTCGCGCAGTCCGCCGCCCGAGCCGGCGACGCGGACGACGGGCAGGGCGTCGTAGAGCTCGTTGGAGAAGATCCAGCCGGCGACGGAGCCCGGCTCGAGCGCCGACGCGTCGGCGAGGACTCGCGGCACCGGCTCGATCCCCCGGTTCTCGAGCGCCCGCCGCCCGGCAGGCGATGCCTCCACCGCCGTCAGCCGGAGCCGCGCGAAGTGCTCGGGCGAGAGCTGCCGCACCGAGCGGGCGAACTCCTCGAGGAACACGCCGGAGCCGGCGCCGACCTCGACGAAGTCGACCGGACCGCCGAGGTCCGCCGTCTCCAGGACGAACAGGCGCGCGAGAGCGCGGGCAAAAGCCGGCGAGACGTGCGGCGAGGTGAGGAAGTCGCCGCCCTCGCCGATCGACGCGCCGCGCGCGTAATACCCCTCGTCGGGATCGTAGAGCGCCGCGCGCATGAAGTCGTAGAAGGAGATCGGCCCCTCCCGGGCGATGCGTTCGCGCAGGCGCTCCGACAGTGACACGCGGCGCGGATTATAGTTTCCGCGATGCGGCGCCGACGCCTCGTCCGAGCCCTGGCGGCGGCCGCGATCCTCCTCGCTCTCCGCTGCGCCTCGAAATCGAAGGAGCCGCTGCCGACGCTCGAGCAGTACTCCGACGGGACGTCGGCGTTCGCCGACGCGCTGCTCGCGAGCTGGAAGGCCGGCGCCGTGCCCGAGACCTTCTTCGCGTCGCCGGTTGACTGGGCCGGGCCGCTCCCGGGCGAGGGCCTCGCGGCCGTCGCCGCGAACGGCCCGCTCGCGATCCGACTCTACGAGGCCGGCGAGAACGCCCCCGCGGCGCGGCGCGCGGCCGCCGGGGATCTCGCGAAGGCCTTCGCGGCGCGGCGCGCGCCGTTCTCCTCGCTCGCGCGCTGCGAGGCGACGCTCTTCGACTTCGAGCGCCGCGGCGCGCAGCGCGAGATCCTCCTCGGCATTTTCCTGTCGGGCCGGGGGCCGGGCGGCGAGCTCCGCCAGGAAGGCGGGAAGCTCCGTCTCCGGCTCTCCCCGGCGCCCGGCGGCGGCTGGCGGGTGAGCTCGGGCTCGGTCGCCGCGTGGCTCTCGGCCGAGGCGCCCGAACCGCTCTTCGAGGAGCGCGCGGCGGCGGCCGGCCTCGGGCGCCCGCACCGGGCCTGCCTCCCGACCGCGTCGCGCAACCGACCCGTCCCCGGCGAGCACCTGCCGCCCGGCGCCGCCGTCCTCGACTTCGACGGCGACGGCCGGGCGGATCTCTTCGTCGCGGGCGGCGACGGCAACCGCCTGTTTCACAACCGGGGCGACGGAACCTTCGAGGACGTCGCCGAGGCCGCCGGGGTCGCCGGCCAGGACGGCGAAGCCGCCGGGGCGCTCGCCTTCGATTACGACAACGACGGCCGTCCCGACCTCTACGTCACGTACCTCGACCGTCCCAACCTCCTCTTCCACAACCGCGGCGACGGGACGTTCGAGGAAGTCGGCGCGAAAGCCGGCGTCGCGCTCGTCGACTTCTGCACGTCCGCGGCGGCCCTCGACTACGACCGCGACGGCCTCCCCGACCTCTACGTCCTCGTCTACGGCCATCCCAACTACGGGCCGACGATGGCGGCCGACAACGCCCCGCCCAACCACCTGTTCCACAACAACGGCGACGGCACCTTCACCGACGTCACGAAGCCGTCGCGCACGGGCGACACCGGCTGGGGACTCGCCGTCGAGTGCGCGGACCTCGACGGCGACGGCTGGCCCGACATCTACGTCGCCAACGACTTCGGCAACCACTCCTACCTGCACAACGACGGCGACGGCACCTTCACGAACGTCGCGAAGAAAGCCGGCGTGCTCGATCCGGGCTTCGGCATGGGCGTGGCGATCGACGACTACGACGGGGACGGGCGGCTCGACCTCTACGTCTCCAACTATTCGTTCCCGCTCAACTGGTTCCTCAAGGACCCGCGCTACCCGATGCCGCCCTTCCCCTACTCTCTCGGCCGCCCGCTCGTGTGGCGCCGCCTGACGGCTCTCTCGCGCGGCTCGTCCCTCTTCCGCAACCTCGGCGGCAACCGCTTCGAGCGCACGTCCGTCGAGGCCGGCGTCTGGGACACGTCGTGGTCGTGGGGCGCCGTGTTCGTCGACGCCGACCTCGACGGCCGGCCCGACCTCGTCGTCGTCAACGGCATGGTGACCGGCCGCAACGACACGGAGCGCGAGATCGAGTTCTGGGGGCTGATGTCGGTCGAGTTCCAGAAATTTCAGCAGGGCATCCCCGTCGCCGAGTTCGGGGACGATTCGCTCTGGGGGCGGCCGCCCAAGCGCTTCTACCGCAACCGCGACGGGAAGCACTTCGACGAGCTCGCCGCCGTCGCGGGCCTCGAGTCGAGCGCCAACCAGCGCGGCCTCGTGGTCGTGGACGTCAACGGCGACGGCGCGCCCGATCTCTTCGCGACGGGGTTCCTCCAGCCGCCCGCGCTCTGGGTCAACCGCAACCCGTCGCACGCACGGTCGCTCGTCGTCGCGCTCGAGGGCGACCCCGCGCTTCCCGGTCCCCACCGCTCGACCCGCGACGCCCTCGGCGCCGTCGTCACGGTCGAGGCGGGGGGGCTCGCGCGCACGCAGGTCGTCGCGGCCGGTTACTCGTTCCTGTCGTCCGGACCGAAGGAGCTCTACTTCGGCCTCGGGAACCGCGGGAAAGCCGACCGGGTCACCGTCCGCTGGCCGTCGGGGCGTGTCGACGAACTTCGCGACGTTCCGTCTGGCCACGTCTCGGTCCGGGAGTCGCCGCGGTAACCGACTGGCCGCGCGCCTCTACGGCCCGTACAGCGCGAGGCCGAACGTCTTGGTCAGGAAGACGGCCATCTGGCCGCGCGTGTTCGGGTCGTCGGGACAGAAGTCCCCGTTGCCGCAGCCCCCGGTGATCTGCCGGTTCGCCAGGTCCTCGATCCAGTCGGCGAACGCGCCCGGGCACGGCACGTCCGCAAAGATCCCCTCGCACGCCGGCGGCGCGTAGTCCGACCCGTACCGCGTCTTCAGCAGGAACACCGCCATCTGCTTGCGCCGCACCGCCTGATCCGGGCAGTAGGCCAGCGGCGAGGTCGAACAGCCGCCCGTCACGCCCAACGCGTAAAGGTTCTCGATCCACGGCGCGAACGGGTCCGAGACCGGCACGTCCGAGAAGACCCCCGTCGCCGCCGGGGGCACGTACGCCGCCCCGTACTTCGACTTCAGCAGGAACACCGCCATCTGCTTGCGCAGCGCCGGGTTGCCCGGGCAGTAGTTCCCGACCCCGCAGCCCCCGGTGACGCCCCGGTGGAAAACCGTCTCGATCGACTTGTAGAACCCGTTTGACGCCGGCACGTCCCCGAAGCTGCCTCCCAGGTGCAGCGCCCAGTCCACCGTCGCTCCCGTGGACAGCGTCTCGAAGACCTGCACGTCCCAGTGCTGGACCGGGCGTGTGCCGACCTGGTCGGCCATCAGAAGGTAGCAGTCGTCGGTCACGACGCAGGCCCCGGCCGCACCGGGCGCGACGCTCCCGTAAGACGCCGACCCGTCGGCCACCACGAACGTGACCGGCCCGGGCGCCGTGAGGTTCGTGATCGTCCCCGTCAGGTCCAGCGCCTGAGACCCGTTGTTGACGTACACCGGATCGACTTCCACGATCTCCCCCGGCTCCCACACCCCGTTGCCCGAAGGATCCACGTTGACCGCCGCCGGCTGCGGCACCGCGTCGCACGCAAACCCGTCGCACACCTGCACCGTGTCGATCCACCACTGGCCCGAGCCCGGGCCGTTCGGCCCCTCAGCCGTCGTCAGTCGCCACCGAAAGACCACGGTTTTCCCCGCCAGCGATTCCGGCAGGTCCACGATGACGGATCCGTATTCGGGCATCGGTTGCTCGCCCGTCCACGCGTCATGCTCGTAGCCGCCCTCGACGAACGCGCCGCCCGCGTCCACGATATCTTCGAAGGGGCTTCCCGAGATCGAGATCTCGAGGTAGGCCAGCGCCACCGGGATCGATTCCGGCAGAGATCCGGGATCGACGGCCAGCAGGTAGGCGTGACGGAATCTCAGCTGGGCTCGCGCGGTCAGAATCGCCACCGGCGGGGAGTCCAGCCTCTCGTCGGCGGGAACCGAAACGGCATTCAGGTGAGCGGCGATCGGCCCGGAGTCCGGCTTGCTCGAGTCGGTGACCCAGAATTCCGATCCCTGAGGGGTCGTCGCCACCCAGCCATAGGGCAGCGCGGGCGGCGTCACGCCGTCGAAATTTTCCGACAGCGGAAGGCCGCGCGCCGGTTGAGCCAGAACCGGGGATCCGAGGGACGCGTGGAGAGCCACGAGGATCACGAAGGGCAGCGGGGGTTGAACGAGGCGGCGCAGCGACATGACTCCCTCCCAGAAAGCGAGCGAAAAGAGGCCGTCGAACACGACGCGAAGATCGCCCTCTTTCGCGGCTCAGGGCCCGTACAGCGCGAGGCCGAACGTCTTGGTCAGGAAGACGGCCATCTGGCCGCGCGTGTTCGGGTCGTCGGGACAGAAGTCCCCGTTGCCGCAGCCCCCGGTGATCTGCCGGTTCGCCAGGTCCT
>Ga0335069_10003123_pt1 | contig 25238 bp, 20 predicted proteins | sample Lox_Sample_11_FD_206714 | JGI IMG/M metagenome (GOLD analysis project Ga0335069, IMG submission 206714) | Soil microbial communities from Loxahatchee National Wildlife Refuge, Florida, United States - Lox_Sample_1.1 | ecosystem: Environmental > Terrestrial > Soil > Wetlands | place: USA... | reverse complement strand
TGGTTTCCGCGCGGCTGGTGATCGCGAGGTGCAGGGTCAGCGATCCGAGGTGGCTCCGGCCGACGGGGCCCGCGGTCTGCGGGATTCCGGTGCCGCGCTGGCTTGCCTGGCGTGGGCGCGCGCAGCATGAGCACGGCGGCGGCGCAGGCGGCCATGTGCTCGGGCAGGGCGGCCCGGCCGGTGAGGAGGATGGGCACGCGGGCTCCGAGGACGATCCCGGCGGCCTGCGAGTCACCGAGGGAGTCAAGCTGCTTGGCCAGCATGTTGCCGCTTTCCAGGTCGGGAACGACCAGGATGTCTGCCTGCCCGGCCACCGGCGAGGCGATACCGTTCACGCGCGCGGCCGCGGACGAGACCGCGTCGTCGAACGGGAGCGGCCCGTCGACGACGCCGCCGACGATCTGGCCCCGTTCTGCCATCTTGGCCAGCGCCGCGGCGTCCAGGGAGGAGCGTAGCGCGGGGTTGACCGTCTCGACGGCCGACAAGATCGCGACCTTGGGGACCGGGACGCTGATCGCGCGGGCGAGGTCGATGGCATTCTGGACGATGTCACGCTTGGCGGCAAGGTCGGGTTCGGCAATGAGGGCCGCGTCGGTGATGAACAGCAGCCGGGGGTAGCCCGGCACTTCCATGATGAAGACATGGCTCATCCGGCGGTCGGTAGCCAGGCCGGTACCGGCGGCGAGCACGGGCTGCATGAGCTCGTCGGTGTGCAGGCCGCCCTTGAGCACCGCGTCCACCAGGCCGCCGCGGGCCAGGGCCACCGCCGCACTGGCGGCCTCGTGGCTGTGCTCGGTGGCGATCACCTGCAGGCCCTCGATGTCAAGGTCGTTTTCCGCGGCCGCCGACCGGATGCGGTCCTCCGGCCCGACAAGGACGGGGATGATCAGCCCGGCCTGGGCGGCCTGGACGGCACCGAGGATACTGCCGTGGTCCACCGGGTGGACCACGGCCACCCGGATCGGCCCGAGCGTCGCGGCCTTGTCGACAACCTCACGGAACAAGACGCCGTGCTCGTACATGCGAACGGTCGGCAGCGTCGTCCGCGGGCGGCGGATCTTCTCGGTCGGGGCTATCACCTTCGCGGTGCCGTCGATGACCACCTCGCCGCGCTGGTTGACGCACCGGCAGTCGAAGGAAATCCGCTTGCGCTGAGGATCCTTGTCCATGGCGGTGACCGAGACGGTGATCGCGTCCCCGATCATCACCGGGTGGCGGAAGTGCAGCGTCTGCTCGAGGTAGATGGCGCCCGGCCCGGGCAGCTTGGTGCCCATCAGCGCGGAGATCAGCGACGCACCCCACATGCCGTGCGCGATGATGGCGTGGAACATGTCGCTGTGCGCGTACTCCTCATCCACGTGCGCCGGGTTCACGTCGCCGGACATCACCGCGAACAGCTCGATGTCCGCACGGCTGAGGGTGCGGGTGAAAGAAGCGGCCTCGCCCGGGGTTATCTCGTCGAATGTCCGGTTCTCGATGAACACCCTGGGCTCGGTAAGCTCCATGACTGCCTCCGTCCGCTTCGGGTCACCGCAGCCGGCCGCGGACCGGCCGGGTGCAAAGGGGCCGGTCTTGTCGCAGCCCGCTGAGCTCTCGGCGGATCGGCCGGTCATCTGCACCCCGCGGGTACGAGCCTCATGACCATCTACTGTTCATCGCGCCGCCCGGCGCAGCGCGGGGCCAGGGTCCTCCGGCCCGTGCATCCCAGGCCAACGTCCCGGCTGCGCTGGGAGCCGGATCGCTGGGCCCTGGCGATCTCGCGCCGCGGCTTGGCGGCCGAGGGCTGGCCGTGGGGATTCCGGCGGATCCGGCCTTCGGCTGGTTACCCGGTGAGGCGGATGCGGACGTCGGCGACGACGGCGCCGTGCTGCCGGACGAAGACGGGGTTGAGGTCGAGCTCGGCGATCTCCGGGATGTCCTCGACCATGGCGCTGACCCGGTGCAGCAGCTCGGCGAGGGCCGCCACGTCCAGCGGCGGGGACTGGCGGTACCCGGTGAGCAGCCGGTAGGAGCGCAGCGAGCGGAGCATCTCATCGACATCGGTGTCGGACAGCGGCGTGATGCGCACCGCCACGTCACCGAGCACCTCGACCATCGTGCCGCCCAGGCCGGCCAGCACCAGCGGGCCGAAGGCCGGGTCGTGGCTCACCCCGACGATCATCTCCACGCCATCGCTTATCTGCTCCTGGACGAGAAATTCCGCGGCGTGCCTGGCGAGGCCGGCCCCGGCCAGGCTGGCGCGGATCGCGGTGACCGCGTCGGCGGCGGCCTGCGGGGTGGTGATGCCGAGGGCGACGCCGCCGACGTCGCTCTTGTGGATGGCCGTCGCGATCTTGACCGCGACCGGCCTGCCGAGCTCGGCCTGGGCGGCCGCGGCCTGGGCCGGGGTCCGGACCAGGCGGGAGCGGGCGGCGGGGATGCCGTAGGCGTCGAGCAGTTGCGCGGCGGCCTCGGCGCCGGCCCATCCGCCGCCGGGCTGGCCGGCCAGGACCTTGCCGACCACGGCCCGGCCCGCGCCCGGGTCGATGCCGGGCGGCGTCACGACGCGCCCGGCCGGCCGGGCCCGCCATTCCGCCCACCGCGCGATGCGCCCGAGCGCGGCGGCGGCTTCCTCGGGGTAGGTGAAGGCGGGGATACGCGCGTCGGCCAGGCTGGCAGGCGCGGGCCCGGCCGTCATGAACACCGCGATGACGGGCTTGGCGGGCATGGTCGCCGCGGCAGCGGCGATCTCGCCGGCGACGTCGCCGGCGACGGTGACGAACGGCGGGATGTATACCGTGATGATCGCGTCGATCTCGTCGGCGGCGCCGAGCAGCCGCAGCGCCTGTCCGTACTGCTCCGCGGTGGCGCTGGCCACGACGTCGACCGGGTTCTTCGTCGATGCCTGCGGCGGCAGGCCGACGCGCAGCGCGGCCTGTGTATCGTCGGACAACTCCGGCACCAGCAGCCCGGCCGCCTCGCACGCGTCGGCGACCAGGATGCCCGGGCCGCCGCCGTTGGTCAGCACCGCCACCCGCCGCCCGGCAGGCAGCGGCTGGGCGGACAGCACGGCGGCGACGTCGAACATCTCTTCCAGCGTGCCTGCCCGGATCACTCCCGCCTGGTGGAACAGCGCCTCCACCGCGGTTTCCCCGGCCGCCAGGGCCGCGGTGTGCGAGGAAGCCGCCCGGCGCCCGGCGCCGGTGCGGCCCGCCTTGACCGCCACGATGGGCTTGTGCCGGGAGATCCGCCGGGCGATCCGGGCGAACCGGCGAGGATCGGGCACCGACTCCAGGTAGGCCAGCATGACGTCGGTGCCGGGATCCTCGTCCCAGTACAGCAGCAGGTCGTTGGGCGTCAAGTCAGCGGTGTTGCCGACCGACACGAACCCGCTGACGCCGAGCCAGGGCCCGGCCAGCAGGGTCAGCCCGGCGAGCCCGAGCCCGCCGGACTGGGTCACGAACGCCAGCCGGCCCGGCGGCGGGAAGACCGTGCTGAAGGTGGCGTTGAACCGCGGGTCGGGCCCGCCGTTGAGCAGTCCCATGCAGTTGGGCCCGATGAGCCGGACCCCGGCGGCCCGGGCATGGCGGCGCAGTTCCTCCTGCAGCGCCCGGCCCGGCCCGCCGGTCTCGGCGAACCCGGCCGATATCACGCACACCGCCCGCACGCCCAGCGTGCCGGCCTGATCCACGATTCCGGCCACCAGCGGCGCTGGTACCGCCACCACCGCCAGATCCGGCCGGGCCGGGCACGAGGCCAGCTCCGGGTAGCAGGTCATCCCCTGGATGACCTGATGGCGGGGATTAACCGGGTACACCGGTCCGGTGAACCCGCTGGCCAGCAGGTTAGCCAGCAGCAAGCCGCCGATGCTGCCGGGTTTGTCGCTGGCCCCGACCAGCGCGATCGACGCCGGGCGCAGGAACGGCCCGACCGCGACGCGGGCCGCGGCGCGCTGGTCGGCCAGAACTGCGTCCAGGTAGGCATCGGTCTCCTGCACGGCGAAGCTGGCGTGCACGGTGGCCGCCGTCACCTGCTCGGTGTATTCCAGGCCCAGCTCGGCGAGCAGGCCCCGCATCGCCACATCGCCCGTGGGCAGGTCGCCGCCTAGCCGCCGCACCCCGGCGTGCGAGGCGGCTTCGGCCAGCCGGCGCAGCAGCAAGGTGCCCAGCCCGAAGCGGCGCCAGGAGACATCTACGAACACCAGCAACCTGGCGGCGTCCCCGGCCGTGCGCTCGTACCGGGCCACGCCCGCCACCTGCCCGGCCGGAGCGATCGCGATGATCCCTGCCGTGTGGCCCGGCCGCGGCAGGGCCACGTCACCGGCGCGGTCGGGCGGCAGATGAGCCAGATCGGTGAACCGGCGACGAGCGGTGGCATCCAGGCGCCGCCAAAGCGCCTCGACGCCTGCGGCGTCATCGCCACGGAGCGGGCGAATCGCCACGACCCGGCCATCACGCAGCGTCTCCTCCGAACCCGCCCCGCCGCCGACAGCCATCACGTCCCTCCTGCCCGTTCAGCCGCGGAACCGGGTTCCGGCGGCGGCGTGCTCGGCCAGGAGCGGCACCGGGGCGAATGCCGGGTCAGCCGAGGAGGCGTACATCGCGGACAGCACGCCAAAGACAACCGCCGGGCCGATGTGGTCGAGCATCTCCAGTGGCCCGCGCGGGTAACCGCAGCCGAGCATCATCGCGGTGTCGATGTCGGCCGCGGTCGCGTAGCCATCCTGGACCATCCGGGCCGCGTCGTTCAGGTGCGGGTAGGTGATCGCGGCGGCGAGAAATCCCGGCCGGTCCCGGGTGGTCACCGCGTCCAGGCCGAGCCTGGCGGCAAGGGCGGCGGCGGCGGCGGTCGCGCGTGCCGCGGTCAGGTACGTGATGATCAGCTCGGCGAGGGCCGGCTTGCCCGCTTCCGGTCCGATGAGGTGAATGCCGACGGCATCCGCGGGGCGGCCCGAGGCCACTGCCGCGTCCAGCACCCGGTGCGCCGGGTCTGCCGCGACGAGAACTAGGCCGGCCTCTGCCGCGGGGGGGCGCACCACGTCGATGCCGGCCGCGGTGAGCGCACCGGCCAGGTCGGCGGCCGGCGCGACGGCCCCGTTCTCGATCAGCGTGACCGCGGCGGGCGGCTGTGCTGCCGCGTCAGGAACGGGTTCGCCCGCGGCTGCGGCGTGGACGCTGTTCTGCTGGTACGGGTAGAACCCACATCCGCTTTTGCGGCCCGTCAGCCCGGCTTCGGCTAGCCTGCGCAGCAGCGGCGCGGGGGCGAAGCGGCTGCCGCCGAACTCTGCCTGCAGCGCTTCCAGGACCAGCAGCGAAGTGTCCAGGCCGATCAGGTCGAGCAGGGCCAGCGGCCCCATTGGCAGCCCCACCCCGCTGGTAGCGGCCTTGTCGATGTCCTCGCGGGTGGCGTGGCCGGTTTCCAGCAACCGGACCGCGTGATTGAGGTAGCCCAGCAGCAGCGGATTCACGACGAACCCGGCCCGGTCGCTGACCTGGACCGGAGTCTTGCCCAGCGAGTGGACCAGCCCGGCTAGCGCCTCGCCGGTGCTGGGCGCAGTGAGCACCGTGGAGACGACCTCGACCAGTTTCATGACCGGCACCGGGTTGAAGAAGTGCAGACCCGCGACGCGGTCGGGGTGCCGGGTCCCGGCCGCCAGCGCGGTCACTGACAGCGACGACGTGTTGGTCGCCAGGATGGTACCGGGTCGGCAGGCCCGGTCCAGCTCGCCGAACACGGCCAGCTTGAGGTCCATCCGCTCCGGCACCGCCTCGATGACCAGGTCAGCGTCGGCCACGCCGGCCGCGATGCTGTCCGCGGCGCGGACCCTGGCGACGATCTTCTCCTTGTCGGCCAGGGCCAGCCGACCCCGGGCTACCGCCTTATCCAGGGAGGCGTGCAGCGCCGCTAGGCCGCGGGCCAGGGCATCGTGGTTGGCCTCGATCGCCACGACGCTGCGCCCACTGCGGGCGAGCACTTCAGCGAGACCCGCGCCCATGATGCCGAGCCCGACCACCGCGACCTCGCGGATGCCAGGCGCCTGCGTCTGACTGCTGGTCATAGCCACAACCTCCTTCGCTTGGAGTAAACGGGCAGCTGCCTGCCGCGGTCACCGCTGCAGGACATACGTGCCGGGGGCATCATCAAGTGGCGGGCAGCCGCGGGCGGGAGCGCCCATCGCCGGGGGGGCCTCGCGCCCGCTGGAGTGCCGGGCCAGCCACGCCTCCCACGCGGGCCACCAGGAGCCCTCGTGCCGGGGAGCCTGGGCCGCCCACTGGCCAGGGTCGAGGTAGGGAGCGCCGGCCGGGCGGGCGGCGACCTGGAAGCTGCGGCCCCGGTGGCCGGGCTCGCTGACGATCCCGGCGTTGTGGCCGCCGCTGGTCAGCAGGAAGGTCAGCTCGGTCTCGGCGACCAGGTTGAGCTTGTAGACCGAGCGCCACGGGGCCACGTGGTCGCGGACCGTGCCGACCATGAAGACCGGCGCGCGGATGTCGGCGAGGCTCACCGGCCGCCCGGCTGCGCGGTAGCGCCCCTCGAACAGGTCGTTGCGCAGGAACAGGCGGTGCAGGTATTCCGAGTGCATCCGGTACGGCAGCCGGGTGCCGTCGGCGTTCCAGGCCATCAGGTCGTTCGGCAGCTGCCGCTCGCCGAGCAGGTACTCGCGGACCGCGCGCGACCAGATCAGCTCATAGGGCCGCAGCATCTCGAACGCCCCGGCCATCTGGGTGGCGTCCAGGTAGCCCTGCTCCCACATGATGGCCTCGAGGTCGGAGACCTGGCTTTCGTCGAGGAACAGGCCGAGCTCGCCCGGTTCGGTGAAGTCGGTCTCGGTGGCGAACAGCGTGATGCTGCACAGCCGCTCGTCGCCGTCCCGGGCCATGGCCGCCGCCGTGATCATGAGCATCGTGCCGCCGAGGCAGTAGCCGACCGCGTGCACGCGGCGCCGCGGGATGATCGCCGAGATCGCGTCGAGCGCGGCCAGGTAGCCCTGCTCGCGGTAGTCCTCCATACCGAGGTCGCGATCTTCGGGACCCGGATTCCTCCAGGAGACCACGAAGACCGTGTAACCCTGGTCCACCAGGTACTTTACCAGCGAGTTGCGGGGCGACAGGTCCAGGATGTAGTACTTCATGATCCATGCGGACACGATCAGGACGGGCTCGGCGTGCACCGTCTCGGTGGTTGGCTGGTACTGGATCAGCTCGATCAGGTGATTGCGGAATACCACCTTGCCCGGCGTGACCGCCACCGATTTGCCGGGCACGAACGCTTCGGTGCCCGGCGGCTGTGCGCCGGTGAGCAGGCGCCGCCAGTCGTCGGCGAGCAGCCCCGCGCCCCGGACCAGGTTGGCGCCCCGCTGCGCGACGGTTGCTTCCAGTACCTCGGGGTTAGTCAGCAGGAAGTTCGTCGGCGACACCGCGTCGAGCAGCTGCCGGGCCGCAAACGACACGATGCGCTCGTGGTGGCGCGAGACGCCGGGCACGCCGGTGGTTGCCTCCTGCCACCACCGCTCTGTCAGCAGGAACGCCCGCGAAAACACGCTGAACGGCCACCGCTGCCAGCCCGGAGCGGTGAAGCGCGGGTCCTCCGGGCGCGGCTCACAGCCACCGTCGGCGCGCGCCGGCGCCGGTGTCGCCGCGGCGGCGGCCAGCCCCATCGCGTCGCGCCAGGCGCGGGCGGCCAGCTCGGCCTGCCGACCCGGCATTCCGGCCAGATGGGCCAGCCAGTCCAGGTAGGCGAGGGAGAGCGCGACCGGCGAGGCCCCGGCGGTCATGCGCGCCCGCCACGCCTGCAGCTCGCGGTCGATGACGGCCAGACCTGCCGGGCTGCCCGGCGCCCCGGCTGGGCCGGGCCGCGATTCCCGGGCCTCCCGCGCCACGGCGATCCGCGATCGCCTGTCCGCGAGCTGGGCAGCCGGCCGTGCGCGGGCGGTCTGCCCGGCCACACGCACGGGCCGCCGTGCCGCGGCCGACCTTGCCGCACTTCGTACCTCTTCAGCGGGTTGACCTGCCATCACTGCCTCCTGGTCAGCACAGCCCCGGCAGCGGCTCCGCGTAACCGGCCACTCTTACTGCACCCGCCCGGCGCGGTGCAGGCTAGGGCCATCGGGCCCCCTGCGCCCGAGACCAATGCCTCCGTTTCCGGCCGCCCCTCAGATCGGTGGCCAGAGGATGAGAAGGGACCGGGAATCCGGGCGAATGTCCGCCGTCGAGGCGGCCTTGCCGGGCGGGCCCCGCACGGCCCCGGCCCATGCCCGGCCCGGCAGGCCGCGCTTGGCCGCGGCGAGCAGCCGTGACTACTAGAGTTTTCCGGTCAGCCAGTAGATGAAAGAATGCCAGGTCGCCTCGAAGTACCTGGCCAGGATGGGACTAGCGGGCGAGAACACCACGGCGACGAACACCGTCACCGCCGCGGCGAGCACCAGCACCAGCAGCGACCAGCTGGAGATCCGGCTGTGGTACAGCTGGTGCACGCCCCGCGCGTTGACCAGCTTCCCGGCCACCCGCAGGTGCGTGATGAACGTGCTCGACATCCCCGGCCTGCCCTTGTCCAGGAACTCCTCCAGCGTGTGGTGCGTGCCCACCACCGCGATCAGGCTGGCCCCCTTGGCGTCCGCGACGAGCAGGGCGACGTCCTCGCTCGTCCCGGGGGCGGGCAGGGTGAGGGCGTCCAGGCCGAGCTCGCGCACCCGGGCCAGCCCCGGCGCGCGGCCGTCCGGGTAGGCATGCACCACGAGTTCCGCGCCGCAGCACAGCGCCTCATCGGAGACCGAGTCCATGTCGCCGAAGATGGCGTCCGGCTGGTAGCCGGCCTCGATCAGCGCGTCCGCGCCGCCGTCCACGGCCACCATCACCGGCTTGTACTCGCGGATGTAGGGCCGCAGCGCGGCCAGGTCCTCCCGGTAGTGATAGCCGCGCACCACCACCAGCACGTGCCGGCCGTTCATGTCCGTGTCCATGTCGGGCGCCGGGATGCCGTGGGTGAGCAGTTCGTGCTCGCGCTGGAGGAACTCGAGCGTGTTCGCAGCGAACGACTCGATCTGCACCCCGACCATGGCCCTGGCCTCGGTCATCGCCGCCTGGACCAGTTCCCCGCTGAGCGGCGTGCCCTTGGCCACCACCGTGTCGCCGAGGTAGAGGGTATCGGTGTCGAGCCGGACCACCGCGCCGTCGGCGACCCGGACGAGCACGTCCGGCCCGACCCCGTCGACGACCGGGATGCCCGCTTCGAGCAGCAGCTTCGGGCCGAGGTTGGGGTAACGCCCGGTAATGCTGACCGAGGCGTTGACCACGGCCGCGACCTTGCGCCTGATGAGCTCCTCGGCGCTGACCCGGTCCACATCGGAATGGTCGATGATGGCGATCTCACCCGGGTTGAGGCGCTTGGTGATGTTCTTCGTCCTGCGGTCCACGCGCGCCACGGCCACGATGCCCGGGGGCTCCTCAGCTTTACCCCGGACCAGCAGCGGAATCCTCACGGACGGCACCTTCATCGAGTTCCATCCTGCCAGAGCGGTAACGCGCCAATGGCCATGTTGGCGATTACCGCGTGTCATTAATGTGGCGACTAAACGTCACCAGCGATAGCCCACCGTGTGCCGCAAGGTACCACCCGAACCTGAAACTTGCCTGTGAGGACGAATAGCCGATGGCTCTCAGGGCAGGTAGCCGGGGTCGTTCCGGGCTGCGGCGATGACCCGGCGGCCCGGCTCCGCAGTCCGGCGAGACGAGTCAGGTAGTGTTGAAATCGTGATAAAGGGGGCGCGGTTCACCGAAGCCGACGCGGAAGCGCAGGTTCACGGTATCTGCTTCAAGACGGGCCCGCCGGAGCGAGTCGGCGTCGAACTCGAGTGGCTAGTGCGCGATCCCCGCGATCCCGCACTGCCGGTGCGGGCGGAACAGGTAGCCGCCACCCTGGCCGGTTTCCAGAGCCATTCAGACGATGAAGGCTACCCAGGGCAATCAGCCCAGATCGTTCGGAATGAATTTCCTTCTCTTCCTTCTGGTGCCTCGCTCACAGTCGAGCCTGGCGGGCAGCTCGAGCTCAGCTCGCCGCCCGCCGCCACGCTCGGTGAGCTCATTGAGGTAACCGGGCGTGACCTGGCCGCGTTGCGTGACGCGGCCGCGGCGGCCGGCCTCGAGCTTTGCGGATATGGCCTCGACCCGCTGCGTCCGCCCCGCCGCCTGCTCGATCTGCCGCGGTACGCGGCGATGGAGAAATTCTTCGACCGCGATGGCCCGTGGGGCCGCCAGATGATGTGCGGCACCGCGTCCGTCCAGGTATGCCTGGACGCCGGAGACGACGGCGCGAGCCCATCGGGCTACCGCTCGCGCTGGCGGCTGATGCACGCCATCGGGCCGGTGCTGGTGGCCGCGTTCGCCAACTCCCCGCTGCGGGACGGGAAGCCGACCGGCTGGCGCTCGGCCCGGCAGCAGGTGTGGGCGAACATGGACCCGGGACGGACCCGGGCGCCGGGCGTTCAGGCGCTCGGCGGCGACCCGCGTGACGCCTGGGCCGCCTACGCGCTGGACGCCGAGCTCATGTGCGTCCGCGAGCCCGAGTCGCAGGACTGGGCCGCGCCGCCCGGGGTCACCTTCCGCGACTGGCTGCGTGACGGCGGTTCGGGCCCGCTGCGGGCCCCGACCGCCGAGGACCTGGACTATCACCTGTCTACGCTGTTCCCGCCGATCCGCCCGCGCGGGCACATGGAACTGCGGATGATCGACGCGCAGCCCGGCGACGGCTGGATCGTGCCCGCGGCGGTGGTCACGGCGCTGGCCGGCGACGTGCGGGCCGCCGACACCGCGATGGCCGCCGCCGAGCCGGTGTGGGACGGATCCGCCGACGCCCAGGACCTGTGGCTGCGCGCGGCACAGCGCGGCCCGGCCGACCCGCAGATCAGCCAGGCGAGCAAGCAGTGCTTCGAAGCGGCTGACGCCGCGCTGGCCAGGTCCGCCGCGCCTGCCCGGATCCGGCGGGCGGTCGCCGACTTCACCGAGCGGTACGTGCTGAAAGACCGATGTCCCGCCGACGACCAACTGGACGGAGTCACATGACGGAGTCACAGCTCGACCCGGAAACCCTGCGCGGGCTCATTGCCCGCGAACTGGCCGGCGCACGGCAGCGGACCTCGCTGCTGACCGATAGCCTGGACGAGGCCGACCTGGTCAGACAGCACTCGCCGCTGATGTCCCCGCTGGTCTGGGACCTCGCGCACATCGCGAACCAGGAAGAGCTCTGGCTGCTGCGCGAGGTCGGCGGCCGGGAGCCGATGCATCCGGAGATCGACCCGCTGTACGACGCGTTCGAGCACCCGCGGTCCGAGCGCCCGACGCTGCCGCTGCTGCCGCCGGGCGAGGCGCGGGCCTACGGCCGCGAGGTGCGCGGCCGGGTCCTTGACCTGCTCGAGGCGGCCGCCTTCACCGGGGCGCGGCTGCTCGGCGACGGGTTCGCGTTCGGGATGATCGCCCAGCACGAGGTGCAGCACGACGAGACCATGCTGATCACCCACCAGATCCGGGCCGGCGCACCGGTGCTCGCCGCCCGGGCCCCTGACCCGGCACCCGCCGACGCGCTGCGGCTGCCGTCCGAGGTGCTCGTGCCCGGCGGCCCGTTCACCATGGGCACCTCCGCCGAACCCTGGGCGCTGGACAACGAGCGGCCCGCGCACGCCGTGGACGTGGCGCCCTTCTACCTCGACACCACCCCGGTGACCTGCGGCGCCTACGCCGGGTTCATCGACGAAGGCGGGTACGACGAGCCCCGCTGGTGGACGCGGGCCGGCTGGGAGCACCGGCAGAAGGCCGGGCTGACCGCGCCGCTCTACTGGCGGCGGGACGGCGGGCAGTGGACCCGCCGGGTGTTCGGCAGGCAGGAGCCGATCCGGCCGGACGAGCCCGTGCTGCACGTGTGCTGGTACGAGGCCGACGCGTACGCCCGCTGGGCCGACCGCAGGCTGCCGACCGAGGCCGAGTGGGAGAAGGCGGCCCGGTTCGATCCCGCCACCGGCCTGACCCGCAGGTACCCGTGGGGCAACGCCGATCCCGAGGCGTCGCACGCCAACCTGGCCCAGGCCTTCCTGCGGCCGGCGCCGGCCGGGTCCTACCCCGGGGGCGCCGCGCCGTGCGGGGCCAGGCAGCTCATCGGGGACGTCTGGGAGTGGACGAGCTCGGACTTCCTGCCCTACCCGGGGTTCGAGGCGTGGCCGTACAAGGAGTACTCCGAGGTGTTCTTCGGCCCGGAGTACAAGGTGCTGCGCGGCGGGTCGTTCGCGGTCAGCCCGGTGGCCTGCCGGGGCACCTTCCGCAACTGGGACTACCCGATCAGGCGGCAGATCTTCGCCGGCTTCCGTACGGCTCGTTCCGCGGTTCTTCTTCCCCCGGGGGGACGCCCCCCCGGGACCCCCCGTGAGCCCGCCTGATGTGCCGGCACCTGGCCTACCTCGGACCGCCCGCCACGCTGCGCTCGGTGCTCATCGATCCGCCGCACGGCCTGTACGCGCAGGCCTGGGCTCCGCGCCGGCAGCGGCACGGGACGGTCAACGCGGATGGGTTCGGGGTCGGCTGGTACGCGCCGGACGACCCCGCGCCGGCCAGGTACCGGCGTCCGGTTCCGATCTGGGGGGACGAATCCTTCGCCGACATCGCCCGGGTGACGTCGGCGGGCGCGCTGCTCGCGGCGGTGCGCTCCGCCACGGCGGGTACCGACCCGGGGCTCGCCGCGGTCGCGCCGTACGCGTCCGGCCCCTGGCTGTTCAGCCACAACGGCGTGCTGGACGGGTGGCCGGCGGCCGCCTCCCGGCTCGCCGCGGCCTTGCCGCCCGCCGCGCTGCTCGGCCTCGAGGCCAGGGTTGACTCCGCGCTGCTGTGGGCGCTGGTGCGGCACCGGCTCGAGCGTGGCCTGGACCCTGCGCCGGCGCTGGCGGACACCGTCCTGGCGGTGCGGGCAGCGGGCCTGGCCGGGCGGTTCAACTTCCTGCTGACCGACGGACGGGTGATCGCGGCCACGGCGGCCGGCGACACGCTGTTCTGCCGCCGGTATCCCGGCCCGGCGGTGGTCGTGGCCTCGGAGCCCGGGGACGACGGGCCCGGCTGGACCGAGGTGCCCGACGGCTCCGTCGTCACCGCGACACCGGAGCAGGTCAGCGTGGCTGAGCTCGCCGTGGCGGGCCGCCAGCATACCGAGACGCAGCACACCGAGAACGGAAGGATCGCCATCCGATGACATCCCTCGACCGCCGGCTGCCGCCTGGTTTTCTCGAGGAAGCATTGCGCGCCGACGCGCTGAGCGGGCTGACCGCGGAACCGAAGTCGCTGCCGCCCAAGTGGTTCTACGACGCGCAGGGCAGCGCGCTGTTCGACAAGATCACCGAACTGCCCGAGTACTACCCGACCCGCGCCGAACGGGAGATCTTGCGCGCGACGGCGGCCAGGATCGCCTCGGTGACCCGGGCCAGGATGCTCATCGAGCTCGGCTCGGGGTCCTCGGACAAGACCCGGCTGCTGCTCGACGCGCTGCGCGACGCGGGCACGCTGCGCTGCTACGTGCCGGTCGACGTCAGCGAGCCCGCCCTGGCCGCCGCCGGGAAGGCGCTGTCCGCCGAGTATCCCGGGCTCGACGTGCGGGCCGTGGTGTCCGACTTCGAGGAGCGCCTCGGATTTCCCGCGGACGGCCCGGGAGACGGCAGTGCCCCGGCGCCCCGGCTGGTCGCCTTCCTCGGCAGCACCATCGGGAACCTGGAGCCCGCGCAGCGGGCCGCCTTCCTGTCCCGGGTCCGCGCCCAGCTGCGGCCGGGCGACTTCTTCCTGCTCGGCACCGACCTGGTCAAGGACCCGGCCACGCTGGTCGCCGCGTACGACGACGCGTCCGGGGTCACCGCCGAGTTCAACAAGAACGTGCTCGCGGTGCTGAACACCGAACTCGGCGCCGACTTCGACCTCGACACGTTCGAGCACGTCGCGGTGTGGGACGCCGGCGCCGAGTGGATCGAGATGCGGCTGCGCTCCTGCCTGGCGCAGACGGTGCGGCTGCCGGCCATCGGGCTCACCGTCGATTTCGCCGAGGGCGAGGAGATGCGCACCGAGGTATCGGCCAAGTTCCGCCGGGAGGGCGTGTCGGGCGAACTGGCCGCCGCCGGATTCGCGCTGCGGTCGTGGTGGACGGATAGCGCGGCGCAGTTCGGCCTGTCCCTGTCCGTCCCGGCCTGAGCGAGCGGCGGCCGGGCTCCTGACACGAGTCCCGGCAAGTGATAGAAGATGGGACATGGGTTCGTATGAGACCACGATCGACACGCTCGCCGGGGAGCTGTCGCGGATCGAGGCGGCCTTCCGCGGCCTGACCGAGCCGGAATGGGCGGCGTCCACCCTGCTGGTACCGGTTGATCCTGACCTGCCGCACTGGACGGTGTTCGAGCTGGCCGGGCACTTCGACATCTCGATCGGCCTGACCCGGATGCTGATCGACGGCCGCGGCGACCTGCAGCCTGCCCGCGACCGGACCAGCTTCTTCATCAACCCGCGCTCCGAGACGGGTCCCGTGGTCTACGACTACGCCTACACGATGGTCCAGGGCAAGACGCCCGCGGACATGCCCGGCGTGCTGGCCGAGACGTTCGGCAAGACCATCGAGGAGTGCCGCGCGGTGCCGGCCGGCACCGTCGGGCCGGGGTATTTCGCGCCCATGCAGGTGGACGAGTTCGTGGCGAGCCGGGTCGTGGAGGCCGTGGTCCATGGCCTGGACCTGACCCTGGCGCTGGGCCGGGACCCGATCGCCACGCCCGAGGGGCTCGCGCTGACCGCGGCGATCCTGGATGACCTGCTGGCGCGCCGCACCCTGGGCCGCCGGCCCGCCGACCTGGCCGACGACCTGCTGTGGGTACTGGCCGCCTCGGGCCGCGCCGAGCACCCGGACAACCGGCTGCCGCTGATCGGGTGACAGGCGGCTGACCGGGTAACCCGCCCCGTTTCCTGGACGCGGGATAGCCGAGCAGCGCCGCGAGCCCGAGCGCGCTGCGCGGAGCGTAGGCCACCCGCCACAGCCCGCCGTGGGCGGCCGCGCGGGCCTCGTCCTGCCAGGGATGGGACTGCGCCGAGCCGCCGCCACCGGTGTTGAGGTCGTGCACGAGCAGGGCCGCCATGAGCGTCTTGGTGGTGGCGGGCTCGAAGACCTCGACGCCGAACCGCGGGGCACCCGAGTAGGCGGCCGCCAGCACGCGGTTCTTGGTGACCGAACGGGTGCGGGTCGGCGGGGCGACGTTCATCGACACGGTGGCCCCGCCGTCGCGGGCGACCGTGGCCCGCCAGCGCTGTACCCGCTTGGCCAGGGCGTAGTTGGGTCCCTGCTGGGCCACCAGGCTGTCGCAGATGCCGGGATCGGCCCCGGGCGGATAGGCCGGGCGGAGCAGCCGCCCGCCGGACAGCGTCCGCAGCGGCCAGGCACCCAGCTTCGCCGCCCGGGACCGGGTCGCGTAGGCGCGGGCCGAGTGGGCGACCGCGGCGGGCGGCACGGCGAACACGTCGGTGGGCGTCGCGAGGAACGCGAGCGCGATGTCGCGTCGCTCGGCCTGCAGGCGCACGGTCAGCGCGTCGACGGCGCTCGAGACGCGGACGTTGGCCGCGCCGTCGGCGTAGACGTAGTTGCCGAGCACCAGCGGGCCGTCGACGTCGGCCAGCCAGTCGGCCGCGGCCGGGACGTCATCGGTCAGGTCGAAGCCCGCGCACCGGGCGAGGTCCTCGTCATCCATCTCGGCCGCGAGATGCCCTGCCCCCTCGCGGGCGACCGGGACGAGCAGGGTCCCGCCGCTGCGCCGTGCCGCCGCCAGCACCCGTTCCCAGATGTCCGGGCGGGGCAGGTCGATCCCGATCAGCCGGGCTCCCCAGTTCAGCAGCACCGGCAGCGGCCCCACCTCGGCGCCCGCCCCGAGTACCACGACCGTGCGGCCGGGCAGCGACAGCCATTCGGGACACGCGGCGACCGCGCGGATGGCGTCCGCGCATGACGGCTCGATGAGGCCCTGGGTGACCCACGCGTCCAGTCGCCGCAGCAGGGCGCCGCCGCTCAGCCGCTCGCCGTGATAGGGAACCGCCAGCTCGTTTTCGGCCACCCCGCCGCCCGCCACCGGGACCGCGGTCAGCAGGTGCCGCGCCGGCGCCGAGACCACCGCATCCAGCGCGGTCTCCTCACCCGGTCGCACGACGCGCATCCGCCGGTGCAGCGACGCCAGCCCGTCGCGGGCCACGGATACCGCGGCCTGCTTCGAGGTCAGCCCGGCCTCGATGAGCCTGCGGAAATGCGCCAGGTAGCCCGCGCGCCAGTTGCCTTCCCGGCTGGCGTCGAGCGCCCCGGCCGGGTCGACCCGGCTCAGCGCGTCGGCGACCACCGCCCGGCCCAGCGCCGAGGTGCTCCTACGGCCGTCCGCCGAGACAGGAAAGGCGACTCCGGACGCCTCGTCGCCGCTCATCTGGATCCTGCTGTCACCAGACCATCATGGCGTGCGGATTATGATCCGTGCGATGTCGAGGCCAGGCCGGCCGCTCCGACCTAATGGGCGGACATCGAGACTCGAGAGCCTTCGCGATCATGGGAATCAGCCGTACGCGCCGGGCTGGACCAGCCGGGCGATACCCCTGCGGCGCGGATCGCCGGCGGGAGGGCGGATCACCCCGCTCGTTCGGCCAAATGATCTTCGATCAGCCGGTCACCCACGGAAATCGTTCCGCCGGACAGGATGTCGGCGCGCAGCCCGCCGCGGTGGATGAGATCCTTGATGATGCCGGGGCGGGTGAGGCTCTGCAGATGCCGGCACGGCTCGCACAGTTCCACTCCGACGCACTCGACCTCGCCGATCCGGAAGCGCTTGCCGACCAGGTCGTTGACGCGGACACCGCGGACGACCACCTGCCGCCGGGCCTGCGGCCCGGTGAGGCCGACATCTTCGAGCACCTCGGCCTCGATCAGGGTCAGCGCCTCGCCGGATCCGGCGCCGCCGGCGAAGAAATAGCGGTCACCCTCCAGGCCCTTGCCTGCGACCGCGCGGACGGACCCGACCGGGCCGAGCGCGTCACTGGGTCCGATGTTGATGGCCTCGACGTTCATGCCATCCATCATCTACGGCGGGCCGGCGCCCGCCAAGCGGTTTACCGGCTGGGCCCTGGCATGATCGGAGCCATGACGGTCGTGAGGATCAACGCGATTACCGTGCCCGCCGACAGCGGCGACGAGCTTGCCCGCAGGTTCGCCGCCAGGGCCGGCGCGGTGGACAACCAGGACGGCTTCGAGGGCTTCGAACTGCTCAAGCCGACCGACGGGCGGACCACCTGGCTGGTGGTGACCCGGTGGCGGGACGAGGCGGCGTTCCAGGCCTGGATGAACTCCCCGGCGTTCGGGCACGGGCACCGGTCCGCCGCCGAGCGCGCGGGCGGCGAGGCACCGCCCCCGGTGGGGATCAGCAGTGAGCTCTGGTCGTACGAGATCACCGGCGGCTCGCCCGGCTAGCGCGGCTAGCCCGCGCTGGCCCCGAGCCGCCGTAGCAGCGCGCTCTTGATGCCCGGACGTCCAGGCGGTCGACCCGCATCGCGTCGGGGAACAGCACGTCGTCGGCGAGCCCGCGGGCCGCCGCGAGGATGTCCCGCGACGTCGTCGTCATGCGCTGTTCATAGGGGGCCAGGCGGCCGCGAGCTTGTCCATCACCGCGTCCAGGGCCGTGTCCGTCACCTGGCGGGCCGGTTCGGCCAGGTACCACTCCGCGATCTCCCGGGCGCCCCGCTCGAACGGGATCACCGCCCGCCAGCCGGGCACGATGCCGCGCAGCTTGGCGTTGTCGAACACCATCGAGTGCGCCTTGTCGCCGAGCAGCCCGGCGCCCCAGGCCGGGTCGGCGGCCGCGATGGCGTCCGACGGGACGTGCACCGGGCGCGCCGTCACTCCTAGCGCCGCGGCGAGCGACTCGGCGATCTGGTTCCAGGTGAGCACGTCGTCGGAGGTGATGTGGATGGCCTCGCCGAGGGTCCGCGGGTGCCCGAGCAGCGGCACGAACGCGCGGGCGAAGTCGTCGTGATGGGTCAGCGTCCACAGCGACGTACCGTCACCGTGGACGATGACGGGCTTGCCCGCGAGCATCCGGCCCAGCACCGTCCACCCGCCGTCGAACGGCACCAGCGTCTGGTCGTAGGTGTGCGAGGGCCGGACGATCGTGGCCGGGAACCCCTGCTCCCGGTAGGCGGCCACCAGCAGGTCCTCGCAGGCGATCTTGTCCCGGGAGTAGCGCCAGTACGGGTTGCGCAGCGGCGTGGACTCGGTGACCGGCAGCCGCGCGGGCGGCGTCTGGTAGGCCGACGCGGAGCTGATGAAGACGTACTGGCCGGTCCGCCCGCGGAACAGCTCGATGTCGGTGCGGACGTGCTCGGGGGTGAAGGCCACCCAGTCGGCCACGGCGTCAAACTCAAGATCATTGATTTCATCCCGAACGGACCGCGGTTCCCGTATGTCCCCGCGCAGCATCGTCACGCCGGGCGGGAGCGGCCGTACGGTACTCCGGCCCCGGTTCAGCACGAACAGCTCGATCCCGCTGTCGACCGCGACCCGCGAGCACGCCGAGCTGATGACCCCGCTGCCCCCGATGAACAAGACCCTCAGGTTTCCCATGGTCCTACGCTAACCGGCGGCCGCGCTCCTTACGCCCGGCAGGATCCTTTAGTAGCTTGAGGCCATGCGGAACCAGGATGGATGCGCGCCGCGGGCGCGGCCACGAGCCACGGGCGCGTGCTGAGATGCACGTGGTCGGCATGGTGCTGCACCCCGAGCGGGACTGCAGCGGGGCGGTCGGGTCCATCCTGGACTGGGCGGCCCGCCGGAACATCGAGGTCCTCGGCATCGACACGGAAATGCGCAGGGTGGCCTGCACCGCCGAGGCGGTGACCGCCGAGGAACTGGGACGGCGGGCGGACCTCGTGGTCAGCCTGGGCGGCGACGGCACGATGCTGCGCGCCATGCGGCTGGCCGACCGGCAGCGCTCCCCGGTCCTCGGGGTGAACCTGGGCAAGCTGGGCTTCCTGGCCGAAGTCGACGTGCCCGACCTGGCCGTCGCGCTGTCCGCCATCGACAACCACGAGTTCACCACCGAGCCGCGGCTGGCCGTCGACGCCGTCATCGGGGGCCAGCTGATCACCGCGTTCAACGACATCGCGTTCGTCCGCTTTCCCGGGCAGAAAACCGCCGCCATCGAGGTGGTGGCCGCCGGTCGCCCGTTCGTCAGCTATGCCGCCGACGCGATTGTCGTCGCCACGCCGACCGGCTCGACCGCGTACAGCTTCTCCGCAGGCGGGCCCATCGTGAGCCCGGCGGTGGAGGCTCTCCTGGTCACGCCCGCCGCACCCCATTCGGCCTACAACCGCGGGCTGGTCGTCTCGGTCGACGACATGCTGTCCCTGAACGTGCTGCCCCGCAGCGGCCGGCTCGCCGTGGAGGCCGACGGGATCGTCGCCGCCAGCGTGGAACCCGGTGACCGGATCGAACTGCAGCCGCGTCCCGGTGCCGCCTACGTCATCCGGCTGGGGCACACCACGTTCTACGAGCGGGTCAGGCGCAAGCTGGGGCTGACCGACTCCGCGGAGATCGCCGTCGGCTGGCCGTGACGCCGGGCCGGCGCTAGCAGGCCTGCAGCAGGACGCGGGACTGCGGCCGCCTGGCCATCTCCTGCGGCGCGCGCGGGGCCGGGCATACCCCGGAGGGCCGGCTCGGCCTGGGGACGTAGCCCGGGTCTGACGGCGAACCGCCGAAAGCGCCGGCCACCGCCGTCCGCGCCCAGCGCATCCTGGCCATCGCGGTCTCCGGGTGCTCGCCGTACTCCTGCGCGACGCGGGCCGCGCAGCCCAGATCGCCGAACGCGCGGGTGGCAGCGGCGATGGCCTGCTTGACCTGCACCGCGCTTGGCTCGTCGGAGCGCTGCAGAGCGGATGCGAAGAGCGCGTCGGCTCGGGCAGCGCTAATGTTCAGGTCATAAGGCGCGGACCGCATCGTGGGCCTCCTTCTACCCAGAGGAGCCTTTACATCCCCGGCTGCCCGGCCGGCCGCACTCGCGGCTGGCCGGGAAGCCCGCGCCTGCGTCCGACCGCAGGCGCCCCTCAGCTTGTCCGGAGCCCAGGACGGCGGCCGTGATACACCCGCGGGCGGATTACTTTGCCCGGCGTCCGGCGATGGTGACATCGTGGCGGCATATGATGTGTCCGGCGCTGCCAGGGGGCCTGGAGGAGCTGCGGCGCCAGCCATCCGGGGTTCCCAGAAGAGGTGTGTCGTGGCCGAGGCAATGGACGGGGCAGGCGCGCAGGCCGAGCGCATCGCAGGCCTGGACACCAGCGTGGCGCACCCGGCCCGGGTCTACGACTACTGGCTGGGCGGCAAGGACAATTTCGCTGCCGACCGGGAGGCCGCCGAGCGCGTGCTGGCCGTGACGCCGGGCCTGCGGTTCCGGGTGCGCGCCAACCGCGCGTTCCTCGGCCGGGCGACCAGGTACCTGGCCGCCGACGCCGGCGTCCGCCAGTTCCTGGACATCGGCACCGGGATCCCCGCCGGCGACAACACGCACGAGGTGGCCCAGCGGGCGGCCCCGGACTCCCGGGTGGTCTACGTCGACAACGACCCGATCGTGCTGCTGCACGCGCAGGCCCTGCTGCGCAGCACCCCGCAGGGCGCGACCGACTACCTGCAGGCCGACCTGCGCGATCCGAGGGCGATCCTGGACCGCGCGGCGGCCGTCCTGGACTTCGGCCAGCCGGTCGCGGTCATGCTGCTCGGGGTGCTGCACCTGATCCAGGACTCCGAGGACCCGTGGGGCATCGTGGCCGAGCTGATGGCCGCGATGCCGCCCGGCAGCTACCTGACGATCTCCCACCCCGCGATCGACATCCACCACGCCCAGGCAGACGCGCAGCGCGTCTACAACGAGCGCGTCTCCACCCCGCAGACCCTGCGGACCCGGGAGCAGGTGGCCAGGTTCTTCACCGGTCTCGAGCTGGTCGAGCCCGGGCTGGTGCAGGTCCATCAGTGGCGGCCCGATCCCGGCGACTTCGCCCCGGAAGGGGTCGTGTCGGCGCACGGCGCCGTGGGGCGCAAGCCCGGCGCCTAGCGTCCCGGCCGAGATCTCGGGGCGGCCTGCGGAACCTGGTGCTGGCCGGACAGAGCCTGTGCGGCCCGCTCGATGACGGCATCGAGGTCGTCCCGGGTGTTCGGCCGGTAGAGCGGACCCCCGCCGTCGGTCAGCAGCTGGCTCACTATCGCGACCCCCCGGGCCGGGAGCGGGCCTCGCTGCGTGAGGCAGTCGGCCAGCCGCGCCAGCTCGGCCGCGTACCTGGCGATCCGGTCCTGGCAGAGCGGGACGTGCGGCTGACGTGCGACGCCGGCCGACGCCCGGGAGAGCGCCAGCCGCGGGCGTGCCTCCTGGGAGACGGACGCCGCCAGTATCCGCCGCAGGCCCGCGGCCAGGACGCGGCGGTACTCGGCGGAGGTCAGGTACATGGCCCGCGCGGCCAGGAGCGCGTTCGCCTCGGGCCGGGCGCCCTCGGCCAGCTGGCGGTCGAGGCCGACCGCCAGGCCTCGCGCCAGCACGCGGTGCCAGGGCCGCAGCCGCCGGAGGGCCAGGCGGCCGAGATCGTCATCGAGCAGGACATGCATCGCTTCACCCCGTTTAGCGTGACCTGTAGCTCGATTATACTAGTCATGAGTGACCTGTAAAGATATTTAACAGGTCACGTGAGATGGATCGCGGATACCGGCGGCTGAGCCCGGCGAGCGTGAAAGCTGGTGATCATGACGACTAGCCTGAGCGGCATGACGTTGCCGTCGTGGGCGTCCCATCTGGAGCAAAAGCTGGCGCCGCCGCCGCTGCTGCTCGTGCAGGCCTTCGTCAACACCCTCGACCTGGACCTGCACACGGACGTGCTGGCCCACGCCGACGAGGCCCGGGCGTGGCTGGCCGACACCGGCCTGCGCGCCCCCGGGCAGCCTGACTTCGCCGCCGACCTCCAGCTGGCCCGCGATGTGCGGGAGAGCCTGCGCGCCATGATCGCGTACAACACCGAAGGCACGCCGCTCACCGCGGCCGAGCTGCGGCCCCTGGAGCAGGTCACGAGCCAGGCCAGGCCCTGGCTCGAGGTGACCGCCAACGGCCGGGTCGGGCTGCGGACGGGGGCCCCCGCGCAGCGCCTGGCCGACGGCCTGGCCGGGATGCTGCTGACCATCCGCGACGCGCAGGCCGACGGCACCTGGGACCGCATGAAGCTGTGCGGCAACCCGGACTGCCTCTGGGCGTTCTACGACCGGTCGCACAGCCGCCGGGGCGCGTGGTGCGAGATGGCCTCGTGCGGCAACAGGCTCAAGAACCGGAACCTCCGCGCCCGCCGCGCCCAGGCCGCCGAGGCCTGACGCAGGGTCAGCCGGCGATCGCCTGGCGCTCGCGGGCGGCCATGGCCAGCAGTTCCTCGGCGTGCGCCTGGCCGAATTCGGACTCCTCCAGTCCGCCGAGCATCCGGGACAGCTCGCGGATCCGGCCGGGCTGGTCCAGCCGGACCAGCCCGCTGGCGGTGACCAGGCCGTCGCCTGACTTCTCGACCACCAAGTGGTTGTCGGCGAACGCCGCGACCTGCGGCAGGTGGGTGACCACGATCACCTGCGAGGAGCGCGCCAGCCGCGCGAGCCGCCTGCCGATCTCCACCGCGGCCTTGCCGCCGACCCCGGCGTCCACCTCGTCGAACACGAACGTCGGCACCGGATCGGCGCCGGCGAAGACCACCTCGATGGCCAGCATGACGCGGGAGAGCTCGCCGCCGGAGGCGCCCTTGTTCAGCGGCAGCGGCGGCGCGCCAGGGTGCGCGGCCAGCCTGATCTCCACGTCGTCGATGCCGTAGGGGCCGGGCGCGTCCAGGTCGCTGAGCACCGCGGTGAGCGAGGCGTGCGGCATGGCCAGCGCGGTCAGCTCGGCGGTCACCTCCGAGGCGAACTTCTCCGCCGCCGCGGAACGCAGCGCGGTCAGCTCGGCGGCCCGCGACGCCACCTCGGCCCGCAGGGACGACTCCTCCGCGGCCAGCGCCGCGATCTTGTCGTCGTCCCCTTCGAGCTCGGCCAGCCGCGACCCGGCCTGCTTGGCCCAGTCGAGCACGGCGGCCACGTCCCCGGGCGCCGGCCCGCGGCCGCCGTAGGCGCGGATCAGCCGGCCGAGCGCCGCCCGGCGCTCCTGTACCGCGGCCAGCCGGGCCGGGTCCGCGTCGAGCGACTCGGTGTAGGAGGCGAGCTCCCCGGCCACGTCGGAGATCAGGTAGCTGGCCTCGGACAGCCGACCGGCGAGCCCGGCCAGTACCGGGTCGTGCGAGCGGACCGCCTCCAGCGCGCGTCCCGCGATGCCGAGCAGCGTCACCACGTCGGAGGCGTCGACCGAGGCCGAGGCCGGATCGCCGAGCAGCGCCTCGTGCGCCGTGGTGGCCGCCGCGTGCAGCGCGTCGGCGTTCGCCAGCTTCTCCTCCTCGGCCAGCAGCGCCGCGTCCTCCCCCGCCTCCGGGGCGACCGCCTCGACCTCGGCCAGGCCGAACCGCAGCGTCTCCGCCTCGGCCGCGCGCTCCCGCTCCGCCCGCGTCAGCGAGTCGAGTTCCTCCCGGACCGCGCGGTGCCGGTGGTACACCCGCCGGTAGCTGGCCAGCGCGCCGGCCAGCTCGGGCCCGGCGAACCGGTCGAGCGCGTCCCGCTGCCGCCCGGGCTTGAGCAGCTGCTGCTGGTCCGCCTGCCCGTGCACGGCCACCAGGTCATCGGCGAGCAGCTGGAGCAGCGACACCGGGACCGCATGCCCGCCCGCGAAGGCCCGCGACCGGCCTTCGGCCGACACCGAGCGGCTGAGCACGAGCGAGGACCCGTTGTCGTCGAGATCTCCCCCGGCCTCCTCGACCTCGCGCGCCACTTCCGGGGAGACCAGCAGCCGCCCTTCCACCGCGGCCCGCGCGGCACCCGGCCGCACCCGCGCCGGGTCGGCCCGGCCGCCGAACAGCAGCCCGAGGGCCGTCACGACCATGGTCTTCCCGGCGCCGGTCTCGCCGGTCAGCGCGGTGAACCCGGCCGAAAGCTCAAGCACCGCGTCGTCGATGACGCCGAGGCCGGTGATCCGGACTTCCTCAAGCATGCTCGCCTGCGTCCTCCCAGGTACGGCCGCGCCAGCCCGCCACGGGCAGGCCGAACTTGGCCACCAGCCGGTCCGTGAAGCCTCCGCCGCGGGTATCCGGCGCCTGCAGCCGGGCCAGCAGGACCGGCAGCGCCCCGCGGCGGACCTCCACCCGGGCCCCGGGTGGCAGATCGACTTTACGCCGACCATCGCACCACAAAACCGCGCCCGATGTCTCGGACGCCACGATGAGCTCGATCGCGAGCACCGATCGCGGCGAGACCACCATCGGCGGGGCGAACAGCGCGTGCGCGCTGATCGGCACCATGAGCAGCGCCTCCACCTCGGGCCAGACCACGGGTCCGCCGGCCGAGAACGCGTAGGCGGTCGAGCCGGTAGGCGTCGAGCACACCACCCCGTCGCAGCCCCAGCGGGACAGCGGGCGGCCGTCGACTTCGGTGATCACCTCGATCATCCGCTCCCGGGCCGCCTTCTCCACCGTAGCCTCGTTCAGGGCCCAGGTGGACGCGAGGGCCGTGCCGTTGCGGCGCACGGCCACGTCGATCGTCATCCGCTCCTCGACCGCGTACTCCCGCGCCACCACCCGCTCGACCAGGTCGGCCAGCCCATCCGGCTCCGCCTCGGCCAGGAACCCCACGTGCCCGAGGTTCACCCCGATCAGCGGCGCCCCGGCCGGGCGGGAGAATTCGGCGGCGCGCAGCAGGGCGCCGTCGCCGCCCAGGACGATGACGAGCTCGGTGCCTTCGGCCGCGTCCGGCCCGGTCGGCACCTGTTCGGCACCCGGCGAGCCGAACTCGCCCGCGAGGGTGCGGACGGCGATGCCCGCGGCGGTCAGCCGCCCGGCCACCAGGCGGGCGCTGCGCAGCGCGCTCTCCTTCCCCGTGTGCGCCGTCACCAGCACCGTCCGCTGTCCCACTAGCCGGGTCCCTCCTTGATCGCCCGCTCCAGCTGATCTTCGTCAAGCGGCGGCGCGCCCCGGCGCAGCCACAGGAAATATTCCACGTTCCCCGCGGGCCCGGGCAGCGGACTGGCGGTAACCGCCAGGACGCCCAGGCCGAGCCCGCCCGCCGCGTCGGTCACCCGGCGCACCGAGGCCGAGCGGCCC
>Ga0335069_10003122_pt1 | contig 25244 bp, 20 predicted proteins | sample Lox_Sample_11_FD_206714 | JGI IMG/M metagenome (GOLD analysis project Ga0335069, IMG submission 206714) | Soil microbial communities from Loxahatchee National Wildlife Refuge, Florida, United States - Lox_Sample_1.1 | ecosystem: Environmental > Terrestrial > Soil > Wetlands | place: USA... | reverse complement strand
GTGAACGCCCGCGCCGGATCGATGGCCGGCTACGTGGCCACGGCGATCTATGCGCTGAATCCCAACCTGCTCTACCTGCAGACCACGGCGATGAACGAGCCGATCTTTCTCGCGTTCTTCATCTGGGCACTGGTGTACCTCGACGAATTTCTGCGTGCTACGTCGCCGACCGCGCCGACCGAACTGAAGCCGCGCCGCCCGTTGGAATACTGCGGCATCATGATGGCGGGAGGCGCGCTCACCCGCTACGACGGCTGGTTCTCCGCGTCGATCATTGGCGTGATTCTGCTGGTTGCGTTTCTGCGCTGGCGGGGACGCGCGGCGGACTCTCCTTTGCGTCGCGCCGTGAGCAAGTCATTCGTCGAAGTGCTCGCACTGAACGCTCTGGTGCCGGTGTACTGGCTGGTGTACACATGGGCGGTCTCAGGCAACGCGCTCGACTTCATTAACGGCCCGTACTCGGCGAAAGCCATCGCGCTGCGCAGCACCGCGCGCGGAGCGCCACCGTACCCCGGTGAGCACCACGTCTTCACCGCTGCGCTTTACTTCTTGAAGTCCGCGCAGCTCAATATGGGCGCGCCGGTGTTCGGCCGCGTGCTTCTGGCGCTGGCGGTGATTGGTTCCGGCATTGCGATCTGGCGATTCCGCCGCTACGGACTGCTGCTTCTGCTCTGGATTCCACTGGCGTTCTACGGTTTCTCCGTCGCGTACGGCAGCGTGCCGATTTACATTCCGGTCTGGTATCCGTTCTCGTACTACAACGTCCGCTATGGGCTGGAGCTGTTGCCCGTCTTCGCCGTCTTCCCAGTCATCGTGGCGAGCCTGATCGCCGATCGCGCCGCCAATCGATCCATTCGGGTTGCGGTTTGGGCTGCGCTCGCAATCGGGATCGTGGGCTCAGGCTACATGTCGGCGTATGCCAATGCGCCAATCACGGTGCGTGAGGCGCGCGCGAACTCCCGCTGGCGGATGGCTCTGGAAGACGGCCTCGCTCGCCAACTGGAGAAGTTGCCGCCTTCGGCGACGTTGCTGATGTACGAAGCCGAGCATCCCAACGCGCTGCGCGAGGCGGGCATTCCGCTGCGGCATGTCATCTCGGAAAACGAGCATCCCGATTGGGAGTGGGCGCTACTCGATCCCGCGCACCAGGCCGACTACATCGTCGCCTGCCAGGGAGATCCGGCGTGGGGCGCCGCGCGTAACCACCGCGCCGAACTGACCGAGCTGGCGACAGTCACCGCGCCATGGCAGGCCAGCTGCACAATCTACGAGCGTAAGTACGAGCGCCAGTAAGATCCAGCTTGGGTGCCCCGTTCTAGCCATCTTTTGGCTAGGGCGGGGCTGTTCGCATCAACGAAGGCGTTGAAACTCTTCCTGAGATATGCCGAGCTGACGAAGGATTTTGAAGAACAGGGGAGGCCCGATCTCGCGGCCGCCATGAAGAGGGACCGTGACAGCGCGGCCATCCGGATGGTTCCAGCGCTCGTGACTGCCCGTTTGTCTTGATTTGAGAAAACCTAGCTTACGTGCGACGTTTTGAAGTTCCCGCGCCGTCGCGCTAGGCATGAACGATTTCGGTGGTGTCAGCGGGTAACGTGACGCCTTTCTCGCGATATTCCTCAGCGAGCATTTGGAACACGTCCGACAACTCCCGCAGGGCCTCTTCGCGGGTCGGCATCAGCGCGTAGCAGCCGGAGATGGCAGGCACTTCGGCAACCCACGAGCCATCTTCCTGTTTGTAAAGGACTGTTTTGTAGTCTTGCAGTTCCATCGCGGACTGTCCTAACTTTGCGTAGTTTACCATTGCTGCCCGTTCCAGCCTTCGCTCGGCTGGGGGCAGTTCGCGAATGCTGAAGGTACTTAGCCCTTACTACCGCTTCAACATCCGCCGGGCCTCATCCACATTCCACTCCGGAATAGCTCCCGAACGGGTGGCCACCAACGCTGCCACGGCGTTGGCGAACTCGGCGCAGCGCGGCATCTCCCAGCTCTCCCCCATGCCGTGCACCAGAGCGGCGGCGAAGGCGTCTCCCGCGCCCACGGTGTCGGCGACCTCGACTTTGCAGGCCGGCGCCTCCATGTACTCGCCGCAGTGGTAGATGGCGCAACCGCGCTCGCCCATGGTCACGCAGATGGTGCGACAGTGGTACTGGTCGCTCCAGCGCTCGCAGAAGCGCCGCATGGGCGTCCCCTCATCCCCCGTATCCAGCGACGCGTCGAGAAATCCGGCCTCGCTGTCGCTCAACTTGATGACGCTGGCGCGCAGCGCGAGCTGCTCGACGGTTGCCAGGTTCCAGTTGCCATCGCGCAGATTCACATCGTAGATGCGCTTGGCGTCCGGCATCTCTTCCAGCAGGTGCAGCGTCGACTCAAGCACCCGGTCGGAGGTGTGGAAGAGCGTGCCGAAATAAATCCAATGCGGTTGAAGCGCGGCGATGCGCTTGCGCTGCGCCGGGGTCAGCCTCACGAAGTCATAGGCCGCCGGCCGCACGATGCGGAACATAGGCTTGCCGCTGGGATCGAGCTCGACTTCGGCGGTGCCTGTCGGCCGGTCGGCGATCACCTGCACGAACTCGCAGGAGATGCCGCATCGCTGGGCGGCTTCGAGGGCACGCTCGCCGCGCTCGTCCTGGCCGACGGCGCTGATCAGATAGACCTCATGGCCCAGCTTGCGGGCGTGCGCAGCGAAGTTCAGCGGCGCTCCGCCCAGGTATTCGGACGGGCCGATGACGTCCCACAGGATCTCGCCGATGCTGACAATGCGCATAGGAACCAGTTTCGGGTTTCCAGTTTCGAGTTTCAAGCGAATAGCGACGAGCTTCGAGCCACGAGCCTAAAAGCCGCGAGCGCCGAGCTACAAGCCACGGGTTACCGGTTGCGAGTCGCCCAGATAACCCTGCCCTTCCGACACCGAGCGCCAGAAGAACTGGCTTATCACCCCGGCAGGTCGGCCCGAGCCTTAAAGGCTGCTGCGAGGGCCTGGGAGCTTTCAGCTCGCGGCTCGAAGCTCGTGGCTTGAAGCTTAGACTCGAAACTGTCCCACATTTGCGCTATCATAGCCGCTCTCCTATGAAGATTGGGTTTCATCACGAACATGCAGCCTCCCCTGGCCTGCGCACCACGGCGGATTTTCCGCCGCTCACCGGAGCCGACATCGCCGGCATGGCGCAGGGCGAGCGCTTCGGCGGCGACCTCTACCACTTCCTGCGCGCCAACCGCTGTCGTGTCGTCTTCGGGCTGCTGGATGTGGCGGGACGAAGCGACGAGAACCAGAAGATCGTCGAGACCGCGAAGCAAACGTTCCAGCGAATCGGCAGCCAGCGCTTTGCCTTCGAGGAGATCAACGAAGCCGACGCCATGATGGAGTTCTGCCTGGAGCTGAACCTGAGCATCCGCCGCGCCGCGTCGGGTGTGCGCTCCTGCGCCGCGTTTCTCGGCTGCTACAACGAGGAGCTCGGCACCATCTGCTACGTCAACGCCGGGCACACGCCGGGCCTGCTGCGCGACGACTCCGGGATCACCGAGTTGCCGGCGACCGGCCTGCCGCTCGGCCTGTTTGCCGCATCGACCTATGAAGCGCCGACGGCGGCACTACCGCATGGAGCGTCGCTGCTGCTGGTCTCGCGCGGCGTGGTGGAGGCGGCCCACAAGAAGGAAGAGTTTGGCATTCACCGCGTGAAGCAGAGCTTCGAGACCGCGCCCTCTGATGACGCGCATCAGATCGCCAGCACGGTGCTGACCGCCGTCGACCAGTACCTGAATTGCGCCCCCTGCCAGAACGACGCCACCGCGCTTGCGCTGGTGCGGCGGGCCTCTGGTATGTTCGCCGTAAGCGCATAGTCGATACGTCCACCGTCTCATGCTGGGCGAACCACCGGCAACTGCCTTTTTGTGCGCTGCGAACACTCCCTTGTGACGTACGCCACAGACTCCATGTACATGCCCCCGCAGAATCGAAAGCGGAGGATACCCCGTGTACGAGATCGTGGAAGCGCGCCCCCTGGCGCGCGGTATCAAGCTCTTCGTCATCAAGGCTCCGCGCATCGCGCGCAAACAGAAGCCGGGGCAGTTCGTCATCGTGCGGCTGGATGAGACCGGCGAGCGCATTCCCCTGACCATTGCCGGCGCCGACGCGGAAGCCGGCACCGTCACCATCGTCGTGCAGGCGATCGGCAAGACCACCATGCTGCTCAACATGCTTGAGGCAGGCGACGCCATCCTCGACATGGTTGGCCCGCTCGGCAAGCCGTCGGAGATCGAGAACTTCGGCACCGTCGTGGTCGTCAGCGGCAGCGTAGGTACCGCGATGGCGTATCCCACAGCGAGGGAGTTGAAGCTCGCGGGCAACAAGGTCATCTCCATCGTGGGCGCGCGCAGCAAAGAGCTGATGGTGCTGGAAGATGAAGTTCGCAAGGTCAGCGACGAAACTTGCATCTGCACCGACGACGGTAGCTACGGCACGAAAGGCCTGGTGACCGACAAGCTGAAGGAAGTCATGGCCGCCGAGAAGGTCGATTATGTGCTGGCCTGCGGCCCGATCCCGATGATGCGTGCGGTCGCGAAGATGACCGCGCCGGAGAACATCAAGACCATCGTCAGCCTGAACTCCATCATGGTGGACGGCACCGGCATGTGCGGCGGCTGCCGCGTGTTGGTCGATGGCAAGAGCGAGTTCGCCTGCGTCGATGGACCGGAGTTCGATGCGCAACGCGTCAACTTCGAAGTGCTGATGCAGCGCAACAACATGTATCGCGAGCAGGAGCGCGACAGCATCGAGCGGCTGCAGGCCGATCCACAGGCCGAAGTGGAAAAAGTTCGCCGCAATAATCAAGAGCACAAGTGCGCTGCCGAGGCGGTAGGAGTGACCAATGAGTGAGACGACAGAAAAGAAGCCGAGCCACAATCCGCTGCCCGCGAAGGAGCGCAACAAGTTGCCGCGTCAGCGGGTACCCGAGCAGGATCCCTGCGTTCGCGCGCACAACTTTCAGGAAGTGAATCTCGGCTTCCCCCCGGAGCAGGCACGCCAGGAAGGGCTGCGCTGCATCGAGTGCCCTAAGCCCGGGTGCGTGCAGAAATGCCCGGTTTCTGTGGACGTGAAGGCGGTCATCGATTTCATTCTCGCCGGCGACTATCTAGCAGCCGCCGCGAAGGTGCGTGAAGACAACGCGCTGCCTGCCATCACCGGCCGCGTCTGTCCGGTGGAAGACCAATGCGAGGGCGGCTGCGTGCTGGGCAAGAAGGGCGAGCCGGTCGGCATCGCCTATCTGGAGCGCTTTGTCGCCGACTGGGAGCGGGAGTCAGGGCAGTTCGGCGTGCCAAAGAGTGCGGCGAAGACCGGCAAGAGAGTCGCGCTGATCGGCAGCGGTCCAGCCAGCCTGGCCTGCGCCGGCGACCTCATCCAGTGGGGCCACGACGTTCACGTCTTTGAGGCGCTGCACGAGCTCGGCGGCGTGCTCGTTTATGGCATCCCTGAATTTCGTCTGCCCAAAGACATCGTGCGTCATGAAATCGATGTGCTGCGGCGCCGCGGCGTGGTCTTTGAGACGAATGTCGTCGTCGGCAAAACCATCACCATCGACGAACTGATGCAGGAAGAAGGTTTCGACGCGGTGTTCATCGCGACGGGCGCCGGCCTGCCGCGCTTCCTCAACGTGCCCGGCGAGCACTTCAACGGAGTTTACTCAGCCAACGAGTTCCTCACCCGCGTCAACCTGATGCGCGCCTATCGCTTCCCGGAGTATGACGAGCCGCTCTATCCCTGCAAGGACCGCGACGTGATCGTCGTCGGCGGCGGCAACACGGCGATGGATGCGGTGCGCAGCGCGCTGCGTCTGGGGGCGAAGAGCGCCAGCATTTATTACCGCCGCACCGAGCAGGAGATGCCCGCGCGTGTCGAAGAAGTTCACCACGCCAAAGACGAAGGCGTGCACTTCGAGATGCTGGTGAACCCGGTTGAGTTCTTCGGCGACGATAAAGGCAATCTCACGGCAGTGAAATGTATTCGCCAGCAGCTGGGCGAGCCGGACGACTCGGGTCGCCGCAGCCCGGTGCCAATCCCGGGCTCGGAGTTCACGGTGCCGTGTCATGTGGCGATCATCGCGGCAGGAACCTCGGCGAACCCCCTGATCCGCATGACCACCCCCGGGCTGGATATTACCAAGCGCGGTTACATCTCCGCTAAGGAAGAGACCCTGGCCACATCGAAGCCGGGCGTCTTCGCCGGCGGCGATATTGTGACCGGCGGCGCGACGGTGATCCTCGCCATGGGCGCCGGGAGAAAAGCGGCGAAGGCGATCGATGAGTATTTGAAACAGGTGGGTGTAGGTAATTAGTTGGCAAGTCCCGAGGGCGAAAGTGATTAGCCCAGCGCGGAAGCGCTGGGTGGTCATTGCGCAATTCCATCAGAAGTCCCTTTACGGACGACACCAAAACGCGCCGCAGATAATATGCCGTTCCTTCCGGGACTCTAACTTCATTCCTAAACCGCATTCCCAGCGCTTCCGCGCTGGGCTAATCACTCTTTTTCCCTTTAAGGGTTCAGACGACTCGACTCCCACGGATTGCTCGACCGCCGGCTGGCCAACTGCCCAGTGGCCGACTGCCGAATGGCCGCCTGCTGGATGCCGCCTGCCGAATCGCCGACTGCCGACCGCCTCCTACCCTCTCTCCCGCACCGCGCCTGCCAGCTCGCCTAACAACTTCTGCGTCTCCTCCCATCCTATGCACGCGTCGGTGATGCTCTGGCCGTAGACCAAGGGCTGCCCGGGCACGAACTTCTGCGCGCCGGCCACGAGATTGCTCTCCAGCATCACGCCGATGATGTTGCGATTGCCGGCGGCGATCTGCGCGGCAATATCGCGACACACCCCGCTCTGCCGCTTGTAATCTTTCTTGCTGTTCGCGTGGCTGCAATTCCAACTGAGCGCACGCATCGGCAACCGCTTCGGCCTGGTAGTTGACGCTGTTTCTGCCGCCGCGCAGAATCACGTGGCAATCCGGATTGCCGGTGGTCACGAAGATCGCCGACTGCCCGTGCTTGCTATGGCCGAGAAAGGTGTGCGGATGCGCCGCCGACAGCACTGCCTCAATCGCGATCTGCACATCGCCTGAGGTCGCGTTCTTGAATCCCACCGGGCAGGACAGGCCCGAAACGAGTTGACGATGCAGCTGGCTCTCGGTAGTGCGCGCGCCGATCGCGCCCCAGCTGACCAGTCCCGCCAAATACTGCGGCGTGATCATGTCAAGAAACTCCGTGCCGGCAGGCACGCCCATCTCGGCCAGGTCGAGGAGCAGGTGCCGCGCCAGCCGCAGGCCATCGTTGATCTTGTACGACTGATCGAGATGCGGGTCGTTGATCAGGCCTTTCCATCCCACCGTGGTGCGCGGCTTCTCAAAGTAGACACGCATTACGATGTGCAGGTCCGACGAGAACTGATCGATCGCGGTCTTCAGGCGGCGGGCGTATTCGCGGGCCGCATCAACATCGTGCACCGAGCATGGCCCGGAGATCACCAGCAGCCGCCGGTCGCGGGCCGCCAGAATCTCCAAGATCTGCGCGCGCGCGTTGGTTACGGTTTCCGCGGCAGCTTCGGTGATCGGCAGCTCCTCCTCCAGGAACACGGGAGGAAGAACTACCTTGGTCCACTTGATGCGAAGGTCGTCGACGGGTCGAAGCATGGCCTGCAACTAATCTAAAGCCCGGCGCACGAGTTGAATAGCTCCCGAGCCGCCGGCGCGAGCGGAAATCGAGCAGCATTGTCCGATTTGAGCGAACCGAAAGCAGATACTCGCCATCTCACCAGCGAGCCACCTTCGCAGCAACGATCCTGGGAGGGACAATGAAGAAAACTTTGTTAACGCTTCTCGTGGTCTGCGCATTCGGCGTTTTCACCGCCATGGCGCAGGACAACAGCTCCGGCATGGGCCAAACGTCGCCCGCAACCCCGACGCAGAACACCGGCGCCATTACGAACCCCAGCCAGTCCGGCAGCACCAGCACCTTGCCGCCGCAGAACCAGAGTGCCATGTCGAACGGCGCAACCGAGACTAGCAACGGAACGGACCAGCAGGCAGAAGGCTGCCTGGTCAAGGACAAGGCGAGCTACTACGTTCAGCCGGAGAGTGGCGGCGCGCGCACCGAGCTGAGCCCGTCGCGTACGCTGGATGCGTTTGTCGGACAGCATGTCCGGGTGACTGGCCACAACGGTACCAGCGACACCGCAACGGCCACATCCAGCGGCGCAGGATCGGCCATGAGCGATCAGAGTGGCATGCTGATGGTGACCAACATCAAGGTCATCGCGAATACGTGTAACCCGAGCGGCGCAACCATGCCGCAACGGTAGGCGAAGAGGGTTCACCACGGAGGCACGGAGGACACGGAGTTTCCAAAATTGAAAGGCGCTGATCTTGGCAGAGGTTGCAGGGTAAACGAAACAGACGTTCAATTCTGACAAAGACCAATCACACGACCTAATAACTCCGTGCTCTCCGTGTCTCCGTGGTGAACAACGCCTTACACCCACAGCGCGGCTGACCCGCCGACCCATTCCAGGTTCTTATTGTGGTCGACGCCCATCATGATGCCGCGGCCCATGCGCACCAGCGGCAACACCGGCGTCAGCTCGCCATCCTCGGGCCACACGTACATCATGCGGATTTCCATCTGCGTCGGTCCGTGCGGTGTCTGGATCACCGGCTCGAAACGCAGACGTTCCTGCAGAATGTAGTTGTGCCGCTGATCGGGAGGGATTGCGTCGATGTCCGACTTTGTGGGAGCGAACTTGATGCCGACTCCGGCAAACGAATACAGCGGCTTCAGCAGGTAATTTTCGTTGTCGCGCTGCAATTCCGGCAGCTGATCGAGGAACCAGGTTTTCGGCACGCACGCGTGCTTCAGATACGGGATCGAGAACTTGCTGATACGGAAATACCAATTGGGATGGCCGGCCCACTCGACATCCAGCTCGTCGCGCATGTCGAATGGCAGCGTGACTCCCTTGCGCTCCAGTTCGTCGACAATGCAGCGGTTGTAAATGCGCCGCACTTCGATCTCGCGCCCGTCCTTGCGATAAAACAGCTTCTTTCCGCGCTTTGTCAGTGAGCGAATATCTACGATCGCGATGCCCAGCTCACGCTGCGTGATCAGGAAATCCGGCAGCGTCTTCTGATGCTCGGGATCGATCTCCATCAGGATGACCTGCTCCGGATCATGATCAGCGACGATGATCTGCCGCAACAGGCGCCAGTAGGAGTCGCGAACGAAGCCGGCGAGATAAATCGAACGATCGGGACTCAACTTCAATCCATACGATTCGATGTATTGATGCGCTGCCGCCTGCTGATATCCGTAGAGAGACGGGAAGGCCTGCAACTCGACGAGCTTGGGCATTAGCCGGCCGGCGGCGTCGCGCGTGAGTCCGAAGTCCACAGCCACGAACATCGGCAGAGGCGATTCGTTGGGCACGTTGTACTGCGCGGGAACGGCTACGTCGGACGCGCGCCGGTATTCGGGGTTGTCCATCAGCTGCAAAACAAGCTCACGGCCGTACCGGGCGAGCTTGTTCATCAAGTGGCTCGGCACGAAGCACGGCGTCTCCGACACGCGAAACTCGATGCGCGTGCGGCTCACCTCGTCGAGGCGGCGCAGAAAGTGCTGGTACTTTTCCGGCGTGAAGTTGCGGTTGAATTCCTCGCGGAGGGCGGGAATCATGGTTCAGGCCTCAATCAGGAAGCGCCCTTTCTCCATGATCTGCCGGCCGTCCACCCAGATGTCGAACTTAATGCCCACGACGTCGATGTGGGTCGCCGAATACCAGTTGGCGCCGGTGTGTTCACCATAAGGATTGCCGAAGGCGATGTGGATGCCGGGGAACTTCTCGTCCTGGAGGATCTGCCCGATCACGTGGGTCAGTTCGATGTTGGTGCCGATGGCGAACTCGCCGACCAGGTCGCTGTTCTCGTCGGTGTGGGTGTAGGCCCAGAACTCCTGCTCCAGCTCCTTGTTGTCGCTCGCGACTTCGGTGATGCGGTTCTTCGCCATGCGGATCGTCAGCGGCTGCCGCGCCAGGTCCTGATACTTCTCACAGAGATAGTCGCCGACCACGCCATCGACCACACAAACGCCGTTCACTTCGCCGGGCGTGGTGAAGATCTCGCCGCCGGGAAGATTGCCCCACTTATCGCGGCTGATAATGCCGCTGGTCTTGATCCAGTTGTAGTTCGGGTTGAGCTTGGCTGTGAAATCGCTTCCCGCAGGATTGGTGCAGCGAACTTCCTTCGCGTTGGTCACGATCTCCATTGCTTTGCGGCTGATGGCGTCAACCTTGTCGTAGTCGGCGCGCATGCCTTCCAGCATGATCTGGCGATTGATGTTCACCATGTGCGCGTGCCGCATCTTGCGACGGTTGACGATGTCGGTCATCTGCATGCGCGACTTCAGCTCGTTGCGCTGCACCTTCACCGCGAAGATGCTGACATCGCTGGTCTCCATGTCGGCGCCGATCTCGGGCGGCAGCTGCGTCAACGGACGCGGCGCGAGATCCTCCAGCACAAACGCCTTGAATGGCGAACCCAGCTGCGCCAGTTCGTGTGCGATGCTGGCGGCGATGTCGCGGCAGGCGTTGTCGGTGATCAGCGTGACCTTCTCGCTCGGCTGAATGCGCAGGCAGGTGTAGACCGCGTTATGTGCGCCGGGGGAGAGTTCGGGGTCGAAGGCAGTGCGGGTCAGGTCGGTGGGTGAATGGGTGAAGTCGTTAACAGCGGTTTGAGTCAAGTAAAAATCCTTTCAAGTTCTCACCCGGTCGAGTGCCTACGTTCTCGCCGCCGTGGTTTCCATCACACCGACTTTGGTCTCGTTGACGATGTAGTCCACCACCTGCTTCAGGTCGCCGGTTTCCTTGTACACCCTCAACTGGCGGTCGGCGCCGGTTCCCATCTCCAGCATCTGGTGAATGTAATTGATTTCCTCGCGCGAGCCAAGCTCATCCACCACGTCGTCAATCAGCTCCAGGTACTCCAGAATCAGCTCGCGCAGGGGCACTTCCGTTTCCTTGCCGAAGTCGATGAGCATGCCATCGAGTCCGTAGCGCGAGGCGCGAAACTTGTTTTCGGAAATCAGCGCGCGACCGTAAATCCGGTAGCTCTTGTTGGATGCATGAAGCTTGTAAAGCATTGCCACGGTCGCCTGAATTAATGCGGCGATGGCCATGGTTTCGTCCAGGCGCATGGGGATGTCGCAGACGCGCACTTCCAGCGTGCTGAAGTATGGATGCGGGCGGATGTCCCACCAGATCTTCTTGCCGTTGTCGATGCAACCGGTCTTGACCAGCAGATTCACGAACGTCTCGTAATCCGACCAGTTGGCGAAGACATCAGGAATACCGGTGCGCGGAAAGCGCTCGAATACTTTGCTGCGATACGATTTGAAGCCGGTCTGCATGCCCATCCAGAAGGGCGAATTCGCGCTGAGCGCCAAAATGTGCGTCAGAAAGTAGCGCAGCGAATTCATGATGTGGATGGCGGTGTTGCGGTCCTCGATGCCGATGTGCACGTGCAGGCCGAACACCAGATTGGCGCGCGCCAGCATCTGCATCTCTTCCAGGACCTTCTGATAGCGCTCGTCGGGATAGATGTCCTGCACCTTCCAGTCGGCGAAGGGATGAGTGCTGGCGGCGGCGAGCCACAGTCCGTTTTCGCCGGCCAGGTGGATCATCTGGCGGCGCAACGCTTGGATGTCCTCGCGCGCTTCCTTGATGTTGCGGCAGACCTTGGTCCCGACCTCGATGACCGCCTGGTGCATCTCAGGCTTGACCGCTTCGTTGAGGGCGCGCTTCGCCTTAGGCAGAATTTCCGAGCCGATGTGCGAGCGCAGGTCGCGCGTCTCCGGGTCGATGGTCTGGTATTCCTCTTCGATTCCGATGCTCAGGCTTGCCCCATTCATAACGTCACCCTTTGCTCGCTCGTTTACGTAACTGCTTGGATGCTGCCTCAAGCATTGCCCCGCCTTTCGAATCGCTCAGCGAAGGCTCCGAGGCGGCGGGTACCACAGCCTTCGACGGGCCCGGGCCACGCTCGGAGCTTGTTTTGCTTTGGGCCTGCGTCGGGTTCTTCGACGGTTGAGATTCGCCGCCGCTCAGAAAACTGCTCCAGCGGTATTCCGCCGGTGCGCCGGTATGTTGTTTGGCTTTGCGCACCGCCAACTCGGCGACAGTGTTGACGATCCACTCGAAGTTCACGCGGCCGACCGAATTCACGTCCGCATCGGGGGCGGGATTCATGAAGTCGATGGCGTAGGGAATGCCATCCTCGCAGGCGAACTCGACCGTGTTCAGGTCGTAGCCCAGCGCGCGGCAAAGCGTGATGCAGTCGCGCTCGACGCGTTCGATCAGCTTGGGATCGGTGGGCGCCGGGTCCTTCACGTAACGCTCGTGGAACGGCCGCGACGGATCGTAGTGCATGATGTGGACCTTTTCCTGTCCCACAACGTAGCACCTAAAGTATTCCTTGAAGTTCACGCCGCGCTGCAAGGTCATACAGAGATCGCGGGTCTGGTCATAGGCGTTGAAGAACTCTTCCGGCGAGTTGACCTTGTAGACGTCCTTCCAGCCGCCGCCGTCGAAAGGCTTGAGGAATGCGGGGAAGCCGACGTACTCGAAGATGCTGTCCCACGGCATGGGGAATTGCAGGTTGCGCATCGACTGGTCAGTGGTGCCCGGTGGATGCTGCTTGTGCGGCAGCAGGACGGTGCGGGGGATCGCCACGCCCAGCTTGTGCCCCAGCGCGTAGTTGAAGAACTTGTCGTCGGCGCTCCACCAGAACGGATTGTTGATGACGACCGTGCCGGAAAGCGCGGCGTTCTTCATGTAGCCGCGGTAGAACGGGATGTCGTGCGAGATGCGATCGACGATGACGGCATAGGGCGAAGGCTCGGCCATGCGGACCTCGCCAACGGTGGCGAGTTCGGCGCGGATACCGGGCTCGCCCAGGGAATTGATTTTGTCGACCAGCGCGGGCGGGAACGTGGTCTCCATGCCGAAGATGACACCAATCTTTTTCACCAGGACTCCTCGAAAATTCTTCTGGAACGGTTCTGGGCGGGTGGACAGCCCGAATGGGTCGCCCAAAAGCGGTTGCTGATATTGTAGGCGAAAAGCGGAGGGGTTGAGTAGGGCTGGGGCAGGACTAGTCGATTCATGTCCCCGTCCCCCGGCGCTTTCAATGCCAGAAACTAGACTTTGCACTAGTAATTCTGCCAGTTGTTTGCCGTCTATCGGACGCCTACACTTTGCACATCCATAGCATTGGGAAGCTTTCATCCAGGTCCTCGCCTGAGCAACGGGAGTCGTTCGACGAGCGAGCCTTGAGGGAGAGGTCCATGAAGACTCGAGTGGCGAGCGGATTGGCAGTCGCGGTTCTCCTCATCAGCGTGGTCGCACTGGTTTCCTGCAACAAGAACCAGGCTCCGCAACCGGCGCAGCAGGCCGGACAGCCAGCCCCCACCGAAGAGCGGGTCGAGAAAAATCCTGACCGCAACGCCTACTTCGGCGACGAGCACATCCATACCAGTTGGTCGGTGGACGCCTGGCTGATGGGCAATCGTCTCACCGGGCCGGATGAGGCGCTCAAATACGCGCAGGGCCAGACGATCAAGCACCCGATGGGCTACGACATCAAGATCGAAACCCCGATGGACTTCATGGGCGTGACCGACCACTCGGAATATGTCGGACTTACGAGAGAAGCGAACACACCGGGATCAGCCGTGAGCAAGATGCCCGAGGCGCAACCGCTCATTCTGAAAGACCCGAACGATCAGGCGGAGATTCAGAAGACGTTCACCTACCTGGTGGGCATGTTGAGCCGGCCTCCAATCAAGGCGTTTACGAGTCCGGAGGTCGCGGGTCCGATCTGGAAGAAGAACATTGACATTGCCAACGCCAACAACCATCCCGGCAAGTTCACGGCGTTCTGCTCTTACGAGTACACGTCGCAATACAACAACATAAACTTGCACCGCAATATTTTCTTCCGCGATTGCACCCACGTACCCGTGCAGCCCTATAGCGCGTTGGATTCCTGGCATCCTGAGGACCTGTGGAATTGGATGGACGCGCAGCGTAAGGCGGGCAACCAGTTGCTGGCCATCTCGCACAATGCGAACTTAAGCAGCGGTTGGATGTATCCCGTCGATGTCGACAGCTTCGGCCGTCCGATTGATGCTGCATGGGCTGCCTCGCGCGATCGCAACGAGCGCCTGGTCGAGATCAAGCAGATCAAGGGGCAGTCGGAAACTCACCCTTTACTCTCTCCCAATGATGAGTTCGCGAACTACGAATTATCCGAAGGTCTTCTCGGCCTCCCTCCAAACGTTGGCCGCATTGACAAAATCCAGGGCAGCTACGGACGACAGGCCTTGAAAGACGGCATCACCATGCAGGACGTGCGCGGCTACAACCCGTACAAGTTCGGCATGGCTGGCGGTTCCGATTCGCACAACACCGGCAGTCCCTATCGCCACGACAATTTCTACGGAGGTCACGGGCAGATCGATGGGACGGTTGATCGACGAATGGCCGGCGTTTTGGCCTTCGGCACGCTCGATGTGCGTCTGGAAAATCCCGGCGGCCTGACCGGCGTGTGGGCCGAGGAAAACACGCGCGAATCGATCTGGGACGCGATGTACCGCAAGGAAACTTTCGGTGTGAGCGGTCCGCACATCAAGGTTCGCTTCTTTGGTGGTTGGAACTACAACAAAGACGCGTTCAGCGCCAAGGACTGGGTGCACCAGTCGTACACGAATGGCGTGCCCATGGGCGGCGATATGCCGACCATCCCAACCGGCGGGAAGGGCACTGCACCGACTTTTGTTATCTGGGCGGTGAAGGATCCCAGCTCGGCCAATCTCGATCGCGTTCAGGTCATCAAGGGCTGGACGCAAAACGGGCAGAGCTTCGAGAAGATTTATGACGTGGCCTGGGCGGGCGATCGCAAGCCCGACAAGTGGACGGGCCGCGTGCCGGCGATCAAGAGTACGGTGGACTTAGAGAAGGCAACGTACACCAACGATGAAGGCTCGACCGAACTCAAGACGGTGTGGACCGATCCCGAGTTCAATCCCAGTTTGCATGCCTTCTACTACGCCCGCGTGCTGGAGATCCCAACGCCACGCTGGTCGCTGATACAGGCGGTCAAGGCTGGAGTTCCACCGCCTGACATGGTGCCGCTCACGGGCCAGGAGCGTGCCTGGAGTTCGCCCATCTGGTATACGCCGTCGGTCGAAGCTCGCAAGAATGCTCCGGCAGGTATGACGATCGCCGATCTCAAGGCAAAGGGCGCAACCGCTCTGAATGATGCCCAGCTCAAGGCGTTCATCGTGGGTAAGGCTTTCTGGGTGCGCAATGACGTGACCAATGACACATTCAGTGTCAGCTACACGACGGATGGCGACAGCATCGTGTGGCACATCGGTAAGTACACTACCCTCCCAAGCTATGTCGGCAATCCAATTTTGACCGGATATCAGGGGAACACTTCGCCATACAAGATTGAAGGCGGCAAGTTGACCATCAAGGTCGCGCAAGATCCGTACTCGATGACGATCTACAAGCTGGGAGACACGTATTATGGCGCGCGCAGCAGTGAGTTCGGGTACGCCAACTACGAGATGATTGCGTCGCCGCAGTTTGTCCTCAACCCGCTGAATGCGGCGCTGAACCTGTTCTCGATTGATTTGGGCCTGACCGCCGAGCAGAAACAGCAGGTCGTTCCCATCATTCAGCAGGAACTTCCCAAGCTGAAAGCGCTGAAGAAAGACACTTCTCTGAAACCGACGCAGAAACTGGAGCAGTTGAAGCAGATCGCCGACGACCTCGATAGCAAAATCACTCCGCTGCTCAATGCCGATCAGCAGAAGAAGTTCCAGGAGATCCGCGAAGAGCACCGGCGGCAGTTAATTGAGAAGATCGGCGGCGAACTCGTGCAGAAGGCGGAGAACAGCGCCAGTGGGTTCTTCGACCAGCACGCGCAGAAGTAGGGAGAAGCTATCCCGGCTGTGTGTCCTTTTGGCATACAACTTAGGCGGAATGTCTCCGTCTGGACCCATTTGATAGCATTCTGGAACCCTGAAATCCCTACGACAATCGAGGCTTGTCTGATGACACGGTTCTGGTGCGCATTTTTGGCGATCCTGCTCGGGCTACTTTCACAAGCGGGCTGTAAAGCCAGTCACGCCGCAGCAACGGGAAGCAAACCATCCGGTAGCGCCACGCAGGAATCCAGCCAGCCGCCTGCCGCGCCGAATCCCCTACGCAACGCGTACTTCGGAGATCTTCACCTTCACACCAGCTACTCCATGGACGCCTTCGCTTTCGGCACACGCACCACGCCGGAGGATTCTTTCAAATTCGCCATCGGCGAGCCGGTGGAGTATTTCGGCAAGTCTTGGAAGCGGAAAGCGCCGCTCGATTTTCTGGCGGTAACCGACCATGCCGAATACCTGGGCACGGTTCGCGAGTCGATCAACCCCGACGGGCCTTTTGCCAAAACGCAGTGGTACACCATGATGACCAGCACCGACCCTAAGGTCAGCGCTGAGGCGTTCAAGAAGTTGCTGGGATCGACCTATCTGAACAAGCCGATTCCCGAGTTTAACGATCCCAAGCTGACCAGCGCGGCCTGGCAACGCTATGCGGCGATTCCCGACCAGTACAACCATCCCGGCCAGTTCACCGCGTTCGTGGGATTTGAGTGGACCTCCGCGCCGCAGGTGCAGAACCTGCATCGCTGCGTGATCTTCGCCGACAAGGGACCGGCCATGCCGTACACCGCGTTTGAATCGGTTGATCCGGAGGACCTCTGGCGATATCTGGAGGGACAACGAAAGCTCGGCCTTGATGTGATCGCCGTTCCTCACAACGGGAACATCAGCAACGGATTGATGTTCGACACGCGCGACCTCTCCGGCAAGCCGCTCACGCGGGAATATGCTCTGCGGCGGATGGCGAATGAGCCGCTGGCGGAAATCATCCAGGCAAAGGGGCAGACCGACACTGATCCAGCGCTCTCGCCCAACGACGAGTTCGCGAACTTTGAAGTCTGGAAGTATCTGCTCGATGGTTCCGGCATCGCGAAGTCGGCTACGGGCAGCTACATTCGGCAGGCCTACGGTGTGGGACAGGAGCTGCAAGCGAAGATCGGCGCAAATCCGTTCAAGTACGGAATCGAAGCCGGAACCGATTTTCACTCGGGAATCGACACCACCGAGCCCGACAACTACGCCGGCTCGCACGGCAACCAGGACAGCGATCCCCGCAAGGTGGTCACGGCGACGAAGTCCGTGGCCGGTGAACCGCCCACCGCGCTGAGCTCAGGCGGACTGACCGGTGTCTGGGCAGAAGAGAACACGCGCGCGTCAATCTTTTCGGCGTTCAAGCGCAAAGAGACCTTCGGCACTTCCGGCGTACGTATCAAAGTGCGAATGTTCGCCAGCTGGGACTACCCGAAAGACCTGACGAAGAATGCGGAGTGGGTCAAGACCGCATACGAGAAGGGCGTTCCCATGGGTGGAGACCTGCCGGTTCATAGTGGCAAGGGTGCCCCGACGTTCGCCGTTTTCGCCGTGAAAGACCCGCAGAGTGGCAATCTTGACCGCATTCAGATCATCAAGGTCGAGACCAGGAACGGCAAGAGCCAGGAGAAGATTTACGACGTAGTTTGGAGCGGCGACCGCAAACCCGATCCGAAGACCGGCAAGGTTCCCGCCGTAGGGAATACCGTCGATGTGAAGAACGCGACCTACACCAACTCCATCGGAGCGGTGGAATTGCTTGGCGAGTGGACGGATCCGTCCTTCGATCCGAACGCGTACGCCACGTACTATGCGCGCGTGCTGGAAATTCCGACGCCGCGCTGGTCTACGTACTGGGTGGCAAAGCTGAATCTGCCGCCGAACCCAGGCGTCCCCGCCATTGTGCAGCAGCGTGCCTGGACGTCACCGATCTGGTACGTGCCGGCAACACAATAGGAGTTGTAAGGAATGAGTGAGAGCTGTACCGGTGTCGCCTCCGCCGAGCGGACGGCGCTGCTGGAGCCGGAAACTCCGGCCGTCAAATCTGAGGCGTGGAAGCGCTGGCTGCGCGAACCTTTGCTGCACTTCCTGATAATTGGGGCTGTTCTATTCGGTTTGTATGCCTATGTAAACCGCGGCCGAAATGGCATCGAGCCTTCCAGAGAGATCGTTCTCAGCCTGGATGATCTCCGCCAGATGGATTTGTACTTCCAGACGCAATGGCATCGCCAGCCGACACCCACGGAATTCCAGGCCATGGTGGAAGACAAGGTCCGCGAAGAAGTGCTATATCGCGAAGGTCTCGCCATGGGCTTGGATAAGGATGACGAGATCGTAAAGCGCCGCATGGCGCAGAAGATGCAGTTCCTCTCGGAAGATGTCGCGGCCGCGCATGAACCGACGTCGGACGAGTTGAGGTCCTACTTCGAAAAGAATCAGGACAAGTTCGCACTTCCCAGCCGCTACAGCTTCCGTCATCTCTATTTCTCGCCCGACAAGCGCGGCAAGAATGCTCAGCAAGACGCCGACAAGGCGTTGAGGAAGGTCGCCGGCCAGCCCGTGGATTCCAGTCAGGCCGTCGGCCTCGGCGATCAGTTCATGTTCCAGGACTACTATGGCGACCGCACGCCGGAGGCTATCGCCAAAGAGTTCGGTCCACAATTCGCCGTGGCGTTAGAAAAGCTGAAGCCCGGCTCATGGCAGGGGCCGGTCGAGTCCGGCTACGGCTGGCATCTGGTATTCATCACGACGGTCGTTCCCGGGCGCGTGCCGGCATTCGAGGAGATCGAGTCCGACGTAAAGACCGCATGGCTCGCCAATCAAAAGCAGCAGGAGTGGCAGAAGGCTTACAAAGAAATGCGGGCCAAGTACACGGTGCTACTTCCCGGTCCGCCGGCTAACGATGCGGCGCAGTCGCCTGCGCCAGCACGGAAGCAGCAGGTTCCAGCCCCTGCAGGCGAGGGGCCGCTATGATTCGCTGGCGGTCGCGCCTTGCTCTTCTCATTGCGGTGCTCTTGCTGGGATTGTCGAGTGCGTGGGCACACGAAGCGCGCCCAGCGTATCTCGAAATCAAAGAAACTGCGCCCGGGCAGTACGCGATCTTGTGGCGGACTCCGGTGCTGGCCGGCATGCGTCTGCCCATCGCGCTGGAACTTCCCGCCGACGTGAAAGAACTGCGCCAACCGACGGTCGAACAGCTGGCGGACTCCGTGATCGAGCGCCACTGGATTGAGGCGGGGCCGCAAGGCCTGGCTGGTAAGCGGATTTATTTCCCCGGTCTGCAAATGACCATCACTGATGTCCTGGTGCGGGTCGAGATGTTGGACGGCCGCAAGTGGACGACCATCGTGCATCCGTCGCAGGCGTGGGTAGAGATCGCCGCCTCTCAATCCTGGGCTGGCGTGGTTGGCACCTACATCGTCCAGGGCATTCGGCACATTCTCTTCGGCGCCGACCACATGCTCTTCGTACTTGGCTTGCTACTGATCGTGAAAAACCGCTGGATGCTGCTGAAGACAGTCACGGCTTTTACGGTCGCACACAGCATCACGCTGGCCATCGCGACGCTTGGCTACGCGGAGGTACCCGTTCTTCCGCTGAATGCTGCCATCGCGCTCAGCATCCTCTTTCTCGGGCCGGAGATTGTCCGCTCGTGGCGCGGCCAGACCAGCTTCACTATTCAACATCCATGGGTGGTTGCGTTTGCCTTCGGCTTGCTGCACGGCTTTGGTTTTGCCAGCGCGTTGACCAGCGCGGGCCTTCCGCGCCATGAACTGCCCCTGGCCCTGGTCAGCTTCAACGTCGGCGTCGAACTCGGCCAGCTTGGTTTCATCGGCCTGGTCCTGGCGCTTGAGCGCTCCTTCCGCATCCTGGAAGTGCGTTGGCCGCGATGGGTTGAGGCTCTTCCCGGATACACGGTCGGCTCGCTCGGCGCCTTCTGGACGATCCAGCGCGTGTCGCTGCTGCTGGGAGGCGCGCGATGATGCGGAACCGACAGCAGATCTTAGCGCGCTGGCTGGGAGTGCTGATCATAGTTTCGCTGTGGTCGCAGAATGCCTTTGCTCATCCGCAGAAAGCCGAGGCCGTCGGATTTCTTACCGGCTTTCGGCATCCGATCTCCGGCCTCGACCATGTGCTGGCGATGGTCGCTGTCGGACTGTGGGGTGCGCAGCTCGGCAGCCCCGCGATCTGGCTGTTGCCGGTCGCATTCCCGATGGTGATGGCGTTCGGTGGAATGCTCGGCCTGATGGGCGTGCCTCTTCCCGGTGCAGAGTATGGAATCGCTCTCTCCGCGATCATGCTGGGCGCGGCTGTTTTGTTTGAGATTCGGCCGCCATTGACAATCGCAGCGATCCTAGTGGGATTCTTCGCCATTTTCCACGGGCACGCACACGGAACGGAACTACCTCCGGGCCAAAGCGCACTGCTCTACAGCATGGGCTTCGTGATCGCCACCGGATGCTTGCACGCCGTAGGCATCGGGATCGGCACGGTACATCGATGGGGATGGGGCCAAAAAGTTCTGCGCGCTGCCGGCGGCCTGGTCACTGTAGGCGGCTTTTTCTTTCTCTGGAAGGCGGCTGCATGAACCGCAAGCGCAGATCGCGGATGCCGCTTTACGCGTTCGTAGCGTTTGTTGGCGCGATGGCTGCGATTCCGGCGAACGCTCACCTGAATGCAACAGGGATGGGGCCGTTGTATGACGGCCTGATGCACTTCCTGCTGAGCCCAGAAGACTTCATCCCGGTTCTCGCACTGTCGCTACTGGCCGGTTTGCGAGGCGCCGCCTACGGACGGCGAGCGCTGTTCGTGATACCCGTCGCGTGGCTGGCAGGTGGTTTGGTGGGACTTAGCGCGATTGCTGCGGCGCCTCACCCGTTTGTCGCAGCGGCCTGGTTCCTTCTTCTGGGAGCAATGCTGGCAGCCGACGCCAACATCAGCCTGCGTCTCACGACCGGGCTGGCCGCATTGCTTGGCCTCTACCACGGCTATCTGAATGGCACGGGATTGGGGACATCAACCACTGCCGCGGTGGCTTTGCTCGGACTGGTCTTTGGAATTTTCGTGCTCATCGCATTGGCGGCTGCGTGCGTGGTTCGGTTGCGAGCACACTGGGCCCGTATCGCCGTGCGTGTTGCCGGAAGCTGGATTGCCGCCAGCGGTCTTCTGATGTTGGGATGGGCGATACGAACCCGCTAGAAACGTGGCCTGCCGAACGCGCTCCGTTCAGTAGGCGCCGCGTCCGGAGAGCACGATCGGTATCGTTCGCAGGAAGATTTTCGCGTCGAGCCAGAGTGACCAGTTGTCGATGTACTTCAGGTCGAGCTGCATCCAACGCTTGAAGTCGACGTGGCTGCGGCCTTCCAGGACCCAGGTGCAGGTCAGGCCAGGACGCATGCGCAGGCGGCGGCGCTGCCAGTCTTCGTACTGATCGACTTCCTCCGGCACCGCGGGGCGCGGGCCGACGAACGACATTTCGCCGCGAAAGACGTTCCACAGTTGCGGCAGCTCGTCGAGCGAGAAGCGCCGCAGCCAGCGTCCGACTTCGGTAATGCGGGGATCGTCGCTGATCTTGAACACCGGGCCGTCGGCCTCGTTGAATTTATGCAACTCAGCACGCATCTGTTCGGCGTTGTTGATCATGGAGCGGAACTTGTAGAGCGTGAAGCGGCGCCCGCCGAGGCCGCAGCGCGTCTGGCTGAAGAAGATCGGCCCAGGCGAAGTAATCTTGATCATGGCCGCGATCAACAGCATCAGCGGCAAAAGAATAAGCAGCGCTCCGAACGAAATCACCACGTCGAAGACGCGCTTGAAAAACAGGCGCAGTTCGCTGTCGGGCGCGCTCGACAGGCTGAGCAGTGGCATATCGCGGAAATTTTCCAGATAGATCCGCGAATAGGCGGGCGGCAGAAATTCCAGTTGCAGGCGGGTGCGGATGCCGAGGTCGGCGCAGTGACGCATCACCGGCTCGAGGCGCGCCAGGTCCTGCAAGTCGACGGCGAACACCACCTCATCGACCACATGGTTCTGCAGGATGCTGCCCACCGACTGCAGCGGATACACGTCGTAGCCACTCAGCTTGGCGGCCGAGGATACACCCGCCAGTTCGGTGTTCACGAAGCCTACAAGGCGCAGGCCCATGCCGCGGCTCTCTTCGATCAGCGCCGCCATCTCGCGCGCGCGCTGGCCGCAGCCCACCAGCAGCAGGTAGTGGTATCGCCCCAGCAGGTCGCGCATGGCGGCGACGCCCCAGTAAGAAATGGCGCGGCCAAACAGCAGCAGCACGAAATCGACGACGCCGACCAGCAGCACGTAGGAGCGGCTGATGTCGCCCCGGCGCAACAGGTACAACAGGGCGTAGATCACCACCAGCACGATCGCGAGCTGGCTGACGATGTTCAGGATCAGGTGCAGTACGTTGCTCAGCTCCAGATCGCGATAGAAGCTGGAGAAATAGCCGACCACCGCCCACACCGCCAGAAATGCGGCCAGCAGCGGAAGATAATGCGTGAACGGGTAGATTTCGGGAAAGCGCTCGCTAAAAAACGGATAATGGACCAGGAAGCTGCGCAGGACATACGCCAGCACGAAGGCAATGCAGGTCACCCCCAGGTCATGCAACAGGGTGACAGTGCTGAGAAGTTTGGACCGTCGATCGAACACAGCTCAACCGCTAAGGAAATGCAGGGCGCTGAACCCCGCGGGTTGTTGACGTCAGCGAAGTTGGCGCTCGTGGGACGAAAGATGGCCCTGACGTCACGTACGCGCTTAAAGAATAACTGTAGCAGGATTTCTCCCTTGTGTGCCAGTAGTGTAGGCTACTAGGTAACAAAGAAGTTACCAATGTCAGCCAGACAGCAGATAAGCTTCCCGGAGTTGCAAGTACACGCTTCGCAAGAGCGTCGCGCCGGGACCGGCAGCCTGCATGGGCGGGCCAGGAGGTTTCTCGGCCAGTCCATTTTCGTGTTCCTGTGCCTGTTTGCCATCCTGCTGCCGCATTCCATCAAAGGCTCGCAACATGCGTGGCAGATCGCGCTTCTACTCTGGCTGCTGACGCTGGCGGTTTCCCGCACCAGGCCGTTTCGGCAACCGCTCGCGGCGCCGCTGTTGGCGTATGTCGTATTCAGCGGCATTTCCACCCTGCTCAGTCCCGACCCGATCATGAGCTGGGACCGTATGAAGATCGTGTGCCTGGTGCTGGTCGGCATCGTGGTCGCGCAGAACCTGCATCGGCTACGGCAGGTGCGCACGCTGGTGTATCTGCTGATCCTTTCCGGCGTTGCCGCCGCAGGTTTCACGGCATGGCAATACACCTATGGAGTCGGGGTAACCGTGGCGCAAATGCCGACCAACGCTCCACTGCTGTCGTCACATATCGTCGCGGGCGACATCATCACGCGCATCGACGGCCGGCAGGTGCACACGCCGGCGGAGTTGGAAGCGATCATCCGGGGCAGTACTCCGGCTTCGTTCCTGCGGGTGGAGTACATGCGCGGATTTCCCTTCCACAAAAAGGAAACGTTCGTAGCTCGTGAGCAGTGGATGATGAGCGGCTTTGGCACGCCGGGCCTGCAATTTGAACGCGGCAAACCGACCAAGGCGCAGGGGACGCTCGGCCACTACGTGGTCTTTGCCGAGATGCTGATGCAGATCGGCTGCATGGCGTGGGCGCTGCTGCTGGCCGCGAAGCCTCAGCAGCGGCAACTGCGGCTGCTTCTCGCGTTGGGGTTCATTACCGTAACTGCGGCCCTCTTCATGGCGGATACGCGGGCCCCACTGGCCGGGCTGGCGCTGGGCGGGTTCATCTCGGTGCTGATGCTGGCAGGGAAGAAGTCGCGGATTTGGGCGACAGCGACGCTGGCAATCATGGTGCTTGTGGCATTGCTGTGGATTCGCGACACACGCGGTCCGAATTGGCTCGGCACCCACGATGCCGGAACCTCCTTCCGCCTCATGATGTGGGAGGATGCGCCGCGCCTGATCGGACAGCATCCCTGGTTCGGCGTAGGCATGGAAACGATTCGCCATCACTGGATGGAATGGCACATCCGCGCTTTCACGGTTTTCCACGATGAGAGCCACTTTCACGACGACATGATTCAGATCGCCGTAGAGCGCGGCCTGCTGGCCGCTGCGGCGTGGTTGTGGTTTGTCGTGGCCTATGTCGTCTTTCTGCTTCGTCTCATTCGCCGGAGCCGCGAGCGTAGCCGCTTTGCGGCCGGAGTTGCCACCGGCGTACTCGCCGGGTTTGCGGCCTATCAGCTCACGGCGCTGGTGCACTATGACCTGGGAATAGAATCCATTGCCATGATTCTGTTCTTCTACTACGGAATCGCTGTCGCCATGGATCGCATGCTGCAAACTGCGGGCGGCTTCGATGTGCCGTAGGTGCACAGGTTGAACGTCAGCGCGCCTATCTCACGCCCCGCCTCATCCGAGACGGCGTCTCGCAACAACAAGTCGCGGCCATGGATCCCGGTTGTGCTGCTCGCGTTGTTTGCGCTGCAATCGTTCTGGTTCATCGGCACGCAGTCGCTCACCTACGACGAGCCTGGGCACATCATCGCCGGACTCGATGCCTGGCAGCACGGGCGCTTTCAGATGTGGACCGACCATCCGCCGCTGGGGCACTTCTGGCTGACGCTCCCCTTGGCGCGCGCACACGTCGAAATTGAGCAACAGGAGTTGCAGCGTGGCTATCGCGTGACTGCGATGCGGCCCGGCCCGGAATGGCTGGCGTGGCACACGCGTCCCATGAACACGCTGCTCGGCATCGCTCTGGGCGTGGCGTTGTGGCTTGCGGCGCGGCGGCTGTTCTCGGAGGGGGCTGCCAATGTCGCGCTCGCGCTGTTCGCCTTCACGCCGTCGCTGATCGCGAATTTCTCCATCGCGACGACTGACGGCATCGGCGCGTTGTTTGTTTTTCTCGTCGCCTACCAGTTCGTGCGCTGGAGGCGAACGCCAGCTGGGTGCCCCAGGTTCGCGTCCCGGTTTTGGACGCTAACCTGGGTCCGTCGGAAGACCCAGGTTAGCCCAAAAGATGGGCGAACCTGGGGCACCGTTCTTAACACAGGTTTTGACCAAACCGTCCTCATGGGGCTGGTGCTGGGCGGCGCGCTGCTGGCGAAACTGTACACGCCCCCAGTGGTGCTGCTGGCGCTGGTGCTCATGCTCGTCA
>Ga0335069_10003121_pt1 | contig 25252 bp, 22 predicted proteins | sample Lox_Sample_11_FD_206714 | JGI IMG/M metagenome (GOLD analysis project Ga0335069, IMG submission 206714) | Soil microbial communities from Loxahatchee National Wildlife Refuge, Florida, United States - Lox_Sample_1.1 | ecosystem: Environmental > Terrestrial > Soil > Wetlands | place: USA... | reverse complement strand
CTGATCACGTTTGCCGTACTGCCGCTGATCATCTGGGCGACGACGATCTTCCGGCGCAGCGTCCGCGAAAGCTATCGCGGCACGCGAACGGCGATTGCGCGCATCAATGCTTACCTGCAAGAGCACGTCACCGGAATGATGGTTTTGCAACTCTTCAACCGTGAACGCAAGGCTTACAAGCGGTTCGAGGAGATCAACACGCAGAACATGCTGGCGTGGAAAGACGCCATCATGGCCTACGCACTCTACTATCCGATCGTCGAAATTCTGTCGTCGTTCGCGATCGCATGCGTCATCTTCTTCGGCGGACGACAGGTGCTTGCGGGTACCGCGATCACCATCGGCGTGCTGACGTCATTCATCGCATACGCGCAGCGGTTCTTCCGGCCGATCCAGGATTTGAGCGACAAGTACAACATTCTGCAGTCGGCGATGGCTTCGGGCGAACGCGTGTTCCGGTTGCTCGACACGGCTCCGGAAGTGGTCTCGCCCGCGTCGCCGATCACGGCTGACGGCCCGGGGCGGATTGAGTTTGACCACGTCTGGTTCGCGTATCGCGAGATGCCGAAAGAGGACGGGGCGAGCAAGCCGGTCGGGGGCGACGGGCTTCCATCAGATGAGGAGATGGACTGGGTGCTGCGTGACGTTTCCTTCACCGTAGAACCTGGCGAGAACATCGCGATCGTCGGGCACACCGGTGCCGGCAAGACCACGATCATCTCGTTGCTCATGCGCTTCTACGATGTGCAGAGGGGCTCGATCAAGATAGACGGCGTGGACATCAAGCAGATGGAACTCGGGGACCTGCGTCGACGCATTGCAGTCGTACTGCAGGATCCGTTCCTGTTTACCGGAACAATCGGGCAGAATATCCGGCTGGGTTCTTCGTGGATTACTGACGAGATGATGGAGCGCGCTGCCGAAGACGTGAACGTCGCCGACTTCATCGGCTCGCTGCCGAATGGCTACGACGAGCCGGTGCAAGAACGCGGATCGACGCTCTCAACCGGGCAGAAGCAGCTCATCTCGTTCGCGCGCGCGCTGGCACACAATCCGAAAATTCTGATTCTCGACGAAGCCACGTCGAGCGTCGACACCGAGACCGAGATGCGCGTTCGCGAGGCGCTAACCAAGCTGGTGGAGGGCCGGACGTCTTTAGTGATCGCGCATCGTTTATCGACCATCCAGCGTGCCGACAAGATCATCGTGATGCACAAAGGGCGCGTGCGGGAGATGGGATCGCACCAGCAGCTACTCGCACAACGCGGGATCTACTACAAGCTCTATCAATTGCAATACAAGGATCAGGAACTGCCAGGTGCGCCGTCTGCACCGCAATCGCAGCAAATTGCGGTTTCGGGCGACGATTGAGCTTGTACCTAACTTCGGTGATAGTCGTCATTGACGAAGTGCTTTTCGAGAGGGAACATTTTTTCCATGCTTGCGAAATGTGCCAATCCGTCATGCGCCGCTGAGTTTCTGTACCTGCACGCAGGCAAGTTGTTCCTGCTGAAGTCTGCAGGCCATGCACCCACCTGTTCGGCACGAGCAAATTTTTCAGGCCATGTCCACGGAATACAGTATGCGTGGCTGTGCGATCAATGCGCCTCGAAATATGAAGTGGTCATCGACGCGGACCAGAAGTTGAAGGTTCGCAGCCGCTTTCAATACGCCGGCCTTATCGCGGGAATCGGGGCGTCGATTGGAGTACCTCTGTTGTACGCCTCCGCATTGGCGGGCGAGTTCTACGACCTGGTAGCGTAATCACTCTGTCCTCGGAATCCTGACAAACTCTGCGTGGGAACAGTCATCCCACTTTCAGGAGGCGAGATATCGCGTGGCCGATAATCCCACCAAAGAAGCGCTTTACGAGTTGCTGGATTATCTCGAGCAGGTGGAAACGCAACGCGGTGCGCTGATGGCCTTCTTGCGAGCCAATGGCACGGTTACCGACGAAAATCTCGCGCCGTTTCTTACCAAGGCTGATGATGCCACGGACGTGAAGTCCCGGGCAATACGGGCGCGATTTGAAAACCTGTTTGCTGTCGACGAGACCGTCACAAGTGCGACCGACGTTAATCCATCGGCTCCCAACCAGCGTGCGTCAGAGAGCACAGCGTCACAAGCAAATCCAGACGATCGTGACGCGGAAGCCGCATAAAGCAGAGCGCCCGATCCGGAGATCGGGCGCAGCAATGCCAGTCGAACTAAGCCAGTGAATCAAGCGGTGGTGCGGCCGAAGTACTCGGCGTTCTTCTCGGCGAAAGCCTTCCATTTTTCCGGCAGATCGTCGAGGGCAAAAATTGCCGAAACGGGACACACCGGAACGCAGGCGCCGCAGTCGATGCACTCGACCGGATCGATGTAGAGCATCTCCGAACCTCCGTGCGCCGCTTCATCCTTTTTCGGATGGATGCAGTCAACCGGACACGCGTCCACACACGCGGTGTCCTTCGTGTTGATACACGGCTCTGCGATCACATATGCCATAAACCTCAATCCCCCATTTCGTTAGCTGGAAAGTAAGTGCAGATAAAAGCCTGGAAACATTCTAACAAACCGGAGCAAAACCGAGCACGCTTTTCAAGGACCGGGGTCACAGGATGAGTGGGCAGGGCCAAACTAGCCCTGAACGGCAGAGAGATTTGTTTAGACCTCAGATTGAAGATTGGGATCAGCTGACAATTCGGCAACAATCTTCGTTCTAAGACCTTCAATCTGGAATTAGACCAAGGCCGCCTCGTGCGCGGGTTGGTACTCCACGATGAATCCCGCCACTGCGCTGGCGGCGACGGTCAACGGCGAGGCCAGATACATTTGGCCGGGACCGCTACGTCCGGGGAAATTGCGGTTCTGCGCACTGATGACAATCTGGTCCGGTCGGGTTGACACCCCCGGTCCGGCGTTGATGCAGGCTCCGCAACTGGGCTCAATGACCTGCGCGCCGGCTTTTTGGAAGATGTCGAGATAGCCGCGGCGCAGGCAGTATTCGCGCGTCTCCTGCGAGCCGAACTGGATGTAGAACTTCACCGAGTCCGCCACGCGCTTGCCTTGCTTCAATGCATCTGCGAGAACGGCGGCGTACATGTCCATGTCTTCGTTCTTGCCGGCAGTGCAAGTACCTCCGTACGCTATTTCGACCGGCACAGGAGTATTCAGATCACGGATGTACTTGCCGTTCCCGGGGTCGCCCGGCGTAGCGACCATAGGATAGATCTCGTCGGCGTTCAGTTCGATTACCTGCGAGTACTCAGCTCCGGGATCGCTATATATGCCCTCCATCAATTTGCGAGCTTCGCCGCGATCCAAACCCCGGCGTTCAACCAGAAATTCCACGACCTTCTCATCGGGCGCGACAATACCCGTAAATCCGCCAATCTCGGCAGCCATATTGGTCATGGTGGCCCGCTCGTCGACACTGAGCGCTTCGATTGCTTCTCCCGCGTACTCAATGACTTTCGCGAGTGCTTTTCCGGAACGGACGTAGTCAAGCGCCAGAACCTTGAGGATGAAGTCTTTGGCGGTGACATTCGGCTTGCGCTTGCCACGCACGATGACCTTTACCGATTCGGGCACGCGCACGCGAATGTCTTTTGTAAACCAAGCGTTGAAAACGTCGGTAGTGCCGATGCCGAAGGCTACGCAGCCCATCGCGCCGACGTGGGGCGTGTGTGAGTCGGAACCGACGTTCACCTGACCCGGAAGGGCGTACGTCTCAAGCATCACCGAGTGACAGATTCCCTCGGATCCTTTTCGGTCCTTGAGTTCTCCGTGGAGCTGAATTCCCTTCTCGCGCGCGAAATCCTGCTGCTTGTATTTGAGCTGGGTAGCGAGATCGAGCAATCCCATCTTGCGCTTTTCTTCCGACATTACGTCGTCGAGAAACGTGAGATGGTCGCGGAAGACCTTGATCGTGGAAGCGTCGTTCACAGGAACATCTTTGCCGACGTAGTGGTCGTAGAAGATCGCCGCCATGGGCGTAACATATTCGTGCGAGAAACGAAGGTCGGTGCGCGCAAATCCCGTGTCGCCTGGTTTTACGGCCGTGACACCAATGGTGCCGTCGACGTTCACCATGTGCCGGGCAAAAATTTTCTCGGACAATGTCATCGGACGCGGCTTGGTCTCGATTGCGGGCAGCGAGACCTTCTTCTGCATACGCGCAACGTTGAACTGAAAAAGGCCGCCGTACTCGATCACCTGACGTGTGATCTCGTCTTCACCTTCCATGAAGGCGGCGAGCGGCATTTCATCGCCGCGGCGAATTTTGTCGATGAGCGAGAAATCGGTCGAGGTCAGCAGGCCCAGATTCTGGCAGTTCTGCTTGTAAATGCGCTCGATGTTTTCCGCGATGACGAGTTGAATTCCCGCTTTCAGTTCGGCATAAGGCGAATGTTCGCGGCTCGACCCTTTGCCACGGCGCTTGCCGCTGACACAGGCGACAAAGCCTCCTCGCTTGACGTCGCCGCGCTTGATCGGCAGTTCGTTGCCGCACTTCAGGCCAACGTAAGGGAACTCGCCAAGCGTCTCATCGAAGTAGAAGCAGATATGCGCCGGAGTAATTTCGTCGGTCGAGATATCGTCGCGCAGTTTGGGATTGTTCGCCGGATTCGCTGTGTCCCACGGCATATCCCATCCGGCGAGTTGTTTTTTGATGAGTTCGGGATCTTCGGTGAGGAACAGGATGCGCCCATGCAGTTTTACGGTCGGCGGACGCTTTTCGATCTGTCGATGGAGCAACGATTCGATCACGCGGACTTCCTTGTGAGCAAGCTAAGGTGCTGGGGTGCAACAACGGGCTTGCCTTCAAATTAGATGCACCCTGCAAGGAAATCAAGTTGCTGAATCGACAGCTCAACGAGGCCGACGCCGCTCTTCGACGATCTTCGCGACTTCCCGATCCGAGGCACTTGTGCTCGCACTCATCCCTTCAACCACCCCGGCCCGATCGTCCTCCGACTGATTCTGGCTCATCTTCCACTTGCCTTCGAGGCGACTGATTTCAATCTCGAGGCCAACAATGTGCTCCAGCATTTCGTCAATGTAGGAACTCGGCGCGTCACCCATTTTCCAGGGAGCGGGCTGGGTAGCTTCGAATCGCCGCGTCAGGCGGCCAAGCAGTCCGCGAAGCCATTTCGCATCGTCGTGGACCACAAGTCTGCCGTGCGCATGCACCGCGGCGTAGTTGTACGTTGGGACGACTTTTCCATGCTCTTTCTTGCTCGCGTAGAGATTGGGAGAGATGTAGGCACTGGGGCCCTGGAAGATAACCAGGCACTCAGCGTTCGCAAGACTCCAGACACTGTTCTTCCGCGCAACATGGCACCGCAGAGTACCGAGGGTGCCGGCGGCCCGGTCTAACTCAAACGGTACGTGATTGGCTTCCAATCCAGACTCGCCGATCACCACCAGCGCGCCCAGCGGCCACTGTTCGATTGCCTGGTGAAGCGTTGGCAGGTCTGTTTCGGCAGAATATTCGGGAGTGTACATGGGCTTGCCTCACTTGCCGCCGCTTACTTATGCTCGCGCGCGTATTCGACGGGATTCGGCAACTCGGGTAGGTCGCGTCCGTCGAAGACCTGCTGTATCAGGTCAACCATGTCGCGGTGAATGAGTCCATTCGTGGCCAGAGTCTCGGAGGAATTGAGCTGCCAGGGCGAGCCGTCAAATTGGGTGATCGTGCCCCCAGCTTCCTGCACCAGAACGACGCCCGCCGCCGTGTCCCATGGATTGAGATTGAATTCCCAGAAGGCATCAAGCCTACCCGACGCTACGCTGGCGAGATCGAGTGCGGCCGAACCGGCGCGCCGAACTCCATGAGTGCGCAGGGTGATCACGTGGTAGAAGAAGATGTTCGGACTCTTGTGGCGCTTGTGGCTGGGAAAACCGGTCGCGGTCAAGCTTTCGGCAAGGTTGTTGACCTTCGACACCGAGATGCGCTCGCCGTTCAGATAGGCGCCGCTTCCCTCCTCTGCGGCGAATAGTTCATCCCGCGTGGGATCGTAGAGCACACCCGCTATGCGCTCGCCCTTGAATTCCAGACCAAGTGAGACGCAAAAGACGGGAAATCCGTGGGCGAAATTGGTGGTGCCGTCGAGAGGATCGATGTACCAGCGATAGTCACTGCCCGTGTTGGTACGGGTACCTTCTTCACCGAACAGATCGTGCCCGGGAAAGTGCTGGCGAATGCGATCGGTAATGAGTTTCTCGGCGGCGCGATCGGCGGCCGTGACCAGGTCGGCGTCACCTTTGTAAGTAAAACCGATCCGCAGTCTGAAATTTTCCATCAGCAGCGCGCCGGCTTCGCGGGCAATGGACTCCATCGCGGGAACGAATTTGGTCTGTGAGTTCACCTTGTCGTAGCGACTCCAAACGCAGGAATTGGATATTGATTATTGCGTATTGGCCATTAAGAACATGTGACGCAATCAATACACAATATTCAATATCCAATCGACAATCAGAAGCTATCTCTTTCGCGAAGCGTTTTCTTCCGCGATGTATGCGATCTCGTGCTTGAAGATGAACAGGTTGGGCTCGCCCTCGCGCGTCAGGCGGATCATATTCTTGTCGTAATACTCGATCCAGCCCCGAACGGTTTCGCCGTCCATCAACTTCACCGAGACGGCCTTCTGTTTCTCGCCCAACATTTTGAGATAGAGCGCCTCTTCGTATGTGTCCTCGGGAGGCGGCGCCTTGGGCTTCTTATGATTGTTGTTGCTTGGTGGACGCAATGACATTGCTTCATTCTACCCGAATGGCAGGCGATTTCCAGAGTTCTGTGCAGCAATGGTCATTCGTCACACCAGCGTCGGCTATCTGCACGTGACCTTCGGTGTTGCTGCGGAAACATAATGAATATTGGCTCAGCAACGATTACCTGAGACACTGGAAGTACTCTCATTACAAAAGTTGGAGACAGTGGAAATCCCTGAAGGCAGTAGTACGTTCAATTGGCAAAATTGGCTTCCTAAATCAGTTCTTCTGTTACGCGAATACAACCGCCAGAAATTCTTCTCAGACCTGATCGCCGGCATCACGGTCGGGCTGGTCGCATTGCCGTTGGCAATGGCGTTCGCCATCTCTTCGGGCGTGCCCCCGCAGTCGGGCATTTACTGCGCCGTCGTTGCCGGGTTCCTGATTTCTGCACTCGGCGGATCGAAGACTCAGATCGGCGGACCCACCGGCGCATTCGTGGTCATTGTTGGCGGAATCGTCCTGAAGTACGGGATCGAAGGCCTGTACATCGTGACCGGAATCGCCGGCGTACTGCTGGTCATCATGGGCATCACCGGCTTCGGATCGGCGGTGAAGTTCATACCGCGTCCAGTTGTGCTCGGGTTCACCAACGGTATCGCGGTGCTCATCGCCAGCACCCAAATCAAGGACTTCTGCGGGCTGAAGGTCGATCACGTCGCAGCCGATTTCTGGGGGCGCATGGAAACGCTCGCGGTCCACTGGCAGACATTCTCGTGGACGTCGCTGCTGCTGGCCTTGGGATCGCTGGCGGTGATCCTCATTACGCCGAAGGTGACGAAACGAGTGCCCGGGACAATCGTCGCGTTGTTTGTCGCCACACTAGCGGCGGTTTTGTTGAAGCTACCGGTTGAAACAATTGGCACACGGTTTGGCGGCATTCCGAGCGGCTTGCCTCACCTTGAGATCCCCCCCTTTCATCTGCGCATGGTTCCAGCGCTGCTGGGACCGGCGCTCACCGTCGCCATGCTGGGTGCGATTGAATCGCTTATGTCGGCCGTAGTTTCCGATCGCATGAGCGGCGACAAGCACAATCCCAATGTCGAACTGATCGGCCAGGGAATCGCCAACTTCGTGTCGCCAATGTTCGGCGGACTGCCTGCGACTGGCGCGATCGCGCGCACGGCGACGAACATCCGTTCCGGCGCAAAAAGCCCGGTGGCGGGCATGATCCATGCGCTCACGTTGCTGGCGATTCTGCTGTTCGCGGCGCCTGCGGCAAAGTACATTCCCCTGCCGGTGCTGGCGGCCATCCTGATGATGGTTTCCTACAACATGGGGGAATGGCGCGAGGTGCCGGAAATCCTGAAGCTGACGAAATCCGACATCTCCGTCTGGATCGTTACCTTCCTGCTCACCGTCTTCGCTGACCTCACGGTCGCGGTCGAAGCCGGCATGATTCTGGCGACGCTGTTGTTCATCCGCAAGGTGACGATGACAACGACAGTGTCCGAGGTCACGGATGCCTATGTGGACGCCGGGCGCGTACACATCCTGCAGGACAAGACCATCCCAGACTACTTGCGTATTTTCCGCATTCACGGCCCGTTCCTGTTCGGCGCGACGGAGAAGATCGCTTCTATTTACGACAAAATCGACGAACTGCCGCCGATCGTGGTTCTGCGTTTACGAAATATGACTGCCATCGACGCCACGGGAATCAAGGCCCTCGAAGACGTCGCGGACGTGCTACAACAATCCGGGCGCACTCTGATTCTCTGCGGCGCACGTGAACAACCCGCGATGCTGATGAGGAAAGCGGAATTCGAGGAGCACGTGGGGCTGGAGAACATCTGCCCCAACGTGGAAGCTGCCCTCGACCGCGCTCGGGAAGTGTACGAACAAGGCGCGGAACTGAAGAAGCAGTTTGCGGCTACAGCGGTCTGATGGGTTAGAAGCTGTCTTTCGAGGTGTAGTAGCCACTGCGGTGGCGGGCCACTGGGGGACCGTCCGGTGTGTTGGGAGCAGTGACGTCGACCTTTATGCGGCGGAAATCGCTGTCGGTAAGCCTCTTCGAGGGATAGTAGCCAAGCAAGTACTGCGTACGCAGTTCATCGGAAATTTGCTGGAATGCTTTGTCGAGCTGCGAAATGCCGGCCGCATAGAAATATTTGCCACCCGTGTCGTTCGAAATCTGGATCAGCGCGTGTTCCCCACCGAGGTCGCGGCCAGCGTCGGCTTCGATCGGCACCACGATCAGGCTGTACACCAGAGCTTCTGATTCCTGTGCCGCACGGAGCGCTTGCTCATAGTTCACCTGGCTCATGGTGTCACCACCGTCGGTGATCACCACCAGCACCTTTCGTCCGTCGCGCTTTTCCAGCGAATGAGCGCCCAAGTAAATGGCGTCATAGAGCGCGGTCGCGGCACCGTTACGGATTCGCTTGATACCGCTGTCGATGGTATTCAGGTTCGACGTGAACTGGGTCATCTGATCCACCGTTTCGCTGAACTCGAACAGCGACAGGCCGTCCTGCGGGCGAACAATCGTGTGCACGAACTTGCGCGCCGACTCCAGTTCCAGCGGCAAGTCTCTCCTGGTGCTCAGGCTGGTGTCCACGGCCAGAACGATGGAGAGCGGCAGTTCCGATTCCTTGCTGAACACCGAGATCGTCTGGGGAACGCCGTCTTCCGAAACCTTGAAGTTGTCTTTTTGCAATCCGCCAACCGGCTGCCCCTTCTGGTTCAAAACCGTAACGAAGACGTTTACCAGCTTGACGTTGACCTTGTAGGTCGGCACCTGGTCGGATTGAGTATTCCCGGTATTCTGGGCAGCCGCAGCCAGAGTGAGCAGCAGCAAGAGCAAGGTCGCGATGATTTTCGGGAATCGTGCGCAGCTCAATTCGTAGCCTGTGAATTCAAAATAGACGGGTTGCGAACTTCTTCAGGGAACGGCTCGCCGTCGGCCCAAACCGCGCCATCGGCGAAAAACTCTTTCTTCCAGATCGGGACCGTTTTCTTCAGCGTGTCGATCAGAAACCGGCACGCATCGAACGCTGCCGACCGATGTGCCGAAGCGACGACGATCAGCACGCTGGTCTCGCCAATCTCCATCCTACCCAGGCGATGAACGATCCGCGCGTGGTCGATCGAAAATTTGGCGCGCGCCGAACCTGCCAGTTCATTCATTTGCTTGAGCGCCATCTCTTCGTAGGCCTCGTACTCCAGGTACAACGTACGTCGCCCGCGGGAATGATTCCGCACGATGCCTTCAAACACCACGACGGCGCCGTCTTCAGGCTGCTTCAACATCTCGACAAACCCGGCGGTATCGATCTTGTTGCGGACAATCAGGCAATTTGATGAATCTGGATCGGTTGGCGCGCCTCCGCTCACCGGCGGCAGCAGGGCGATCTCATCCTGATCGCCGAGCCGAACGTCGGTCGTGGCGTATTCCTGGTTCACCGAGAGCGCAATAGATGGCAAAAACCGGTGCAGTTCGGGCTTCTCGGCGGCGTAGCGATCCAGCAATTCGCTCAGCGAAGTACCGTCGGGCAGAGAGACGGTATCGGACGAACGTCCGAGCATTTCCCTCAAACTGCCGAAAAATAGAACCCTCACCTGCATAGTCAAAGAATATCAGGACAATGGGCTTAACTCCGCGACGCCGTCCATGAATGTTCCGTGTGGGCCTTCAGTTCCTTGATCGGTCTCACCTCGATGGTGGCATAGCTCGCAACCGGGACTTTCGACGCCAAGGCGATTGCCTCGTCGCGATCTTTGGCTTCGATGAGCAGGAAACCGCCGATCTGTTCCTTGGTCTCGGCAAAGGGTCCGTCGGTCACCATCACTTTGCCCTTTCGAACCTTCACAGTCGCAGCAGAGCGCGACGGCTGCAATGCCTGCGCCGCGACGAAGTGTCCGCTGGCGCGAAGTGTGTCGTCGTGGCCGAGACTCATGTCGTCAAGGTTCTGCGCTTCGGTGGGCGAGAGCGCTGCCATTTTCTTCTCGTTTACGAAAACTGCCAACAAGTACCTCATGGTTTCCTCTTTGCCGGAATGCCGGCTCACTCGCTAGTCGTTTTGCGGAGTCGAAAATCGACAACATACCCCAGTATCTTGACATCACAAAAGGCTTCCGTCCTGCTAGGCTTCTTCATCGCCGGAGCTGGAAATCCCGTCCCTGGGATGTGCGCACCGATTACAATTCTCCCGTGAAACTCAGCCAAATTGCTTCCACTCTGGGCGCACGCCTCGACGGCGAGGACTGCGAAATCATAGGGATCGCCGGAATCGAAGAAGCGGTTCCCGGCCAGATTACCTTCGTGGCCAACGAGAAGTACGCCGCCTCGGCTAAAACGACCAAGGCCTCGGCCATAATCGTGGGCGAAAACTTCCCCGCGATTTCCGCCGCGACCCTGCGCACAAAGAATCCATATCTTGCATTTGCGCGATCGATCCCACTCTTCTACGACGCGCCGAGGTATGCTCCGGGAATTCACCCCACGGCGGTTGTTGCCAAATCTGCCAAGGTTGGCAATACCGCTCACATTGGCGCCTACGCGGTCATCGACGAAGATGCCATCATTGGCGACAACTGCGTCATCCTGCCCCACGTTGTGATCTATCGCGGAGCTAGTATCGGCAACAACTTCTTCGCTCATGCTCACGCAGTCGTCCGGGAATTCTGCCAAATTGGCGATAACGTGACCCTCCAGAACGGAGCCGTTATCGGCGCTGACGGTTTCGGCTTCGCCAAGGACAACGCGGGCAAGTGGGAGAAGATTGTGCAGTCCGGCCCTGCGGTGCTCGAGGACGATGTGGAAGTTCAGGCTAACGCCTGCGTGGACCGTGCCAGCGTTGGCGAGACGCGTGTCGGACGTGACAGCAAAATCGACAACCTCGCACAGATTGGGCACGGTTCGGTTGTGGGCGAGCATACGATGATCTGCGGGCAGGCAGGACTCGCAGGTTCCACTGTGGTCGGCAATAACGTAATTCTCGCCGGACAGGTAGGCGTAGCTGGACACTGCACGATCGGCGACGGCGTGATCGCCACTGCCCAGTCCGGTATCCCTAACGACGTCGATCCCGGCAAGATGGTCAGCGGGTATCCGGCGATGGACAATCGCCAATGGCTGCGCGCGGTGGCTATATTCAACAAGCTCCCCGAACTGGCCCGAACAGTTCGCGAATTGCAGAGACAGTTGGACAAATTGCAAAGAGATTAGTCTCGAACCGGCGCTCCTCTACAACTTTTGCTAGTTATGGCGGCTCCCGTTGTTCCTTTAGCTTGGGTGAAATTCATCCGATCAGGAGAGCCCAACTTGAGGAAATACTTTGTCACCGCTATTTGTCTTCTCACTTGTCTGGCTGGCATATCGTTCGCCCAGCAGCAGGCCCCGACTTCTAACCAGAAGACCGCCGAACAACTGACTGATGACGCTGTCGCGCTGATGCGGAAAGATATCCGCTCCCAGAAGAAACAACTGGTGGCCGCCAACATGCCGCTGACCGACCAGGAAGCCGAGAAATTCTGGCCGCTTTACGATAATTACAGCGCGGATCTCACCAAGCTTAATGACTCGCGCTATGCGCTAATCAAGCAGTACGCCAGTGCGTACAACACCATGACAGACGCCCAGGCCGATACACTTATCAAGAGCTGGATTTCCACGGACTCAGACGTGGCCCAGTTGCGGCTGAAGTGGGTTCCCCAATTCGAGAAAGTCATCTCCCCGAAAAAGACTGCGCTGTTCTTCCAGATCGATCGCCGTGCCAGTCTGATCATCGAACTCCAGTTGATTTCGCAGATCCCGGTCGTGCAACCGTAACGGCTGCCGAGAGTTCCGAGACCCGCACTCCGGTGCGGGTTTTTCGGCTTTCAACAGTCAAGATTTACAATTTCTGCCAGTTCGACGCGCTGCGTGCATCCAACTACTTGCCGGGTGCATGCCACCCATGACCGACGAATTCAACATGACCGAGAAAGTCACTTCCATCGGCACAGCGAAGCCGATCCGCATTCTCTTGCTCGATGATCTCGAAGACCACCTGCTGCTGAGTGCGACCATTCTGCGCCGCAACGGCTACGAAGTGCAGACTTCGTCCACCATCGAGGAAGCCCAGAGCAAGCTGCACGATATCGATATTGCCGTCCTCGACTATCACCTCGGTGCCGGCAAGTTCGGCACAGAAGTCGCGGATTCCCTTCGCCAAAGACGCCCGGAAGTGCCCATCATCATCATGTCGGCCACCCTGGAGCGTAAATTCGGCGGCATCGCTGACATGCATCTGCTCAAGGGCTTCAGCTCCGTCGATGACCTGCTCACCGCGTTGCGAGCCTTCGAAGCGAAGAAGCGCGGGAAACCGGTAGTCGTCGATGCACGCGATTTTTATTATTCGCGCATCAGCGTCTGCATGGGCGATGACGTCGTGCTCGAAATTATGGATCGCGAAGGCAACCTGCAGTACGTCAACGACTACTTCGCCGGATTTTTTGACCAGAAGCGCCACTGGTTCGTGAACAAGAACATCTTTGAACAGTTCCCCGAATTGGGCGAAAACTGGCGCGAGGTGATTGCGACTGTCGCCGACACGCGCGAAACTTACATCGACCGTGGCTTCCGTGGCCTTCCCCACCTGCCCACCAAAAGTGCGCGTTGGACATGGAACGTGCTGGTCTTTCCAATCAAATTGCAGGACGGTCGGGATGGCGTCGTGCTGACCGCGCGCATGATCGAGAAGAAGGGCGTGTAGCGAGAACCGCAGATTCCCAATCTTCGAGGTTGCGACCTCTCAAGAACTTGCCATCCTCGCCCCTCTTTTACTATGCTCGCCCGCTTCCATAATTGAGGACTGGCGTCATTCATGCGATTACTTATCTCGGCTGTCTTGCTTGTGGTTTCCGTGGCTCTTTCAACCTTTGCCCAGGACAATTCCGATCTCGATGTGATGCCCCTGCCCGCCCAAGTGCAAATGGGCAGCGGACACTTCATCGTCGATGGCAGATTTACCGTCGCAGTTGACGGTGCGAAAGACACGCGCATCGAGCACGGTGCTGAGCGATTTCTCAACGACCTTGCAGCCGAGACTGATATCCCGCTCAGCCGCGCGCTTGGCTCCGCCAACGCCAAACTGGTGATTAGCGTGGCCAGAGCCGATGACACCCTGCTGGCGCTAGGCTCCGACGAATCGTACGTGCTGGAGGTGACGCCCGCCGGGATGAAGCTTTCGGCCGTGAACGACCTCGGCGTTCTACATGGGCTGGAGACCATCCTTCAGCTCGTGAAAGCCTCGCCTAACGGATTCGCCATTCCGGCGCTGCGCATCGACGACTCCCCTCGCTTCCCCTGGCGCGGCCTGATGATCGACACCAGCCGTCACTTCATCCCGATGGAAGTCATCAAACGCAACGTCGACGGCATGGCGGCGGTGAAGATGAACGTGCTGCACTTGCATCTGTCCGACAACCAGGGCTTCCGCTTCGAGAGTCACAAACATCCGAAGCTGCAGGAGATGGGATCCGACGGCAGCTATTTCACGCAAGACCAGCTTCGTGATCTCGTGGATTACTGCCGTGAGCGCGGCATTCGCGTGGTTCCTGAATTCGATGTCCCCGGACACGCCACTGCATGGTTCGTTGGCTATCCGGAGCTGGCGAGTCTGCCCGGTCCCTATGAGATTGAGCGCCACTGGGGCATCTTCGACCCTGCCATGGACCCCACTAACGACAAGGTTTACGACTTTCTCGACAAGCTCTATGGCGAAGTTACCGATGTTTTCCCCGATCCTTACCTCCACATCGGGGGTGACGAAGTAAACGGCAAGCAGTGGGACGCCAGCGCGAACATCCAGAAGTTCATGAAGTCGCATGACCTGCCCGATAACCATGCGCTACAGGCCTACTTCAACACGCGCCTGCTGAAGGTAGTCGAGAAACACAATCGCGACATGGAAGGCTGGGACGAGATACTTCATCCCGATCTACCGAAGGATGCGGTGATCCAATCATGGCGCGGGCCGAAGGGACTCGCTGCTGCTGCGCAGGCGGGCCATCGCGCGATCCTGTCGAATGGCTGGTATCTGGACCTGATGTGGTCTGCCGAACGCCATTACATGAACGAGCCTTTTTCGGGTGATGCCGCGAACCTCACACCCGATCAGCAGAAACTCGTCCTCGGCGGCGAATCGTGCGAGTGGACCGAGTTTGCCGATCCCGAGAACATCGATTCCCGCATCTGGCCGCGCAATGCAGCTATCGCCGAACGCCTGTGGTCGCCCAAAGACGTGGTGGGAATCGAGTCGATGTACCGCCGTATGTATTCCGAAAGCCACCGCCTCGATTCGCTCGGCCTCACCCACAACACCAATTACGAACCCATGCTGCGCCGCATCGCAGGCAGCGACGACATCACCTCACTGAAAACGCTGGCCGACGTGGTTGAACCGGTAAAGGACTACACCCGCGAACAACTGCATGAGGCCGATCCTGCCACGCAGTACACGCCGCTGAACCGGCTGATCGATGCCGCTCGTCCGGAGAGCGAAACCGCGCGCGAGTTCCGCCTGCTGGTCGACAGCTACCTCGCACAGCCCACACCCGACCGACTCGCGCAGATTCGCGCTGAGCTTACCGCCTGGAAGAATAATGACGCCGCGTTGCAGCCGCAGATTGCGCGAAGCTTCCTGCTCAAAGAAGTGGCTCCGCTCTCCGCGAACCTGGCTATGCTGGCAAATATCGGATTGCAGGCGGTCGGCTATATCGATCAGAAGCAGCCAGCACCCGATGCTTGGCGCATGCAGAGCCTGCAGCAGATCGCCAACGGCTCGAAACCACAGGCGGATCTGCTCATTATGATCGCGCCAGCGGTACAGAAATTGGTCGAAGCCGTGCGTGAATAGCAGGGTTAAGCTCGGCGTTCCTCTGGAAGTGCGCTGGCTATTGCGTCGCGAACTGCTTTGACCAGCTCGTCGCGATCTTTGAATTGCTGCGGATCGATGGGTTCGTGATAAACGATGGTCGCTTCGCCAGGCGTCACAAAGAACTGGCCTTTAGGCATTAACTTCTCGGTTCCGAGTAGCGTGATCGGGACGATCGGCACTCCTGTCTCCATCGCCATATAGAACGGGCCCTTCTTGAATGGCAACAACTTGCCATCGCGCGAACGCGTACCTTCCGGATACACCATCATGTCGTGACCGCGGCGAACCACCGCTTCCGCTTCACGCACGCTGGCGATAGCGGCTTCACGGTTCTGCCGGTCGATGGGTACACAATCCGCCATCAGCATGGCGCGGCCCAGGATCGGGATCCGGAACAACTCTCGCTTTACCATGATAGTTACGCGCCGCGGCAGCAACGGAATTAGCACCGGAGGGTCGAGATTCGACACATGGTTCGACATGAAGATGTACTGCTGCCCCGGAATCAGCTTCTCCTGGCCGACAATCTTCGTCCGCACGCCCGAGATCCGCGCTCCCATATGAGCGATCCAGGTCGCCGAGTAATACAGCGGATCGATGTTCCTCGTGAGCAGGCTAAAGGGAAATGCCCACAGCGCATCCAGAGGCACCATCAACGTCCACCATACGAGTGTGAGCAGGGTGCGCATCAGTGAGCCTCTTCCGAGTCGCCCCGCATCCACGCACGGCGTCGGGCAATCTGTTCCGGCGTGGCATCGGGTGCCTGCTGAAATTCGTACTGCGTTTCGTCGCGGGCTGCCAGCCTGATTTTCACTTCGCGCACATGGTCTCGCGTCGACACCTTCAGTTTGAGTGTGCTTCCAGGTTCATAGCTCGCGATCTGCTCTTGCAGGTTTGCCGGCGGCTCCATGCCGTTGACGTAAAGAATAATGTCCCCGGGATGAAGCCCCGCCCTCTCCGCTTCGCCTCCCGCGTCAACGTTGGTGACAACCGGAGTTGGCCCAAAGTTGCCGTTCGCCGTGAATCCTGCGTATGCTACCGCAGTCTTCCTCTGTTCGAGCCGAAGCCCCACGGTTGCAAAGAAGTCGTTATATGAAATTGAAGCAGTGCCGCTGACGTATTGTTTAAAGAAATTTTCGAAGTTCGCGCCAGTAACCGCCTCTACTGCTTGTTGAATTCCTTCCGAGTCATCAAAGTACTTCCCCTGTTTCGCGTAGTGCTCGTTCATCCATAGGAACAGGTCACAGAGCGACTTCTGCCCACGCGTGCGCTCGCGCATGGCGAGATCAAGCAGCACGCCAATGATTTCACCCTTATCGTAGTAGTTAATGCTGCGCTGCCCGGAACGGTAATACGGATATTTTTCCAGCCAGGTATCGAGGCTCGACTGTTCCACCGACTGCGTTTTCGCTGCTGGACGGCTCTCCAGGTCCCGGATCTGCGCCGCCAACCGATCGAGGAATACGTCTTCGCCAATCAGTCCTGTCCGCACGAGCATGTACTCGGAAATGGTCGAATCCACGCCCTCACTGAACCATAGCGCTCGCGTGTAGTTCTCTTTGGTGTAGTCGATCGGTTCCAGCGTCTGCGGTCGAATCCGTTTCACATCCCAAAGATGAAAGAACTCGTGCGCGCTGACACTCTCGAAAGCCAGCGGATCTTCCGCTAACCGCGCCGCGCTTGTCTCAATCGCCGCGGAATAGGCGTGCTCCATCCCGCCTCGACCTGCCCCGTGCGGCAGATGGTAGACAAACGTGTACTGCTGAAACGGCCGATCGTCCATCCACTCTGTTTCCGCAGCGACAATCTTCCTCAGTGGGCCAAGAATCGCGTCGGAACTATAGCCTTCCTCGCTATCAACCACGACGCGATAGTGCGCCCCACCGTCATCGAATCCATACTCATGAAACGTACCGATCTCCACCGGAGAATCGACGAGATGATCGTAGCCGTCAGCGCAGTACCGTTGAGCCGAACTCTGTAACGGCGTTGCGATTGACCAGTTTGCCGGAACACCGTCAAAACGAACTTCTACCCGCCCTTGCTTATGTCCAACCGGGTACAACAGCACCTGCGCGAGATTGAAGAACGCGTGCCTCTCGCTCAGTTCAGCACCGAACGGCCCCGGATCGCCGGCAAAGATTTCATACTCTACTGTCGCCGCATTCGGCACCGCCCAGGTGGTCTTGTCCATTTGGTGCACTGGAACCGGCTTGCCCTCTGGGTCAGCCGCTTTCAGCCAATTGACGTGTTGGGAAAAATCCCGCACCTGATAAAGCGCATTCCAAACCGGCAACTGTACTTCGAAATCAGGCGCCGTCGGTCGTATCGACAGCGTTATATGCAACAGATGCCGCTCTCGATCCTGCAGCTTGATGGAATACGACCACGTCTGCGATCCGATGTCGCCGTTGTCTTTAAACGCTGGGCAAGGATACTGGGCAAAGGCTTGCGTACAGAACAGCAGGAAGGCAATCGGCAACAGCCTGCGTAAGCCGGATGAGTGGGCGCTCAAGTGGTCGAAGTGACCTCGCGAAGAGATTTCAACTTCTCGGGAAGCTTCTCATAAATGCCGCCAAATCCGCCATTAGAAAGGATAGCCACCACGTCGCCCGATTTGAATTCGGGAGCTAAGGTCGCGACGATTTCGTCGGCACCAGCCAACAACATTGCCGGCTTGCCTTTTCGATTCAAGTCGCCAACCACGTGCTCCGGATCAAGTCGTTCACCTTCCGGAACCGCCTCGGGCTTGAAGATGGCGGCAACGGTGACACGGTCCGCCACGCTCAGCGCCTCTACCAGTTCACGCTGAAGCACGTTGCGGCGTAGCGTATTCGAACGCGGCTCCAGCACCACCCACAAGCGTCGACCGGGGTAGCGAGTTCGCAATGCCTGTAACGTTTGCGCGATCGCCGTGGGATGGTGCGCAAAATCGTCGATGATCGTCACGCCATTCACCTCGGCGCGAACTTCTAACCGCCGCTTCACGCTCTTGAACGTCCGCAGTGCCTCGGCAATCTTCTCCACAGGAATTCCATAACCCGCCGCCATCGCCGCCGCTGCTGTCGCATTCAGCACGTTGTATTCACCGGCGAGCGCAAACTTGAACTCCGCCCAGGTTTGTCCATCCCGAAACACACGCCACGTCGTCCGCTTCGACGAATAGTTCACCTCAATCGCACGCCAATGCGAACCTTCGCGAAACCCGTACCGCTCGACGGTCGAGAACGCCTTTGCCAGGCACTCGTCCACATTCGCACTGCCGTCCCAGGCCACAATTCGACCGCGCCGCGGAACCAGGTTTACCAGCCGCTTAAACGCGGTTTTCACTGCGTCGAGATCCTTGTAAATGTCCGCGTGATCGAATTCCACCGACGTCAAGATCACCGAATCCGGAAAGTAGTGCAGGAATTTCGGGCCCTTATCGAAGAAAGCGGTGTCGTACTCGTCGCCCTCGATGATGAAATTCGCGCCATCGGCGACTCGGAAGCTGCTCGCGAAATTTTCCGCAATTCCGCCGATCAGAAACGACGGATCGCGCCCCGCCAACTGGAAGATCCAAGACAGCATCGAGGTTGTTGTCGTCTTGCCGTGTGTTCCCGCAATCGTGATCACGTCATTCCCGCGTAGAAACTCATCATGCAGAATCTGCGGCAAAGACTGAAACATCAGGCGCCGGTCGAGCACGTACTCGAGTTCTACGTTCCCACGCGAGATCGCATTGCCCACGATGACGAGATCTGGCGCCGGCTCGAGGTTCTTCTCCGCAAACGGTTGCGCCACCGGAATCCCGAGCGACGCCAGGAAATCCGACATCGGCGGATACGCCGCCGCATCCGAGCCGGTCACGTGAAACCCGCGCTGTTTCAGCATGCCCGCAAGCGAAGCCATTGCCGTGCCGCAAATCCCAATCAGGTGAATGTGTTTGCTCGTCATCCGATACGTGTGGCTTTCGCCGTCGAACTCACTGCCGTCTCCAGCATTTTGAGCGAAATGGAATTGCTGCTGACCTTCAAGCCGGCATGAACTCCCAACGGCAACGTGAGATTGTTCCGCGAAACATGACCGAACGGCAGCCCGTATGCGATGGGCACACCCAGGTCGCCGAGCACCCGCTCAATCACTTCCTGTAGCGAGTAGGTCTGGCCGCCTGGCTGCGTGCAATCGTTCATCTCGCCGAAAATAATGCCGCGCACACCTTCGAACATGCCGGAATATTTCAACTGCATCAACATGCGATCGATCTGAAATGGCTTGGCGTTGACATCTTCAACGAACAAGATTGTGCCACCGGTTTCGATCTCATAGCGCGTGCCAAGCGAAGCGACGAGCAGCGACAGGCATCCGCCGTAAAGCGTTCCTTGTGCTTCGCCTGTAACGATCGCGTTCGCACCGCCCGGAAACACAGCCTCGACACCGCTACGCCCTTCCACTGCGGCATACCAGCAGTCGAGATCCACTCCATCCGGATGTGCGAAATCTTTCGCGGCCATTGGACCATGGAACGTCACCAGCCCGGTCTCGTCGTGAATCCACGTGAGAATCGATGTCAGGTCGCTATATCCAACCAGGATCTTCGGATGCCGCGCGATCACATCCAGGTCAAGCAGCGGCAACAGGTAGTTCGACCCGTATCCGCCACGCGCACAAACAATCGCGCGCACGTCGTCACGCTCGACCATCTGCGTTAGATCGCGCGCACGGGACTCGGCCGATCCGGCGAAGTAGATATCCTGCTCATAAACACTTTCGCCAAGCACTACTTCGTAGCCCAACTCTCGCAACCGCGCAACACCTGCCTCAAGCTGATCGCGCTGCACATTCGACGCCGGCGCGACAATGCCGACCGTATCTCCACGCCGTAACGGCGGAGGCTTCAGAATGTGGCGCGGAGCTGGCATCGGACCCATAGTAAACGACTCACAGGAAGAATTCGCCGCGGCAGAGGATCTGCGCCGGACCAGTAAGAAAGATGTTGCCACCGTCCCACTCGACCACCTGCGGACCACCAGGAGCCGCGACGCGTACCGGCGATTTCACGCGTCCGGTATGGATGGCCGCCACCGCCGCGGCGCACGATCCGGTACCGGACGACTGCGTTTCGCCCGCCCCGCGCTCGAAGATGCGAATCTCAATCTCTCCCGCGCCTTTCACTTTCACGAACTCTACGTTGGTTCGCTGCGGAAACTCGCGATGGCTCCCGATTTCGGCGCCCTTGACGAGCCAGTCTTCCGGAAACTCTTCTACGAACACAATAAACTGCGGATTCCCCGTTGACAGCTTCACTCCCCGGCAGTCTCCGCCTGCAATCCGAATTGAAGTGTCGCCCTCGATCTCCGAGTCTCCCATATCAGTGCGGAACTGAAACTCCGTACCACTATGCGAAACCAACGCGCACGTCTTGACGCCTGCATCGGTCAGCACGCGCACCTCAGTCGGAACCGAACTCCCCGAATCTTGCTGCCGCCTCCACACTTCCGACGCCGCAACGCACCGCGTGCCATTGCCTGACACTTCGGCATCCGATCCGTCGGAATTTATCAGATGAGCGTAAATATCCGCCTTCTCGCTCGCGAAAAGCCATTCAACACCATCAGCGCCGACGCCGCGATGACGATCGCAGATCTGCTTCGTTACTGCTTTCATTTCCTGCTTGGCGACAAGGGAGCCGTCAATCAGCAGAAAGTCGTTGCCACAGGCAGTGGCCTTGGTAAAAGGAAGAGTGCAGGTCATCTTTTATTCGCGATCGGTGATGCCCAAACATTCTACCCGTTCCACCGGACCCAACTGGCGCAGGCGCGTGAGCAGCGACTTGTGTTCGCTCTGTGTACCGTCCACCGTGAATTGCACGCGATACCCGCCGTTTTTGCGGCCGATCTGCACCGTCTGCATGATCCGGTGCTCGTCTTCCAGAATCCCATTCACCGCGCCGACCATGTCTTCGGCCTTCGGCCCCTGCACTTCGTAATTCATCGTCACCGACTTCAGGTTGTAGCGGTTTTCGACCAAGCCCAGAGTAGTCAGCGCCACAAGAATCACGATCGTCGCGAACACCGCGATGGCATACAGCCCACCTCCGCTCGCCATGCCGATGGAAGCCACCACAAATATCGTCGCCGCGGTGGTCAGGCCGGTAATCGTGTTCCGCGCATGAATAATGGAACCTGCTCCGATGAACCCGATCCCGGGAATGATCTGTGCCGCCACGCGCGTGTGATCGCCAGTGAACTCGCCCGCGAGTTTGACCGAAAGGATCGTAAACAGCGCCGACCCAAAACAGATGAACATGTTGGTCCGCAGACCCGCCGGTCGATGCCGAAGTTCCCGTTCCAAGCCAATAATTCCTCCCAGGAACGCGGCCAGAATCAACCGCATCATCGACTGCGAAATGAAATACGCCTCCGGCGTCTGTGGCCCATACTGCTGCCAAAACTGATGGAGGATGTTCATGACGCGGATTCTAGCGCGGAAAATGAATTGTTAAGAGTGTGTTACAAGGTCACCGGTACTCGGTGGACTGATAAATCGTGATCGGGTTCTGCCGTAGAGACTGAATCACCGCCAGTGGTCGCAGTCCCTCCGGATGGGCCTTGACCGCCTTCGCCACCGGATCGCCCTCCGTGGCAATCACGAAATTTGCCAGTGCCGCCGGGTTCATCAATGCCGAGCCCCAATAGCGATAATTGCCTTCGTTGATGGTGCGCTTAAGAGGAAAGCCAACCCGCTGCAACGCCCCACCGTGCTCACCGATATACATCAGCACCCTGGAATTCGGCGGCAGCAGCATGATTTCGTGTGCCAACTGCTTTTCGATGGCGATCCGATCCATGCCGTTCACCTGCGCTTCCTTCAGCGAGATGGGTATTGCGAACTTCATGTCGTAATAGTAGTTCCAGCCGACAAACGCCATCGTTACGATCGCAATCCCATACTGTAACCGCCGCCACGAGAACTTGCTCAGGAACAGATACAGCAGGAGCGCGCCGAACACCACGAACGCCGGGATCAACTGCGTCCCGTACCGCACGTTGTAAAACGAAAACGGCCACCACGTGGGAATGAAGATTGGCACGCCACCCCATGCGATCGAGATCGCGTAGAACGGAACCGGCGTCCACAGCAGCAGCCACGGCCACAATGGGCGCAGGAAACCGAGCGCCATCACTGATCCCAGCAATGCAGCGTAGAGCCAGATCCGCTGTGACCGATCGCCCGCCGCCATGTTCAGCTCGGCCGATTTCACGAAATACTCCGTGCCGACTTGGGGCGCGTCCCATCCCGGATGATGCCAATCTCCCGGCTTGCGTGTCCGTTCCTCAATCGCTCTCGCCGAATATGGACCGCGCAAGAACGACAGCGCATCGCCGAACGTGAACTGGTTGTACGTCAGCCACACCGCCGGCGTGAACGCCAGCAGGGCAACAAAAATGATCGTCGCTCGCCGCCATCCGCGCTCGTATAGGAAGTGCCACCACTCCAAGCCATGGCGCACGCTTGCCACGATGACGGTTACGAGTGCCGCAACCGCATAAAGCGTAGCCGCGAACCAACCGTCGTAACGCGTCAGTGCTCCCAGGCAGAGAAACACGCCGCAGACAATCAACGCTCGCTGGGCCGCGCGAGGTTCTCCCGCTTGCAACTCGATCGCAAACTGCGCGAAATACACCGTGGCCCAGATGTAACACGCGAGATAGATCAACTCCGTCATCGCCGTAGTCTGCAAATAAAGCAGATTGGGATTCAGCGCGAATGCCATCGCCGCCACCCACGCCGCAAATCTCGCTTCCGACCTGCGTTCCGGCAGCAAGCTGAGTCCCGTCCACACCAGCCGGAAGATGCCCACCACACTGGCGATATAGCTCACCATCGACGGAATCGAGCCCGCCACACCCGACATCCACATCGATGTAGACCAGATGAACGGCAGCATCAGCAGATGCGGCAGCGGCAGCCACACCGTGCCCAGTTGCAGCAGTCCAGGCGTGCGCGAATCCACCACCCGGCGCGCGATGTTCATGTGCGCCACCGCGTCGCCGTAAAGAAGCAACTGTCCGCGACTGTAGAAATAAATGAACGCTGCCAGGCTGAGCAGGCTGGCGACCAAAGTCAGAATCTGGTAGTCCGGCAACCAGGGTTGTTGCGATGTGGGCGAGGTCACGTCAATCGTGCGCGGATTTCGTGGAGCGATCTCCACCCGGCGTGACCTGTCCGCTCGACTACTCAAGGTGGGTTAACTCACGGAACGTTTTGAACCGCTCGTCGATCTCCGGACGCGTCAGCCGTTGCAGCCGCCGCGTACCGAAATCTTCCACCGCAAACGATCCCATCACGCCGCCGAAGAACATCGCCCGCTTCAGCGTCTCGCGGGTGATCTTGTGCTGCGACGCGAGGTAGCCCATGAAACCGCCCGCGAACGAATCGCCCGCGCCCGTGGGGTCTTTCACTTCATCGATCGGCAGCGTTGGTGCGCGGAACGGATGCCGCCCAATCCCGTCGAACCCGTTTTCCTTAAAGAAGATGGTCGCGCCATATTCGCCGTGCTTGATCACCAGCGCCTTCGGACCCATATCGAGAATCGTCTTCGCCGCGCGTGGCACGCTCGTCTGTTTCGACAGCATCTTCGCTTCGCCGTCGTTGATCAGCAGCACCTGCACGCCCCTGAGCGTCTCGACCAGTTCGTTGCGTGCAATGGTGATCCACAAGTTCATGCTGTCGCCGCCGACCAACTTCACACCGTTCATCTGCTTGCGAACATCGTTTTGCAGCGTCGGATGAATATTCCCCAGGAACAGGTAGTCCGTATCCTTGTACCCGCCGGGGATCTTCGGCTGAAAATTCTCGAAGACGTTCAGGTCGGTGAAGTTCGTCTTCGCCTCGTTCAGGTTCTCGCCATACTCACCGCCCCACGCGAACGTCTTCCCTTTGGCGCGCTCCAGCCCGCGGATATCAATATTCCGTTTGCGGAAGACCGCCTCGTGCTCCGGGCCAAAATCGTCCCCCACGACGGCGACCACACGAACATCCGTGAAGTGACTCGCCGAAAGCCCGAAGAATGTCGCGGAGCCTCCGAGTTCGTGTTCCACCGAGCCCGACGGCGTTTTCAATGTGTCAAAAGCTACGGAACCTACGACCAGAATCGACATTACGCCCCCGCCTTTTTCTCGAAGTATTTCCCCACAATCGGCCGCAGTTTCTCGATCGTCGCCGCCGGAATCTTGCTCCTGTCGCTGATGATCGCTGTCGCCAGTGCCTGGTCGCACTTGCACGAATGTTGCGTCGGCATCGCGGCGACCGCGTGCTTCACTACAGCGCAAGCGTTCTCGGCATTCTTGTTCAGCACGCCGATGATCTGCTCCACCGTCACATGATCGTGGTCCGGATGCCAACAGTCGTAGTCGGTAACCATCGCCACCGTCGCGTAGCAAATCTCCGCCTCGCGTGCGAGTTTCGCCTCCTGCAGGTTGGTCATGCCGATCACGTCCATGCCCCACGAGCGGTACAGGTTCGACTCAGCCTTGGTCGAAAACTGTGGGCCTTCCATGCAGATGTAAGTACCGCCCATCTTCACCACCACGCCCGCCTTCTTGCACGCGCCGTTCATCACCTTCGTGACCTCCGGACACACCGGATCG
>Ga0335069_10003120_pt1 | contig 25255 bp, 20 predicted proteins | sample Lox_Sample_11_FD_206714 | JGI IMG/M metagenome (GOLD analysis project Ga0335069, IMG submission 206714) | Soil microbial communities from Loxahatchee National Wildlife Refuge, Florida, United States - Lox_Sample_1.1 | ecosystem: Environmental > Terrestrial > Soil > Wetlands | place: USA... | reverse complement strand
AGAGCAGGCGCAGGTCCGGAATGCCGTGCTTGACCATGGCGACGCGCTCGACGCCCATGCCGAAGGCGAAGCCGGTCCACTTCTCGGGGTCGATGCCGCAGCTCTCGAAGACCACCGGATGGATCATCCCGCAGCCGAGGATCTCGATCCATCCGCTGCGCTTGCACACGCTGCAGCCGGCGCGCGATCCGTCCGGTCGCCTGCAGAAGGGGCAGCCGACGTCGACTTCCGCACCCGGCTCGACGAAGGGGAAGTAGCTGGGACGGAGGCGCACGGGTGTCCCCTCGCCGAAGAAGCGCTCGGCGAACTCGGACAGCACGCCGCGCAGGTGAGCCATCGTCACGTGCTCGTCGACGAGGAAGCACTCGATCTGGTGGAACATCGGCGAGTGCGTCGCGTCGTCGTCGCGGCGGTAGACGACACCGGGCGCGATGTACGCCATGGGCGGCGGGTGGCTCGTCATCGCGCGCACCTGGATGTTGCTCGTGTGCGTGCGCAGCAGGGTGCCACTGGTGGTCCAGAAGCTGTCCTGCATGTCGGTCGCCGGATGGTCCGGCGGGAAACCGAGCTTGCCGAAGTTGTTCTCCTCGAGCTCGACCTCGGGGCCGTCGTGCACGGCGAAGCCGAGGCTCACGAGCACCTCGACGATCTCGTCGCGCACGCGCGAGATGGGGTGCCCGTGACCGAGCGGCGCCGGCTGGCGGCCGGGAAGCGTGAGATCGAAGGGCGGCGCGTCGAGGTCGGCCTGGCGCTTGGCGCGGCCGAGGGCGACGAGGCGCTCGTCGAACGCCGTCTCGACCTCCTTCTTCACCGTGTTGACCATCTCGCCGATCGACTTGCGAGTCTCCGCCGGCACGGCGCCCATCTGCTTGAGGACGCTGGTGAGCTCGCCCTTCTTGCCGAGAATCTTCGCGTTCTCGTCCCTCAGGGCCTGCTCGGTCCCGGCGGCGTCGAAACGCGCGCGGAAGGTGGCGCGCAGGGCGGCGAGGGAGCGCTCGATGGAGTCCGCGGGCTCGGTCATGGCTCGGTGAGAGGCACAGTCGATAGCACAGCCACGGGGGCGATACGTCGGTCGCCGTGGATCCGTTGACCGGTTCGTGCGCGAGTCTCCTTCGTGGAAAAGGTGGGCCCCGCTGGCGACCGCGGCGGCCGTCCCGGCGCTGCTCTTTCTCGTCCTGCCGCCGCTGACGCGGAGCGGGCTGTGGGACCCCTATGAGCTCGGGACCGCCGAGCTGGCGCGCCGGCTCGCCGTGAACCTCCTGCACGCGCCCGGGCTGGCGCTTCCAGGGGCCGACGACACGATGCCCCACCTGAACGACCTGGGGCGTCCGGAGCTCCCCTTCACGTCGATCGCGCTCGGCTTCCGCGTCTTCGGCCTGCACGAATGGGCCGGGCGGCTGCCGCTGGCGCTCTGGGGAATCGCGGGCGTGCTGGCGACGTACGCGTTCGTCGCGCGCCTCTTCGACCGGCGCACGGGCGTGTACGCGGCCATCGCGCTGAGCACGATGCCCCTCTACTTCGTGCAGGCGCGCACGATGCTGGGCGACGTGTGCACGATGGCCGGCCTGGCGATGTCCTTCGGCGGCCTGGCGGTGGCCGCGTTCGATCGCGACGACGAGGGCCCGACGGGCACGCGCGCGCGGATGCCGTGGGTCGCGATGGCGATCGTCGGCCTGCTCGTGGGCCTGGAGAGTCGCGGGGCGCTCATCGGCGTGGCCGTGCCGGCGCTCGGCGTGGGACTGACGTGGGCTGCCACGCGCCTCGGGACGAAGGGAGCGCGTGACCGGCGCGGCGACGTCGTCGGGGCGGTGTCACTGCTCCTCGGCGCGTCCATCGCGGTCGTGGCGGCGCGCATCGTGGCGGCGCCCGGGCAGAGCAAGGACCTGAGCATGTGGATCGGCGCCGTGCTCCACACGCCGCCGAAGTACCCGACCTTCGACGTCTACGTCGCGTCCGTGGGACACGCGCTCGTTCCGTGGAGCGCATTCCTCCCCTTCGCGTTCGGGCGGCTGCTCCTGGCTCCCCGCGCCGGCTCTGCGGGCACGGCCGAGCGCGAGAGTCTCGCGCGCGTGGCGTTGCTCGTGGGAGCGACGGTGGTGCTCGTCGCCCAGGGCTTCCTCGCGGCGCGGACGGATCTCTTCGCCTTCGCGGGCCCGGCGCTCTGCGCGGCGGCGTGCGCCGTCGCCATCCGTGACCTGGAGCGAGGCGCGCATGCGTCGATCGCCATCGGGCTCGCCACGCTGCTCGTCGCGGCGATCCTCCACCACGACCTCCACGAGCTGCCCGACAAGGCCTTCCAGGCGTTCGGCGTCACGGGCGCGACCTTCCCGACGAGCTTCGAGGATCGCTCCCTCACGCTCTGGTGGATCGCCCTCGGCGGCTTCGCCCTCTGCGCGCTGCTCACGTGGATCGAGCGCGACCCCGAACGCGAGCCCTTCGACCCGGCGACCTACCGCACGATCCTGCAGGCGCTCAAGGAGGCCTACGACGGCATGCTGCCGCTCGTGTACTTCGCGGCCGTCGCCGGGGCGGGCATCTCGGCGCTCGTGGTCCTCGTCGGCGCGCGAACCCACGCGCACTGGATGCCGCAGATGTCGGCGAGCGTGCGCGACATCGTGCTCAACGCCTGGTGGGTCATCGCGTTCGTCCCTCCGGGCGCCCTCTTCGGCCTCGTGGCGCTGGCCGACGTGTGGCTGTGGGCGTTCGGTCGAAACGGCCCGCTGTCGCGCCTGTCGCTCACGCGGGCGTCGACCATCGCGGTCGGCGGCGCCGTCGCAGGGTTCGTCCTCTGCTTCTTCTACTACCCGGCGCTGGCCAACCAGCTGTCGCCCAAAGAGGTCTTCGAGAGCTACCGCAGCGCATGCCCCGGGGCTCCGCTCGGCTTGCTCGGCGTCGGCGGTCGCACGGCGGCGTACTACGCGGGAGGACAGCAGACGTCCCTCGGCGACGCGAAGAGCGCCTACGACTGGATGGTCGCCGGTGGCTCCGGGGAGCGCCGTTGCCTCGCCATGAAGTCCGACGAGCTTCCGAAGCTCGAGCAGCTCTGGCGCCAGAACGGTCACCCGGGGACCAACGTGCCGGTCCTCGACGCGCGCTCGAGCCAGATCCTGCTCGCCGCGTCGAGCCTGACTCCCGGCGAGAGCAACGAGAACCCGTTCTCCTCGTTCATGCTCGAATCCGAGCCGCAGCCGCAGCGACCGCTCGACGTTAACATGGACGACAAGCTGCGCGTGATCGGGACGGACCTCGTCGACGACCGCGGCCGCCGCATGGAGGGCGTGATCCCGGGGCGCACCTACCACCTGCGCGTCTACTACCGCGTCCTCGCTCCGGTGGGCATGGAGTGGCCCAACGCGTTCCTGCACGTCGACGGCAGCGGGCGACGACACGGCGGCGACCACAAGCCGCTCGGCGGCCGCTACCCCATGACCCTCTGGCTGCCGGGCGACCTGATCGCCGACGACTACGAGCTGAAGCTCGAGCCCAACTTCACGCCGGGCAACTACACCGTCTACTTCGGGCTCGCGAACGGCGACAAGTGCAGCGACCGACTCGCGGTGAAGAGCGGACCGAGCGACGGCTGCAACCGGGTGAACGCGGGGCCGCTGCGCGTTCTCTGAAGCCCGGAAGGCAGTATCATCCAGCGCATGTTCGACTTCACCGAAGAGCAGAAGATGATGCGCAAGATGCTCCGCCGCTGGGTGGACGCGGAGCTCGTTCCGCACGTCGACGCGCTGGAGAGCGAGCAGATGCTCCCCTACGAGCCGATGCGCAAGTTCATCGCGACCTTCGGTGTGGCCGACATGGTGCGCGCCTCCTTCGCGAAGGCCGAGGCGCGCGCGAGCGCTCAGGGCTCCGCGACTCCCGACGACGGCGGCGTGATGGGGCGCGACCCCGCCATGAGCGCGATCACGGCGATCGAGTTCTGCCGCGTGTCGCCGGGGTTCTCGATGGCCTTCGGCGCCTCGCTCGGCCTCTGCGGTGGCGCGATCATGCGGAGGGGAACGCCGGCGCAGAAGAAGCGCTTCGCGCTGCCGGTCCTCACCGGAGAGAAGATCGGCGCGTGGGCGATCACCGAGCCGGGCGCGGGCTCCGACGCCTTCGGCGGCATGCGCACCGTCGCCCGGCGCACGGACGGCGGGTACATCCTCAACGGGCAGAAGACGTTCATCTCCAACGCGCCCTACGCCGACGTCCTCGTCGTCTACGCCAAGATGGAGCACGGCGAGCGCCCGCTGCGCGAGCGCCCGATCCACGCCTTCGTCCTCGAGCGCGGCATGAAGGGCCTGTCGCTCAGCAAGCCTATGAAGAAGATGGGCATGTGGTCCTCGCCCACCGGCGAGGTGTTCCTCGAGGACTGCTTCGTCCCGGCCGACCAGCTCCTCGGCGAGCAGGAGACGGAGCCCTCGCGCGAAGGCGCGCGCGACGTCTTCCACGGCGAGCGCACGGGCATGGTCCCGATGTGCTTCGGCATCATCGAGCGGTGCCTCGAGGAATCGATCCGCTACGCGAAGGAGCGCAAGACCTGGGACCACGCCATCGGCGAGTACCAGCTCGTGCAGGCGAAGCTCGCGCGGATGTACGTGCACTACCAGAACGTGCGCAACCTGCTCTTCAAGTCGCTCTGGATGCAGCAGAATGGCGTGCGCATGACGATGGGCGAAGCGAGCTCCATGAAGGCGTACTGCGCCCCGGCGACCACCGAGGTCGCCATGGAAGCGGTCCAGATCTTCGGCGGCAACGGCTACATGCGCGAGTTCCGCGTCGAACAGCTCGCGCGCGACGCCAAGCTCCTGCAGATCGGCGGCGGGACCGACGAGATCCAGCTCGTCACCTGCGCCCGCGCCCTCCTGCAGGGCGACATGGTCCTCGGCTGAGGCCGGGACCGTGACATCGCGATCGCGATCGGAGTGACCGGCATTCACTCCGAGTGCCGCAAGGGCCGAGTGCGCTGCGCCGGTCCGGCCGCGGCGCGCCGGGCACGCCGTTCGCTAGACGCGATCCGTCTTGCGATTGCCTCGCTTCTTCTGGGTGACGCCGCTCTTGTTCCAGGGCTGCGTGTGTTGCCCTTGCGGGCAAGGCAACCCGCAGCCACCGCCACAACAGCAGAACCAGGGGGGATGCGAGGTGACCTCCGTGCCGTGGGTTGTAGCCGACGGCAGCGATGAGGGCGCGACCCCGACGCCGGTCGAACCGCCGGACGCCGGCCACGATGCCGGGTCGGACTCCGAAGCCGACGCGACGACCGGCGCCGACGCCAGTGAGACCGACGCGCGCGTGCCGATCGACGGCCAAGACGCGCAGAGCGACGTGACTACCGCGGACGCGGGTCTCGAGAATGACGCCGCCGCCGACGCGGAGTCGGAGGCCGAAGAGTGAGGATCAGCGGCAGCCCTGCGTCTTCGTCTCGTTCATGGTGAAGCAAGTGAGCACGGTGGGCGCGCAGTGCTCGAAGCTCGCCGACACGCCGCACGCCTGCGGCTGGTCGAAGCCATCGCCCGTGCAGGATGCAAAGGCCAGCTGGCAATTCACCTGGCCGTACTCGGGGGTGACGACGGCGTCGCAGTCGTAGTCGAACGAGTCGCAGTGATCCGCACGCGTGAAGAACGACGTCTGTCCCGGGTGCGCGTCCGGGTCGCTATCGCAGCAGTCTTCCCCGTTGCAGCCGGGCCCCATCGCCGGCCAGCCGTCGCCGTCCTGATCGCAATCCACGGCGCCGGCGTCGGGCGCAGCGTCGACTTGCGAGCCATGTGAGGCATCGAGGACGGCGGCTTCCGGCGTGGCCGTTTCCTGCCCCGCGTCGTTGGCGACGTCGACGGACGATGCGTCGGAACCCGGCAACGTGACCACGTCGAGGACGAGCGAGTCTGCCCAGCCTCCATCCGAAACGTGGCCCGACGCGCGGGCTCCGCCGTCATCCGGCGCGTCGTCGATCTTCAGCCCCGAGGTGTCGACCCCGCACGCCGGCAGCAGGGCAGTGCCCCACGCGGCGGCAAAGATGAAGGAACGTGCTCCGAGTCCTCGCATGAGCCGCAACCTGGGTTCAATTACGCAGCGCGTCAACCCCGGTTGGCTGTTTTTCGGATGGGCTAAGCGCCGGAAAGCACTGGAATGTTTCCGGGCGGTGTCATGCGTGCGGCCTACTCGTACCCGAGCGCCTCGACGATCTCGATCCGCGAGGCGCGCCACGCTGGATAGGCGCCGGCGATGCCCGCGACGGCGACGCCCGTGGCGAAGATGAGCGCCATGTTCCGCCAGGGCAGCGTGTAGTGCAGGACCCACCCGAGGGTCGTCGGCAAGCTCTTGGCGATCAGCCAGTAGCCGAGCGCGCCGCCGAGGACCACGGCGAGCAGCGCCGTCGCCGCGCCGAGAAGCAAGGCCTCGAGAAGGATCATGCGCGCGAGCTGACCACGCTGCATGCCCAGCCCCCGCATCATGCCCAGCTCGCGCGTCCGCTCGAGGATGCCGATGGTCAGCGTGTTGAAGATGCCGGCGAGCGCAACGAACAGCGCGGCCCACTCGAGGGCGTCGGCGAAGGCGAAGCTGCGGTCGATCGCGCCGGTGAACTCCGCCCGGAACTCGTCGTTCAGGATGAACATCAGGTTGCGGGAGCGGCCGAACCGGCGATCGAGCTCGGCACGCACGGCGACGGGGTCGGCGCCCGGCGCCACGTAGAGGCCGAAGCCGCTGACGAGCGGATCGTTCCAGATCCGCCGGTAGCGGTCGCGCGCGAGGTAGACGACGCCCTCGGGTGACGCGAAGTCGGTCACGACGCCGACGATGCGGAAGGACGTGGGGCCACTCGGCGTGTCGAGCGTGATCGAGTCGCCCGTCCTCTTGCCGAAGTGGAGGACGAAGTTCGTCGAGACGAGCACCGTGGGGTCGGGGCTGTGGTAGAGCGCCTGCCCCATCTCGTCGCGCGTGCGGTCGCGGGCGTCGAAGAGCCAGTAGTGCCGCGAGGGATCCGGCTCGTCGTACGCCTTGAGGGCGATCGTGCGGCCCTCGTAGGTGAGGTGCAGAAAGCGGATGCCCTCCACCGCTCGCGCCTCCTGCCGGATGCCGGGTACGTCTGCGAGCTCCGAGCCGATTTCCTCGCGGATCGGCTGGGCGGCGTTCTGCATGACCTTTCCTTTCGAAGAGACGAGCAGGTCGTGGCGCATGTTGATGCTGAACCACTGCATGACCGTGTCCTTCATGCTGTGGCTGATGCCGGCGATGAGCATCACGAAGAGCAGCCCGAGCGTGAGGCCGATGACGTTGGTCTGCGTGCGGCGCCGGTAGCGGATCACGTTCTCGGTGGCGAGGCGGGGGACGATGTCCGTGCCGCCGAGGAGTAGGTGGCGCATCGCGCGGATCGCGAGCTGGACGAGCGAGGGGCTGACGAGCGCGACGCCGAGAACGCCCGCCGCCTGGGCGATGCTCGCGAAAGGGGCGCTCTTGCCCAATCCCGGAACGGCGACCGCGAGCAGCAGGCAGGACAGACACCCCGCGCCGAGGACCGCCCCCACATAGCTCGCCCTGCCGCCGCCACTGCTCGCGCCTCCCGCGTTCGCCTGCTCGCGCATCACGGTGGTCGCCGGGACCCGCGTGGCGCGCAAGATCGGCAGGAGGCCCGCCACGGCGGCAGTGCCGGTCCCGAGAGCGACGGCGCGAAGCACCACGCCGCCATCGAAGCCCAGCTCGCCCATCGTGATCTTCATCGAGAGCTGGTGGGTCATCGATTCGGCGACGTCGCCGACCATCCGGGACGCGAGAAAGCGCCCGAGGTATGCCCCTGCGAGCGCGCCGACGGCGCCGATGAACGCGCACTCCGCGAGCAGCAGCGAGAAGATCTGGGCGCGCGTGGCTCCGAGGGCCCGCAGCACGCCGATCTCCTTCTGCCGCTCGGCGACCGACATGCTCGTCGAGTTGGCGACGAGGAAGAGGCCGACGACGAGGGCGATCGTGCCGAAGAAGGCGAGCGAAGCCTGGAAGGGCTGCACGAGCTGCTCGAGCTGGTGCGCGTACCCCTGCGGAGGCTCGACAACGAAAGACGGCCCGAGCGCGGTGCGCAGGGCGCCCGCGATGACGCCGACGTCGAAGCCGGCGCGCGGGACGATGTCCACCGCGTCGATCTTCCCCTCCTTGCCGAGCATCACACGCGCGCCGTCGATGTCCATGAGAGCGACCGCGCCACCGTACGCCTTCGCGGGCCCCTCGGCGTCGAGCAGCCCACGCACGGTGAGGGTGATCTGGCCGGTCGCCGTGGCCAGCGGGAGGGTGGAACCGAGGCGCAGGCCGTGCGTCGCGGCGAAGGTGCGCGTGAGGATCACGCTGTCGGGCTCGTTGAGGAAGACGAGCGGATCGTCCATCACCTCGCCGGGCTCGTTCCTGTACGAGCGGACGGCCTGCTCGCGGAGCATGTCGATGCCCAGGACGTACAGCGTCTCGGTGCCCGTCTCGTCGCCGGCCAGGTAGCCCCAGGCCTCGACGCGCGGGATGGCGGACTTGACGCCGGGGACACGCTCGATGTCGTCGAGCCGTTCCTCCGCGAAGCCGACGTCGCCCGCGGTCACGGTGAGGGCTGAGGTCCCGGCCAGGGCCGCGACGCTGTCTCGAAACGAGGAGAGCACCGAGCGATTGATGATCGCGATCGACACGGAGAGCCCGATGCCCAGCGCCACGGCGAGCATCGTGAGGAGCGTGCGAAGCGGTCTGCGGCCGAGGTGGCGGAGGCCCACGCGGAGGACGAGGTCGAGCATGGCGGTCGGCGCTGCCGTCCCCCCTTCAATTCCGCGCGTCCGGCGGGCCGTCGTACTCGAGGCGCCCATCGCGGAGCGCGATGAGTCGTCCCGCGTAGCGCGTGGCCCTGGGGTCGTGGGTCACCATCACGATGGTGAAGCCCCGCTCGCGCTGCAGCGCCGAGAGCAGATCGAGGATGGACTCTCCAGTCTTCGAGTCCAGGTTCCCCGTCGGCTCGTCGGCGAGCACGAGGGCGGGTTCGGCCACGAGGGCACGTGCGATCGCCACGCGCTGCATCTCGCCGCCCGACAGCTGGTCGGGTCGGTGGTCGAGCCGCTGGCCGAGGTACATCGATCCGAGGAGCACGCGCGCCCGCGGAGCGACGTCGGCGAGCCGGCCACCGTCGAGCAGCGCGGGCAGGCACACGTTCTCGAGGACCGTGAGCGTGGGAAGGAGGTGGAAGAACTGGAACACGAAGCCGATCTTGCGGCGCCGCAGCACACTGCGCGCGCGGTCGGGCATCGATTCCATCGGCGTGCCGGCGAGGCGCACGCGGCCCGAGGTCGGTCCGTCGAGCCCGCCGAGGAGGTGCAGCAGCGTCGACTTGCCGGAGCCGCTCGGGCCCATGATCGCGGTGAACTCGCCCGCCTGGACGGCGAAGCTCACGCCGGCGAGCGCCTGCACGCGCTGCCCGTTCTGCCCATAGACCTTCGTCAGGTCCTCGACCTCCAGGATTGCCGGTTGCGTCATCGAATGCACCTCATCTCCTCGGCCTCGTCAGAACGCGTACGTCGCCTGGACGAACGCCCCGCCGTAGTCGTGGAGCGCGCCGAGCGGCGACAGCGTCGGCCCTCCGTAGATCTCGGCGCCGACCTCGAGCTTCACGGCGTCGGTCGGCCGGTACCCCACGAGTGGACGCACGAAGAAGTCGTGCGTGTCGTTCAAGTTGGCGAGGCCGAAGACCTCGACGGCGACCGTGTCGTCGGTCGTCGCGTAGGCGATGCGCAGCGAGGCGTTCACCCGCAGCTGCGAGTCGTAGCTCTCGAGGATCGAGTTGGCCTGCGCCAGGGCGACCTCGATCTCCGTCGCGGCGAGGGTCGGACCCACGGCCGCCGACGGCGGCGCGTATCTCGGATGGTCGCGCACGAGCCCCTGAGCCTGCACGCGCAGGTGCTCGTCGAAGAACGCGCGCTCCACGCCGACGACGGAGTCCCAGTGGGTCGGCTGCACCAGCGGGTTTCTCCCGTCCTCGTTCTCGGTCGACACGTAGGCGCTCTCGGCGCGCAGCACCCAGCTCGCGATCGAGACGGAGGCCTCGCCGCCGCCCGCGAGATACCGGTGCTGCGCGAGGCCGACGTCGATCGTCCCGTTCGCCTCGATGGCCAGTGGAACGAACTCGGGCAGGTGGTTCCAACCGTGGAATCCCACGAGGGCGAAGTCCCAGCCGTCGCCGGTGAAGGCGAGGCGCGCCGCCTCCTCGGCGTTGACCAGCTTGGCGGTCGGCGGTTGCAGCGGGTGCAGCACGACCCCAGCAGGCACGAGCGCCGGTGGGATGAGGAGCGTCGAAGCCGGGGCGATCGGCGTGGCGACGACCTCGAAGTCGATCCAGCTCGCCGGCGTCCAGGAAGCGCGCGCGCTCAGGACGCCCAGCCTGTTCGCCTCGGGATCGGCGCTGAAGAACGTGTAGTCGCGTGCCGTGAGCAGGTCGGTAGGGTTGACGACGTCGGCGTTGCCCCACGGGAGGATCTGCTGGCCGACGCGCAGATCGACGCGCTCGTTACCGATCCCCACGTAGCCCTCGCGCAGCCGGCCCCGCACCTCTGCACCGCCCGTGACCGACGTGGCGAAGGCGTCCGCGGACACCGTGACACGTGCGTAGGTCGGGCCCATCTTGGGGTGCGCCTCGAGCCACGCCGACGTCGATGCCTGCTCGATGGGCGCGTCGGTGAGAGGAGCTCGGAGGTACGCGAACACGCGTCCTCCCAGCGGCAGTGACGGGGACGCAGGCGCGGACTGCTCGGCGGCGTCCGTCGTCTGCGCGCGCGCCACCCTGGTCGCGAGAGCGAGGCCCGCGAGGGTGCTGACGGTGGCAATGGCGCGCATCAGTCCTCGTGCGCGAGGCTCTGGGCGGTGAAGAGCGCCTCCGACAGGCCGGAGTTGGCTTTCACGTGCTCGAACCGCAGCGTCGTGAATCGCCGCGCCAGCAGATCGTCGACGCGGAGCGCATGCGTGAAGTACCGGTGCCCGGTCGGGTCCACCTCGCGTACGTCGCTGGCGACGATGCGTTTCCACAGCCGGCCGGCCCTGTCGGTGAGCTCGGTCTGCACGGCCACGAAGATGTCGGCGCGGATCCACTGCACACTGCGCGCGTAGCCGGTGTGCTCGGCGATCGCGTCGCTCCGCGGCGCGAGCTCGAGGACGTAGCAGGAGATCGACGCCTCGCCGGGGCACGCCTCCGAGCGCAGGAGCCGGGCGTCGTAGTCGTCGAGGTGCGGGGTGGCGATGTCCGAGTAGCTGAGCGTCGAGCCCATGAAGCTGCTGCTCTGCGACTGCGCCTCGACGCGCCGCACCTTCTTGTAGCGAGGCAGGTACAGGCGCACGTCGTTCTCGTCGCCGGCGTGCTCCTCGAAGAGGATGGCCTCGTTGCGAATCTCGGCGGGCTCCGAGAAGCGCGTGAGGGTCGCGAAGTGCACGCCGTCCGACTCGAGGCGCCGCCACATCGTGAACACCTTCACGCGCGCGTCGCCACCGGCGTCGCCGGTCGTGAGCGTGGCGCTCGCGGTCACGTCGCGCAGACGCTGCGCGACCTCGGCGCGGTCGAGAATGTCGTGCGCCGATGGCGCAGCGGCGTGCGCGGAGCGAGAACGGGACGATAGAGCGAGCGCGAGGATCGCGATCAGGGGGAGGAGTCGTCTCATGGTGCTTCTTCTCCGGGAGATGAACGGGTCGAGCGGCGCTCGATCAGCTCGACGAGCACGCCCCCCGTGGCCCTCGGGTGCATGAACGCGACGCGGTGGCCGCGCGCGCCGATCCTCGGGGTCACGTCGACGAGGGGCACTCCGATCGCACGCAGGAGCGCCAGCGCACCGTCGAGACCCTCGACCTCGAGCGCGACGTGATGAAGGCCGGGGCCCCGCTTCTCGAGGAACCTCGCGAGCCCCGCGTTCTCTCCGTGCGGGCTCACGAGCTCGATGTGGCTCTCGCCGAGGGGCAGGAGCGCCGCCTCGGTCCGGAGCTCGTCCGAGACGCCGCGGTCGCGCGCCTCGAGCCCGAACAGGTCCCGCCACCTCGCGAGCGCGGCGTCGACGTCCGGCACGCACACGGCCACGTGATCGATCCTGCGGATGGCGAACATGTCCGGCCTGCTCTTCCGCGTCACGCCGCCATGACCTGGATGTTCGCGAGCGCGCGCCGTCCCCGGAACGCCTCGCGCCCGTGCAGCGTCCTCCGGTTGTCGAGGAGCAGCAGGTCCCCCTCGCGCCACTCGTGGTAGTAGCAGTACCGCTCGTTCATCAGGACGCTGCGCATCTCCTCGAAGATCGCTTGCGCACGCGCGTCGTCCACGCCGGGGATGCGGACCAGCCAGCTCGGTTTCTCGCCGGGGCGGTACGGGAAGCCCGCGTTGAGGTAGCTCTTGCCCTCGACGTCGAGAAAGCCCGGGATCCGGTGCCACGTGTCGGCGGCCTTCGTGTAGTAGCGGTCCACCGGGCGGCCCTCGATCCCTCGCTCGCGGATCAGATCGAGGTACTCGCGCGGGACCTCGCGCGTCGCGCTCTCGATGTCGGAGATGAACGTGCGCCCGCCGGTCACGTCCTGGTGCTGCGCGCAGTAGATGCCCACCAGGGCCACGTTCATCCCCATGAGGGCACCGTCGCGGTGCAGCGGCATGAAGCCCTCGCCGAGCAGGACCTCGTCCTTTCTCGAGCCGTCCAGCTTGAGCACGGCGCCTTGCCGGCGATCGTTCTCGACGAGGCGCCCGAGCCGGCCGAGGCAGTCGACCACCTCGTCGGCCGTGACGGGGTTCTCCTGGAACGCCAGCCACTGGTACTCGTCGACAAGATCCCGGATCTCCTGGACGGACAGGTCGGTCAGGCGACGGTCGGTGATGCGCGCGCCGCGTCCGGAGGGGGTCAGGGGTCGGTACCGGCTCGTGAACGTCATGCAGATTCCTCTCGGTGGGTCGAAGTGCGAAGTTTCGATTTCAAGATCTTCCCGAGCGCGTTCTTCGGGAGCTCGCGCGCGGCCACGCACTTGCGCGGGAGCTTGTGCTCGGAGACGACACCGCGAAGGTGATCGAGCAGCGCCTTCTCCACGGCCGGCGCGGGACGCGTCCGATCGCGCGGCACGACGTGCGCGACGATCCGCTCGGCGCCGAGGTCGTCCTTCTCCGAGACGACGGCGCACTCCTCGATCCAGTCGAGGGCGATGATCGCGGCCTCGACCTCGGTGGCGTACACCTTGAAGCCGTTGACCTTGATGAAGTCCTCCTTGCGCCCGACGATGCGGAAGAGGCCCTCCTCGTCGACGGTCACGAGGTCTCCGGTGTGGAGCCACCCGTCGCGCAGCCGCTCGCGCGTGGCCTGCTCGTCGTTGACGTAGCCGGCGAACATGCCGCTCGACCGGACGACGAGCTCGCCCTCCGACGGGCACTCTCCACCGACCAGCCTCCAGTCGATGCCGTCGATCGGTCGGCCGACCGAGTCGTACACGACACGCGGCCCGTCGTGCATGTTGATGCAGATGACCGACAGCTCGGCCAGGCCATAGCCCTGCTTGATGTGGACACCATAACGGTCGAAGAACGCCTCGGCGGTCGTCCTGGCGAGGGCGGCGCTCCCGCAGAACGGCAGGCGCAGGTGACGCAGGTCGGGGCACTTGCCCGCGCCGAGTTTGACCGCGAAGTCGTAGAACTGCGGGATCGAGCTGAAGAACGTGATCCCGAGGCACTCGATCTCCTCGAGGACGTACAACGGGAACGCGAGCTTCGGGGAGCGCAGGTGCAGCGTCCCTCCCGCCAGGAGCGTGGGAAGGGCGAGGCATTCGGCGCCGTGCGTGTGGCTGAGCGGCAGCGAGCACAGCGTGCGGTCGTCGTCGCCGAGTCCGAGGGCGCGCACCAGATCGTGCGAGCGCCGAACGAACGCCTCGTGGCTGAGCAGCACTCCCTTGGAGGCCGACGTCGTCCCCGAGGAGAGCTGCACGCAGCCGATCCCCGGATCGAGAGAGGCCGCGGGCGTCCGCGTGATCCGGACTTCCTCGACGTCGCCCGCCGCGTCGACGCAAATGAGGTTCTTCGAGAAGCGCTCGCAACGCGGCGCATCGGCGGCCTCGCAGACCACCAGGTCGGTCCGGACCAGGGACAGGACGCCATCGAGCTCGGCGTCGGTCATGCTCGCGTCGAGCGGAACGAACGCGGCCCCGCATCGCGCCGTCGCGAGGAGCGTGACGAGGAACGCGGGGACGTTGCCGAGGTACGCGAGGACGACGTGGCCCGGTCCGACGCCCGACTCACGCAGCCGCGCTGCGAGCAGCCACGCACGGCCCAGCAGCTCCACGTAGGTCACGCGCAGCTCGTCGGTCGCAACGGCCACGCGCTCGCCCCGCCCCGACGACGACACGCTGCGGGAGAGGAAGTCCCAGAGCATTCACTCCCCCATGATGGCCAGGCTGCCCATGCAGCCCGGACCGGCGACGAGGAGGTCCTGATGAGCGGCGGCGGCGTCGTGGAAGCCGTACGTGCGCGTCAGCGTCGGCTTGACGACTCCGCTCTCGACGAGCCGGTGCGCCCGCTCCGCATCGTGCGAGTTGCACCCGTGGGACCCGAGGATCTGCTTCTGGTGCATCCAGAGGTAGCGCGCGTCGAACGACAGCCGGTGGCCGCTCGTCGCGCCGCAGATGACGATCTTCCCCATGCGGCGGGCGACGAACACGCTGGTGGGGAAGGTCGCGGCACCGACGTGCTCGAAGACGACGTCGGGATCGTGGCCCCCGGTCACCTCCCGGAGCCGCTTGCGGAAGGCGCGCATGTCCGCGTCGGGCACGACGGGCCCTTCGGGGTCGCTCAGGTACGGGAACTCGCTTCGATGGAGAAAGAGCTCCGCACCGAGCGAGCGGCAGTACGCCTCCTTCTCGGGCGAGCTGACGACGCAGATCGGGATTGCGCTCGTCGCGCGGCACAGCTGGATCGCGTACGAGCCGAGGCCGCCCGACGCGCCCCAGACGAGCACACGGTCGTCGGGCCGGATGGCCGCCTGGGCGACGAGCATGCGGTACGCCGTGAAGAGCTTGAGGCCGTACGATGCCGCCTCGGCCCAGCTCAGGTGCTTCGGACGGCGCAGGAGCTGGCGCGCCTGCACCTTCGCGTACTGACCGAAGGCGCCCCAGCTCGTCTCGAATCCCCAGGCCTTCTGCTCGCGGCACGCGAGCGGCTCGAAGCCGCAACATGCGCTGCACTGCCCGCAGGCCTGGTTGGGGTGGGTGACGACCTCGTCGCCGACCTTCCAACCTCGGACGCCCGGTCCTACCGCCGCGACGATCCCGGACGCGTCGCTCCCTCCGATGTGGACGGGATCGTCCGGGTGGAGCATCCGGATCGTGCACGGCACGCCGCGGCAGGCCCAGATGTGGTTGTAGTTGATCCCGGCCGCCCGCACGCGCAGCACCACCTCGCCGACGCCGGGCTGCGGGACCGGCATGGTCTCGAGCTTCATCGCCTGGAGCGGATCGCCGTGGCGCTCCTCGCGCACGACCCAGGCCAGCATCTGCTCGGGCATCGTGGCGCTCATGCCGCCCTCGCTGCGAGGAAGCCGTCCGGGATTCGGAGCAAGGTGCCTCCCGACACGACGAAGGCGCCTCCGGCCTCGGCGGGCACCGCCTTGACGAGGCCGTGGTCGAGCACCTTCGTCCCGTCGGGGATCGTCCGTCCGGGAGCGAAGATGAGATTCGCTCCGAGGAAGCAGTCGTCGCCGACGGCGCTGCCCAGGAACGGGAGGCCCGAGTCGATCTCCCTGCCTTCGATCGAGACGCGGACGGGCGCACCTCCCACGTTGAAGTCGGCGAAGCCGCTGCCGCCGCTGATGAACGCCCGCTCGCCGAAGACGACGTTGAAGAGCATCGGGCAGACGATCGCGCTGCCTGCGCCGACGTAGCTGTTGGTGACGTCGGAGGAGCCCATGAGGAACGCCCCCTCCCCGAGGAACGAGGCCTTGGCCGAGGCCTTCTCGCTGACGACCGCGCCGTCGGCGATGACGGACATCCGGAGGTACGCGAAGGGGCCGATCTCGACGCCGTCGCCGACGACGCAGCCCTCGAGGATAGCCGTCGGGTGGATGCGGCAGTTCTTGCCGATCGCGTTGCACCGCTCCATCAGCCACCGCGACGCGAGCAGGCGGCGCAGCAGGAACCAGGGCACGAAGAGCCGCCCGAAGCGCACGAGGTTCGCCACGTACTCGCGGCAGACCAGGCTCGTGGCCGTGTGCAGGTCGAACCAGTGCTCCACACGGATGCCGTAGAAGTCGAGGAAGTGGACGCGCAGGTCCGTCAGCGTGTGCATGCGAGCCGGCAGGCCGTTGCTCACCTCGTGCACGGAGGCGGGCGTCATGCGGATCACGTCCAGACCGGCGGCGAGGCCTGCTGGATCTCCGTAGTACGTCACCGCGAGGGACCGGTAGGACGGGTCGACGTTGCCGGCGGCGAAGAGCGGGAACCGCGACGCCTCGATCTCGCACCGGTAGTTGCGCCGCGGATCGGGGATCGCGCGGAGGAAGCACTCGAGGAAGCGCTCCGAGAGCACGACGTCGTCTCGCACCACGAGCGAGCCGCGCTCGAGTGTGGTCGGGATTAATTCGTCGATCTCGACGACCTCGAGGCCGCGTCGCTCGAGCTGTCGCCGCAGGCGCGAGCCGATCGTCTCGCCCCGGAAGCGCACGCTCGACGCCGGCCTGCGAAAGGGCGGGAGCGGCGAGGGACCCCGGACGACGTAAGCCTTCACGACGCCCTCAGCAATGCGGCGACGTCGGCGACGGTGACGGGCATCAGCTTGCGCTCGACCGCGCGCCGTCCGAGATCGACGCCGTAGCGGGAGTGGACGATCACGGTGAGCTCGACCAGGTTCATCGAGTCGAGCGCCAGGTCCTCGCGCAAGCGCGTCGACGCCGTCATGGGGACCTCGCGCCGCAGGAGCTCCGAGATCGCCTCTCTCACCTTCTGCTCGTCGGTCACGACCGCCTCCGTCAGACGCGCCCCAGCACGGTGTCGAAGTGCTTCTTGCCGGTCTTCCTCAGGAACGCCTCGACGTGGGCGCGCGAGCTGCCCTCGCGCACCGACTCGATCGCGTCGATGAATCGCTCGTTGTGGATGCGCTTCGTCGCGACGAACGAGGCTCGCGGATACGCCCGGAGCCTTCGAGCTTGCTCGAACGCGGCTGCCTGCAGGTCCTCGGGATCGGCGATCGCGTTCAGCAGTCCGAGGGCGCGGCTCGTTTTCGCGTCGAGCATCTCGCAGTCGAGGACGAGCTCGAGCATCCTCGCGCGGCCGAAGAGGTGCTCGAGGATGATCGAGCCCAGCGGACACGCGACGCCGTTCTTGAGCTCCGGCATCTGGAGCTGGCAGTTCGTGCTGCCGGTCCTCCAGTCGGCCATCAGGGCGACCTGGAGCCCCTGGCCGATCGCGAAGCGATCGACGGCCGCCACCACGGGCACCTCGACACGCAGAATCGCGATGTAGAGATCGATGATCTCGCCCAGGTAGCGCCGGATGTCGCCCTCTTCGGCGAGGGCGCTCACGTCGTGAAAGTCGCCGCCGACGCTGAAGGACCGGCCCGTGCCGCCGGTGAGGATGAGGGCCCCGATGCGTGGATCGCGCGATCGCCCGTCTTCGGTGATCTGGCGGCAGACCTCGAGCAGCTCGAGGGTCATCTTCCGCGAGAACGCGTTCGTGTCCTTCGGGCGCGTGAAGGTCACGCGCGCGATCGAGTCTCGTGTCTCCAGCGTGAGAGTATCGAAGGTCTGCATTGGGGTTCACTCCGCGGCGTGAGAGATCGATGACGGGCCCCCCGTCGACTGGAACAGCTCGGCGAGGCGCGAGCTGCACGCCTCGCTCTTGTCGTCGTATGCGTGCGGGCTCGCGAGCCCGAGAGCGTCGGAGAGGACGCGGTTGAACTGCGTCCCGTCGGTCATCGCTTGCTTCCTCCGGTACGCGTGACGCTCCTCGAGGTAGCGGCGCCACGTGGCGAGGCGGCGCAGCACGAGCTTCTCGCGCGTGCCGTCGAAGCTCGCCTCGGGTGGGATGCTGAAGGCGCAGTTCATGAGCGCCGGCTCCCAGAACAGATGGTGCACCTCGACGCCGAGCGACCACGCGTAGAACGGCGCGAACTCGCCCGACCAGCACGTGCGCTCGATGAGCGACTGCAGGTCGTCGACGCCGGTCACCTTCATGTAGAGCTCGTGGCGCAGCATCGACCCGAAGAGCAGATCGGCGCCGTAGCCGGTGACGACGTGGCGCACGCCGCGCGAGGCCGCGGCCTCCGCGAGGATGCCGAGCTGTGCGAGCGTCTCGGCGGTCAGGCCGTCGATGGTCTCGTTGCAGAAGACGGCGCGATCGAAGTGCCGTCGCGCCGTCGCCACGCCGGCGACCACGCGCGTGTGGCGCGTGCCCAGCGTCGCGGCCAGCTCCTCGGCGTCGGCGTACTCGTCTCCGTGCTCGGTGCCGAGCGTGAACGTCTGCAGCTTCGGATGCAGACTCGCCACGAGCGAGGTCGTCACCGACGAGTCGATTCCACCGGAGAGGAAGGTCCCCCAGCCGCCCTCGCCGGGACCGATGGATTGCGCCGAAGCCTGGAGGACGGCATCGAGTCGCTCGGCATGGTCCTCGGAGTGGAGCGTCGAGTCCGGCCGATAGGCGAGCGGGCTGCGGCCCTGCTCGACGACCAGGAGCTGCGGACGGAACCGGACGTGGAGGATCGCCCCCGGCAACACACGCCGCACGTTGCGGTACGGGCTGAAGTCGGGCGGCCGCTTGCGGTGATCCCACGGGGCACCCGGCTGGAAGTCGACGCGCACGTTCTCCAGCGCGAGCAGCGCCTTCACCTCACCGGTGATCACCAGGCGCTCGTCGTCCTCGTAGACCCAGAGGGGGAACGTCCCCAGCGGGTCTGTCTCGAAGCGGAGTCCGTCGTCGTCCGAGCTGATCTCGAGCCACGCCGTTTGCGGGGCCTTGCTCGTCCTCTCGGGGATCGAGCACACCGTCGGATGCGTACCGAGGCCAGCCAGACGCGAGACGTAGATCTCGCCGCGCGGGAGCGCGATGCGCCGCAGGCTACCCGCGTACGGGCAGAGTAGTCCCGAGAGACGCGTTGCGTCATTCGCAGGGCGCAACTGGGCTAGCCCGTTGCCGCTTTTGAGGAGCGTACACAGGAACGGCATGACTCGACCTGTTCCCGTCGCGACACGTGGTCGCGTACGGTTACTGAATCATATTGATGATTTGTGTGGTTGAGGCGGAAGGGACCCTTGCGGGTGATTGATCGGGGACGAGGTGAGTAGCCCGCCTGGGCTTGTTATGGGACGTCGCGTCAATTTGCGCAAGTCAGGGTCGCCATTCCGGACCCGAATCGAGCGCCTTCCAAATGCACAAGACATTGAAATCGCTCGCCCATGTGGGCGTTGTAAGAATCGTGTCATCCTAGAGCGCGTCAACGCGATGCGGCACTCTCCGGTGACGTGATGCTGGGCTGACGCTCAGTAGCTCACGAGGAACGCGTCGAGGCTCGGTCGGTTCCTCTCGAAGCTCGACGCGCACAGTCGGATCGTGTCCAGCGCGTTCGCCAACTTGCGCGGACCTCCGTCGTAGCGGGGCGCGCGCGGCGCGAGCAGCGCCTGGACGCTCTGAGCGTGGCCCTCGTCGCAGAAGCGCGTGACGAGCGGAAAGAGCTCGAAGCCGACTTCGTCGTCGCGCATGCGCGCGGCAAGCGCGTCGAAGCTCGCTTGAAGGAAGGACCACGCGCCCTCGCGCGTATCGCGGTCGCCGAACTGCATGACGAGCGCGCTGATCGAATCGCGCAGGTCGAAGTCGGTGCCCATCAAGAGGTCCTGCACACGGCGGACGATAGCGGGGTCCGTGAAGCCGCCGAGCGCAGCCAGGATCCGCTGGACCTTGATGCGGTCGGTCTCGCCGTGCGCCTTTGCGAGCAAGCCGTCGAACAACCGCGGGTCGTTGCTCTTGGCCGCCGCCACCAGCACCGGGGCCACGAGGTCCGGATCGATCGCTCCCGGATCCTTCAACCACGCGAGCGCCAGCTCGTGCGCCCGCGCACGCACTTCGGGGTCGCGCCCGCGTTGCGCCAGCGAGCGGACGATCCAGGGACGCAGTAGCTCCGCGTCGGCTCCCTCACCGGGGCGGCGGCGCAAGCCGAGCTCCTGGGCGCGTGCTCCGAAGAGCCGCCGGACGAAGTGCGCGAACCGCGCGGCTTCGTCGTCGCTCATGGCGGCGTCAGGCGCGAGCTCGACGATCTCGGCCGCGGCCCGCGCGAGGTGTCGCTCGCGCGCCCGCGCCGCGTCGGGCACCAGGGCCAGCGCGTCGCCCAGCGCGAGGTCGCCGCTCGTCACGAGCGCCGCCGCATCGTGCAGGACACCGACGCGCTCCTCGAGATCGATGCCGCTCGAGGGTGCGATCAGGGACTTGAGCGTGCGGGGCGCGTACGCCACGTGGTAGTAGCCCGCCGCCTCGGCGTTCCCCAGCACCCAATCTGGGCAGGTCTTCGCCCCGGTCTCGACCCGCGCGTGCTCGCCGTCGAGCATGGCGCAGGCACGCTGCATCTTGCCCGCGGAGATCGGGTAGCGGACGCAGACGGGCACCTTCCACGTCTCGGCGGGCTGCGCCGGCCCGAGCGGCTGATACCGCCGCTGTCCGACGTCGAGGGTGCCGCCCTGGCACGTCACGGTGATGGTCGGAAGCCCGGGCTGAGAGACGAACGACTGCACCACCGCTCCCGTCCCGGGCGACTCGGCATCGAGCGCTGCGAACAGGTCCTCGGACGTCGCGTTCCCCCACGCGTGCGCCGTCACATAGGCGCGGAGGGCGTGCTGCAGCTTCGCGGGCGTCATCCACGACTGGAGCATCGCGAGCAGCGCCTGCCCCTTGACGTAGGTGAGCGCGGCGTCGAACGACGCGTCGATGTCCTCCTTTCGGTCGACGGGCTGACGCACCTTCTTGGCGGTCGGCAGCGCGTCCTTCGCCATCGCCGACGAGACGTCGTCCAGGCGGTCGCGCGCGAAGTGCCACGACGGCTCGACCACGTCGGTGAGCTCGACGCCGAGCCACTCGGTCATCCCCTCGTTCAGCCACGTGTCGTCCCACCACGCCGTCGTCACGAGATCGCCGAACCAGTAGTGCGTGAGCTCGTGCGTTGCGATGCCGGCGTAGTCCTGCTCGCGTCGTACGGTTTCCTCGGCAGGCGCGATGAGCGTCAAAGGCTGCCCCAGCGCGACGATCCCCGGGTGCTCCATCGTTCCCCAGTAGCGAGGCACGACGGCGACGTCGAGCTTGCCAAAGGGGTACGGCATCCCGAAGTAGTCCTCGAGCGCGCCTATGATTCGCGGCGTCACGCGCGAGGCGTACGCCGTATCGTGTCCCCGGCCCTTCGGAACGAGGAAGCGCAGGTTGGTGCCATGGTGACCGGCATCCGGCGCGGAGACGACGTCGAACGGGCCGACCACGAACGCAACGAGGTAGCTCGGGAGCGGCTTGGTCTCTTCGAAGGCGACGGCCTTCGTGCCTGCGCCGTCGTCCTGCTCGGAGGCCACGGCGGTGTTCGCCGCCGCGACATCGTCCTTCGGCACGTGGAGGACGAGCTTCCAGGGCACCTTGTAGCCCGGCTCGTCGAAGCCCGGGAACGCGCGCCGCGCGTCGGTCGGCTCGAAGAAGGTGTAGAGGTACGGGCGCCCATCCGCCTCGCGCTGCACGTAGATGCCGCGGCTGCGCTCGGTGTCGACGCGCCCTCGGTAGCTCACCGCGAGGTGCGCCTGCCCCGGAGGCACGTCTTCATCGAACACGAGGCCGACGAAGTCTTCGCCTCCGGGAACGACGTGGGCCGCGAGCGCGGCCGACGCACCGACCCTCGTCAGCTGCGCGTCGTCCACCGCGAGGCCGATCGCGTTCAACCAGAGGACGCGCGTCGCCGTCAGCACGTCGAGGTCGAGTCCCGCACGCCCGCGGAAGTCCTTCGCAGCCGGGTCCAACCACAGCTCGAGGTCGACGCGCGACGGCCTCGCCACCGCCGGCAGGCGAAGGGTCGGGGGCTGCCCGGCCGGGCCAGACGCGTCAGCGACGCTCGCCGAGGTCGCCGATGCGCTCGCGACGGTCGCCGGTGACGCCGCCGCCGTGGGGCGTGCTGGCGCGGGCGAGCATGCGACGCAGAGCCAAGCGACGGACAGGACCGCACGCCAGGGGACACGCATGCGCGCGAGTCTACACTCGGCGCGTCTCACCGCTCGCGAGCGGCGACAGCGACCTATTTGACGTTGCCGACGATGTCGCCGAAAGCCTTCGGATCGCTGACGGCGAGGTCCGCGAGGATCTTGCGGTCGAGAGCGATGTTGGCCTTCTTGAGCGAGTGCATCAGGCGCGAGTAGGTCGTGCCGTTCTGGCGGGCAGCCGCGTTGATGCGGGCGATCCAGAGGCGACGGAAGTCGCGCTTGCGCAGCTTGCGGTGGGCGTAGGAGTAGACCCACGCCTTCATCACGACTTCCTTCGCGTACGCGAAGAGTCGCGACCGTGCGCTGTGGTAACCCTGAGCGAGCTTCAGGATGCGGTTGCGGCGGCGGCGCGCCTTGAATCCTCTTTTTGCGCGGGGCATGGCTTACCGATCCTCAGCTGTAGGGCAGCAGCTTCTTGACGTGCTTCTCCATGGTCGAGTCGACCATGTCGTTCTGACGCAGGCGGCGCAGACGCTTGCGCGACTTCTCCTGCATCCCGTGGTTGCCGCCCGCCTTGGGGCGACGCACGCGGCCCTTCCCGCTCACGCGGAACCGCTTGGCCGCGGCTTTGTTCGTCTTCATCTTCGGCATGGCTGCCACCTTGCTACCGCTCCGGGCGGGCCGGTGTGCTGGGGGTCCAGCGCGACCGGTTGAGAAGAGCCTGCCGGATGCGGGGCGCGGAAGATGACGGGAGACCCGCCTTTTGTCAAGGAGGGGTGGCCACAGCCGTGAAGGCGTCCGAGAGCCTCTTCATGGCCGCCTGTGCCCGGCCCAGGGCCGCGGAGACCGACTCCCCCGGGGCTACCTCCTCCCGGACGTCGAAGTAGAACTTGGCCTTCGGCTCGGTGCCGCTCGGGCGGGCGATGACCCGGCTGCCCGAGGCCAGCTCGAAGGTGAGGACGTTGCTCTTGGGGAGGGTCAGCGGCGTCGTCGAGCCGGTCCGCAGGTCCTTGCGGGTCCGGGCCTCGTAATCCGAGACCGCCAGGACGTCGTCGCTGGCGATCCGCGCCGGGGGGGATGCCCTCAGCCGCTCCATCATCTGGCGGATGGTCGCCAGGCCGGCCGCGCCCTTGTGGGTCACGTTGACCTGCGAGCTCGTGAAGACCCCCCAGCGGCGGGCGATCGCCTCGAGCTCCTGCTGCAGGGGGCGTCCGCGGGCGCGGAGCACGGCGGTCACCTCGGCCGCGAGCACGGCCGCCGAGATGCCGTCCTTGTCTCGCACGGCGCTACCCACGCAGTAGCCGAGCGCCTCCTCGTAGCCGAAGACGAACTCGAATCCCTCACGCTCGAGCTCCATCGCGCGGTTGGCGATCCATTTGAAGCCCGTGAGCGTCTCCTCGTAGCGAACGCCGAGCGTGGCCGCGATGCGCCCGAGAAGCGGCGACGAGACGATCGACGCGATGACGGCCCGCGGCCCCGCGGCGGGCTTCTCGGTAAGGAGGTAGTGCCCGAGGAGCACGCCCACCTGGTTCCCCGTGAGCTGCAGCCACCCCTCTCCCTCGGGTACCGCCACGGCCAGCCTGTCCGCGTCCGGATCGTTGGCGAGCACCAGGTGGGCCCCCGTCTTCTTGGCGAGGGCGAAGGAGAGGTCCATCGCCCCTTTCTCCTCGGGATTCGGGAAGGCGACCGTCGGGAACGCGCCATCGGGCTTCTGCTGCTCCGGCACGCTCGTCACGTTCGCGAATCCCGCCTCGCTCATCGCCGAGCGCACGAGCGCGTCGCCCACGCCGTGCATCGGCGTGTACACGATGCGGATGGAGCGATCGCCCTCCCCCGGGTGCACCGCCAGGGCGCGCACGGCGTCGAGATACGCTCTCGAGGCACTCGCAGGCGCGTCGCTCACGAGGCCCTTCGCGTGCACCTCCTCGAGGCTCGGCCGCGGCACGTCCTTCGCGGCCGGGGCGCGCTCGATCGCGGCCGCGATGCGCGCGTCCGTCGGAGGGACGATCTGCGCCGCGTTCTCCCAGTACACCTTGTAGCCGTTGTACTCGGGCGGGTTGTGGCTCGCGGTGACGACCACGCCCGCGGCCGCGCCGAGGCGCTTCACCGTGAACCCTACGAGCGGCGTCGGCACCGGCTCGCGGAAGAGGACCACGCGGATCCCCGCCGCCGCGAGGATGGCCGCGGTGTCCTCCGAGAGCTCGCGGCTCATTCGGCGCGCGTCACCCCCCACCACGACGCCTCGTTCGGCGGCCTTGGGCACGCTCGCCAGGAGCTCCTGCGCCACCCCCCACGTCGCGCGGGCGACGACGGCGCGGTTCATGCGGTTGGGGCCGGCCCCGATGACCCCGCGGAGCCCTGCCGTGCCGAACTCCAGCGTGGCCGCGAAACGGTCGGCCAGATCGGTCGCGTCCAGGTCCGGTCGCGCCAGAAGCGCCCGCAGCTCCTCTACCGTACGCGGATCGGGATCTTCGGCCATCCAGCGCTCGGCCCTGCGGAGTAGCTCTTCGCGATCCATGGCAGCGTTATAGTGGCGGCGGGCGATGTTCCGCTATGCCCTACGCCGCATCCTCTGGGCCATCCCCACGCTCCTGGCGACGAGCCTGGTGCTGTTCCTCGTCACGACGCTCGCGCCCGCCCCGCACGCGGTGACCGAGGACCCCATGGAAGACGAGGGCCTGCGCGGGCGCTTCCTCGATCTGCCGCGCTTCTTCGACTCCAATCCGCCGGACGTGCGCACCCGGACGGCGCAGGCGGTGGCCCTCGTGGCAAACGGCGACGCGCACAGCGAGGCGGGCGCCCGCGCCCTCGTCTGGCTGGGCGGTGCGGCCCTGCCCTGGGTGCTGCCGACGCTCGAGTCCTTGCCTCCGGACGCGCGCGGTCGCGTGGCCGTGGCGCTCGCGCCCCTGGCGGAGCGGATGGGGCTCGTGCACGAGGGCGACCTCACGCAGCCCGACGTGGCCCTGCTCTTCTGGACCCATTTCTGGGAGGACCGTGCGCTCGACTTCACGCGCCCGGCGGTCGCCCGAGCCGTGGGCCGGCTCGTCGAGCACGGGAGCGATCTGCGCGAGAAGGACCTGCTCTCGCTCGACACGTTCGCGCTGCCCGAGATCGTCGCCGCGATG
>Ga0335069_10003119_pt1 | contig 25259 bp, 22 predicted proteins | sample Lox_Sample_11_FD_206714 | JGI IMG/M metagenome (GOLD analysis project Ga0335069, IMG submission 206714) | Soil microbial communities from Loxahatchee National Wildlife Refuge, Florida, United States - Lox_Sample_1.1 | ecosystem: Environmental > Terrestrial > Soil > Wetlands | place: USA... | reverse complement strand
GGCTGCCGACGCTGGTCCCCACCACCAGATCCACGGGGATCCGCTCCTGCTCCAGCACCCGGATGACGCCGATGTGCGCGAATCCGCGGGCGGCGCCGCCGCCCAAGACCAGCGCCACCCTCGGCTCTGGCACCACCACCGGAACGGCCGGGGCGGGGGGCGGCGCGGGCTCGGCCGGGGGCTGCGACGCCGTCGGCAGGGCCGGCGCGGCCGGCCCGTGGCCGGCCGTGGCGCAGGCCGCGGCCCACAGGACGAGGAGGGCGGGGGCGACCGAGGCGCGAGCGGGCATGCGAGGTCCGGCGGCGAGCGTAGGAAAATTGACCGCTTGCATTCGATATCGCATCGTCGCGGGGAATGTCCAACGTCATCGAGTCGGTGGAGCTCCTGCAGGTCCTCGCCGAGGCCGAGGACATCGCCAAGAGCGTGAACCAGAAGCTCACCAGCGCGCACCAGCTCCTCGCCTTCTTCACCGTCCCCAACCGCGCCGAGATCCTGCTCCGCGAGCGGAGCATCGACGAGGACCGCATCCTCGAGGCCATGACCCGCGCGCCGCGGGAGCCCGAGGGCGTGGCCCGCGACCTCAGGGAGCGGGCCCGCGAGGTGGCGGCCAGCGTGGGCGCCCCCGAGGTCGACTGCCTGCACCTGCTCATCGCCATGAGCCGCGTGCGCGCCGCCGCCGCCCACCAGCTCCTCGGGGCCTGCGGCCTGCAGCTCGCCACCCTGCGCAACGTCGCCCTCTCCTACTTCACGGCCCGCATGCCCCGGCGGCTGCGCGAGGTTCAGCCGGTGAAGGTGGCCCAGGGCCCCCCCCCCACCCCGCCGCGCGCCGGCGAGTCCGCGCGCGCCGCCCCGCCGTCGGCCGCGCCGGCAGCCGAGCCGGCCCCGGGCGCCCCGCCCGACCCCGCCGCGGCCGCGGCCCTCGACGGGAACCTCCTCCTCGCCGACCCCGGCCCCGAGCCCGCTGCCGCACCGCGTCCCTCCCGGCCCGCCTCGGCCCACGCCCTCGATCCCCAGAGCTTCCCCTGGCTCTCCCAGCTCGGCCGCAACCTCACCGAGCTCGCCGCCCAGGGCCGGCTGGACCCGCTGGTGGGCCGGCAGCGCGAGGTCGAGGAGGTCATCGACATCCTGGGCAAGCGCCGCGCCAACAACCCGCTCCTGGTGGGCGAGCCCGGGGTGGGGAAGACCGCGCTCGTGGAGGGGGTGGCCCAGCGGCTCCTGGCCACGCCGGGCGGGCGCGGGCGGGTGCTGGTCGAGCTGGACATGGCCAGCGTCGTGGCCGGGACCCAGCTCCGCGGCGCCTTCTCGGAGAAGCTCCTGGGGATCAAGGACGAGGTCCGGCGGGCCGCCGGCCGGGTGGTCGTGTTCATCGACGAGCTCCACACCGTCATCGGCGCCGGCGCCACCGGCGAGGGTCCGCAGGACGCCGCCAACGAGCTCAAGGCGTCCCTGGCCCGCGGCGAGTTCCCCTGCATCGGGGCCACCACCCACGACGAGTACCGACAGCACGTCCAGCGCGACCCGGCCCTGGAGCGGCGCTTCACGCCGGTCCTGGTGCGCGAGCCCAGCGTGGCCGACACCACCTGCATCCTCCAGGGTCTCGCGCCGCGCTACGAGCGTCACCACGGGGTCCGCTACCTGCCGGAGGCGCTGGAGGCGGCGGCCGCCCTCACCGCCCGCTACCTCACCGATCGGTTCCTGCCCGACAAGGCGGTGGCCGCGCTCGACCTGGCCGGCTCGCGCGCGCGGCGCCAGGGCACCTCGGTCGTGGACGTCCCGCAGGTCGCCCGGGTGGTGGCCCAGATGGCCGGCATCCCCGAGGCGCGCCTGGTGGCCACCGACCAGGAGAAGCTCCTCGCCATCGAGGCGGTGCTGCGCGAGCGGGTGGTCGGGCACGACGCCGTGGTGTCGCGGGTGGCCGCGGTGCTGCGGCGCAACTTCGCCGGCTTCGCCTCGCGCCGCCCCATGGGCTCGTTCCTCTTCCTGGGACCGACCGGGGTGGGGAAGACCGAGCTGGGCCGGGCCCTGGCCGAGGCGCTCTACGGCTCGCCCGAGGCGCTCGTCCAGGTGGACATGAGCGAGTGCGCCGAGGCCACCGGCGTGGCCCGGCTGGTGGGGGCGGCCCCCGGCTACGTGGGGTATGGCGACGGCGGCCAGCTCACCGACGCGGTGCGGCGCCGGCCCGCCTCGGTGGTGGTGCTCGACGAGATCGAGAAGGCCCACCGGGACGTGCTCATGCTCCTCCTCCAGGTCCTGGAGGAGGGGAGGCTCACCGACGGCCGCGGCCGCCAGGTGGACTTCGCCCACACGGTGGTCGTCCTCACCTCCAACCTCGGCACGGGCGAGGCGGCGAGGCCCGCGGGAGGCCTGGGCTTCGGCGCCGCCGACCGCGCGCCCCCGGCCGGTGAGCGAGCCCTCCAGGCGGCCCGGGCCTCGCTGCCGCCGGAGCTCTGGAACCGGCTCGACGACCGGCTGGTCTTCGGCGCGCTCTCGCGCCCGGACCTGCTCCGCGTCGCCCGCCTCCTGGTGGCCGAGTCCTCGCGCCGGCTGGAGGAGGAGCGGCGCATCCGCTTCGCCCTCACCGACGCGGCCCTCGCCCATCTGGTCGACGCCTCCGGAGGCGACCCGGCCCTGGGCGCCCGGCCGCTGCGCGGGGCCGTGCAGCGGCTCCTGGAGGCGCCCCTGGCGGAGCGCATCCTCGCCGGCCGGCTCGCCGCCGGGGCCGAGGTCCTGGTGGACCGAGCGGACGGCGCGCTGGCGTTCACGATCCGCGCGCGTTAAGCGCCCGCCATGACCAGCGAGCGGCGGCGAGCCCTCCTCGAGCTCGCGGCCTTCTTCCTCCGCCTCGGGACCACCGCCTTCGGCGGCCCGGCCGCCCACGTGGCCATGATGGAGGAGGAGGTGGTCCGGCGGCGCGGCTGGCTCACCCGGGAGGAGTTCCTCGACCGCCTGAGCGCCGCCAACCTCATCCCCGGCCCCTCCTCCACCGAGCTGGCCATCCACGTGGGGCTCCGGCGCGCGGGGCCGGCGGGGCTGGTCGTGGCCGGCGTCTGCTTCATCCTCCCCGCCTCGCTCATCGTCGGGGTGGTGGCCTGGGCCTACGTGCGCTTCGGCGCGCTCCCGGCGCTCTCCGGCGTGCTGCGGGGGGTCAAGCCGGTGGTGGTGGCGGTGGTCCTCCAGGCTCTGGTCGGCTTCGGACGCACCGCGCTCCGGGGGTGGCCGTCGGTCGCCCTGGCGCTCGCCGCCGCCGCCGCGGTGGCGCTGGGAGCCGATGCCCTGGCGGTGCTCCTGGCCACCGGGGTCGCCGCCCTGGCCCTCAGGGCGGCGGCGCGGCCTCCCCCGCTGGCCGCCGGCCTGGCCCTGCCCGGCCTGTGGGCACTGTGGGCCGCCGCGCCCCCGATCCGGTTCGGCCTGGCCCGCCTCTTCCTCGTCTTCCTGAAGATCGGCGCGGTGCTGTTCGGCAGCGGCTACGTGCTGCTCGCCTTCCTCCGCGCCGACCTGGTGGACCGCCTCGGCTGGCTCACCCAGGCCCAGGTCCTCGACGCGGTCGCGGTGGGCCAGGTGACGCCCGGGCCGGTCTTCACCACCGCCACCTTCATCGGCTACCTGCTGGGCGGCGCCGCCGGGGCGGCCGTGGCCACCGTGGCCATCTTCCTGCCCGCCTTCGCCCTGGTGGCGGCGAGCGGGCCGCTCCTTCCCCGCCTGCGCCGTTCGCCCTGGGCCGGCGCCTTCCTCGACGGGGTGAACCTCGCCTCCCTGGCGTTGATGGCGGTGGTGACCGCCCGCTTCGGCGCGGAGGTGCTGCGCGACCTTCCGGGCGTGGCCATCTTCGCCCTGAGCGCCGGGCTGCTCCTTCGCTACCGCCTGGGCTCGAGCTGGCTGGTGCTGGGCGGCGCCGTGGCCGGCGCGGCGCTCTCCTGGGCGCGCCTCTAGCCCGCCCGCCTGCGTTCCAGGGTCCACCCTTGGCCCGCGCAGGCGCTCCCCTCGCCGACCGACGCCGTGTAAGCTGCCGGTCCGAGCGCGCCTCCCCTCCGGGCCGGGGCGCCACCCGAGGCGGAGACGGGCATGAGCGGCGACGGGGCGTCGGGGATCCGGGTCCTGGTGGTCGAGGACGACCCCAGGATGCTGGACGTCCTGGCGAGCCACATCGAGCGGATGGGCCACGCGGTCCGCAAGGCGCGCGGGGCGGTCGAGGCCCTCCAGCTCCTGGAGGAGGGTCCCGCCGACCTGGTCCTCTCCGACGTGCGCATGCCGGGGATGGACGGGCGCACCTTCCTGCAGGTGGCCGGTCAGCGCTTCCCCGAGCTGCGGGTCGTATTGATGACCGCCTTCGGCAGCATCGACGACGCGGTCGAGGCCATGCAGGCCGGCGCTTACTCCTACGTCCTCAAGCCCTTCAAGGTGGAGCTCATCGCCGCCGTGCTGCGCAACGCTGCCCGGGAGGTGGCCCTGGGGCGCGAGAGGGCCGGGTTGCGCCGGGCCATCGGCGGGAAGTGGTCGGCCGACCGGATCATCGGGACCTCGCCCCAGATCCAGGCGGTCCGGCGGGTCATCCGGGAGGCCGCCGCCCTCTCCGCCACCGTCCTGGTCACCGGCCCGAGCGGCAGCGGCAAGGAGATGGTGGCGCGCGCCATCCACTACGAGGGGCCGCGCGCCGCCCGCCCCTTCGTCCCGGTGAACTGCGCCGCCATCCCCGAGCCCCTGTTCGAGAGCGCCATGTTCGGCCACCGCCGCGGGGCCTTCACCGACGCCCACGAGAGCCAGGCTGGCTTCGCAGAGCAGTCGAGTGGCGGCACCCTCTTCCTGGACGAGGTGGGCGACATCCCCCTCTCGCAGCAGGTGAAGCTCCTGCGCATGCTGCAGGAGTCCGAGGTCACGCCGGTGGGGGCCTCCCGGCCCGTCCCGGTCGACCTCCGGGTGGTGGCCGCCACCCACGAGGACCTGGAGGCCATGGTCCACAGCGGCCGCTTCCGGGAGGACCTCTACTACCGGGTGAACGTGCTGCGCATCCACCTCCCCGGCCTCCGCGAGCGACCCGGCGATCTGGGCGCCCTGGCCGAGCACCTGCTCCTGGAGATCGCCCACGAGCACGGCACCCCGGCGCTGGGCTTCACCGAGGGGGCCCTCTCGGCGCTCTCCGGCCACCCCTGGCCGGGGAACGTGCGCGAGCTGCGCAACGTGGTGGAGCGGGCCGCCCTGGCCGCCCGGGGCCGGCGCATCGACTCGACCGACCTCCCCTTCGCCGCCCCGGCCCCCGCCCCCGCATGCGCCACCGCTCCCGCCGCCATCGCCACGCTCAGTGAGGTCGAGCGAGAGCAGATCGAGAAGGTGCTCCGCCTCTGCTCCTGGAACCGTTCGGCGGCGGCCCGCATCCTGGGCATCGACCGCCGCACCCTCTTCACCAAGATCCAGCGGCACCGGCTGGCCGTGCCCGGCGGCCGCGACCCCGACGGCGATGCCGAGGGTTGAGGCCCGCGCCAGCGCGCATTTCGATCCCAACTCCGCACGGCAAGAGCTTCCCGCGGCCCGGGCTGCCCCGGCGCAAGTGCCCGGCTCCCGGACCGGCGCGCATGGCACCGTCGATGCATCCCCGGGCGCGGGATCCTCTGTCGAGGAGAGAGCGCGAGGATGGGGACAAGCGGGAGGGCGCTGTCGGTCCTGGTCGTGGAGGACGACCCGCGCCTGCTCGACATCCTCACCAGCCACCTCGCCCGGGCCGGCTACGCCGTGCGCGGCGCCCCAGGCGCCGCTGCCGCCCTGGAGCGGCTCGGCGAGGCCGCCCCCGACGTGGTGGTGAGCGACGTTCGCATGGCCGGCATGGACGGCCGGGCGCTCCTCGCCGAGGTGCGGGAGCTCTGCCCCGCCTGCCGGGTGGTGCTCATGACCGCCTTCGGCTCGGTGGCCCAGGCGGTGGAGGCCATGCAGGGCGGCGCGTACTTCTACCTGGCCAAGCCCTTCAAGATGGAGGTCCTCTTCGCCGTCCTGCGGAACGTCGCCCGCGAGGTGGCCCTGGGGGCCGAGGTGGCCGGGCTGCGGCGGGCGGTGCGCGAGCGGTGGTCCAGCGAGCGGCTGGCGGGGCGGTCGGCGGCGATGGAGGCGGTGCGCCAGGCCATCCGCGAGGCCGCCCGGGTCCCGTCCACGGTCCTCATCACTGGCCCGAGCGGGACCGGCAAGGAGCTGTGCGCACGCGCCATCCACTGCGAGAGCTCCCGGGCCTCGGGGCCCTTCGTCGCGGTGAACTGCGCCGCCATCGCATCCCCCCTCTTCGAGAGCGCGCTGTTCGGCCACTGCCGAGGCGCCTTCACCGGTGCAGTCGAGGACCAGCCCGGCTTCATCGAGCGCTCCGGCGGGGGGACCCTCCTCCTCGACGAGGTCGGAGAGATCCCGCTGGCCCACCAGGCCAAGCTCCTGCGAGTCCTCGAGGACGGCGAGATCTGGCCGGTGGGTTCGCCGCGGTCGATGCGGGTCGACCTGCGGGTGGTGGCCACCACCCACCGCGATCTGGGCGCGGCGGTCGAGGGGGGCTCCTTCCGCGCCGACCTCTTCTACCGGCTGGCGGTGGTGCACATCCAGATGCCCCCGCTCGCGCGCCGGCTCGAGGATCTCCCCCCGCTCGCCGACCACCTGCTCTCCGATGCCGCGCGGGAGCACGGCGTCCCCGCGCTCGGCCTCACCGAGGAGGCCCTCGAGGCGCTGGCCCGCCACGGCTGGCCGGGAAACGTGCGCGAGCTGAAGAACGTCCTGGAGCGGGCGCTCCTCGCGGCCGTGGGGCGGCGCATCGACGCCTCCGACCTGCGCTTCCCCTCCGAGCGCGCCGCCGGATCGGGGGAGGCGAGGAGCCTCGCCGAGGTGGAGAAGGAACACGTGGAGCAGGTGCTCGCCGCCTGCGGGTGGAACCGGACCGCCGCGGCCCGCGCCCTGGGGATCGACTCCCGGACCCTCAACGGCAAGATCCGGCAACACGGCCTCATCGGCCCGCTCCGCTCCGGACCGCGCTCCCGGGAGCCCCGCGAGCCGTAGCCGCCCCGCCTCCCCGCCCACGAAACCGGCAATTCGATCCCACCGGGCCGAGCGCAAAACCTTCCCAGAGGTCGCGGCCCCGCCGCGCTTCGTCCGTTCTTTCGCCCTCTTGGCCCACTCGGGGGGTGGCACCGCCCTTGCTGAGCGACGGCGCCATGGCCCAGTTCGCGGTCGAGATCCCGGACGGCAGGTACTTCGAGAGGCTCATCGCCTGCCGCGAGGCCTGCCCGGTCCACACCGACTCTCGCGGCTACGTCCAGGCCGCCGCGGCGGGGGACTGGGAGCTCGCCTACCGCATCGCCCGCGGGCCGAACCCCTTCGCCTCCATCTGCGGGCGCGTCTGCGGCGCGCCCTGCGAGACCGCCTGCCGGCGGGGCCAGATCGACGAGCCCGTCTCCATCCGGGCCATCAAGCGCTCCGCCACCGAGCGGCACGGGGTCGAGGCGGCGCTGAACCTCAGGGACACCCTGGCCCTCTCCACCGCTCCCGGCTCGCTCGACCCCTCCCCGCGCAAGGAGCGGGTGGCGGTGATCGGCGCCGGCGTGGCCGGCCTCACCGCCGCCCACGACCTGGCCCGGCTGGGCTACGGGGTCACCGTCTTCGAGGCCGACCCCGTCCCCGGCGGCATGCTGGTCACCGGCGTGCCGCTCTTCCGGCTCCCCCGCGCCGTGGTGGAGAGGGAGATCGCCGCCATCCTGGAGCTGGGCGTCGAGCTGCGCTGCGGGGTGCGGGTGGGCAAGGACGTGACGCTGACCCAGCTCCGCCAGCAGGGGTACGCGGCGGTGATGGTGGCCATCGGGCTGCAGAAGGCCCGTCTCCTCGACCTGCCCGGTGCGCAGCTCCCCGGGGTGGTGGGCGGCCTCGACTTCCTGCGGGCGTTCAACGCCGGCGAGGCCATCGCCCCCATGGGCCGGGTTCTGGTCGTCGGCGGGGGCAACGTGGCCTACGACTGCGCCCGCAGCGCGGTGCGCGTGCCGGGGACCACCGCCGTGACCCTGGCCTCCCTGGAGGCGCTCCACGAGATGCCGGCCGACAAGGTGGAGATCGCCGAGGGCGACGAGGAGGGCATCGTCCGCCTCAACCGGCGCGGCCCGGTCCGCTTCCTGGAGGGCGACGGGAAGAGGCTGGCCGGCGTCGAGTTCCGCGCCGTCTCCCGCGTCTTCGACGAGGCTGGACGCTTCGCCCCCGAGATGGTGCCCGGGACCGAGGAGCGGGTGGCCTGCGACACGGTGCTGGTGGCCATCGGCCAGGCGGGCGACACCGGCTTCGCCGCCGGGGTGGCCGAGGTGCCGCTGGGCCGCGGCGGCGGGGTGACCGCCGACCGGGCCACCGGCAAGACCAGCGTCCCCTGGCTCTTCGCCGCCGGCGACGTGGCCATGGGGCCCGGGCTCTTCATCACCGCCATCGCCCAGGCCAGCCGCGCCGTCCAGTCCATCCACGCCTTCCTCTCCGGGGAGGAGCGGAGGGCCGAGCCCGCCCTGGGGTTCGAGGTGGAGCCCATCCGCCACAAGCTCCGCTCCGACTACCTCGACCTCGAGCGGGCCCTGCCGCCGTCCGCGCCGCCCGCCGAGCGGGTGCGCTCGGCGCTGGCGCCGGTGGAGCTCCCCTACGCCGAGCAGGCCGCCCGGCTCCAGGGGGCCCGCTGCCTGCGCTGCGAGGTGGAGACGGTCTTCGACGGCAACCTCTGCATCCAGTGCGGTGGCTGCGCCGACATCTGCCCGACCTGGTGCCTGCGCCTGGTCTCCCTCGACGAGATCGGAATGGGCGGGCCGGGCACCGAGGGGATGTCCGCCATCATCAAGGACGAGGACCGCTGCATCCGCTGCGGCTCCTGCGCCGAGCGCTGCCCCACCGACGCCATCACCATGGAGCGCCTCTGCGGCTTCGAGCCCTGGCAGCCGGTGGCCATCGGGGGTGCCCCGTGACGCTCTCCTGGCTGACGCTGAGCCTCATCCTGGGCGGGCTGGCCATGGCTGCGGCGGCCGGCTTCCTCTTCGCCGCGGCGGTGCGCTCGGGCCAGATGGACGACCTCGAGGACGTGAAGTTCCAGATGCTACGGGAGGACGATTGATGACCACGACCACGCACCACCCCGGCGCCATCGAGAGCCCGGAGCGCCGGCACTTCTTCGGGTGGCTGACCGGTGGGGCGCTCGCCGTGTACGCGGCCTCCACCGCCGCGCTCAGCTTCCTCTTCCTGCGGCCGCGGGTCACCTACGGCCCGCCCACCCGGGTGCCCATCGGCAAGCCCGAGGCCTTCGCCTCCGGGAACCAGGTGGTCTTCCCCGAGGCCAAGCTGGTGGTCCGGCGCCAGGACAGCAGGTTCGCCGCCATCAGCACCGTCTGCACCCACCTCGGCTGCATCGTGAACCCCTCCGACACCGGCTTCGACTGTCCCTGCCACGGCAGCACCTACGACGACCGGGGCCAGGTCACCGGCGGCCCGGCGCCCCGCGGCCTGGCCTGGTACCGCATCGTCCAGCTGCCCAACGGCGAGCTGGTGGTCGACAAGCACGACGTGGTCGAGGCCGACACCTTCCTGGAGCTTAGGGCATGAGCATCCATCAGGTCGTAGCCCCCGCGAACCAGGACGACAGCTCGCTGCGGGCCCTCCCGCAGCGGGTCTACCGCGCCCTCTTCCGCTCGCCGGCCATCCCCCGCACCGAGCTGGACCGTTCACAGTCGGTGTCGGCCAACTTCTTCTTCCACATCCACTCGGCCAAGGTGCAGGAGCGGACGCTCAAGTTCCGGACCACCATGGGGCTGGGGCTGCTCTCCCTCTTCACCTTCGCCATCCTGGTCGTGACCGGCGTCCTCCTCATGTTCTACTACGTGCCGGCGCCGGAGCAGGCCTACCAGCGCATGCTGGACCTGCGCGGCGCGGTGGTGTTCGGCGGCTTCCTGCGCGCCCTCCACCGTTGGTCGGCCCACGCCATGGTGGCGCTGGTCCTCCTCCACCTGTGCCGGGTCTTCCTCACCGGCGCCCACAAGGCACCGCGCGAGTTCAACTGGGTGATCGGCGTCTTCCTGCTGCTCATCACCCTCTTCCTCTCCTTCACCGGCTACCTCTTGCCCTGGGATCAGCTGGCCTACTGGGCCATCACCGTGGGCACCTCCATCGCCAGCTACGCGCCGGTGGTCGGCCAGCAGATCCGATTCATGCTCCTGGGCGACGACGCGGTGGGGCGCGAGGCGCTGCTCCGCTTCTACGTCCTGCACGTGGCGGTGCTGCCCGGCCTGCTCACCACCCTGGTCGGCGTCCACTTCTGGCGGATCCGCAAGGACGGCGGCCTGGCCCGCCCCCGCCTCCCGCCGCCCGAGGTGTTCGTCCCCGGGACCAAGCCCGTGGCCCAGAGCCCCGACGCCCCCGCCCACGACCGCTTCCCGCTCAAGCCCGGCAAGACCTACGGCCTCATGTGCCTGGTCCCGGCCCGCTCCCCCAACACCGAGACCGAGCAGGAGAAGACGGTGCAGAGCTGGCCCGCGGCCCTCTCCCGCGAGCTCCTGCTCTTCCTCCTCCTCCTGGCGGCGCTGTGCCTCGTGGCCATCTACTTCCACGCCCCGCTGGAGGAGCCGGCCAACCCGCTCCACCCGCCCAACCCGGCCAAGGCTCCCTGGTACTTCCTGGGCCTGCAGGAGATGGTGAGCTACTCGGCCTTCTGGGGTGGCATCGGCATCCCCGGTTTGCTGGTGCTCCTCGCCCTGGTGGCCCCCTTCCTCGAGCGGAAGAAGGGCGGCGAGGGCGTCTGGATGGATCATTCCCGCGCGGCGGCCAACTGGACCTTCCTCATCCTCATGGGCGTCCTCGGCTTCCTCACGCTCATCGGCTCGGTGTTCCGCGGCGAGAACTGGGCCCTCATGGTCCCGTGGTGAAGGGCGAGTCATGAAGACCCAAAAGCTCATCCTCCCCGTCGCGGCCCTGCTCGTCTTGGTGATCCTGGGCGTCACCGTCGCCCGCTCCACCGTCGAGGACTGGCGCAAGTACCAGGAGCAGTACGCCGAGCTCTCCATGGCCAAGGGCGGCGCCGCCGGCGCCCTGCAGCCCATCGAGGTGAAGCAGGACCGGTTGCTGGGCTTCGGCGACGATCGGATCGACCGTTGCCGCAGCTGCCACGTGGCGGTCGACGATCCCCGCTTCGTCGACGGCAAGGAGCCGCTCAAGACCCACCCGTCGATCGCCCCGCACACCTTCAACCTGCTGGGCTGCACGGTGTGCCACGAGGGCGACGGCCGGGCCACCACCGCCGACCTGGCCCACGGCAAGGACAAGTTCTGGGTGGAGCCGCTCCTCACCGGGCAGTTCATCGAGGCCTCCTGCGCCCGCTGCCACCCGGCTCCCTACCCGGCCGAGGCCAAGCACCTGCGCCGCGGCCGCGAGCTCTTCGAGCACAACCCCTGCGTCGGCTGCCACCTGGTGCAGGGGCTCTCCCGCGGCACGCTGGGCATCGAGCTCACCGACGTGGGCCTGAAGCGCGACGTCGAGTTCTTCCGGAAGAAGCTGACCAAGCCGCTCTTCGACGTGGCCTCCACGGTCATGCCGCGGCTCAAACTCTCCGAGCAGGACAAGGACGATCTGGCCACGTTCCTGAAGAGCCTCAAGGGGCGGGTGCTGGCCGAGGACCCCATGTCCTACCGGGCCAGGCTCAAGGCCTTCGACAACGCCCAGCCGCCCGAGGTGGAGGTGGCCGTCGAGATCGGCAAGAAGGAGGTCGAAAGCCGCGGCTGCGTGATGTGCCACCGGCTCGGGGACAAGGACGGAGAGCGCGCCCCCGACCTCAGCTTCCTGGGGCAGATCCGCGAGCCCGCCTACGTGGAGGCTCACCTGGCCGAGCCGCGCCAGCACGCCCCGGACAGCATCATGCCCGCCTTCTGGATGTCGCCGAGCGAGCGCAAGGCGGTGGCCGCCTACCTCACCTCGCTCCAGGGCTTCGTGAAGCCGGCCACGCCCGCCGAGCAATACAAGCTCATGTGCATCCGCTGCCACGGCGAGAAGGGCGACGGCAACGGGCCGGTGGCGGAGAGCCTCCTGCCCCGGCCGCGCGTCTTCACCAACGCCAGGTTCTTCAACTGGCTGCCGGACCAGCGCGCCTACAACGCCATCCGCAACGGCGTGCCGGGCACGGCCATGCCTGCCTTCGGGAGGATCCTCGGCGACGAGGACGCCAAGGCCATGTTCGCCTGGATCCGCGCCACCTTCGCCCCGCAGAAGGAGCCCATCCCGCCGCGGACCGTCCCCGACCGGAACCCGGTCGCCTACGGCCCGGACAGCGTCCAGCGCGGCCGGAGGATCTTCCAGGAGCGCTGCTACGGCTGCCACGGGCGCATCGGCAACGGCAAGGGGCCCAACGCCCCGGAGATGCTGCCGCGCCCGCGCAACCTCACCAACCACAACTTCTTCACGCCGCTCCCCGATACGCGCCTTTTCGAGTCGATCACCTACGGTGTCGTCGGGACGGGAATGCCTCCCTGGGACGTGTTCCCCGACGATCAGCGCTGGGATCTCGTGAACTACGTCCGGTCCCTGTCGTCCAGCGGGCCGGCGGCTTCTGAGAGGAGGAAGTGATGACCGTCGACGTCAAGCGGACATGGCGGGAGGAGCCATCGGCCGCTCTGTTCATCCTGAGCGCATCGTTCTTCTTCATCGTCACCACCCTGGTGGGCCTCACCAACGCCACCAAGTTCGTCCTGCCAGAGTTCATGGGCAACATCCCCTGGCTGGAGTGGGGGCGGCTGCGCCCGCTCCACACCAACGGCGTGCTCTTCGGCTGGCTCCTCGCGGTCGACATGGGGCTCATCTTCTTCGTCGTGCCACGGCTGTGCGGGAACAAGCTGTGGAGCGAGAAGCTGGGGATCCTCACCGTCGTCCTCTTCGACCTGGTCATCCTCGGCGCCGTCTTCGCCTTCCCCCTGGGCGGGAACGCGGGGATGGAGTACGCCGAGCTGCCCCAGTACCTGGCCGCGGTGGTGGTGGTGGTGTGGGTGCTGTTCGGGCTCAACGTCTTCGCCACCGTGCTCACCCGCAAGCACGAGAAGATCTACGTCAGCCTCTGGTACATCATGGGTGGGGTGATCTGGACGGCCTTCGTCTACATCACCGGCAACTTCGTCGCCCACTTCGCCAGCGGCATCAACCAGGCCAACCTCAACTGGTTCTACGTCCACAACGCGGTGGGGCTCATCTTCACCCCCCTGGGCATCGGCCTGGCCTACTACTTCATCCCCAAGCAGAGCCAGTCGCCGCTCTTCAGCCACAAGCTGTCCATGGTCGGCTTCTGGAGCATCGCCTTCATCTACGTCTGGACCGGCGCCCACCACATGATCAACGGCCCCATCAGCCAGTGGCTCCAGACGGTCTCCATCCTCTTCAGCGTCATGCTCATCATCCCGGTGTGGACGGTGATCGTGAACTTCTTCGCCACCGTGAGCGGCAAGTGGGACCGCGTCCGCCAGGACCCGGTCCTCAAGTTCCTCATGGCCGGCACCACCTTCTACACGCTGACCTGCTTCCAGGGGCCCATGCACTCCCTGCGCACGGTGAGCGCCATCGTCTCCAAGACCGACTGGATCGTGGGCCACGCCCACATGGCGGTGCTGGGCGCGTTCAGCTTCTTCGCCATCGCCGGCGTGCTGCACGGCCTGCCGCGCATCGTCCACAAGCCGCTCTACTCGGTGCGGCTGGCCAACACCAGCTTCTGGCTCCTCTTCACCGGCGGGCTGGTCTTCTTCGCCGGCCTGTGGATCGGCGGCTTCATGCAGGGGCTGCAGTGGAACGACTGGACCATCCCCTGGATCGACACCGTCAAGTTCATGCGGCCGTTCTGGATGACCCGCCTCTTTGCCGGCATGGTCGTCTACGCCGGCATCTTCCTCTTCTTCTACAACGTGGTGCGCACCTTCAGCGCTCCCGTCCCCGCCCCCGAGCAGCAGGCCCGCCCGGAAGTCCGCCCCGTCGGCGCCTGAGAGGGAGACCGCCATGTTCAGAACGAGCGAGAAGAACACCGGCATCTTCTTCATCCTGGCCACCGCCTTCTTCCTGGTGGGGGGCCTCCTCACCACCCTGCTCCCGGCGGTGATCGAGAAGTCCTGGTCGACGCCGACCGAGGGGCAGCAGCCCTACACCGAGCAGCAGCTCCGGGGTAAAGCCATCTACCAGCGCGAGGGGTGCTGGTACTGCCACACCCAGCAGGTCCGCACCCTGCTCCCCGACACCAAGCGCTTCGGCTGGCGCGGGGTGGACGCCCCCATCAGCACGCCCGAGGAGTACGTCCGCGACAACCCGCACATGCTGGGCACCCGCCGCATCGGCCCCGACCTGGCCCGGGTGGGAGGCAAGTACGACACCAGCTGGCACCGGACCCACTTCAAGAACCCCCGGGACCTGGTGAAGGGCTCGATGATGGCCCCCTTCCCCTGGCTGTTCCAGAACGACGAGCAGGAGTTCAAGGACCTCGTCTCCTACGTCCAGACCCTGGGCCGAAACGTCAACTGGCGGCCGAAGGACGACTATGAGCGATGACATGCTGAGGAGCGTCATCCCCATCTACGCCTTCATCGTCTTCAACTTCCTGGCGGTGCTGGCGGCGCTGGCCTGGGCCTGGCGGAGCCGGAGCTTCACCGGCATGGACGAGACCATGCGCCAGCTCTTCCTCCACGACGACGGGCCACACGAGGAGAACCACCATGGCTGACAAGGTCGAGCACGACGAGATCGAGACCTTCCCCAGCGAGATCAGCGTGCGGGAGGGACGGATCCCGCTCTTCCTCAAGCTCACCTACGTGGGCTTCATCGCCTTCGGGCTGATCTACTGGGTGCTGTACTACGCGGGCGACACCGACTCCCCCTTGGTCCAGCTCCTCAACAAGGCCACCTTCCACTGATGTCCGAACCGCACCCGGGACGGGCGTCTCCCACGGTCATGGCCTCCACGCTCCCCTCCGCGACCTGGATACGCCCTCCCAAGCGCGGCCGGCTCCACCGGAGCCGGCGCGCGCTGCAGATCGCCACCTCGCTGGTCTTCCTGCTGGCGCCGTTCGTCAACCTGTTCCGCTTCGACCTCAGGAACGGGCGGATCATCCTGGGCGGAACGGCCTTCGCGCTGGGCGAGCTGCTCGCGGTCTACCTCCTCATCCTCCTCTTCATCGTGGTCGTCTTCGCCGGCGCCCTCCTCTACGGGCGCGTCTACTGCGGCTGGATGTGCCCCCAGACCACCCTCTCGGAGGCCGTGGCCTCCTTCGAGCGCTGGGTCTGCAAGGGCCGCAAGGGCTCGCCCGTCTGCAAGGCGGCGGCCCCGGCCGCCTCCCTGGGCATGGCGGCCATCGTGGCGGCGAGCCTGGTCACCTACTTCCTCGACCCGGCCGACCGGCTCTCGCCCCCGCGGCTGGCCTGGATCTCCTGGGCCATCACCACCGGCTTCCTCTTCGCCGACCTCTACTTCCTGCGCCACCGCTTCTGCCTGGGCGTCTGCCCCTACGGCATCCTCCAGAACATCGTCCAGGACGGCCGCACCCTGGGGGTGGAGCTCGACCCCGCCCGCCGCGAGGAGTGCACCGACTGCCTGCTGTGCGTGCGGGCCTGCTTCATGGGCGTGGACATCCGCGAGCAGGCCTTCAACCCCGCCTGCCTGAACTGCGGCGACTGCATCTCGGCCACCACCCTCTCGAAGACCTGTCCGGAGGAGCCGCTCATCCGCTTCCGCTACGGGACGGTGGCCTCGCGCTGGCCGGCCTGGCTCAGGAAGGCCGGCGTGCTCGACGTCCGCCGGGCCTTGGTGGTGGGGGTGACGGCGGTCTTCGCCGCGGGCACGGTCGCGCTCCTCGCCTCCCGCCAGGACCTCGACGCCGACGTGGCCGCCCTCTACGACCAGGCCGCCCTCGACGACGGCGGCCTGGTCCACAACGCCTATCGCCTCACCGTGGCCAACCGGCTCGACCACCCCATCACGCTCCGGCTGGAGGTGTCGGGCGTGCCGGGCGTGGCCTTCGCCGACGGGAAGGGGGAGGTGGAGGTGGGCGCCGGCCGGCGCGACCTGCGCGACCTCGAGCTCACCGCCCCGGCCCAGGCGCTCGAGTCCGGACCGCACGCCCTGCTGCTGCGCGGCCAGGTGGAGGGAGGGAAGTCCGCGTTGGAGCTGTCCACGCTGTTCTTCGTGCCCTCCAGGAGGTAGCCGTGCGACTCGTCGTCTGGCTCACCCTCGCCTTCTTCGTGGCGATCCTGGTGGCCGCCTACGTCTACTCGCAGAGGGCCCACCCGGTGTTCATCGATGTCGACCCCGCCGCGGTGCACGCCACCCACGGCCACTGATGGCGCCCTCCCCCCGAAAGCTCGGGCCGGCCCCGCTGCGCATCCTGGTGGTCGAGGACGACGCCCGCCTTGGCGCCATCCTGGGGCGTCACCTGGAGCGGCTGGGCCACGCCGTGCGCCGCGCCTCCGACGGCGCGGCGGCGCTCCGGCTCCTCGAGGCCGAGCCGGCCGACGTGGTCCTCTCCGACATGCGCATGCCCGGGATGGACGGCCGGGCGCTCCTGGCCGAGCTCCGCACCTGCCACCCCCGGACCCGGGTGGTGCTCATGACCGCCTTCGGCGAGCCGGACGACGCCGACGCCGCGCTGCGCGCCGGCGCCTACGCCCACGTCACCAAGCCCTTCAAGGTCGAGGCGCTGCTCGACCTCTTCCGGGCCATCTCGCTCGAGCTCGCGCGGGAGTGCGCTGCCCCGGCGAGGCCCGCCCCCGCACCCCTCGACCGCGCCGCCGACGCGGGCCGCCACTCCATCCGGGACGTGCTGGCCCGCGCCATCGTCGGCCTCCCGCTGGCGGTCTTCGTGGCCGTCCTGCTCGTGGCCCTGTTCTGCGCCGAGCGAGCCCACCCGGCCCTGCTCGAGGACGGCCCCGCCGCCCGCACCCTCCGACAGCAGGCCCCGCGATGAGCACCCTCCTCCTCTCCTCGCTGACCATCGGGCTCCTCGGCTCGCTGCACTGCGCCGGCATGTGCGGGCCCCTGGCCGCGGCGGTGGGCTGCGCCGGCTGCCCGGCCCGCTCGCCTGCCGGCCGCATCGCGCCCTTCCTCGGCGGGAAGCTCGCCGCCTACGCGTTGCTCGGGCTCGCCGCCGGGACGGTCGGCTCGGCCTTCGGCGCCCGGGGGATGGGCCCGCGGGCCTTCGCGGTGCTGGCGCTCATCGCCGGCGCGGCCATGGCCGCGCTGGGCGGCATGGCGCTGTGGCGCCGGGTGGGGCAGCCGCGGGCCAGCGCCCCCGGACCGATCTCCACCCTCCTCTCCGCCGCGCTCCGCTCGCGCTCCCCGGCCGCCCCCTTCGGCGCCGGGGTGCTGGCCGCGCTCCTTCCCTGTGGCCTGGTGTGGGCCATGGTGGCGCGCTCGCTCACCGCCAGCACCCCGCTCGCCGCCGCCCTCTCCATGGCCTCCTTCGGCCTGGGGACCTCCCCCTCCCTGGCCGCCGCCGGCTGGGTGGGCGCCGCGGCGTCCGGAAGGGTCCGGCGCTGGGGCGAGGTCGGGGCAGCAGCCGCCGTGGTACTCATGGGGCTCGTCGGGATGGCCCGCGGCGTCGCCGGCCTCGTCGCCCCGGGCTGCCCGTTCTGCCACGGAATCTGAGGCCGAGAGCGGTCCGCGCGCCCTCGTGACCCCCGACCCCGCCGCCGCCACCTGCCGGCTCTGTCACGGGCCCTTGGCCGCGCGCCAGGTCCCGAGCGGCTTCTGCTGCGAGGGCTGCCAGCGGGTCTCGGAGATCCTCGACGCCTCCGGCTTCGTCGGCGACCGCCGGGAGAGCGCGGCCTTTCTGGAGGCGGCCCGGCTGGGGCTGGTGCCCGCCGACCGCGGGCCGGCGGCCACCGCGGCCGCTGTCCCCGGCTCCTCCGACTCCCGCCAGCTCACCCTCTGCGTCGAGGGCCTCTGGTGCCCGTCCTGCGCTTGGCTGGTGGAGGAGGTCCTCTCCCGCTCCCCCGGCGTCCGATCGGCGCGCGTCACCTTCTTCGCCGACCTGGCCGAGGTGCGGTTCGATCCCCTGCTCACCCACGAGAGGGAGCTCTCCCGGCGGGTGGCGGCGCTCGGCTACCGGGTGCGGCGCGAGGGGGAGAAGCCCGATCGCGGCCCGCTGCTCCGCTTCGGATTCGCCGCGGTCCTGCAGATGAACGTGATGTGGCTCTCCTACGCGCTCTATGCCCACCGGGAGGAGCAGGCGCTCGGGGCGGTGGCCACCGTGCTCCCCTGGGTCCTGGCGGTCCTCTCGGCCCCGGTGGTGTTCGTGGCCGGCTGGCCCATGCTCCTGCGCGCCTGGCGCGCGCTCCGCGAGCGGGCGCTGGTCATGGACTCGCTCATCGCCCTGGGCGCGGTCTCCGCCTGGCTCTACAGCCTGGTCGCCACCGCCCGCGGGGAGGCGCTGGTCTACTTCGACGGCGCGGCCGGGCTCATCACCTTCCGCCTGCTGGGCCGGCTCCTGGAGCAGATGGCCTTCCGGCGCGCCGGCCGGGCCAGCGAGGCGGTCCGGCGGCTCCTGCCCAAGAAGGCTCGCCTTGTGGACGGCGCCGTCCTCACCTGGGTGGCGGCGGAGGCGCTGCTGCCCGGCGACCGCATCCGCGTCGCCCCCGGCGAGCGAGTCCCGGTCGACGGGCGGGTGGCCGCGGGCATCGGGCGGGTGTCGACTGCCGTGGTGGACGGGGAGCCCCGCCCGCGGCCGGTGCGGCCGGGCGAAGCCGTCCCCGGCGGATCGGTGTGCGGCGAGGCCGCGCTCGACCTGGAGGTCACGGCACCCGCCTCGGCCTCGCTCCTCTCGCGGGTGGCCGACCACGTGGCGCGGGCGTCGGGCCGGCGCGGTGCCGGACCGGAGATCGCCGACGCGCTGGCCCGGCTCTTCGTCCCGGCGGTGCTGTTGCTCTCGGGGGTGACCTTGGCCGCCTGGCTCGGCGCGGGCCTTCCCCCGGGCGCCGCCTTCCTGCGGGCGCTCTCGGTGCTGGTCGTCTCCTGCCCGTGCGCGCTGGGGCTGGCCGCGCCGCTGGCCCGGGTGGTGGCGGCCGGCGCGCTGGCGCGCCGCGGCGTCATCGCCCGCGGCGAGGGCGCCCTGGACCAGGTCGCCGCCGCCCGGCGCATCGCCTTCGACAAGACCGGCACGCTCACCCTGGGCCGCCTGGCCCTGGCCTCGGTCGAGACCGCGGGCTGGTCGCGGGAGGAGGCGCTCTCGGCCCTGGCCGCGCTGGAGGAGCGGAGCGCGCACCCCATCGCCGTGGCGGTGCGCGAGGCCGGGGCGGTGCCCGCGGCGGCCGAGGAGGTCCGGCCCGAGCCGGGATGCGGCGTCAAGGGCCGGGTCGAGGGTCGGCCGGCGCTGGCCGGGAAGCCGACCTGGGTGGAGGCGGCGGCCGGGCCCGCGCCCGAGGCGCTCCGGGCCGCCGTGGTGCGCGAGCAGGCCGAGGGACGGACCGCCATCCTGCTCTCCGGCGGCGCCGGGCGCTGGGCCGCCCTGGCCTTCGGCGACGAGCTGCGCCCCGAGTCCCGGGCCACCCTCGCGGCCCTGCGGGCCATGGGGCTGGAGTCGGTGGTGCTCTCCGGCGACGGCCCCGAGGCCGTGGCCGAGGTGGCCAGGGCGGTGGGCGCGGGGGAGTCTCACGGCGGCTGCCTCCCCGAGGAGAAGGCCCGGCTCCTGGAGCGGGAGGAGGCGGAGCGCGGGCGGCGCGCCCTCTTCGTGGGCGACGGCATCAACGACGCCCCTGGCCTGGCCGCCGCGGTGGGCATCGCCGTCGCCGGCGGCACCGACTTCGCCCGCGAGACCGCCGACGTGCTCCTGCTCGAGCCCGGGCTCGCCTCGCTGCCGCTGCTGGTCCGCACCGCCCGGCGCACGCGGGCCGTCATCCGCCAGAACCTGGCCTGGGCCGCGCTCTACAATGCCCTGCTCATCCCCTTGGCCGCCTGGGGCAAGCTCACCCCGGTCTGGGCTGCCGCGGCCATGGTGGGGAGCGGTCTGCTGGTGGTGGCCAACGCCCTGCGGCTGCAGGCCCGGGCCGATCGGCGCTAGAGTCCCTCCGTGCCCGGCTCCCCGCTCCACCTCCAAGCACCCAACGACATGTCCCGGCTCGGCGACCTGCTCGCCATGCTGGGCATCGGGATCACCCTGGTCGACCGGGAGATGCGGATCCAGTACGCCAACCCCTTCGTCCGCGAGGTCACCTCCGAGCTCTCCTGCGGGAGCGACCACTGCTTCGCCTCGATGTGGCAGCGCACCCACCGCTGCGCGGACTGCCTGCCCTTGCTGGTCTTCCGCACCGGCGAGCCGCAGGAGGGGGTGCGGGAGCGCGGGAGGCCGGGCGAGCGGCCGGAGGTCTGGCGGGTGCGGGCCATCCCGGTGACCGATGGGAGCGGCGAGGTCGCGTGGGTGGCGGAGAGCTTCGTCCGGCTCAACACCCTCCTGCCCGACCTGGCCGGGCGGGCGCCCGGCCCCGAGGAGGCCGGACCGGCGCTCCTGGTGGTCGATCGCGAGGAGCGGATCGTCTCCTGGAGCCGGGCGGCGGCGACGGTGCTGGGCTGGGAGGTCGAGGAGGTGCTGGGGCGCCGGGTGAACCTGATCGTCCCCGACGACCTCCAGGACCAGGAGCGGGTGGTGGCGGCCCGGGTGGCGACCGAGGGGCGCGTCCCCCGCTACGAGACCCTGCTCAAGGCCCGGGACGGGCGGCGCGTGCCGGTGGCGGTGACCGCCGTGGCCCTGCGGGGCGAGGCCGGAGAGCTGGTGGGCCGCACCTGCGCCATCGAGGACCTGTCGGCGCTGCAGCAGCTCCGTGGCCGCGTCCTCCAGCAGGAGCAGCTCCTGGCCCACATCACCCGCGAGGCGGCCGATGCCATCGTGGGCGTGGACCTCCTCGGCAACGTGACCAGCTGGAACCGCGGGGCCGAGCAGCTCCTCGGCGTGTCGTCGGCCGACATGGTGGGGCAGCCGCTCACCCGGGTCGGCCCGTCCGGCCCGCTCTCGCGCCTCCTGGAGCGGGCCGGCGGTGGCCTGCGGGTGCACGGAGTGCGCATGGAGTGGCGCGACGCCCGGGGCGAGGCGGTGCCGGTGGACGTCTCGGCGGCCGTGCTCTCCGGCGAGCGCGGGCCGACCGGCGTGGCGCTGGTGGCCCGGGACCTCTCCGCGCAGGTTCGCCTCGACCGGCAGCTGGTCCGCTCGGAGAAGCTGGCCATGGTGGGTAGCCTGGCGGCCGGCCTGGCACACGAGATCGGCACCCCGCTCAACGTGATCAGTGCCACCGCCGAGTACCTGCTCCCCGATGCTCCCGCCGACGCCCACGACCAACTCAAGGGCATCGTGGCCGAGACCGAGCGGATCAGCCGGCTGGTGCGCGAGCTCCTCTCCTTCGCCCGCAGCGGTTCCTCCGGGGCGAGCGCGGTGAGGCTCCAGGAGGCCCTGGAGCGCGTCCTCTCGCTGCTGCGCATCACCCTGGAGCGGAAGCGGGTGCGGGTCTCGACCGAGCTCCCCGAGGACCTGCCGGCGGTCAGCGCCGACCCCGACGGCCTGCACCAGGTGCTGCTCAACCTGGTGGTGAACGCCTCGCAGGCGGTGGCCGAGGGCGGGCGGATCGGGGTGGCAGGCCGGGCGGTGGAATTGGAGGGGGAGCGGATGGTGGCCGTCGAGGTGCACGACGACGGGCCGGGCGTCCCCCTGGCCATGCGGGAGCGCATCTTCGATCCGTTCTTCACCACCCGCGCCGAGGGGACCGGACTGGGCCTGGCGGTCTGCGCGCGCATCGTGGCAGAGCACGGCGGCGACCTGCGGGTGGGCGAGGGGCCGCTGGGCGGCGCCTCCTTCACCCTGCAGCTCCCGGCCGCGGCGGAGCAGGCGTGACCGCCCCGGCCCCGCCCCCCGCCGGCGCGCTCCGGGTCCTGGTGGTCGAGGACGACCCGCGCCTGCTCGACATCCTCACCCGGCACCTCGACCGGCTGGGATACGCGGTGCGCGGCGCGCGGGGTGCCGCCGAGGCGCTCCAGCTCCTCGACGCGAGCCCCTCCGATGTGGTCCTCTCCGACGTCCGCATGCCCGGCATGGACGGACGGACGCTCCTGGCCGAGGTCCGCGCCCGCCACCCCGCCTCCAAGGTCGTGCTCATGACCGCCTTCGGCAGCGTCGACGACGCCGTCGAGGCCATGCAGGCCGGGGCCTACAGCTACGTCCTCAAGCCCTTCAAGGTGGAGGCGGTGGCGGCCGTCCTGCGCAACGCCGCCCGGGAGCTGGAGCTCCGCCGCGAGGTGGAGGGGCTGCGCCGCGAGGTCCTGGGCCGCTTCACCGCCGACCGGCTGGTGGGGCCCAGCGCAGCCATGCGCGAGGTGCGGCGTGCCCTGCGCGAGGCTGCCGAGGTCGGCGCCACCGTGCTCGTGACCGGCTCCTCCGGAACCGGCAAGGAGCTGGCGGCCCGGGCCATCCACTACGGCGGCCGGCGCTCCCGCGGCCCATTCGTCCCGGTGAACTGCGCCGCCATCCCCGAGCCCCTCTTCGAGAGCGCCATGTTCGGTCACCGGAAGGGCGCCTTCACCGGGGCCAGCGACTCGCAGGCTGGCTTCCTGGAGCAGTCCTCGGGCGGCACCCTCTTCCTCGACGAGGTGGCGGAGATCCCGTTGCCCCAGCAGGCCAAGCTCCTGCGGGTGCTGCAGGACGGCGTGGTCACGCCGGTGGGCGGAGCGCGTCCGGTGGAGGTGGACCTCCGGGTGGTGGCCGCCACCAATCGCGATCTCGAGGTCATGGTGAAGCGGGGCACCTTCCGAGAGGACCTTTACTATCGGGTGAACGTCCTGCGGATCGAGATGCCGCCGCTCTCCGCCCGTCCCGAGGACGTCCCGGCGCTGGCCGAGCACCTGCTCATCGACATCGCCCGGTCCCAGGGGGCGCCGGCCCTGGGCTTCACCCCGGCGGCCCTGGAGGCGCTCTCTGCGCACCGCTGGCCCGGAAACGTGCGGGAGCTGCGCAACGCCCTGGAGCGCGCCTTCGTGACGGTGCGGGGCCGGCGCATCGACGCCGCCGACCTGCCGCTCTCGGTTCGCCAGCCCGTCGCCGGCGAGACCGAGCGGGCCGCCCAGGAGGCGGCCGCAGGCGCCGCCGGCCTCTCGCTGGCCGAGGTGGAGAAGGCCCACCTCGAGCGCGTGCTGGCCTCGACCGGCTGGAACCGCTCCCTGGCGGCCCGGCTCCTGGGGATCGACCGAAGGACCCTCTTCGCCAAGATCCAGCGGCACGGCCTGATCGGTCCGCTCCGCCCGGGCCCGGCCCCCGAGCCGGACGCCTCCGCTGACCCGGACGACGGGTGAGGCAAGGTCCCTCTCGCACGGCCGCGGCGCCGCTGGGGATCGCCCTCCCCGCACGGGGCTGGCGCCGGGCCCGCGGCGCCCGGCAGCGGGCCTGCTAGTGTGGGCTCGCTCGTCCGCCCTGGGCGGCGCCAAGGAGGCAAGCGGTGGAAGCGAACGAAGCCGACCAGATCGACCTCGCCGCCAGCGCCCACGCCCGATGGCTGGTCCGCCTGCGCTCCGCCATCGTCTCGGGCAGCAGCGAGTTCAGGCCCGACGACGTTCGCGGCGACCGCCAATGCGACTTCGGCAAGTGGCTCCACAGCGCCTTCCCGCCCAAGCTCAAGGGGACGGCGTCGTTCGAGGAGATCCGCGCCGCGCACGCCCGCTTCCACCAGCGGGCAGCGGAGATCCTCACCCTGGCCCTCTCCGGGAGGAGGCAGGAGGCGACGGAGGCCATGGACGCTCAGGGGGAGTTCATGCAGCTCTCCGGCGCCCTGCTGCTGAAGCTCAAGGCCCTGAAGAAGATCTAGCCTCGGCGCCGCGCAGCCCGGCCGCCTGGGACGCCCCGCCGGACCGAGACCGCCGGCCTCCGCACGGGCCGCTCGCGTCCGGCCCTCCTCCGCGCTTGGGAGGGCCGCCTCGCCGGGCCGGCTGCGAACGGCCGGCCCGACGAGGTGGCGCTTCCGGGGCGCCACTACGCCTGCGGCGTGGCACCCCGTTCCGGCGGCGCGGTGGCCGGCGGCCCCACCGCGGGCCGCGCCGGCGCCGCCGGGCCGGGGGCCAACCCCGGAGCGCGCCCCGGCGGCGCATGGCGTCCGAGCCGCCGCGGAGGGAGCCCGAGCCGAGGCGGCTTCCCCTCGCGAGCGGAGAACCCCGGGGCGACGAGCACCGCGGCGAGCGCCAGGATCTCCGCCATCCCGGCGAGGACGATGAGCTGGTACAGGGTCATGGACCTCCTCCTTGGGATCCCGGAAGGCCGGCGGGGATCCGAGGGCCGGCGGGCCGCCGGCGCGGACGGGCGCCTTGAGGCCCGCGACGGTCGGGGCGGGTGCCTCCACCGTCGCCGAGGTGAGGTGGGTGGCCTGCGAGGTCGCGCGCTCGCCCCGCTGGCGCGAGACGGGTGCGCGCTGGAGCGCCTCACCGGCAGGGTCGGCAAGCACCGCTGCGGCGAGGTCGCGAGGTCGGGCGGCGCCGGATCAGCGCCGGGCCAGGAGCACCAGGCCGCGCCGCGGACGCATGTCGCCGGCGCCGCCGTAGCGGCGGCAACGCCTTGCGTACATGGCCTTCTCGATCCGAGCGGGCGTCACGTATGCACTCCCAGAGAAGCAATATGCTAGGCGCAACGCCGCGGGCGGTGCAATCCTCCGAAGGAGCGAACCGGTACGGCGCGGCCCCCCTGCATCCGCCCACGGGGACCTTCCCCGTCGAGCCGCGAGGCAGCACGCCGGCGATCCGGGCGGGTGCCGCGCGCGCCTGGGCCCCGGCCCGGCTCGGCCGGCCCCACGCTCCCGGTCCCGGCGGCGTCGGTCGGCAAGTGCGTTCCGGTCGACCGGGTCGGGTCGCGCGGGGAGCGCCCGAGCCGCCAGGTCCCCTTGAGGTCGCGGGCGTCCGCGTCTCCGGATCTTCGGTGGTGACCCCGACGGGCGGGCTCGCCTGGCCGTGCCTCCATCGCATCCTCCCGCGGAGGGGACCTGTTCCCGGGGAGGACCGCGGTGCCGGCGCCGCGGCTACTTCAGCAGCAGGCTCATGGCGCGCGACGAGGTACAGAGCTCGATGGAAGGGTCTTGGCTCCGCACGCCGACACACTGCCCAGGCTGTGGACGGGCTCAGCGGGCGTCGTCGCCGGTGGCGGAGCAGGTGCGTGGACCGCGAAGGCCGGAGCTCTTGCGGCCCGGCCGGCGCCACGGCCCGGGCCGGCCGAGGACTTGGGTTTCCGGCGCTGAAGCCGAAGGGGGCGAGCGCGGCCTTGAATGCGGCCGGC
>Ga0335069_10003118_pt1 | contig 25259 bp, 19 predicted proteins | sample Lox_Sample_11_FD_206714 | JGI IMG/M metagenome (GOLD analysis project Ga0335069, IMG submission 206714) | Soil microbial communities from Loxahatchee National Wildlife Refuge, Florida, United States - Lox_Sample_1.1 | ecosystem: Environmental > Terrestrial > Soil > Wetlands | place: USA... | reverse complement strand
TTCTACTCGATGCGGCGCAGAGTGGCTTCGGCCGCGAAGGCGAATCCGGCGCACGTGGCTATTGCGCAGGCTGGAAAATTGCTAGGTGCGAACTTTTTCCTCTGCACGCAGAATGTTGACGATCTTCACGAGCAGGCTGGTTCGACAAACGTCGTGCACATGCATGGAGAACTTTTCAAGAGCCGCTGTGACACGTGTCGGCGCACGCCGTTTCACGACACGCGCACGTATGAGGGGGCGACGGACATTTCGCGATGCACCTGCGGTGGTCAGATCAGGCCGCATATCTGCTGGTTTGGAGAGATGCCTTTTGAAATGGATCGCATCTTTGATGCGCTCGAGAGATGTACGGTGTTCATCGCGATCGGGACATCCGGAGGTGGTAGAGCCAGCGGCCAGCTTTGTCGCACATGTTCATCGCCGAGCGCGAACCATCTACTTCGGCGCTGAAGAACCGGCAAATGCAGGGTTGTTTTCTGCGTGCCATCTCGGAAGAGCGGGAGAATTGCTGCCCGCCTTATTGCGCCCAGACTTCAGTAGCGCCGAGATTCGCTGTTGAAATTCGCAACAGATGAAGCATGTCGTGCATTGACCTTATGTCGGTGGACGTATGTACCTCCGAAATCTGGTATTAGAACCCAATCGGTCGCAAGCTGAGAGAACAACATCCCCCCGCATCAATGCTCCTGGATTGGCGGGATGCAGCATGTGAAAGTGATGCGAAAGAACCTAGAAAGAAGTCTCTCCATTGAGAAGTTAGGAAAAGCAGCCGGCGCCCTTCTAATCCTGTCGGGCTTGGCTACTTTGGTTGGCTGTCAGGGCCTCAGTCAGTCGGGGTCCAATCAGCCGTCTTCCACGCTAGTCCTTGGAAGTGCAAGTCTCGACTTCGGAGGGGTGGCTCCGGGTAAGAGTAAAACGCTTACGATAGCGGCAAACAACTCCGGAAATAAAACGGTCACCATAAGTGGCGCTTCGTTTTCATCAAAGTATTTTTCGCTCGCGTCGCCCACGTTGCCGGTTTCGGTGGGTCCTGGGCTGAGCACCGCGCTGAGCATCTCATTCACGCCCAATGCTGCTGCAACATTTAACGGGACTTTGACCGTAACGAGTGACGCTTCAAACCCGACCGTCACCGCATCGCTCTCCGGGGCTGGAACTGGATCGCTGCAGCTTAGCCCGACCAGCGAGGCTTTCGGAAGCGTCACGGTAGGAGCGAACAAATCTCAGACCGTGACCCTGACGAACGGCGATTCGTCCAGCGTTTCGGTTTCTCAGATTTCCATCAGCGGGACGGGGTTCTCTGTCAGCGGAGTCACGACTCCCCTAACGCTAGCGGCCTCTCAAAGCACGACCTTCACAGTGACTTTTGCTCCGACGACCAGTGGGAGTGCCAGTGGTACTCTGACGATCACTTCAGACGCGCCCAATCCAACAGTGACGATGTCTTTATCGGGAACCGGCGTAACTCCTGGTGCCGTGAGCGCCAATCCAACCAGCCTGAGTTTTGGAAATGTAAACGTGGGCAGCAACGGAACGTTGTCAGAGACCATCACTAACACGGGTGGTTCGTCGATTTCGGTGAGTCAGGTGGGTATCACAGGAACGGGATTGAGCGTAAGCGGGATCACAACGCCGGCGACGTTGAACGCCGGCCAAAGTGCGACGCTAACGGTGGCGTTTGCTCCGACTGCAGCGGGTGCGGTGAGCGGTAATCTAACCGTTACTTCTACGGCAACGAATCCCACGCTGACAATTCCGGTTTCGGGAACGGGTGTTGTCACGACGGTTGGTCAGCTCAGTGTCTCGCCGAGCACACTGCCATTGGGCAATGTGACAGTCGGATCGAGCGGCGTCGCGAACGGAACCTTGACGGCAACTGGCGCCAGCGTGACGGTGACTGCAGCCAGCACAAATAACTCCGCGTTCACGATCGGCTCGTTCTCGTTGCCTCACACGATTCCAGCGGGACAGAGTGCCTCGTTCACGATCACTTTCAGCCCGACAACGGCGGGAGCCGCGAGCGCAACGCTGACCTTCACGAGTAATGCCCAGCCTTCTACCACCACTGAAGCGCTTACTGGCACGGGAGTGGCAGCTGCGACGCACTCGGTGGCGCTGTCCTGGGATGCGAGCAGTTCGCAGAACATAAGCGGCTACAACATTTATCGAGCGCCTTATTCCACCTCGTGCGGTAGCTTCGCGAAGATCAACAACTCGCTGAACGTTGATGTCACGTACACCGATTCATCCGTGACGAATGGAAGTGCTTACTGTTACGCGACGACGGCCGTCGACTCGAGCGATCAGGAAAGTGGGTACTCCAACATCGTTACTGACGTGCAGATTCCTGTGCAATAACGGAAAGTGTCGCGCATTGGGCCGGGCGAGCTGTTATTTCGCCCGGCTCAAGCTTTTTATCGAGCGACACCCCGCCTTCCGATTGTGTGTACTACAACCCTGTTTCTTAGGGTGAGACCAGGTTGGCCCCGAGTGAGTGACGCGTACTTTGGACAGAGGAGTCCTGGTCTGTGGCGTTGCGCAGTTGTACAAGGGAGTGGGTGGAAGAACGCCAACCAGGGTTCCGGTTGGATCAAAATCCCTGAAAGGAAGTTGCGGAGGAAGCTTGCAGTGGGCGGATTAGGAGAGAAACCGAATAGAAGTACGAAGAAAAGATCTATTGACGAGCGGTCTTTTGCCGCGACATCAAGCGTGACAGCAGTTCACGGCGGGCAGTTACGTAAGATTCTCCGGCGACTGCCTTAACAATCTTCTTGGCATTCCAGAAAAGGCTCTGTTTCCATCTCGGCCAGCATTCTGCCGCGGCGATTGCTCCGGTGACCGACGGTTTGGTAAACGACTGTATGCTGTAGCGCCCCAGTACGAGGCAGTCCGCAACCACGAGCGGTTTAGGTGTTGGCTCAGAAGTAAAAAGCACCTGGATTCCCGCCGAGGCGGCAGCCTCGGCAACGGATCGCGAATAGTACCCGCCGGCCACCGAGCCCGTGAATACGGGAGATCCAAGGATCTCGCCAAGGATTGCGCAGCTCTCATACCATTCTCGAGTCAGCTCAGACGGAGCGAGGTGAGACATTCGTTCCGGATGAGAACAGGTATGGGTACCAATGACGTGGCCTCGCTTATGCAGATCGAGGATTTGGGCCCTGTTCATGAAGCCATTGCGGCCGACCCAGTCCGTTGTAATGAAAAAATGACCACGCCATCCATGGGCTTCAAGAAGGGCAGCGGCAAAGGCGTATGAGCCCGCGGCTCCGTCATCGAAGGTTATGAATACCGGTGTTTCTCGACCCCAGTGGCGGCGGGCCGTAATTGTCGAAACCGATGCCCCGCGTTGCTCTACGGCACGCAAGTGTGCTGTGAAGTCCTGGACTCTTAGCGTGTAGACGTCACCTGGCGTCGATTGCTCGATATCGCGCACGTCGTGCAAGCAAAGGCTGATTGCTCTCATAGCAGAAACTGCAAGCCGTCCGGTTCTCAGGCAAGCTGAGAAGCGCCCTCTCGCAAGGGTGCGCGACGTTGTCCTGAGCTTGCGGGCATAGATAAGACAATATTCCGATTATGAAAGATAGTAGTGTCGACACGCATCTTTCCGGGAGAGAAGCCGACCTCTACAGGCTTATTGCCGAAGTATGGCAGAACGTGAACCATCCCAGCGAGTACCGTAAGAGGAACGAAGGCTGCTCCCGTCCGTCGAACCTCCGCGTGCAGGTTGGCTGAAGCACCTTCTATCGAAATCTCCAGCCTTCCAGATGAAAGATCAAAATGAACGAAGTCGTCGTCAGTCTCCAACGACTGGGCGAGCCTCGTAGCCATGCGAGTAGAGGCACGATGCAAATGGTAGGCATTCGCGGTGAATTCGACGAGCATGTATTCTCCTTCGGGCAAGAAGCCGATTAGCAGAGCGAGCCAATCGGCGGTTCAGATCACTCCGCGGCCGATTGCACCAGTACGGGGGCCTCGCGAAGGTAGCGCGCAACCCTTCGCTTGGACTCGATCATCTGGTAGGCGCGTTTTACCTGTTCCTCGGTAAATCCGATGATCCGAGCGAGTTCTGCCGCAGAGATTTCGTGGTCCTTGCCATAGAGGCAAAGATCCATTTTCTCGAGCGGCATGGAGAAGTAGAACTCCTCTTGCGATTGTTCGAGAGAGTAAGTATCGGTTGTGGGCGGGCGACGCTGAATCTCTTCCGGCACATTCAGATAAGCTGCCAGTTGATAGACCTGCGACTTGTACAGGTGTGCAATCGGCTTGAAATCGGCAGCTCCGTCTCCATTTTTGACGAAAAACCCCTGATCGTACTCGAGTCGATTGGGCGTGCCGGCCACAGCATAGTGATAGCGATCAGCGTAGTAATACTCCATCATCTTCCGCGTGCGCTGCTTGAAGTTGCTGGCGGCGACAATACCGAGATAAGAGTCCAGGGGTAATCTGACCTTCTTGGTGTCTCCGGCGGGCGATTGCACGACAAGAGAGAAGATGGCATACGTTTCTGTCGCCACGAGATTCGGCAGCACGAGCTTGCTTTTGTACCCGGCACCGAATTCGGGAACGACGGCGCGGATCGCTTCGTCGCGGCGGCGGTAACAGCCTGCTCCTTCGAGAATTGCGCTGATGTTCTCTTCGAAGCTCCGGATACCCAACTGGCTGGCCAGCATCTTGCCCAGCCGCAAGCTCTCTCCGGAAGAGTCAGTCTCGGGGAGAAAGAGCGCGATGACGTTCTCGGCTCCGAGTGCCTTTGCACATAACGCGGCTACGACACTGCTATCGATGCCGCCGGAAACAGCAACTACCGCTCCCTTTCTTCGAAAGCGCGTGAGCACAATCTGGCGGATAGCATCGGCGATTTTATTGGTTTCGGCTGCGGCATCGATTCGCAGCAGATCGGTAGCGGGTGAACAGGCTGCTAACATTTCTGACCTCCGTGACTACAGGGCAGTTGATTGTGCTGGAGAGGGTGTACGGGTGTGAGTTGACGAGTGTGAATCGCAGCTACATGCGGCCAGCTGATTCTTTAGAACAGATTTCAGAACTTTTCCGGCACTATTTTTCGGCAGCGATCTAAGGAAGACGAAATCCTTCGGCACAAACTTGGGCGGCAGTTTTCGGCGGCAATGAGCGTCAAGTTCCGAAACTGCGAGGTTGGACTTCGGGTCGCGTAGCACTACATAAGCGAGTGCCGCTTCTCCCAGCACTTCATCGGGCACGCCGATTACAGCCGCCTCGAGCAGTTCCTTGTGTTCGAGCAGCACGTTTTCCAACTGGCGAGCGCTTACGCGTTGGCCACCACATTTGAGAAAGTCTCTAGCGCGGTCGAGAATGTATATGAAGCCATCTTCATCGATCGTTGCCAAGTCCCCGGTATAGAGCTTTCCGTTTCGAAAGCAGCCGGGATCGTCTTCATGCCAATAACCCTGGCAAACGTTCTTGCCTTCTGCCACGATCTCGCCAGTCTCGCCGGGACGGACGGGGTTTCCATTTTCATCAAGCACGGACAGGTTAACGCCTGGGATGCCTCTGCCGACTGATCCGAGCTTTTTCTCGAGCAACTCCGGAGAAAGATACGAGAGCCGCGCTGTTGCCTCGGTTTGTCCATACATTACGAAGATTTGCTTGCCGGGCAGGGCCTTGCGAAGCTCCTGAATAAACGGCGGAGGGAGCTGCCCGCCAGCCTGCTGTACATAACGCAAGGAAGGGAAATCAATGTTAGCGAGATTCGATCTGCGCAACAAGATCTGAAAGTGACTGGGTACGCCGGCAAATCCAGTGCAAGCAGTGTCTTTCATTCGTTGCAGCACGACCTGTGGGTACATGAAGCGGGGCTCAACGACGATGCTACCGCCGACTTTGAGATGTGTGTGCAGGAGGGACGTCCCGAAACAATAATGAAACGGCAGCACAGCCATGATTCGGTCGGACGATGTCAGTGAGAGATATTCGATGATCGAGTTGGTATTGGCGATGATGTTGCGATGTGACACCATGACACCGCGAGGCTTTCCAGTCGATCCAGAGGTAAACATCAGGACGGCCAAGTCATCATCGCCAGCTGTTGGCAACGAGATTGGCAGGACGCTGTCTGGCGGATACTGATGTTGAAGATCCTGCAGGGTAATGCGGACGCCGAGACTCCCTGTTGCCGGGGCGTCTGAGATCACTTGAATGCCGTTCCAGCCATGCCAGTCGGGCGAGTTCGATAACCTAGCGTGTATCTTCGATTCCACAAATGCAAATGCTGGTCGTGTGGTGGCTAGCACATATTGCAGATCATTCATGGCTGATGCGGCAGGAAGCGGCACGCAAACCATCCCCGCCCGAATGATTCCCAGATAGGAGGCTACCCAGAAGAAGGAGCTCTCAGCCAGGAGAAGCACACGATCGCCCTTCTTGCCGCCTGAGGCTAAAAGGAATGCGGCGACGCTAGATGCGGCTGAGCGCAACTCACCGTATGTATACTCGCCAGCTAATGTCAGCAGGGCTGGTCTTGAGCCGGGTTTCGCTTCGAGCAGATAGTCGCAGACGTTCATGGAAAGTTGGGACAGACCTATGCAGGCGTGCTAAAGCGAAAATACTTTGTGTTCGCGGGAAACCTGCTCCTCGGGCGGTGGAGAGAGTTTGCGAGTCAGGTACGCAGCGATCCGGTCGACGCTGTCGAGGTTGTCGGGATTGAGTTCGTCGTCAAGAACCTCGATAGAGTAGTTTTGCTCGAGATGTGAGACCAATTCGAGAATCCCAGTCGAATCGATGATTCCACGATCCTGGAAGGAATCGTTATTGCTGAGGCCATCCTCACGCCCGAGCAGGTAGTTGCTGACGACGAAACTGCGCACTTCCTGAGTGAAGTTGGATTGCATGTAGGTCCTTTGTTTTTCTGGAGAATTTTGGGGGAGGATTTCTGAACAGCAGGCTCAACGCTTCAGTCACAATTATGTGACTTGGGTTCCGGGCGGAAAGAGCGCTTTAGGAATCGCGACGGCAGGCGCTATGATGCCGGGATGGTTGCTTGCGCCTCATTCGAGTAGTCGCTCTCACCAGAATTTCCATCGATCGAAGTGACTACGTAGTAATACGTCACTCCATTCTGGACGCTGGAATCCGTGAAACTCGTGTTGGATTGCGGAGTGGAATTCAACTTTGTGGGGTAAGGGCCGAGATGCTGAGTTCCGCGGTAGACATTGTATTGCACGTTTGGTGTTGTACTAGCGGCCCATGACAAATTCACACTGTGCTCTGTGGGAGAAATTGTGGTGCTGTGCCCTCCACCGCACGCCGAACAACCGCATCCGATCCACAACAGTGCGATTCCGCACCAGACAAGCAGTCGCTTGAGATTTTGTTTTGCAGTCAAGATCACCTCCCGCACAATCCTGATGAATGATGAGTTGAAGAAGTCGTCGCGCTCGCAAATTGAGAGTGCCGCATCGGAGGAGCCTGATGAACGAAGTTCTGTGACAGTAGTTGCGTTGACAGAATACCTGCCAGTGCCATGTCATCTTTCACGCTAGTGGGACGGCCTGACCTAAATTTCTCCAGCAAGCCGGAAACACGCGTGCTGTCAAAAATGCCATCTGCATCGATGCACCTGGGCGATAACATCTCCGTCAGCTGTTCAGATCGGATCAGGCTCTGACCGTCGGGAGCGCGATACGGTTGCTTGTAACGATTCTTGATCGATTCCGGAATCAAGCCTGCTGCTGCCTGCTTGAGAATGTACTTCTGGTTTAGAACCCTCATCTTCAGGCGGCTGGGTAGTTTCGCAGCGAATTCCACTACTCGATGATCGAGAAACGGATAGCGGCCCTCGACGGCATTGGCCATCGCCATACGGTCACCCTGCGATGAGAGGATGTATCCGGGTAATAGATATTTGGTTTCCAGATATTCTGCGCGATTCAGAGTAGTCCAGTGTGAATAGGCCTGCGGTAAATCGGCCTGCAATTGGGCTACACAGTCCAGGTTGCCGGCCTCGGCCCGAACCTGATCGGAGAAAAACATCTTCAGCTTCGAGGTTAGCCCCCATCGCGGGAGATGAGAGAAAAACGGGCTTGCCAAATCCTTCTCGGTGACCTGAAAGAAACTCTTCAGATAGCCAGTCGACTGGCGCTGGATCCCGTCCATGTAGGGATACAGACGCTTCAAGAGGTGCGGCCGCCAACGTGATGCCAGGTTTTTTCCCCAGAATTGGCGGATCTTTGTCTCCTTGAAAATGTCGTATCCGCCAAGCAGTTCATCGGCGCCTTCACCTGTCAGTACCACCTTGAACCCGCTCTGCCGGACTAAGCTCGACAGCAGCATCATCGGGACCGGCGCGGTTCGCAAGATCGGCTGTTCGGTGTACCACACTACATCGGGGAAGACCTGGGCGATGTCGTCATAGGAGCACTGCACATTGCTGTGCTGCGTATGCAGGAATGCGCTCGCTTCCTTTTGGTATGGACTCTCGTCGAACTCCTTATCATCAAAGCTGACGGAGAACGTTCGCAGGCGATTTCCGACCAGTCGCTGAGTGAGAGCTGTGATGACCGTGGAATCGAGTCCGCCACTCAGATACGCTCCTACCGGAACATCAGATCTGAGCCGAAGCCTGGTCGCATCGAGCAACAGATTGAGCAGATCTTCGGTGAATTGTTCTCCTTGCCCCTGCGTATCTGGTGCCACAGCGGTGTAGTCGATGTTCCAATACTGGTACACGCGGAGCACGGTATCTCGCAGCACCAGCGAATACCCCGGAGGAAGCTGGGAGATGTTCTTGAATGCCGTGCGGGGCGGCAATGTGACCCAGAAGGTAAATACCTGATCAAGACTGTGAAGATCCAGTTCCCTGGAAATCTCGGCGTTCGCGAATATGGCCTTGATTTCGGATGCAAATATAAAACTGTCCGCCGTCATCGTGTAGAACAGCGGACGTACTCCCATACGGTCTCGAGACAAGAACAGTTGCCGCTTCGGAGCATCCCAAATCGCAAATGCCCACTGCCCATTCAGGCGATGAACACAGTCCTCTCCTTCTTCCTGATAAAGATGCAGAATCACTTCCGTGTCTGATCGCGTTGCGAATTTGTGACCTTTCTGGAGCAATTCTTCTCGAAGTTCCAGATAGTTAAAAATTTCTCCGTTAAACGTAATCCAGAGCGTACCGTCGGCGATCGACATGGGCTGGCTGCCACCTTCCACGTCGATGATGCTCAAGCGTGTATGCGCTAACCCGACCGGCCCGCTGCAATGCACGCCCTGAGCGTCAGGTCCGCGGTGGGCGATTGCCGCGATCATCCTATGCAGACAAACAGGATCCGGCTGTTCACTTCGAGTTTTAACGATTCCTGCGATACCGCACATGGTTGTTGTGTCGAGAAGTTCTGGAAATGGTCGACCGCAGGCCCTATTGTGGTACCAAGTCGCTTGGTGGTGTGGAGTCGACGGTCGATGTCGTTGTGACCGTTTTAAGCAGGACGCGGTCAAGCACTGAGTAGGCTGCGGAGTTCAGATGAGAGCCGTCACTCGTCGCAAATTCCTCGCGCAGATATTTGTCGGTGTCATTTCTCCGGAGTGCGGCTTCAAGGTCCAGCACCTCTAGCCCGTGCTGCAGCGCATATTGGCGGACCCATTGGTTGTATTCGAGCAGGCCGTCCTGTTTGCCGGGATCCTGCTGGCTGCGCGTGAGTGTTACCGGGACAACGGTCGCCAATACGACCTTTATGCGCTTGGATTGGAGTCGAGCAATCCATTTTCCAATACTGTGCTGGTACAACGCCAGATCTCCCGGGAAGTAGGAGGAGCACTCCTTCAGGATGACAATATCGGCTTTTTGCGGGGGAGGCTGAAACATGGATTTCAGGTACGTCCTGGTGGGCCGGAACTTCCTCGAGGGCCGCATGAGCACTTCGTCCACCGCTTCAGACTTATCGAACTGCCATGCCGCCAACGATTCAGCGCTGAAAGCGCTTGCATTGACGCGAGTGGGCCATTGTTCGACCTGCCAGGCTCGACCAATCGAGGCGCCGATCAGGATCACGTGTGTCTTTTTGGTGGATGAGAGCATGTGTCGGTCTGTGGTTCGTCGCGAGAAGTAAATACCGATTGCGAGCAGGCAGATGGCCGTAACGATCGCAGCGGTTCTTTTCATGAGTCTTCTACCGAAAATCCGCCCGTGGAATCATTCCCGAGCCGTTGCCTGCACGTGATCCGACGCGACAATCTCGCTTGCCTGGGCGTTGGCATCCTTCTTGTCCGGATGAAGTTGATCCCGAAAAACGTGCAGCAGATGTTCACGCAGCTTGGTCCGATTGGCGGTCGCCTCCGGTGAATTCCACCATGTGTCGCCGTTCTGAGCTCGCACGCTCGGCGGGCGTTGCTCGGCCCACCGCTGGAGACATTTTTCACGATATTTCTCCATGGATCCAAATGCGCGCGCTGGTACTCCCATTACCACGGAATTTGGGGGCACGTCATTGATGACCAGTGAACCTGCGGCGACGACCGAGTTGCGGCCGATGCGTACGTTGGGAAAGATGATCGCGCGAAGGCCGATGATGCAGTTGTCCTCGATCACGATCGGACCGAAGACCTGCAGGTCCGGCATCTCGTCTCGGAAAACCCATGCTGCTCCGTCGTGCGTGATAAAGGCAACATGAGCGGCGATCGCCACGTGATTGCCGATCTTAACGAGATATGGTTCGTTGCCCAAGTCAGTGGGTACGATGAAACAATGTTCACCGATTTGTGCGCCTTGTTTACGGAAATACTCGGCAATTGTGTACGGATTGTATTTCCTTAGCTCCAGCGACTGGCGAGCCTGCGCGTACAGACTCTTAAGCGACTTTAGAAGTGACATGGGTTATGTGTGACCGTTCAGAGACGAAAGCCTTGCTCATCACCGTCCGATTCTGAAGTGCGGCTGCGTATGTTGTTGGTCGCGGCGTACCTTGGACCCAAGATGTGCGCTTCAGGGCTTTCCGTTCTGCGAACCTTGCTGGCCGCGCGAACTTAACGGCTTTTTACCATCACAAGATGCCGGATCATGTTGCAGGAGCCGGTTGAGAGTGCTCGCCAAATTGGAAGCCGAAATAGATTTTTCCAGGTAGGAGTGGTTACGGTTGGGGGTCTGGGTCCAAAGATTCCGTCCTGGCGATGAATGCTTGCTGTCCAAAACAGTGGTCGACCCGTTCTTGCCGGGCATCGAGAAAGTGCTTCCTACGCCTCCTCGGACCGCATAGAGGATTGCGATCTGGGTCCAGGCCGGGGTTGCGTCGGGACAGTACTGCCCGTGATGGCAATAAAGATCATAGGCACGCTTGACCGGATCCTTTGCAGGATCTGCGGCAGATGCAGGTCCAGTTACGACATCCCAACCCAATTCGGTGCCCAGCGAGACAATCTCCGTCGGCCAGTTGGCGAATACGAAGCTGGCTCCATCGGGATCCATCGCGAAATTATGTTCCGGTTGAGTGCCGGAATCGGGGAAACTTCCGGCAGCGACAATCAATCGCCGCACTTTCTGCGCTACGAGGTCTTTTCCCGCCAGATTACTAACGCGGTCCGGACCACTCTGTAACAACGCGCGCAGCGGTTCAAAATAGCCGCCGGCGATAATATCGACACTCTTATCCGGTGCACCGGCGAGAGACTGGCGGTAGATCTCAACCACATCCGGGTAGGCCGTCCGAGTAGCGCCGGGACTTCCGAACTCCTCGCTGATCTGCTTTGTATACGAACTGGTGATGGCGCTGTATTCGCTTGGGATACTGCCGTGGTAAGCACCGATGGCAACATCCGGATGCCCAAAGTATCGGGCCAGGACGTTAGCTGTAGGAGCGCTGTAATCATTAACCGATGAAGTGATGAGAGCAAGCACGTTTGCTTCGCCACAGTCGGCAAGTCCCCAGAGCACGGCGTGATCACCGACATCGTCGGCATCCCCTGTCATATCGGAATCGAGAATGACATTGGCGGGGTGGCCGGGGACAACACTCTGAGCCTGCATTCCAAGGCTAGATGGCAAGAAGGCCATCAGCCCCAAAGCAAGCACTTGCACAGCCGATTTCATAACGAAGTGGCTTCGCAGTTCCTTTGACTATATCCAGCCATGCAGCCAATACCACACCAGTCCCACGCATTCGTGCGCTGAATCTTCGTTAAAAGCGATGGCTTCCCACCCGGGAAGAACCGTGTCGATGCCGTTGAAAATCCGCCGCCTCGCCCGGTGACCACATGCGGCAGGAATAACAGACAGGCCTTGCTTACGAAAACTCTTCTCAGCGCGCAACATGTGATACGCGTCTGTGACTAGAACGACTTTGCTGATTCCTTTCTCTCGCAGAATCTGTGCTGAGTAGAGTGCGTTCTCGTACGTGGAGCGACTGCGCCCTTCCGACCATATTGCAGTTTCGGGCACGCCTTCTTTCAACAGGGCGCTCTTCATCGTGCTGGCATACGCCGGTTGGTCCGACTCGCCCCCTCCGCCGGTTACGAGGACGGGTAGCGGGCGCCAGTTCTTCTCAAGGAACGCGGCGTATTCGCAGCGCTCATACGTGTCGCTTCCAACCCGCGGCGCGGGCAGTCCGGGAACCGATGGGAAGTAAGTACTTGAGGCCAAAACCACGATGGCTTGCGCATCGCCGGTGGGAAACGTCTGCGGGGGAAACGGGCGTTCAAAGAACTGAAGTACCATCCACGCTGTCGGTGGCCAAGTGTATAAGAAAAGACAGAGAAGGGAAGCCGGCAGCAAGTATGGATTTCTCTTTTTCGCTCGCCAGTGCAGAACTGTCGCCAAGACCACCATCAGAAAAACCGCGGTGAAGCAGGGTTGAACGTAGTGCATCAGGGCTTCCCTGCGAGGCACGCGGATGCGGTCGTCGGACGATCCGCCCAGAACTCGATGAAGCTCTCAATCTCACTGTGCCGCCACGCCGCGACGTAGGCATGAGATGTGGCACGCCGATAAACCCAGTCGAGCCAGGCCATTAAAGCAAGCGGTCTGATGGCAGTGTCAGGAATGCGCAATTCGCGGCAGTACTCCTCCACAAAGGGAGCCTCGTCCTCGTTTAGATGCGATGCTGAGATGCTTTCGGCAAGGCACTGACTAAAGCTCTGTCCGCGAATAAAACTCTTTGTGAAGAACAGCAGCTGTAATAGATCCAAAAGCGGTACTCCCTCGGGATCTGCAAACTCCCAATCGACTATGCCTGTAAGCCGGTCACCAGTAGCATTGCTCAGCAAGTTGGCTGGGCAAAAATCGCCGTGGGTCCAGACCGATAATGGAAGGTGCTGGCGGAAGTAGTTCATGGCATAATCAGTCACTTGTTTCAGGCTGCCGTTACGCAGTGTCGGAATGCTCTCGGAAATGTGCTGCTCCCTCTTGCAAATCCACGTCTGCAAGCTAGCAATCGAATGAGTCCATTGACCGTCCAATTCACGATGCATTTGCAACAGAGCATCCAGCCCTAGCCGAAATACTCCCAAGCGATCCGTACGTTCGTCGTAACAATGACCCAGATCAAAACCGGGACAGTACCGCTGAACAAAGATGACTTGACCCGCGCACTCGAGTGTTGTGATGGGGGCCGGCAGCAAATCCACCAGCGACCGATCGGGTTCAATGCGGCTACGGATTTTGTCGAGAACTTGAAAACTTTGACGTAGCCGAATCAGTGCCTCCGGAGTGAGCGGGATTTTCAGTGCGAACGTGCGTGGCCCGTCTTCCTCGGCTACGCATACCGTTGCGACGCTAGAATCTCCAATGCGAATGAAGTCCGGACGAAAATGGGCGCGTTTGCTGTCATCTTCTGCAAGGTGATCCGCCAACTTTGCGGCCGCTTCTTCGATAAGGCTGTGATTGAAATTGTCCCGGCGCGCGACGATCGAATAGGAGTGCCCAAGATAAGGATAAGCCAGAGCCTTCAGCCGTTGTCTCTTTACTCCGTGCAGCCTCTTCTTGAACGGGAGAGTTCCGCCGGTTTGGGCGTGGTCACGCGTAATCACTATGTCCCGAATGTTCCGATAGTTTGGGCGCGGCACATAAAACTTTGCGGCGGCCAAACCAGCCTCGTCCAACATATTCGCGTATCCCCACCGCGAGTAGGTGTAAACGCGGTAGGGCCTGCCAGTTTTGAATCGAGATAGAAGATCGGCTATTTTCCGGGGCAGCAGAGGCACAAAGCGAAGTTGCGTATGGTCATCCGGCATTCCGCGCAGATAAGCGTAGGAAAATCTGTTCTCGATTCCGATGTAAACGCTGCCAGTGGGCTTGAGGATACGAGAAACCTCAGCCAAGAATCTTTGTTGATGTGTTCGGGGATCACCGGTGTGATGGGTACCGACCCATTCAAGAACTCCGTTTAGTAGCACGACATCAAACGTTCCCGATGGGAATGGCAGATGACGGCGGTCTCCACCGCACGCTAAACGTATATTGCGCAGTCCAGACTCTTTCGCGCGGAAGCCGAGTACCCGAAGTTGAGCCTCTCCGCAGTCTACCGCCACGACGTCACGCACGTGCCGAGCGAAGTTGAGGCTTAGCGTTCCTACTCCGCACCCTAAGTCCAAAACTTTCGCGTCCGCATTGGGGGGAAGCAATATTCTACCCGCAGCTCGCGTTTCCGGAATCAGGTAGCGGGCCCAGAAGTCGCCTTCATTGGAGGGCATGGCTTCGAGAAAGCATCGAACCCCCTGCTCCCAGCCATGCTGCTTGCATGCTCTCAATAGTTCATTCAGTTCCGAGTCGGCCATGGTGCCATAGCCGGAAGAGGGGTGTTCCGCGAAAATGGGAAGCGTATCGACAATCGGGAAGACATGTCCGCAGGCAACGCACTCCAAAGCTTCGGCGGACCCAGCCAGTTTCCCCAGGCACTCCGGGCAAACGTACTCGTCACGCTGCGCGCTGCCCGATGGGCTTGGAATCTCGCAGACAGCTGACGATTGATCTGATTTCGATGGAGTCATTTATGTCGACAGAACGAGGGGAACCGTATAGGAACCAAGTCTGAACAGACGCATCAAGCTGGTGCCTGGAGTCCGCGCTGTTGGAGCAGTACGTCATACAATTCAACGAGTTTACTGACCATGTGTTCGACCGTGAAGCTCTGCTCCACGACTTGACGGCCGCAATGCCCCATCCTTTTTGCGAGTTCTCTATCCCGTAAGAGGTCAATGATCCGTGCTGCTGCGGCCTCGGGTTGTTCAGTAGGTACTAAGAATCCGTTCTGACCGTCTTTCACGAGTTCCGGGTTTCCGCCCACGTCAGTGGCGACGCAAGGTAGGCTGCAGGCCAGGGCTTCCAGGAGAGCATTGGATAGGCCTTCGCTACGCGAGGGCAAACAAAACAGATCGGAGACTTTAAGGATGGCAAGTGGATCGTTTCTTAACCCGAGGAACCGGATGTTCTTCTCCACGCCCAGAATGCCAGCAAGTTTCTTCAGTTGCTCGAAATAGCTCTGGCCATGCGGTTCTCCAACCACCACGAAAACTGTATCAGGGAGGGTCCTGCAGACGATGGCGGCGGCCCGTATCAGCACGTCAATGCCTTTTACGGGACGTAGGTTACCCACAGTTACCACCACCTGCGATGCCTCACTAGTTCCGAGGGCCAAATCCGCATTCACCAGCGGTTTGGCACCGTCGATCTCCGCTAGATCTACCCCGTTCCGCAGGGTCACAACTCTGGAGGGTTCGAGGTGATCCTCGCGAATGGAGAACTCGCGCACTTGATCGGAAACGGCCTGGACTTGATCGAACATGCCGTTGAATAAGGAATACGCGACTCGGTGCTTTCGCTGTCGCAGAAAGCCCATATCGCGACGGCTGGAAATTAGGATGGGGCAGCCAGATAACTTCGCTACCATTCCACCCCAAAGGTCTGACGTCGGGAAAAAGGTATGCGTGATGCTGACGTTTTCTGACCGAATGAGCTGGTTGAGATGCATTGCCGCTTTCAATGCCGTCCAGCCTAGAATCGTGCGCAGTCTAAGCACATGAACCGGGCACGAAAAATGATCGGACATATTTATGCCCGATCCTTTGGTCAACGTCGCCACAGTGCAGCGATACCGGTCAGGCGGTAAGAATCGACAAAGCTTCATGAGCGTACGTTCTGCTCCGCCTGCTGTTCGATTAAAGGCGTCGATGAGGAAAAGCACATGATGACGCGCGTGCGTGCCGCATCGTGGCATTCGCATATCCTCGATCCACGGGCTGGACTGCATGTTAGGTAGATCGAGCACAGTATTTAGATCCTCACGAGACATAGATAAGAGTGACTCAACTTGAAATTCGGCTGAAGCGGATCTTCTGATGAAAGATCAACTGCCACGGATTGCGCGAATAACTGTAAGAACGGATTGCGGCAACGAAGCACGTAAGCGCCGTCGAACGCACTCGCTGGAATGTTCCAGACGGAGATAAAGCTCGCCCAAGCTCCGCGGTTTTGCAAACCTAAGAGTTACGTATGAACCGAGTTCAGCGCCGAATTTCCGCTTGTAAGCATCTGCCCCACCCAGAAAATCGTAGCGTTTAACGCCACATTCGATGAAATGCCGCAGCATCTTAGCGCGTAGGGCATAGCCCACCTTTTGATCCGCATATTGAGGGTCAAATCCCTCCTGCAGGAGGTAGACGGTGTCTCTGTAGTGGAAACAGAATTGTGCAGCTTTTGGAGCACCATCGAGTTCCAAAATCCAAAACTCCAACCACCCTTTCTCAAGGAAAGCCTTGGCCATGTGCTCGTAGAAGCAACGTCGCTTTGGATCAACAAAGACACCAGGTTGGCCGTTTTCGCGCCATCTCTGCTGATGCAGTTCGAAAAGGATGGGGAGGTAGTGGTTCAAATGTTCCTGGGTTTCGCACCGGACTGTCTGGCAACGATAGCGTGCCTCCAATCGCTTCGGATAACGTGTAAGCAGAGGCCGGAAGTCTGGAGCTAGGTTTTTCAGGTACTCATCCCAACTGTTTGGCAGAGCAAGATAGGAGCGGGGTATCGTCATTGTACGGAAAGGCCAATGCAACTCTGATAACCTGCGGCTCAGAATAGCGACGATGCGAGAATCTTCGGGCAGAGTCTCGAGACAACAGAGGTCCCAGTCGGTGTTCTGGTCCAACCAGTCGAGAAATGCGCTCACACAACGCTGCTCGTAGCCGGGGCGGGTAATAAAGTCGAGATTGTCCGAATCACCTGATCCAGCGCCAACGAGAGCAAGGCGTTTCAGTTGCCTACCCAGAATGGACGTGCCGGAGCGGAACAGAGGCGCAATGCCGATCAACTCATCTCTCATGCAGAAAGACAGGCATTGAAGTTCGGCATGGTTTGCAAAGGCGCTCCACCATGATTGCAGCCACTCCATCGTGGAGAAGATCGTCGAATCTTTGGTGGACGCGAGCAAATCCTCCCATTCATGACGTAAGCCCAACAGGGTCGTCCAAGCAGGATGGACAGTCGTAGACTCCACTCTGTCGTCAGGTGGCAGAGTCGCGACGTATTTAATTTCAGAAATGACGGATGTCGATACTTTTGTCTTCAAGGAGACCTTCGACGCTCCACGGCTGGAGAATCGTCTGGTGACAGAGAAAGTCGAAGACGTTCCAGACATGTCTTCAACGATCAGATTTCGACGCGGCGTTGGCGCGAGACCAGCCGATGCGTTCCAACCACGCCAAGCAGGAGCCTGTTAAGCCGGGATATAGTGTTCGAACTTTGGTCTTCGCCTTCCATATCGTACGTGCAGCCTGCAGATGCAGACTGCCCCAAGTTCTGGGAGCCGCAACATGAATGTTCAGATAATGGCCAGTCTCGCCTCCCCATCGCAACTTGCTCTCGTCGGCTCCTGCCAGGAACTCATACCGGCGGATTCCCGAATTAATGAGCTGTTGGAGAACATAACTTCGGAGCACGTAGCCTACGCTGTCTGCAGAATGCTCTGGATCAAAACCCTCTTGTAAGGAGAACACCGTGCTGCCGTACCGGAATCCAAACTGCGCGGCGACAGGCTCGCCATTCAGAAGCAGGGTCCAGAGTTCGAGCCATCCCTGCCGCAGGAATTGCTCGGACATAAGGCTATAGAAGTTCTTTCTCTCCTCAGACCGGAAGCTGCCCGGTTTGCCACGAGCTTCCCATCTCTTTTGGTGAAGTGCAAAGAGCGTCTGAAGTTGACTTGGCAACTCGGTTCTGCTGGTGCATTTGCGGAACTCGACAGTATAACGAGCTTGTAGCCTCCGTAATCGATTGCCGACTTTGAGGCGTTCTTTTGAAGAAAGCTGGGCAAGATAACCCTGCCATGTTTCAGGCAGGATTACTGCTGACCATGGCTGATCATAATTAGATAATTTCCAGCGAGATGTCGAGAGCTCGTCGAGAACCGCCTGAGCAGCGGCCGATTCGGAGTGCATTGTATTCAGTTCGCAGATGTCGACAGCTGCGGTACGGAGCCACCGCTCGAACATTCTCGCAACCGCACATTCATGACCTGGGAAAACAATCAGGTCAAGATTGTCAGAATCACCCGATCCATCTCCTACCAGCCTCAGTCGTGTGATGTATAAACCCAATTTCCAATACACGCGCTCGCGATAGAGCGGAACGATGGCAACTATGTTCCCACTGTAATCGGAGCAGATCAGCGATACGAGTTCTTTTCCAGCGCCGAATGCTCTCCACCAGGACTGCAGCCATTCGAAGGTGGAGAATATCGTCAGAGCGGGGTTGGCCCGCAAAATCTCGTCCCATTGCGGACGCAATCGCTCCATTTCATCCCAGGAAGTGCAAACCGTTACGCGATGGTCCAGACCAGCGTCATGGGATTCCTTCGTGGAGACGACAGTTTTGTCAGCCAGTTCAGCAGTGGAATTCATTAGGAGAATGAGATGAGATGTTTTCGAGAAGATCGGATGGAGCAATTATTGCCGTAAGGATGCCAGCGCCTTTGGATGCAGGATTGCTTTTATTAGCGACCGCGCCGTGGGCATGTCTGCGACATTCAACATTTCGAGGAAAAGGTCGTGCTCAGCAGATTGCAGGGGATCGTAATTCGCAGTTCCATCCGCGATATCCACCGCTATCTGGCGTGCGATATCCAGGAGTCCGACCTGGTATTTATGTTTGCTGATTTTGCAGCCGAGGAGACGAGCTATTGACTTGCACCCTATTTGCCCAGGAGCATAGCTCTTGCTGGCGACCCGGAACATCGGCAGATCTGGTTCGGAATCTCCGATAGCGACAACTCCCTCGTTCGGCCGATTCACCAGTTCCAGCAATGCGAGTAGTCCGTGACCCTTGTCAGTTTCTTTGGCGACAACAGCCGTGTCGAGAAAAGTCTGGTGGAAGCGTAGGCGATCGAGCTTCAGCGAAGTAATTAAGTTTTGGATCAACAGGGTAGGAGCAGCAATCGTAACTCCTTTGTGGTATGTGAAGGCGCGAAGAGAGTATCTGTAGTCGTCATTCAGGAAAATGCCCGGGATCTTGCGCAATTCCCGAGCGAGTAACTGCATTTGTTCCAGCGATTCAGGACTGATTAGAATCCGTTCTTTGCCCGAAACCGCATCCCATGCATAGGCTCCGTACTCGGCCACGCCACCGAGCAAGTGATATGCCTTGCAGTACTCATGGACTTCAGCGACACTGCGCGCTGTATTAACCGCTAATGCTCGACCGCTGGCATGCAACAGGGCCATTGCTCGAATTCCATCCGCCGTGGTTGAGGGGAATCCAAAGATCTGCTTGTCCAGCACGCCATCGATATCCATGACAACCAAAGGCGACTGCCAGCTAGATTCATGTTTCGGAGCGCATAGGGAGCCGCAGAAGCGGGCTGTGTGCACAATCAGGAAGGTCCATGCATCGATATACGCCCGATTGAACTCTGCATGCCGTGACGCGAGACGCGCATCCGTAAGGTTTGCGACGGCGCTCATCATATTCCATGTACCCGCCAGCAATTTGTTCAGTTGAAGTCTCTTTGAGACCTGCACATCGCCTGAGAGCGCAATATAACGCTGGATCAATTGCTCTTCTTCATCGGCCGAGAGCTTCCATTGCAATGTGGTGTCGGCGAGATCGTAAGCGGGATCGGTCACATTCAACTCTGTTTTGCCCAGTCCATGATGTTCGAAGTCGCTTTTGTAAAGATGGTCGTTGGACATGACCCATTCATTCGGTCGCATCTTGCCATCGATCAGAGTCGGCGCTGGGCATCTCTGGGCGATCAACTTCTCGCGCAGGAGAGCGCGCCGCAGCACAGAAGCCGGTTTTGAGCCGTACGCCTTGCTCAGCATGCCCGAAAGCTCATCGGTAGCTTTGTGCCGATTGTCGCGGACGAGTCGCAGCGTCGGGTCGTTATTCAGCGGTAGGAGACGCGCGCGCGCAGACACATAATCCGCCGCACGCTTGACAAACTCATTGCGATCTGTGACTGCGCTCGCTTCGTTCTGAGGCATCCACTCTTGATAGAGAATACCCTCGCGAAGACCAATGAGTCGGGGCACGAACCCGTTTAGTCTCTCAGCGGCGAGTGCGGCATGATATCCGTACCACCCCCAGCCAACACTTTTCGCAAGCACATACCGCGTGTCGGTTCCACCAACTTCGGTCTCGATCTCTACGCGGAATACGCGCTTGAGGCGGTTGTGGAACTTTTCCTCCGATAATTCTTCAAGTTTGTGATTGAATTCCTCGCATTTCGTATCCGTCGTTACCGACACTGACTTTCCCGCGCCATTCCCGAACCAATCGTGCATCACACTGGACAGCGCATCCGCCGAAAACAGTGATCGTTTATACCACCCCTCGGGGGCCAATGTGATCACCTGGTGGCGAACTAAAGCTTGCGATTCCCAAACGCCGTTCCAGTCTCTCCGGCTGGCGTGAACGGGAAGCAGGATGGTCACGCTATCGCGGAATCCCGACTGGCGAAGCAACTCGAGGGTTTTCAACAGAGTCTTGCCGGTATTGATTGGTTCGTCCACGATGACAGCTTGTGCGGCCTTGCCGGCCGAGGCGGCTAATTGTGCTTGCTCCCATGCGGCAACTCCATTTTTCGGTCGTAGAGTAACGAAATCAACGTCCCCGCAGCCGTTCGCGGAAAGATAAGCGCCGAGTAGGGGGGCGAAATAGGAGCCCGCCGTTCGAAGGCCTACGATGAGAACAGGCCGCCGTCGGTCTTGAACGGTTTCGAGGAACTGCCTTCCGAGTTGCAGCACGTCGTGATGCGACATGTCCTGGGAACGAAATGCTGCGGGAACCTTTGCCACCTGTTTCAGCAAGTCCTCAGGAAGGTTACATTCGGAGAGATTGTGCAGCTGACGCTTTAGTTGGGAAGGTGGCATTGTCCCTTCTACCAAACACTGCTTGACGTACTCCTGAAGCGTCGCATGCCAATCACGACGCCAGCGATACAGGCCCGCGAGGCGTCGGCGACGAATCGACCGAGACGCGTCCAGCCCTGCATTGAACACCCGAATAGCCAGGCCAGAACCTGGGACTAATGCGACTTTGGACAGGTCGTAACTGCTTCCTGTCAAAAAGTCATCGGTCGTATCGGCGACCGCGCAGCAATGCAAGAAGATATTTATCATGCACTCTTGTTGGCGCCATCCGGCGGGCTGCTCTTCACAGCCAATCAATTCCGCCCGCAACCTGTCCAGCGACTCGGCGACGGTCGGGTAGATGTTCAGTGCCCACCCATACTCCCTGTAAAAGGCTGAGTCTTGTTGGGCGAAGGCCGACGTTGAGGGCAAGTATCCCAGCGTATCTGGTTGCGCTATCGATACAGAAGTCATAAAACAACCTTTGCGTTGAGTTAGTTGGAATAGATAGTGCGAGAATGGTGACCGATTGCGTCGCGCAGAAGCCACAACAGAATTTCCGGATTGCGAAGGGCCTTCCGGATGGAATAGGGGAGCCACCCGTGGCCGTAGGGAATGTAAACCCTGACCGGTACGTTCTGCTCTGTGGCCACGCTGAAAGCTCCCTGCAGAGGTAGTCCATACAGCAGTTCGAGTTCGCAGGACGTTCCAGTTTTCTGCAAAGCCTTTAGTGCCTCGCGTGCGAGGAGTGGATCATGGGTCGCGACGGCAACATGCCGGGCACGTCCCGCGAGGCTGTCGATAACCTCCAGAAATCCTCTACGCATATCGATTGGTGCGACAGGATCGGACCACTGTCCCTTGACTACACGTACGGCAAGATTCTGTCGCACTGCCCATTCAGCATCTGCTGTGCTGCGCCTCCAGCACCCAGGCAGCGTGCAACTGAGATTGGGAAAGTGGGGGAGGACCTCGGAAATCAGACGAAATGTCGGATCTGCCGTTTCGGGGCCGAGAGAGTCAAAATGCAGCCGGCTACGTCCGTTCGACGCGCGAAGAATCTGGATCAGCAGATCGCGCTCATATGCAATGGATGGAGCTTTGATCGAAACGTAGCAGTCCAGGCGCTCTTCGGAAACAGCAGCTCGGGCTGCGGCATACGAATGGGCTACGGATGCCGCAGGCGTATCTTCAGCATCCCACGGGCATATTGAGCACGCGAGGCCGCGCTGTTGCAAGCGGCGAGCTAGTAGCATCGCATCCGCCAATTCCGGACCGGCTATATAGGAACGGGCTGCACGTTCAGCCACTGGCACGGTGACAGCGTGCACCCATCGGCGGACAATTCGCTTCAACGCGGTCATGAATGCTGCCGCACTTTCCGGCTCACGAATGTCAGCCAATCTCCGGCGAGTGTTGCCAGGCCACGGAAGCCCGCCCCATATATGCGAACTGAGACGCGCTCGTGGCACAGATTCGTCCAAAGTTGATTCCAGGGTTCGCTCACCCCCAGGAACTCGTACACGTGGCAACCAAGATTGGCGGCATAGCGTAGACTTTCGACCATGAGCAGAGTGCCCGGGGAGCAGCGCTGATACTGCTCGTCGAAACCCATCTTTAGAAGCCAAAAGCGATTGTTGTGTTCCACGGCCAACTGCATTGCAACCGGTTCGTCGCCGACCCACATAACACCGAGATGCAGGACGCCGGAGTCACACGCCGCCCGTGCGTAATTCCGATAGAACTCGCCGATCTCTGGATCGCTCTGCAGCGACGAGCCCATTCGGCCTTTCCAATTGGCATTTTCGAGCCGATAAATGAGTGGGAGGAGATCGGACAGTTCGTGGAGGCGAGGACATGCAAATGTGATTCGCAGTTGTCCGAGTTTTTCCGCATTTCGACGTGCGCGACGCAGGTCAGATCGCCGTCCGGAGTTGAGGTGGGACTCCGGCTCCTTCCAGCTCTCATCGAGTCCCAGCCAAGGTGCGCCGGGCATGGCGCGGGTAACCATCACCCGGCGGCGCTCGGAGCAACTTCTTCTAAATGCCTGTAGCAAGGGAGAATCGACCGCGATGCTGCGCAGAAAGACAGGGAATCTGCAATCGAGCACCGCCGTAGCGAGCATCTCCGCCGCAGTTGGATCGGAGTAAGTGAACTCCGTCACCTCGTAGAGTTCCGTTCCCAAAAGGGTCCAGGTCTTATGGCCGGCGGGCCGAAACAGGGGCGCGAAGCCCGTGATGAGATTCCCGCCGGTAGTGAGCACTTTCAGTTCGCCATTTCTAAATGCGCGCGCACAAGCTGAGATCCATTCGAAACTCTGCATGGGAGTGGCAACCGGAATCGCCTTCCAACTCGCCGCAAAGGATTCCAGGCATGAACCGGTTCGTCGCGCCAACGCTCCGGCGCGAACTTCAACTGGTGCTGCTTCCGACATGTTCGCGCCCAGCACCGATTCTTGGGAACAAGCCATTAAAGCCTCCACCAATTTGCCAGCGAGATGAGCCTGCTCGTGCCACTTCTGTCTGCTGCACTCAGCAACAGCCATAGAAGGTGGTCTTCCGATATCGGCAACGACTCGCCATTTGGCGCTTCGCGTGTATCCCCCGTTCGCCTCGCGAGGTCACGTAGTGCGAGCAATAAGCCGGACTGAAACGGTTTCCGCATAATGTGGCAACCAGTCTTTCGCGCCAGTTCTCGTATGCCGGGAGAGCAGTTAGCTGGAGCATAGCTGTATTGCGCCATTCGAAGGAGGTCCAGATCGGGATTGGAGTCGCCGATTGCTGCCGTAAGCCGGACCTTGACAGGTAGTGCTGCCTGCAAGGCAGCCCATCCAGTACCCTTGTTGCAACGGACAGGCAGAATGTAAGTGTCGACTTTCGTGCTCAGGAATCGAAGTGTACGGGTACCTTGCAGCAACATTTCCGCTTGTGCTTGGGTCAGCCCACCTGGGTTTCCGGATTCAAAATTCGCGACCCGGATTGCGTGCTCATAAGTCGGATCGAGGAATAGCGCAGACTCGTTTTGGATGCGTTGGCGAACGAGTTTCAGTTCATTTGCTTCTTCAACTGAGACCATCGACGACTCACGCCCGGAGATCGCATCGATGAACACGGCCCCGTGCTCGGCAACGCCTCCCGCCAAACTGTAAGCCGCGCAATACTCACGAACGTGGCGAGCACTTCGGCCTGTGTTGATTACGACGGAGTACTGGTTCGCATGCAGCCAGTTCAGAGCGCGCACGCCAGCGTGCGTTGTATGGGGAAATTGCAGTAGCGGCGTATCGAATACGCCATCAAGATCCAGGAGAAAGATTTTGTCGCTCCAGCTGCTAGGACCGTGGGGACGGGTCACTTGCCCACAAAACCTGCTTAATTCAAAGGTGAGAAAGTCGCTGGCGGCAATATAGCGGGAATGATGCGCTAGCTTCTCAACGTGAGACTGCGCGCGCCGCATATGGTATTGCGCGTCCTCCTGGGCGGTTCTTCCGCATACGATCTTGTGAAAGACAAGTCGCTCCTCAATCCGTTTATCGCCGGTGGTCTGAACATATTGCGCGATGAGCGCGCGTTCTTCTTCTCTCGACAAAGCCATCTCGAAGATGGCAGATGCAAGGTCGTAGGCTGGGTCGACCACATTCAGCCCCGGATTTCCGAAGGCGTGATGCTCGTAATCAAGCTTGAGCCAGCTGCCTGACTTTCTTGTCCACTCATGCTCGCGCAGGTTCGCGTCGATAAAGGCGGGTACGGGCGCTGCATAGCGCTTGAGTACTTGCCCCAGTGCTGTTGCCTTTGCACGCCCTACGTACGGTCCGTAAACGCTGCGCAGAGTTGTAAGCAGGGTGAACCAGAAAGTGTTGCCTTGATTCCAATGTGTAGAAGATGGATCCTTCCCCAAAGCCAGTGTCCTCGCACGTGTCCCAATGTACGAAGCAATGGTCGAAACGGGAGGACGATCACCATTCT
>Ga0335069_10003117_pt1 | contig 25259 bp, 23 predicted proteins | sample Lox_Sample_11_FD_206714 | JGI IMG/M metagenome (GOLD analysis project Ga0335069, IMG submission 206714) | Soil microbial communities from Loxahatchee National Wildlife Refuge, Florida, United States - Lox_Sample_1.1 | ecosystem: Environmental > Terrestrial > Soil > Wetlands | place: USA... | reverse complement strand
ATTAATAATAAAGGTGAGCTCCTTTATTTTGTCCCGGCTGTACTGAACATGTATTCCATACCCTACACCGGCAATCCCCTGGAGGCAATGTTCATCACCACCAGCAAATGGCTTACCTATAGAATGCTGGTCCAGGCAGGGCTGAATGCACCAAAAGCCTTCCTCCCCTCGCAGGCGTCCATGCTCGAGACCGGGAAAAAATATATTATCAAACCGATATGGGAAGACGGCTCCATGGGAATAACAGCCGACTCTGTCTTTATCGCGGGTGCAGATACTTCTGCCAGGCTCTCAGCCTACAGGGATACTCACTGGTTTGTCCAGGAATTTATCGACGGCAGGGAATTCAATATCTCTGTGATGATGGGAAAAAACGGTCCGGAGGTGCTGCCCCCTGCTGAAATGACTTTCAGGAACTATGGCGACGACAGGCCGAAGATAGTTGACTTCAAGGCAAAATGGGAAGAGGGTAGCTTCGAGTTTAAAAACACGGTCAGGAAATTCCCGGGGAAGAAACTGGATACCGGGCTGGAATCAAAGCTTCGTGAGCTTGCATTAGGATGCTGGCATGTCTTCGGGTTGAAAGGCTATGCAAGGGTCGACATGCGTGTCGACAATAACAATATTCCGTATGCCATCGAGGTTAACGCTAATCCCTGTATATCTCCCAATGGAGGATTTGCTGCCGCGACCCATGAAGCAGGTTATAAATTCACAGACGTGCTCCAGTGGATAATCGACGATATGAACAGGTAGCTTCTTTATGAAGGGTATCTGGACCATAATTCTCCTCGTAGTCTCCAATACTTTTATGACTTTTGCCTGGTATGGGCATCTGAAATTGAAAACCATGAGCCGGTTCGAAAACCTTACCCTGCTTGCCGTAATCCTCATAAGCTGGGGTATCGCACTTTTCGAATACTGCTTCCAGGTGCCTGCGAACAGGATAGGCTTCAGGGGGAACGGCGGTCCATTCTCACTCGTGGAACTTAAAATCATTCAGGAGGTTATTTCAATCCTGGTCTTCACCCTTTTCACCCTCATCGTTTTCAGGACTGAACAGTTCAGGTCAAACCATGTAATCGCATTTTTATTCCTTGTCCTCGCCGTCTATTTCGCTTTCAAAAAATAACTCCTTCCTTACCAGGTTCGAATTGTAATATGCCGGGTCCCCCGTCACTTCTTTTCCCAGCCAGACCGGTCTCTCAAATTCATCAGATTCATCAGTAAGTTCGATCTCGGCTACGACAAGCCCTTCATTCCTGCCGTGGAAAACATCCACTTCAAAGACATGTTTTCCCGCCGGCACAAAATAACGCGTCTTTACGATCCTGCCCGGGAGGCACATTGATAATAAATCTCTCGCATCCTTTTCCGGAATAGGATACTCCCACTCCCCCCTGCTGAATGATCCCTCCTGTGGCTTGCTTTTTATGGTCAGCCAGGCCCTGTCATCGCTGATCCTTATCCGGATTACCTTTTCCGCATCCTTCACCAGGTAGGCCTGGACAATTTCTTCCTTCCCGGTCGAACCGCCCTGAAATTCACCCCTGACCAGGAATTTCCTCTCTGTTTCCCTGCCCATGATACTCCAAGCTGAAATGTTAATACAAGTTGTTCGTCATTATTCCTTTATCGGAATCATAAAGCTATGAAAAAATAACCTTGATGATTTGTTTTATCGTGTTGATCAAAAATTAAATATTATTGACGTAAATATTTTTCAAAGACACCATTAATTTCATAACTTTCATCATTATTTTGATGCTGGAATATTGAGATTTGTAACCCAAAACAGTGTACGATGAAGAAACTTTTACTCTCTCTGACATTTACGCTGCTCAGCCTGGCTTTCTATGCGCAGATTCCACAAGGATTCAATTACCAGGCAATTGCACGTGACGGCTCAGGTAACCCGATTTTGAATTATTCAACCCTGCAGGTCAAGCTTGCCGTTATGGCCGACTCAGGAACGACCGTTATCTGGGAAGAACTGTTTAATCCTGTATCGACTAATGCTTTCGGGATGTTCACAGTGGTTATGGGTCGTGGTGCCAGGCAGGCAACCTCGACCGTCAATTACTTCAGTGATATCAACTGGACAGTTACACCAAAATTCCTTCGCACACAGGTTTATTATAGTGGTTGGAAACTTATGGGCATTACAAGGCTCTGGTCCGTGCCATATGCACTGGATGCAAAGAACGCGGATGGGCTTAATGGTGCGCTTTCAAGGCTGAAGCTTAATGGTGCCGCAGTAAACGTCGATACTGCCCTTTTCGAGGTTAAGAACAATACCGGCCAGACGATCTTCGCCGTCTACCCCGAAGGGGTAAGGATGTACGTCGATAACGGCACAAAGGGTACCAAGGGAGGATTCGCTGTGGGTGGCTTCGGGTCAAAAGCCCCATCCCAGCCTTACCTGGTTGTAACCTCCGATAGTATAAGGGCATATGTCGACTCGAGTACGATGAAGGGGACCAACAAGGGCGGGTTTGCAGTCGGCGGATTCGGCTCCGGGAAAGGGATCAGCCAGAACCTGTTCTACTTAAGCAAGAAAAATTATTTCATCGGTCATCAGAGCGGGATTAATACCAATGGAGGCCTTTACAACTCTTTCATCGGATACCAGACAGGTATGTATAACGTCACCGGGTCAGATAACGTCTTCCTGGGTTACCAGGCTGGTCTTAACTGCACGGCATCCTATAATGTAATGGTCGGCTACCAGGCAGGTCAGGCTACAACTTCGGGCTTCAACAATATCTTCCTTGGGTACCTGGCAGGCTACAGTAACACAACCGCAGATAATAACGTCTTTATTGGCAGCCAGACCGGTTACAAGACAACTTCTGGGGCAGGAAACGTATTCATAGGTTATTACTCGGGTTACAGCAACACCACCGGCACAACAAACTCTTTCGTTGGGAACTACTCGGGTTATAACAACAATGGAAGGTATAATGCCTTCCTTGGTTACAGGGCCGGCTATAACAATGTCACAGGTAACTACAACCTTTACCTCGGTCCGTATTCCGGAAGCGGTTCGGTAAACGCCTCGGGAAGTTACAATGCCTTCCTCGGTTTCTACAGCGGCTCCGGAATTTCCACCGGCGGATACAACACTTTTATGGGTGATTACAGCGGACAGTCTAATACTACAGGTAGCTATAATGCCGCCATAGGCTTCCAGTCGGGCCGTAACCTCACAACGGGTCAGAGCAACGTATTTCTCGGCTACATGGCAGGTTATTACGCCGACAGTACAAGCTTCAATGTCTTTATCGGACGCGAGAGCGGCTACTCAAACAATGCCGGTACATTCAACAACTTTATCGGTTACCAGGCCGGCAGGAATATGACAGGAGGTAAAAGCAATACTTTTATAGGTTACCAGGCCGGGATGGCAGGCGCCAGTGCTGCTGATTCAAATAACGTTATGATCGGTAAATCTGTCGGCTATCATCTCACAACGGGACATGACAACATCGGCCTTGGAAATGCTGCCGGCTTTAACCTTACAACAGGCTATTATAATGTCATGATCGGTACCAACGCCGGATATACGAGCTCCTCAGGAAAATATAATACGATTATCGGGTACCAGGCAGGTGAGAATACCACTTCCGATTATGGAACAATGCTTGGTTACCTCGCAGGGAATGCCAGTACATCAGGCTTTAGCCAGACAATGCTCGGATATGCAGCCGGTATGAATAACACCGGTTCGTATAACGTGATGGTCGGTACATGTGCAGGTCAGTACAGCACTTCAGGCGACTATAACACTTATGTCGGCCTCGCAGCAGGGTATTCCAACAGCGGCGACAATAATGTTTTTATTGGTCACTGGGCCGGTTATGGGGAAGCGACGTCAAGTAACAAGCTCATTGTCGAAACAAACTATACCGGCACTGACAACGTAACGAATGCCCTTATATACGGCGATTTCAGCACTAATATGCTAAGGCTCAACGGGAACGTGGGGATAGGTGTTTCTCCCTCGTATAAGTTCCAGGTAGGGGTTGCAGGAGACGGATCACAGGCCAGGGCAAACGCCTGGAACCTTCTCTCGGATATGAGGCTTAAAAAGAATATTACCGATATCCAGAACCCCGTTGGAATACTTTCGAGTCTCCATGGTTTTTACTTCAACTGGAACCAGGGAACCGATAATTCACGGCAGCTTGGATTAAGCGCTCAGGAAGTTGAAAAAGTACTCCCGGAGATTGTCTCAAAAGGTGGCGATGGGTACCTCTCTGTTGAATACAGTAAGCTTGCTCCTGTCCTGATTGAAGCTATTAAGGATCAGCAAAAGACAATTAAAATGCTTCAGGAGGAAAATGTCTCTCTGAAGGATCGTCTCGATAAAATTGAAAACCTTGTTTCGACGCTGGTATCCGGTCAAAAGTGATTTTGACAGGTTTCTTCACAGTTAGTGAACGTTGAGGGTGATGTGAAGGCCGCGATCCGCGGCCTTCACTGTTTTATTCCGGGTCTTATCCTCATTTGACCAGGTTAATTATATATTTGCTGTATCGTCACCGAAACAAAATGGATGTAAGAATTAGTGAAAGCTGGAAGAGCCGGTTGGCTGAAGAATTCAGCAAGGAATACTTTGTAAGGCTCACAGAATTCGTGAAAACTGAATATGGGAACAATGCTGTTTACCCTCCCGGATCACTTATATTCAATGCATTCGACCTTTGTCCTTTCGACAGGGTCAGGGCTGTTATAATCGGCCAGGATCCATATCATGGACCCGGACAGGCACATGGGTTATGTTTTTCGGTGAGGGACGGTGTCGAATTTCCTCCCAGCCTGGTCAACATCTTTAAGGAGATAGCTGCTGATACCGGGACTCCTTTCCCTCCTTCCGGTAACCTGGAACGATGGGCGTCACAAGGCGTCCTCCTTCTCAATGCCACACTCACTGTCCGTGCTCACATGGCCGGATCGCATCAGAAAAAAGGCTGGGAACAGTTTACCGATGCGGCAATATCGGCTCTTAATCGTGAAAAAAACAATGTTGTCTTTTTCCTCTGGGGAGCTTATGCGCAGAAAAAAGGTGAAACGATAGACGAATCCAGGCATCTCGTGCTGAAATCGGTGCACCCGTCTCCGCTTTCCGCATCACGCGGCTTCTTCGGCAATCATCACTTCAGCAGGTGCAACGAATACCTCGTCAGCCACGGACTCGAACCCATAAAATGGTAACATCATTGCCTGGCGTCCCGCGCAGCGGCACCACTGACCATTGCCTGACCTTCTTCTACAGTCTCTCCAGCGCTTTGACAACGACCGTTTTTAGCTCCCCGCTCTCCTCAAACCCCGCGGATATTCTCAGCATACCCGGTTCAGGATACTTGGCACCCCACACCGCTTCGACAGGCATCAGGATAGTGTGAGGGTCGCCCAGGGTTGGAATAAGCTTTATTGTCTCCGAAACAGCGGCGATGAACTTGTCGCGCCTCATTCTCATCTCCCCGGCATTGGCACCCTTAAAATCAATCGTCAGCATCCCCCCGGGCAGTTTCCCTCCGAAAAGCCTGGCCGATATCTCACATGTAGGATGGTCTTTCATGCGCGGGTAGAAAACCCTCGATATCACGGCTGACTCCCTGAACAGATCAGCCATCATTGATGCATTTTTACATTGCTGCTCAAATCTGAGCCTGAATGTCAGTATCTGGGTCGATAACCTGTAGGCGTCATCGGGTGAAAGCATGTGCCCTGTGAATTTCCTGTATTCGATAGCCTGCTTCATCAGTGAGGTGTCGTTCCCGCAAATGGCTCCCGCGGTGAGGTTACCGTGCCCTGACAGGTATTTCGTGGCACTGTGGATAACAATGTCGGCACCATGCTCGAGTGGTCTGAACAGATAAGGAGAAGCAAATGTATTATCCACGATTACCCTTGCATCGTACTTTCGCGCAATCCTGCATAACTCAGGAATATCGGCTACTACAAGCAGCGGGTTCGAAATCGTCTCAGCATATACGAATGCCGGCCTGAGTTCCTTTATCATTTTTTCAAATTCAACCAGGTTATACTTCCCGTCAACCGGGCCGAATGTAGATATGCTTAACCCTCTCCTGTCTCTTAGAACCGAATTGATATACGAGATCGTACCACCGTAGATTTCTGTAAAAAATAGCCATGGCTTTGTATCGGCTCCTTTCTGGAATATGGAGACAGCGGTATCAATAGCTGCCATTCCTGTCTCCGTCAGCAGTGCCCAGTCACACTTTTCTACCTTCATCACTTCCTCTTCAGCAGCCACAACTGTAGGGTTCCTGTACCTCGAATAAATATATGTATCAGGCTCGCGGCTGTGCTCAGTTTCTTTTGTAAAAGCCGCGGATGTTGTCCCGGCGTCATGGAGTTCAAACCCTGAATCCCTGTAAACAGGAACCCGGGCACTGTTTATTTCTTTCTTTTTCATCAGTTATATGATTTAATTGATTTTTTTATGTCGGGAGGTGAAAAATCCAGGTAAAAGATTATTCTGTCCGCCAGTTCTCCTGAAAGCAGTATTATGATTGCTGAAGGCTCTTTCAGTGTCGATCCTGTTATCATGATAAAGACTGAGATCAGCAGGAACGCCAGCCTGGTATAACGCAGGACGAAATCGTTATCAATCCGCCACCTGAGATTTCCCGACCGGATAAGAATCAGCAGCTTTATTGTGGCAACAAAAAGAAAAGGAACTGCCTGGTAAGAAAAGAATGAAGTGATCAGGAGCCCTGTCAGGAAAGTCTGCCCGCTGTGGAACCTGGCGAGACTTCCCTCTGCCCATGAATAAACCGTATCGATCAGCAACAGGAATACGAGCCCTGATGCAACAACTGAAATCCTTAAAGCCAGTGCATCTGCAAATAACGAAATCGTCAGTAAAGCTCCGAATAGTATCAACCCCGCTATCTCCCTGCTCAGTGGTGAATATCTGATATTTGCGAGCGATCGCCAGGCCCTGGCAGGTTTGCCCAGGTGAAACAACGAAAATAAAGCCGAAGCAACAAGCAAAACAAGGGCAACCGGGCGACCCGCTTTTGTCCCCGAGAAGATTCCCGATGCTGCCACTGAAACCGATATTGTTGAAAGGTACGAGAATCCCACCAGGCTGTAATCAATATCTGCTGGGGAAAATGCCCGTTTCCCGTCATCTTCTGAGTTCTCGTTCCCTGGTGAAGGAATCATCTCCGGTCCTTTTATGTCACAGCTTCTTTGTACTATCAATGAAGGATTAAGATATTTCCCGCCGGCCAGTTCATTTGAGTATTCATCAGTCTCGAAAGGGATGCCGCCGAAGCTTAAAGCTCCTGTCGGGCATGCCGAGGCACATGCAGGTATTTCACCATGCTTCAGAAGGTTATGGCACAAATGGCACTTCTCCACGATTCCGCTCACATAATTAAAATCCGGCGCTCCATAAGGGCAGTTCCAGAGGCAGTACCTGCATCCGAGGCAGAATTTGTCGTTTATAAGAACGGCACCGGAAATCTCATCGCGGATATATACGCCTGACGGGCATCCTTTCAAACATACCGGATCCTGGCAGTGATTGCACGATATCGAAATATTGACAACAGATCCCGTTCCCTCATCTCCCGTATAGACTTTCCTGGCATCTGTTGTCCACCCGTTTGTCAGCATGCATCCTGCCCTGCATGCTTTGCATCCGGTACAAAAATCGGGATTGAATATGAAACCCTTTCTCATAATTCTACCGCTTTCCTGATTTCAATCCTGTTCCCATGAAAGGCAGCACCGAATCCCATGTCAGTCTCGTGTGGTGCTGTAAGAAAATTGCACCCTCCGCCCTCCTCGATCCAGATGCCGTTATGCATTACCACAATTCCCCTCTGCAGCCTTTGGGTGACTTTTGCTGTCGTTTCAACTGATCCCATCCCGTTGAACACTACTATCCTGTCTCCGGTCTTTATTCCTCTCTTCCTGGCATCGGGTACTGAAATCTCGGTAGCAGGAGTGGCGGAATTGGATTTTATTATGTCAAGGTTTCCAAATTGAGAATGTATCCTTGATGTGGTATTCGGGCTGATTAGCATAAGAGGAAAATCACTCTCACCTGTCGCGGCTGGCGAAACATATGATGGCCAGGCAGTAACACCCCACAGGTCGTGGAACCTTTCCGGGCACAGTTCTATCTTTCCCGATGGGGTCGCGAAACGCAGGTCGCTGTATGCTGTCTCTTCCAGTCCCGGTGCCGGCACCGGTCCTTTCCTGAGGTCGTCCAGTGAAAGGCCTGTATATCCTGATATTCTCGAGCTTAGCCATTTTTCGGCATTTTCATTCCCGGGAGGTGGCAAAAGCTCTTCCGGTATTTGTAGGTTCATTTTTATTGCCAGGAGGTAATATAATTCGCTCTCTGGTACAGCATCTCCTGAAGGCTCGAGGATTTTCGGGCGAAACTGCACATATGGCGACCAGTACGACCCTGTTATATCCGATTGTTCAAATATATCTGTTGAGGGAAGGACGATATCTGCCAGTTTCGCGGTATCAGTCATAAACTGGTCCGTCACCACTGTGAATTCAGATCTTGAAAAAGCCTCTCTTACAGATGCAGAGTCAGGTGCCTGCAGCACAGGATTTCCCCGCTCTACCCAGATAGCCTTTATCTCCGGATTCTTTTGTTCAAGGAGATGGGTTCCGGTTTTTGCCATCGATATGCTCCTCCTGAAGGGCCTGTCATTCTCGGGGTCGGGGTAATACGACTCAGGCTCCTTCACGGCATCAAATACATAGCTCTGGAGGTTGGCATAGTTGAACCCGGCTCCCTTCTTCCCGATGTTCCCGGTGATTATCGCAAGTGAGAGTATTGCTCTAACGGTCTGACCTCCGTTCCTGTATCTTTGCAGCCCGTAGCCAGGTATAAATGTAACAGGCCCTTCTCCGGCAATCATCCTGGCCAGGCGTCGTACCTCACCCGAAGGTATGCCTGATATTTTTTCGCATTCCTCAGGTGTGACAAGCGATTCTTTTCTGAACAGCTCAAAACCTGTTACATTGCTTTTTATAAAACACTCATCTGCAAGGTTTTCATTTATAATCACGTGGGCCATGGCAAGGGCTAATGCGGCATCTGTTCCCAGCCTTGGCATCACCACGATATCAGCCTTGTCGGCTGTCGGTGTCCTTCGCGGATCAATTACGATCACTTTGGTCCCCGAGGTTCTTGCTTTGCAGATGAATGCCATTTCATGGATATTTGTCTCTGCCGGGTTTTTTCCCCACACGACAATTGTTTTCGCATTTACGAGATCCCAGGGCAGGTTATGCATCACTTTACCGAGGGTAAGTCTCACCGCCTCCAGCCCTGCCGGCCAGCAAAGGTTTCCATATGTGATTGTCACACCGCCGAAATGCTTCCAGAATGCAGTGCCCGTTTCGTTAATAAGTCCCGATTTGCCGCTTCCCCTGTACCAGAACAGGCTGCGTGACCCGTATCTTGAGCGTATATCAAGCAGCCTTCCACTAATAATGTCAAGTGCCTCCTGGAGTGGTATCTCCTTCCAGTTGTTATCTCCTGTTCGCTGGAGCGGGTGTATAATTCTCTTTGGTGATGCGCTGCGTTCGATATAGGAAAGTCCCTTGATACAAGGTCCCTCAGGTGTGGCAAGGTTACTGTGGTATGGCAGTATCCTTGTTATCCTGTTGTTTTCCACCCGCACACTGAATGAACAGGTGCTGTAACAGTTCCGGGGGCAGGCAGTGATAAATTCATCCATCGTGAAAATTCTCAGACAACAAATTTATCAAACTATGTAAAAAAAAGAAAGGAGCCTAGGTGGCCCCTAACATTTAAACTAACCTAACCAACCATAATTGTTCATTCGAACGACTATATCATAAAAACAAGCGCCGGATAAAAATGTTCGGCGCTTTCAAAATTATTTCTTCTCAAGGGGGGCATCATACCCTATCAGCTCCATGCTCAGCTTCCTGTTCGCTTCGTTGCTGATCCAAATCCTGTAAGTTATTTTCACTTTACCCACGTAGTTCTTCCAGGTATAGATTGCAGAATCTGTCTTGAATTTCAGGCCGTTTATTACGGCAGATATGTCGGCTATTACATAAGCCCTGTCAAAAATATGATAATCGGTGGTATCGCCTGCCGCCAGAGCTCCGTAATTGTAGGTACTGTCGAAGGTATTGACCGTTACGATGTTCATGGCAACATCCGACAGGTTCAGTACCCTTACGGCTGTCGGTCCGATCGGTTCATACTGGGTCTTCTTGCACGCGGTAAATACAATCAATCCGAGTAACGCGAAAGTGATGAACTTTTTCATGATCTGGCGGGTTATGGGGTTATCCTATCAGACCTGAAAGTTACTAAAATGGTTGCAATTAACTTATAACCTCGTAAGACAATTTGCCGAAACCCAGCCCTTGTTCCCGTCCGAAAGCCTGATCTCGTACCAGTCTCCCACTTTTTCTCCAACGCTTACTTTTGTTCCTTCATGGATAACGAACAGGTCGTTACCGCTGTTGTCTGGTGAACTCTTGCCGTTCACAACCGGGGTGAATATTATTGCCTTGTCATTATTGTAAACCAGGCTGCGGTTATGTGACGAAAATGCAAAGCCCGATCCGCTGATGATAATAAAGAGGAGGCCTAGCCAGAACCCTGTAACCTTCAGCCGGTAATTCCTTGTATAAAAATAAAGTGACACAAAACAAAGGAAGAGAATGAATGATACAAGGCTGATTATTGCCCAGTGATTCGATGAAAGCGATAATGAAATTAAATTATACCAGGTCACAAAGAATAATTCTGGTATTTCAGCAAGCTTATCCACAACCATCGACCTTGCTATCTGAAGATTGTACCTTATGTCCTCGCCTCCTGGTTTCAGCAGCAGCGCCCTTTCATAAAAAAGTATTGAACCCGGAACATTATTCAGCTTGAAACAGGCATTGCCTATGTTATAATCGAGCGATGCGCTCCTGTATCCCGAATTATACAGTTCCATCCATCCGTTAAGGGCTTCCTGGTATTTTCCTTCAGAATATCTGGCCACGGAATTTGCATATTTCAATGCAGCCTGCTCCTTGCCTTCCTGCGCGGTCAGGGTCATTGAGAAAAGAGCAAAAATCAGGAATATGACAGCTTTATTTTTCATACTCATCCCGTCAGATTGAATTTTCAACATACTTAATAAACTGCATCGCGCTTTCATATATCCCGGTATCAGAATCAGCTGATACTGGCGCAAACCGGGCATATTCGCATTTATCAAGTATCCCTGCCAGAGATTCTATTTTCTCCTCTTCGATCCCTTTTGCCCTTAATGCCTCTGTAGCAGTGACCCGCGTGAGATCCGAAACTGGTATCGACAGCTTATCGCTCAGGTATCCCCACAGGGCCCTGAGAATTTCCTCGTGAAACTTGTCATTCTGACCCGACTTCAGGTATTCCGACGCTTCGGCCAGTCTCCTTCCTGCCACTTTGCCCGCTTTCCTGTTCTTCACAGAAGTGATATCCGCATTTCTCCTTATATGCTCTCTCCTTATAATGAGAATTGCCGCGAATATTAAAAAGGCAAGGCCATAGAATGACAGGAAAGCTTTTTTTGAAATGAGGAAATCGACCTGGTTGCCCAGCCTGCCTGTCGAGGAATCAATGAACCTGATGTCTTTGCCAAGGTATTTGATATCCTCTTTCGATACGCCTCCGTACACTGTCACACCTCCGCCCTGGTCCGCAACCTTCTTCGCGTAGAAAGTGTATTCTCTGGTGGAAAGCGATTTATAGCTTCTCGTTTCGGTATCAAAATAAGTATATGTTACGGGAGGAACCGTGAAGCTGCCGTAATGCCTCGGAATGAGTACGTATTCAAATATCTTCTGCCCGCTTGTTCCGGTGGCCGAGTTGCGTATATTGTCTGTGATCTTGGGTTCATAAACCTCAACATCGGGTGAAAGTTTCAGCGTCGGTTTGCCTGCAAGTTTCAGGTTTCCGTTTCCGCTGACCTGTATCTTGAAATTCAGCGCGTCATTTACGCTCACAGAATCCTTCGACATTGAAGATGTAAGCTCGATTTTTCCCACTATGCCTGAAAAATCTGCAGGTTTTGCTCCGGGAAGTGGTTTTACCGTGATTGTTACCGGCTTTGTTGAAATTGTCTTTGGTACAGTCTGGTATGAGGAAAAGAAATCGCCGAAAAAAGGATCTGAATTGCCGGCTTTTTGCTGAATCAGTGCAGAAATATCGATTGCCCCGATCGTGAGTTCTCCCGAAACCTGTGGGAAGAGCAGGAACTGGTGAACCACCCCGGTATTGTAGATCACTCCATTCACATTCTCCCTCTGAAGTGAGGTGAGGGGCGGAATGTCGAGGTTTTCTTTCATGAAGCCGTTGAAGTCGGGATATTTCTCTTCGTTCAGCCCTGTAAGCTGCACCCTCGAATATACTTTCAGTGTAGCCACAATGTATTCACCCTGGTAAACATCTGTCCTGTTGAGAAGCAACCTGATGTAGAGGTCTGAACCGGCCGGCCCCTGTTCGGCACCGCTTGTTTCTGCCTGCCTGTTTCCCCTTGCCGCCTTAGAATTGTTTGCAGTTGGACCGGTTACTTCAATCCTTATCGAATCAGTGGAGTATTCCTTTCCTTTTACCTTGATATGCGCCGGGGCATTCACGGTCTTCCCTGCTTTCACGGCGGTCATAAAATAGGTATATGTATATGAAGTCTGGGATGTGAACTTGCCGTTTACTACCTGCGTGCTCTGGCTATACGAGGTCTGCGGGCCCATGATATTTGTAAAGCCGTTGAATGCCGGCGGCATGAAGTCACCGCCTGAGGTATTCACGCTGAAGCTGATTGCAAATTGTTCCCCGGCAGTTACCACGTTGGGATACTCCGCTGTGAGCTGAATATCCTGGCCTGCTGCCATTAACGGGATAAAGACAGCAGTAATCAATGTTATCAGGCTTTTAATTTTCATTTCCCGTCACCAGTTTTTTAATGTCTTTACCCGGGCCCTTGCAGCTTTCTCAAGCTTCACCTTCTCTTGTACCTTTTTCTCATCATTCGCCAGTGCATCGAGCAGCCGCTGCGCATCTTCCTTCGATATCTGCTGGTTCTGCTGCTTCTGGTCCTGCTTCTGATCTTGCTTCTGATCTTGCTTCTGATCTTTATTCTGGTCCTGCTTCTGATCCTTTTTCTGATCCTTGTTCTGATCTTTTTTCTGATCCTTGTTCTGATCTTTTTTCTGATCCTGGCTTTTCTTTTGCTGCTCCTGCTGTTTTTTCAGCAGGTCCTGTGCATATGCCAGGTTATACTTGGCCTTTGAATTCGAAGGATCTGTCCTGAGCGAATTTTTATATGCCTCTATACATTCCGGAAGCTTGTTTCCTTTCAGCAATGAATTTCCGAGATTATAATAGCTGTCAGACTTCTTCTGTCTGTCGGAAGTGGAGCCTGATATCTCTGTAAAAGTCTTTCCGGCTTCATCAAATTTATTCTGTTTATATAATGCGTCAGCCATGTTGAACTGTGCATCGGTCGACATTTTGTTTTTGTTGATAGCTTTCCTGTACAATATCTCCGACTCCGGGAATTTACCGTCCGAATACTTCCCGTTCCCTTTCCTGATAAACTTCCTGTCGGTCTGTGACGTGGCAGTCAGAGGTAACAGGAACAATATCAGGGCAAAGGTGTATAGCCTGCAATAGTTTTGTTCTGCTAAGGCCTTTGTTCCTTCTGTTTTCATATCCCGAATTTAAATATTCGCAGGTTCGACAGTCTCCTGTTCTTCCTGTCCATTACCATAAAGTCGGCCAGCAGCATGATTAATGCTAATCCGGCAAAAATCTGGAACTGGTCGTTGTACTCGGTATAGACCGTCCCTCCCAGTTCCTGCTTCTTCATCTTACGGATATCGTCGAATATCTGGTCGAGCCCGATATTTGAGTTATTTGCCCTCACATATTTGCCTCCCGATGTAAGTGCGATTTCCTTCAGCACCTTTTCATCGAGTTTTGTGATAACCGTATTTCCCTCGTTATCCTTCAGGAAGTCTTTTTTCCCGTCGGTGGTCATCTCTATCGGCACCCCTTCCGTCGATCCTATTCCTACGGTATATATTACAATACCGTCGGCCGATACCTCTTTGGCCTTTGCAACAGGGTCATCCTCATGATTCTCGCCATCGGTGATCACAATTATTGCCCTGCTTTTATCCTTGCCGGGGCTGAACGATTTAGCGGCAAGTTCAATGGCCGAACCTATGGCTGTCCCCTGTTTCGGTACTATCTCAGGGCTGATCGTTGAGAGGAACATTTTTGCCGAGATGTAATCGGTTGTGACCGGGATCTGAGTATATGCGTCACCCGCGAAAACAACAAGTCCTATCTTATCGTTCGAGAGTGTCTCCACAAGTCGTGAGATGGCCTGCTTGGCCCTTTCAAGCCTGCTAGGCTGGATATCTTCGGCAAGCATGGAATTGCTTACATCAAGTGCAATTATCACCTCCACCCCTTTGCGTTTCACCTCTTCCATCTTCGATCCGAACTGAGGCCTGGCTAGCACTATTGATGCTAAGATGACGGCAATAATCTGGAATATAAGTTTTATAACTGGCCGTGTACCTGATGCATCAGGTATTAACCTCGATACAACTGTTTCTTCACCAAGCCTCTTTAATGCTTTTTTTCTCCTGAAGTCATTCAGGACCCACATAATAATTATCACAGGTACCAGCAGGAACAGGTATAGAAAATCGGGATATGCAAATCTGAAAAGCTGCATCTGGTATATTACAAAAGGTTCTTTAACAAGGTATTTCTCAATATAATTTCCAGGGCAAGCAGTACGAAGGCAATTATTGCAAACGGCAGGAACTTTTCATCCCTCACCTTGAATTGCCTGACGTCGATTTTCGACTTCTCAAGCTTGTCTATCTCTTTGTAGACCTGCTGAAGCTTCTCGTTATCAGTGGCCCTGAAGTACCTGCCGTCTGTCATATCAGCAATTTTATGAAGGATCTCCTCATCTATTTCGACCTTCATTTCCTGGTACTGTATGCCATACGGAGTCTGAACCGGGTAAGGAGCGAATCCTGTCGTACCTACCCCTATTGTATAAACGCGGACGCCAAACGATTTTGCAATCTCGGCAGCCGCAGCCGGTGGTATGATACCCCTGTTGTTCACACCGTCGGTCAGAAGGATGATCACCTTGCTTTTTGCCTGTGAGTTCCTCAGCCTGTTCACGGCGGTTGCAAGTCCTTCGCCTATGGCTGTTCCGTCCTCTATCATTCCCATCTTAATTTCCCTGAGGAGGTTTATCAGAACTGCATGATCGGTTGTTATTGGGCACTGGGTGAAGCTCTCCCCGCTGAAGACCACAAGTCCGATCCTGTCATATGGACGTCCCGATATAAATTCTGTTGCGACAGCTTTCGATGCTTCCAGCCTGTCGGGATGGAAATCGCGTGCAAGCATGCTTCCCGATATGTCGAGGGCAAGAACTATATCTATCCCTTCGGTCGAAACATCCTGGAAGTTGTTTGTTGATTGGGGTCTGGCAAGTATTATTATTAAAAATGTTATGGCGATGGTCCTGAACACGAACAGCAGGTGCCTCAGCCAGTGCCGGAAAGTTTTCCCTGCTCCTTCAAATGGTTCCATTCCGGGTACTCTCAGCGATGCTGAAACCTTATGTTGCCTGAATATATAGAAGGCTATCATCGCCGGGACAATAATCAGGAGCAGCAGGAAAGCTGGTGATGCAAAGGCAAAGGTTCTCATGCCACCGGTCCTCCTTCCTTTACGCCGGGTTCTGCAGGCAAATCCTCTTCAACGAGCCTTGTCAGGCTGATAAAATCCCAGGCATGATCATAATACAGCTCATTCTCCTCCGCAACAGGATTATACTTGGCAAACTTAATAAGATCGGCACCTGTAAGAAGTGTCCTGAGCCTGCTGTAAAGTTCGTCCTCCTTGAAACCCGTCTTCTTAAGCAGGTTAAGTGTTTCTAATGTTGTCAGCTCGAGGGACTGAATCCCGTACCTGTTCTCGAGGTACTGTCGTACAATCTCGGTAAGTCTCGTGTAGTAAAGTTTAACCTGGCCCTGTTGCCATAGTTTTTCTTCCTTAAGCTGTTCGAGAGCCCTGAGGGCAATGACATGAGCAGGGTCAGTATTCGGCATTGTTTCAGGCTCACCTGATCTTTTGGCACGAAGCCTTCGTATAAACCTGTATGCATACCAGGCAATTGCAGCGAGCACTATTGCCAGGAGCAGCCATGGAAGTATTTCGCCCGCGGTTATTGGTGCCCTGTATGGCTTCACTATATCAAAAATCTTTGCAGTCGTATCCTGTGGGACAATTTTCACCCTGTTTACGGTAAGCTGTGTGTAGTCGGAATAGAACCTCCTGACACCGTTTGCCGTTTGCAGCTCGGTATATTGTGGCGGAACCTGGTAGAACCCTGAATCGAAGGACGTGACCAGGTATTTTCTGGTGATCCTTGTTCTCCCGTTAGCAATTTTTACCGAATCGGTAACCGGTTCCTTCAATATCTCAACATGGCTGGCCAGGGAATCCTTTAAGGCAGGAAACAATATCCCTGTACCTTCAGGTTTTTCAACAGTTACTGTGAAATGGATCTGGTCGCCGATATATATCCTGGATGAGTCAAAGGCAGCATGGACCCTGATATCCTGTGCGGCAGTTAAGCCCCCTAAGAGTGCGAAAGCAGATATTGTCAAAATTTTCTTCATCCTCATCTGCTCTTGAAGAGTTTGATTAACGGCTTGACATAATCCTCTGAAGTACTTATCTCGGTTGAATCGACCCCGCACCTGAGGAATGTGTTCCTTACCAGCTCTAAATGTGCATCCCACCACCTGCCGTATTCATTCCTTGCTGTCTGTGAAGATGTGTCTATCCATCTTTCTGCACCCGTCTCGGCATCGGCTATCTTCAGCATCCCGACATCGGGAAGTCGGGTTTCCGCCGGGTCGAAGATCTTAAGCGCGACAATATCATGCTTGTTTGATGCTATCCTGAGAGGCTCCTCGAATGAAGGGGCCATGAAATCAGAAATGACAAATGCCGTGCACCTCTTCTTTATTGCATTCGTAAGGTAACGCAGCGGGACATTTAGGTCCGTCTTGTTGCTTGAAGGATTGAAATCAAGCAGTTCCCTTATTATCCTCAGGATATGCTTTTTGCCTTTTAGCGGCGGGATAAATTTTTCAACCTTGTCCGAAAAGAAAATAACCCCTGTTTTATCGTTGTTGAATATTGCAGAGAATGACAGTACGGCTGCAATCTCGGTAATAATCTCCTTCTTGAATCCTTTTGTAGTTCCGAACGACCCGGAACCGCTTACATCAATCAGCAGCATCACTGTCAGTTCGCGCTCCTCTTCATATATTTTTACGTAGGGATGGTTGAACCTGGCGGTCACGTTCCAGTCTATGCTGCGGATATCGTCGCCATACTGGTATTCCCTCACTTCGCTGAACGCGATTCCCCTTCCCTTGAATGCGCTGTGGTATTCTCCCGCGAATATATGTCTGGATAACCCCCTTGTCTTTATTTCAATCCGCCTGACCTTTTTCAGTAAATCAATCGCTTCCACTTCCCGAACAGTTAATCTTTTAGAGTAATAGTCACATTGAATGAAAAATCTTCTTCTCTCAGCTCGATCAGGTAAGTCTTGCCATCCTTTTCTTCACTCCAGCTGTTCTTTCCCTGTTTTTTATATCTCGAATCCATTTCGCTGATCATGTGTTGTTCCAGGCTTTTATCGCAAATCATTCTTATTCCCTTGCACACGGTATCGGCCGTAAACAGGAACAGTGTTGTCTGGTTTCCGTCAACATCAGCATACTTGGCATATTTGAAGGTACTATTGAAGGTCAGACCTTGGAACCTCATGGTTTTCTGGTTCTCCCTCATGTAGCTCTTAATCTCCTTCAGTTTATAGCCAAGCAGGTTCTGCGCGGAAAGATTTAGAGTGAATAAATATGTCAAAAGAACGGTTAAGGCTATCTTGATCTTCATGGGGTAAGGATTACGGAACTTCTACAATATTCAGTATCTGGGATATTATCTGATCCTGGTTGATGTTTTCCGCTTCTGCTTCATACGTTAGCCCTATCCTGTGTCTCATCACATCCAAACATACCGCCCTCACATCCTCGGGGATAACATATCCTCGACGGCGGATAAAAGCATATGCCTTGGATGCCAGTGCAAGGTTAATTGAGGCCCGGGGTGATCCGCCGTATGAGATCATGCTTTTAAACTGTGGCAGGCCCGCTTTCTCAGGATTACGTGTGGCAAAAACAATGCTCAGGATATAATTCTCAATTTTTTCATCCATGTAAACTTCCCGAACAACGCTGCGGGCCCTCAGTATATCATCGGTCTTCAGGACAGCTGAGGTTTTTGGAAATTCTTTCAGCAGGTTCTCGCGAACAATTGTCTTTTCCTCTTCCAGGGTCGGGTAATCAATAATCACTTTCAGCATGAACCTGTCCACCTGTGCCTCGGGCAAAGGATATGTTCCCTCCTGCTCAATCGGGTTTTGGGTGGCCAGTACGAGGAATGGCTCGTCGAGCCTGAAGGTGTTCTCGCCGATTGTCACCTGTCTTTCCTGCATGGCTTCAAGTAAGGCACTCTGCACTTTTGCCGGCGAACGGTTTATTTCATCGGCAAGGATGAAGTTGGCGAATACAGGTCCTTTCTTTACCTGGAACTCCTCTTTCTTCTGGCTGTAGATCATTGTGCCGATAAGGTCGGCTGGTAACAGGTCGGGTGTGAATTGTATCCTGCTGAACTTCGCATCGATTATCGCTGCAAGCGATCTGATTGCCAGCGTCTTTGCAAGCCCCGGTACCCCTTCGAGCAGTATATGCCCGTTTGCAAGGAGCCCTATCATCAGGCTGTCAACAAGATGTTTCTGACCGATTATCACCTTGTTCATCTCCATCCTGATGATATCGGTAAATGCGCTTTCCTTCTCTATTCTCTCGTTCAGTACCCTGATATCCGTTGTCTGCTCCATAAAACAAATTTTAATTGACAAATATAGTTAAATGATACTTATGTGCCGTCCTCAACTAACAGATGAACGGTTACGCAAAAGAAAAATCCATTTCTGAAAAGTTGTGTTAACGTCTGTTAAAAATATGTTAAATGGAAAAGGCATTCCTGATGCCTGGAATTCCCAGTCTGCCTTGATTCCTGTTTTTTCAGGCCTCTCTCCTGAATGGGTTCCATTCAAATCCCGACCTGGCCGAACTTCTCAGGAGAAGAATTAAAATCACGGGCAGGTACGAGGTATTAATTCTATCGGGAAGAAATATAATTAATACAATAAAAATCGATGCACCGGCAAATGCAATCCTGAACCAGAATGATTCGTTTCTGCCCCTTAAAAGCTCAGAGAGACAGAAAAGCAGGAACGGGTTGAACCATATTATATTCAGGTTTAGCTTCGTTTCGATATGGTCGGTAAAGAAGTTGAAAAAGATCATCAGTACCGCGAGTATTGCGAATATCAGGAATATACCGATATCCAGGTAGTTCATGAATCCTGCATCTTTGTACCTCGCAGAAAGGATAAGTAATATCATGAAGATCAGGGAGAAGACAACAATCGGTGATGTGATTATGGATGTCCTGACTTCAGTGGCAGGTATGTCCAGAAGGGTTTCAGCCGGATATAGAAGGGGCAGCATTTTCCTGTCACGGTTTACTATTGCGCGGGTAAAGCTCTTCTGAAGTCCGTCGGGAAGGAACATCCGGTCGCGCAGGGATGCTTTTTTATCTGCAGGTGTTCCCACCAGGAAATCAATCCCCATCTTAAGCCATGGCGAACCCTGTGTATATTTGTTGAATGCATCACGGAAAGTCGGTACCTGCTCAGTTTCAACCGGGTCATAAATCAGCTTATCGCCCAGCAGTTTTTCAATGATATCGCGTATTCTCGAAGAACAGTTGTCATAAAGGAAATCATACCTGTAGTACATATTCTCAGGTTTGGCGTTGTCATCGAGAAGGATCATCAGTCTTAATTTTTCGATCGACGACAGGTTAATCTTCTGTGAGATTACTGACCTGTGTTCAAGAAAATAATCCCGCAGGAACGATTCGAAGCCGTAAACACCGAGCTTGTAATTTAGCCTGCCCCTGGCAAATTTCCATGTGAAATTGGGAGTATCAAAATCAAAAACACCCCAGTTGTAAACCTTGTCGAAATGGCTTGCCGGCATTACCACGCGCAGGGCCGAATGCCCCCATAATGAGTAAATCTCAGTGCCTGGTGCACAGGTTATAAGGTAAACTGTCGTATCGTTCTGTGGCGAAGCTGTGCCCCTGGTAAGGATTGTCAGAATAAAAATAACCCCTAAAATTGCCCGTTTCATCATAAAATGAGTTTCAGTAAACCTAATCCTTTTTTATGAAATAATCAACAGGTACGAACCCCAGGGCAGCACCTCCGTAGAGTAGCTTCAGCGGAGGCACAGGCATTTTTACACGAAGGCTGGGTAAAATAATCTGTGGATTAGGAAGCAATTAAATTCATCTTATATTTGCCTGCATGCAACAGATCTCCGGGTTAAAATTATACTGCCATCAGATCTCTGAATCTCTATAGTAAAATCAAGGTCGCATTAGTGTTTTCTCTTGCATTATCGCTGGTTTATCCATGCGCGGCACAATCGGTAGGCAAAACCGTTGCCGACAGCACACGAACTGTTTCAAAAAGCTCATTCCTGGCGAAACAGGCGGTGCCCGGTCTTCTGGTTGTATCGGGATTGAGCCTCACCGGCCGGTCTGTAAAACAAGACATCCAGGACTGGTTCCCGCGTACCTCTACAAAAGCTGATAACTGGCTTCAGTGGTCGCCTGGGGCATTGATGTATGTCTCTGATATATTTGTAAATAAGCACAGGGATGATCTCTTTGGGCAGACAAAATACCTTACCATCTCTTTGCTTGCAACCTCGGCTGTCACCCAGTTGCTGAAAGTCACAGCACACGTTAGAAGGCCGAATGGTGGGTCGCTGTCATTTCCTTCAGGGCATACATCGAATGCTTTTGCCGGGGCAACGGTCTTTTTTCACGAATTTAAGGATACATCTCCTTTATTCGCTTCGTCAGGATATCTCCTTTCTTCTGCTACCGGCATCCTCAGGATCACGAATAACAGGCACTGGCTGCCCGATGTGCTTGTAGGCGCTGGGATCGGGATACTGGTTACAAATATTGTTTATGCCATCGAACCTCTCAGGAACTGGGACCCTTTCCGGAAAGCCGGTGGTGAAAAGCTGACCATGGTTCCCGATTTTTATCCCCGGGAACATTACCTTTGCCTTACGGTAAAGATTAACCTGGATCATAATAAATAACCTTAATTTTAATAACTGAATGGATCATTTCGACATCATACGTACCCTGAAATTCCTCCCTGGCATTATTATTGGGTTGACATTTCATGAATTCAGTCATGCGATAGTGGCAAAATGGTGTGGTGATAATACATCAGCCGAGCAGGGAAGGGTAAGTCTCAATCCCCTGAGGCATATCGATCCCCTGGGGTTTATACTTCTTCTGGTGGCTGGTTTCGGCTGGGCTAAACCCGTGCAGTTCAGGGAACAGAATCTCAGGAATCCGAAGACCGACATCCTGAAGATTGCTCTTGCCGGTCCGTTCTCGAACGCTGTCCTGGCAATACTGCTCTCGGTGATACTCGTTATTTGCGTGAAGTTTGTCTCATTCACTGCAGGAAGCATAGCTGATATATCCCTTGAGATTCTTTTCTATGCCATATACATCAATTGGGGCCTGTTTGTTTTCAACCTTATCCCGTTGCCGCCTCTCGACGGGTCGCATGTCCTGTTCCATCCGTTCAGGAAGTATCCCGAACTTTACAGCTGGCTTTACAGGTACGGCTCGCTTGCATTGTTCTTTGTTCTGATAGCAGGAAGTATTACAGGAAAAAATATATTCCCGATTGGCAGCTTGATCCAGTCGCTGGCTCAGGGTTTTCTTGGCATTCTTGGTTATCGTTGAATTATCATCATTTTAACTGCATGTTGAATGAAATTTGAACGGATTTTGTAACTTCATAAGCTCGTAACAAATGAGGTTGACTTTTTTAATATTGCTTGGATTTCTTACTCTTGCGGTGATGGCGCAGCAGGATGATAAATATACCCAGCTCAGGAAGGAGATGGTCAACGATCAGATTGTGACCAGGGGCATCAGGAATCAGCTCACCATCAAGGCAATGTTGAAGGTTCCCAGGCATCTTTTTGTCCCTCAGCAGTATCTTGCTCATGCATATGATGACTCCCCTCTTCCCATAGGTCACGACCAGACAATTTCGCAGCCTTTCATTGTGGCCTATATGACAGAGCTTGCCCAGCCCGCCAAATGGAAAAAGGTGCTTGAAATAGGTACTGGATCAGGGTACCAGGCGGCTGTCCTGGCCGAAATAGTTGATACGGTTTATACAATCGAGATTATTCCCGAGCTTGCCCGGGAGGCAGCATCAAGGTTGAACAAGCTTGGTTATAAGAATGTGATTACAAAGACCGGCGACGGCTATCTGGGCTGGAAAGAGTATGCACCTTTTGATGTTATAATTGTTACCGCCGCCGATGATCATATTCCACAACCGCTTCTCGATCAGCTGGCCGAGAAAGGTAGATTGATAATGCCTGTGGGTCCGGCGTCTTCGGCTCAGCAGATCGTGCTTGCGGTAAAGAAAGATGGCAGGATTATGCGAAGCAAGCTTGCCATGGTAAGGTTTGTACCGTTGTTGAGAAGTTATTAAACAAGACATTAAATAGCCATGGAATATAGTGAAGCAATTAAAATCCGTGAAAGCTGGGGTGACAAGCCCTGCGATCATCCGTATCTTGAAAAGATGTATTATACCGGCGCTTTTTTAACAGTTTATGTATGCAGGCAATGTGGTGCTGAGATCTCGATTGCAGCCAAGCTCGAAAGGGACCTTCAGCAGAAAGCGTCAAAAAAATCAGCCGGTTAGCCCCGCATTTTTAAACAATCGCCCTCTGCCCTTCACTCTGCGCCCCGTGCCCCGTACCCCGTATCCTGTACCCTGTACCCTGTACCCCGTAACCTTTCCCCACATTTTTCTTCCGATATCATTGTCCTTTTGTCATATTATTCCTACCTTTCCTATACTGTTGAGATGAAAGTCAGACATAAGCGCATCAAATCCATTTTAGAGACTTTGTAATATGCTTCTTCTTATGGGACTGACGGGGCGGAAGCGTGGATAAAGTGAAGATTTTACCATGATTGAAGAAATATTTCAGGTCCGGGTTTTATAAGGATTAACTGTTCATAACCTGTTGTTTGCTTATTAAAGTTCTCTAATCCCTGCACACTATATGAAACGCTGCATAGATGGAAAAAAGAGTAGTTTTAACAAGGGTCTTTCACCGTGGAATGTGGAGGATCGCTATAAACTTCGGCTTTGACAGGAAGATTAATTCTCATGTCTGCAAGCTGACAGGTTGCAAATTCAGCAGAACTCTTAATTGCTGGCATGTTAATGACTCCGAGGAATCCATTAAGGAGATCCTCGGTGTTTTCAAGGGGACGGCCGGTGTAGACATATCTGGCATCTCTGGCGGGAAAATCCGGAAGGAGGGTTCCGGTGTAACCGGGAAAGTGAAGGAGAATGTTACTGCACAGGAAAAGGATGAAGCTGGGATCGCAGGGCAAGGGAATGTTCCTCCCGATGAAGATTACTGGCTCGATGATTCTGCTTCGGGTGATTTATCGGGAGGTGCAGGAAGGCGTGTTGTCGAGTTCAGGATTAATGAAAATGATGGCAGGTTATCTTTGAAATTTACTGGTGGGTATGATCCGAAGTGGATTGAGGAGATCAGGAGTTATGGAAAGTATTATTATGATAAGAGGCGGAAAGAATTCCTTCTGCCCTGGACCAGGCTCACAACAGATTCGCTCTCCGATTATTTTTCTTCACTTGGTGTTCCGGTGAAGGTTATTCGGCAGGTTCTGAATGAAGAGGTAAAGGCGGAACGAAAGGATATCGGCGATGAAATTCGGTCCAGGGAGTTAGGTGATGGGGCGTTTGAGGGTTTGCAGCTTCTGAGGGGTTATCTTGAAGAGAACAGGTACAGCCAGAATACTGTTGAGTCATATCTGTCGCAGCTTGAAATTTTTTTCAGGTATTTCAGTGTGAAGGATCCGTCGGAGATAACGCATTCTGAGTTCTCTGACTTCATCAGTGCATATGTTATTAAGCTCGGCTATTCCTCGTCGTATCAGAATCAGATGATATCTGCGGTCAAAACATATTATGAGATTTCAGGCAGGGGAAAGATCATTCCTCAGGTGCTTGAGAGGCCGAGGAGAAGTCGGGCGTTGCCAAAGGTATTTTCAAAGGAGGAAGTCAGCAGGATATTAAGCAGTGCGAGGAATGACAAGCACAAGCTTCTTTTATGGATAATTTACTCTTGTGGTTTAAGGAGGTCGGAGGTAATAAACATCAGGATGGAGGATCTCGACAGGGAGAGGCGGATTCTGCATATCAGGGAGGGTAAGGGTCGGGTTGACAGGATTGTTCCTGTATCTGATAAGGTATGGGACAAGATAGACAGTTACCTTGTTTCGTTCAGGCCAGAAGTTTTTTTATTTGAAGGTCAGGGAGGTGGAAGGTATTCATCCGAGAGTGTTTACCATGTTTTCAAGGAAGCATTAAAGAGCGCAGGTATAAGCAAGGAAGTCGGTGTACATTGTTTGAGGCACAGTTATGCGACACATCTGCATGAGAGTGGTTTGGACATCAGGTACATTCAGGAGTTGCTGGGGCATCGGAGTTCGCGCACCACTGAGATTTACACGCATGTGAGTCGTCGTAATCTGATCTCAGTCCGCAGCCCCATCGACGATCTTGACATCAGTTAGCACAATCCTGCCACTATCCCACCCTTTTCGTCAGATATGTGTAACTTTCCTAACATTATAAATGAGTTAGGCTTAAGCTGTTTCCAGTGACAATAAATTTGTCCCAACAACTAATAGAAAATTTTTATACAAATTAGATTCATTATGAAAACAGGTTTTGTACCAGCAGTTCTTATACTGCTACTGGTTTCATGTTCAGAGGATGAAACTATTAATACTCTCCGTACAGAGGGAGTTGTTATTAATCGGGAAAGAGTGATTGCTTATTTCCCAAAGAACTCTATTCCTGAAAACCGAA